>Ga0208848_1000024_pt1 | contig 27804 bp, 26 predicted proteins | sample NGESurshal072012_2_FD_184455 | JGI IMG/M metagenome (GOLD analysis project Ga0208848, IMG submission 184455) | Arctic peat soil microbial communities from Barrow, Alaska - NGEE Surface sample 210-1 shallow-072012 (SPAdes) | ecosystem: Environmental > Terrestrial > Soil > Wetlands > Peat ... | reverse complement strand
TTCGTTAAATTGCGCCCTGCGCGCGCCCGGCGGAAAGCGCTGGGCGAACGCTTTCGTTAAATTGCGCCCTGCGCGCGCCCGGCGGAAAGCGCTGGGCGAGGGCCTTCGCGCATCAGGTTCCATACCTTCAGCGGGGTGACGGGCACCGAGTCGACGACCACGTCGAAGCCCATCGCGTAGAGCGCGTCTTCGATCGCATTCGCGATGGCGGCGGGCACGGCGATGGTTCCCGCCTCGCCCGCTCCGCGAAACCCCTCGGGATTATGTGAGCTGGGCGTCTCCGTGTGGATCAGCTCCGGCTCGGCGCGAAGCTCAGGCGCGCTGACGATCGTGTAGTCGAGAAAGGATGGCGACTGAAAGTTCCCGTCGGGCGAGTAGAGCGCCTCCTCGAAGAGCGCGTAGCCGAGGCCGTGGGCGTAGCCGCCATGCAGCTGGCCGTCCAGCGTCATCGGGTTGATCGGCCTGCCAGAATCGTGCGCGATCACGTAACGCTCGATGTCTACGCCGCCGGTCTCGGCATCGATTCGCACCACGGCCGCATGGCAGCTCGACGCCCATGCCTTCCTGCCCTTGGAGTCCCAGACCTCAGCCGCCTCAAGGCCTTCGCCCACCAGGTCGTTGAGGCTCACGCGCCGCTCTGGCACGCCACGCACGCCGGCGCCGCCAACGTCGAGCACGAGATCCTCCGCGGCTGCCTCGAGCCTTTGCGAGGCGCGCTCCAGCAGCAAGCGCCGCGCGGAAGCGGCAGAGAGAGAGACGGAGTTGCCCACCTCGAGCGCGCTGCGGCTGCCGGCCGTGACAAAGGAGAACCCGACGTCGCGGCTGTCGCCGGCGCGGACCTCGACGCGGTCGATCGGCCATCCCAGCCTGTCGGCAACGACCTGCGCGATGAATGTCTGATGTCCCTGGCCCTGCGGCGTGCTGCCAACAAAGACGTGCACGCTGCCGTCGCCCATGACCGCAACGCGCGACGGCTCGGCCATGCCGATACCGGTCGACTCGACGCATATCGCCACGCCCACTCCGACGGGCTGCCCCGACTGCTGGCGCTTGCGCACGTCAGCGGCGCCCACCCGCTCGACCGCGAGCTCGAGCAGACGCGGGTAGTCGCCGCCGTCGTACACGATCGAGTTGAGCCCGGTTTCGTAGGGCATTTCGGTCGGGGCGACCAGGTTGCGGCGGCGCAGCTCGATCGGGTCGAGACCGATACGGCGCGCGAGGCGGTCCATCATGCGCTCGATCCCGAAGTTGCCCACGGGCCGCCCACCGCCGCGAATGAACGCTGTCGGCGGCGTGTCCGAAAGGCGTGGCGTCACCTCGATGTCGAATGCGGGCAGGCGATATGCCGACATCGCATGCGAGGCCATGCTGTCCTCCTGGAAAGCGCCGCGGCCCAGGTAGGCGCCGACGGTCCACGAGAACTTGCCCCGCAGTCCGACCAGGCGGCCATCCACGTCGGAGGCGATCTCCATGTCGAGCTCGGCTCCATGCGCCTGGCCGGTCGTGTGGCCGTCTTCGGAGCGGTTCGCCACCCAGCGGACCGGCCGCTTGAGGAGACGGCTGATCGCGGCGGCCATGATGTATTCGGGATAGGGGTGGTTCTTCGCGCCGAAGCTGCCGCCGACGTCGTCGGCCAGCGCGATCACCTGCGAGCGCTCGAGTCCGAGGCATCGTGCGACCGTGTCGCGCAGCACATGCACGCCGCCGACGGTGGCCCGGATGTACAGCTTCTGCTCCGTTTCGTTCCAGTCGGCGAAGGCGGCCCTCGGCTCAATCGCGGCGCCGGCGATCCGTGCCATGGTCAAGCGCTGCCGAACGCTCACCGGCGCCCCCTCGATGGCTGCACGGGCGTCGCCGATGCGAAAGCTCTGTCCCGGGAGGGGGCTCGACGTCTGTGAGATTGGGTTGAGCTCGACCCCCACCGCGTCGATCGCGTCGTGGGCCTGGTACTCGGTCTCCGCCGCAACCACCGCCACCGCGTCGCCCTCGAAACGCACGTCCCCCTTCGCCAGCACGGGTCGCCGGATCGGCAGGGGTTGCTGCGGGTTCGGATCAGGCATGTAGTCGTCGGCCAGACCGATCTGGCCGGCGGCCCACGCACCGACCACGCCCGGCATGCCAAGCGCGGCTGAAACGTCGACCCTCAATCCATCGCCGCGAGGCACACCCCCACGGCGGACGGCCATGTGGACGGTGCCGGGTTCGTGGTTGTCGGCCGCGTAACGGCCCTGCCCCTGGATGAGCGGCGGATCCTCGCGCCGCTTCATGGAACGGCCGATCCAGGTTGGAAGTGCGCCCTCGGTAATGCTCACTACCTTCGCAGGTATTATCAAGCCGCGATGGTCATCGACGCCTACTCGCACGTGTTTCCGATGCGCCTCATCGATGCCCTCGCCGAGGTCAAGCCGAGCAAGGAGCTCGCCGCCCTGCGGGCGCAAAGCAAGCACAACTTCGAGCACGAAGCGCGAATCGCATACATGGACGCCCACGGTTTCGACGTCCAGGTGCTCATCCTCGCGCGGCCGCCCGTGTGGCTCGGCATGGAGCGAGGGGACATCCATCGGCTGTCGCGGGTGGCAAACGAGTCGATCGCAGAGTTCGCGGCGAGACGACCCGATCGTTTCGTCGGAGTCGGCGTGCTGCCCGTCGTCGACAACGTGATGATGGAAGAGTTCGAGCGAATCCACGGGAAGCTCGGCTTGAAGGGAGTCCTGATCTTCTCCAACATCGAGGGCAAGCCCCTCGACGATGAGTCGATGTGGCCGCTCTACGAGCGGGCGGCGGCGCTCGACTTTCCCATCTGGATTCATCCGCAGCACGCGAATTACTACCCGTGGATCAGGAAGGACGTGCTCGATCGCGTTCTCGCCTGGCCGTTCGACACGTCACTCGCCATGGCGCGGCTCGTCTACGGCGGAGTGTTCGAGCGCTTTCCGAACATCAAGTTCGTCACGCATCACATGGGCGGCATGATTCCCTACTTCTCGGCGCGGATCGCAGCCTTCGCGGAGACCAGTGCGGATGAGTACGCCAAGCTGGGCCTGGGCGAAAGCGGCCCCAAGCTGACCGGCGCACCTCTCGACCACTTCAAGCGCTTCTACAACGACTGCATCAGCAACGGCTCGCCTGAGGCAGTCAGGATCGCGCTTGATTTCTTTGGCTGCGACCACATCCTGTTCGGCACCGATTTTCCATTCGGGCCGGACGGCGGCGAGCGCTGGCCGCTCGACGAGCTCAGGACGATCAGGGCGATGCCGCTCGACGATGACGACCGTGAGAAGATCCTCTACCGGAACGCGCAGCAGCTCCTGAAACTTGGCAGCCTAAGCCCGTCACCCTAGCCCTCTCCCCGAAGGGAACAGGGGAACTACGGCGCTGAATGACCACCGAAACCAGGCGGTCGATATCTAGGAGAATCTGGGGGTTCCTTTGAGGTTGTCCGGACCTTTAAATCGCTCTGTGATCAACCGGTGGGCGGCCTTTCCATGGCCGGCCGCCGTCCTCGCCTTGGTGGTCACCAGCGCATGCGCGCTCAGCCTGTACTGGGTGTTCCTGGTGCCCATCTTCGAGTCGCCAGACGAGCAGGTTCACGCCGACTACGCGTTCAGCTTGTTCCGCGCCGGCGGCCTGATCACCGTTCGCGACGGGTCGCCCGGGTCGGGCAACCCGTACGTCCCCTGGTTGGTGAGCGCTAGCGGGGCGGAGCGCATCAAGGGCAGCACGCTGATCAAGGCCCCGCCTGGTTACGGCACCGCGGCTTACTACGCGTCCGTCGACGTCGGCGCCCCATCGCTGAACACCGCGCCTGAGGACATCCCTTACCAGGTGGCCCGCTATCCGTTCGGATACTTTGCCCTCAGCGCGCTCTGGCTGGCCATCGTCTCGCCCGCGTTCGGCTCGGGGCCCGTTGAGCTCTTCTTCGAGGCCCGCGCCTTCAACGTGCTGCTCCTGGCGATCGGGCTCGTCGCTTGCTACGCGGTATTGAGGCGGTTGAAGTTCGGTCCGGGCCGCTCGCTGGCGATCACGGCCGCGATCGGCTTTTTTCCCATGGTTACGTTCGTCGCCTCATACATCCAGCAGGACAACCTCGGCTTTGCGCTGATTCCGGTCCTGATATACCTGGCAGGCTTGGTCGCCCGGCGTCCGACCCAGGCGGCAAGCCTCGCGGCTGGCGTCGCGCTCGCGGCGTTGCTGCTGACCAAATACCAGTTCTTTGTAGCCGCCGGTATACCGATCGCCGGCTACCTCTTCACGCAGCTCCGAGCCGGCCGGCGCTGGCTGAGACTTCTTCCCGCGCTGGCGCTGCCGACGGCGGCCGCGGGCCTAACCCAGGCCTGGATCAGCGTAGGTTCCAGCAGTCCGTTCATCGTCCACACGCTGGCCCCACCAGGCGTCTGGAGTGACGTCGGATTCCGCCACGCGCTGGCGGGCGGTCCCGGAACGCTGTCCTCATTCGTCGTCGGCGGCATCGCGGCGGCGTGCGGCGACTTCTTCGGAGGCGGAACGGTCTACCAGGGCTTCTGGGGCGCGATTGGCTGGCAGGGAGCCCCGCTCGGGTTCCCTCCGCTGATCGGCGCATTGGCCGCTGTGGGCATCCTGGTCCTGGTGATCACGATCGCGACGCTCAGCCTGTGGCGCATGTCCTCGACCGGGCTCCGTCTGATCGTGATCACTCGCCACGGCCATGGGCGTGCCGCGCTGCGAATCGCGTTTTCCAATCCCCTTCTGAACACGCTGTTCGTGTTCGAGGCCTTCATGCTGGCTTTCTACGTCTACACCGGTAATACCTTCTTCGCGCAGGGCCGCGACTGGATGCCGTTCATGCTGCCGCTGGTCGTGCTCGGGACCTGGTACGCACCCCGCGCTCTGCCCTGGCGCCCCGCACGTTCAGCGCTGTCCGGCATGATGCTGGCCGGTTGGCTCGGCTACGCGCTGCTGGGAAGCTGGTATGCGGCGCCAACCGTGAAGGCGCTCTATTACGGCAACGGCCGCAGTCTGGCGGCGGTATCGGTCGCCAGCCTTCGAGCCGTGGCCAATGACGGCATCGTGTACGGCATGGACCGGCTCGACACCGGGCTCCCGCCAAACCCGGTGGCGTTCCCGCACTGGTACGAGATCACCACGATCGGCGTAAGCGGCTGGGCCGCCGACACCCTCGCCCATGCGCCGGTCGGCACGGTCTTCGTCACCGTCGACGACGACGACTACCAGGCGGTGTACGGCGACGACCGTCCCGACATTGCGCTCCAGATGGGCGGCGCCTACCTGCGCACAGGGTTCGACATCGTCGTGCAGTTGCGCAACGCCGCGCCAGGGACTCACTACCTCACGCTCAAGATCGTATCGGCCGACCTCAGCAGCTACTGGGAGCCACCACGGCGATTTGCGTTCGAGATCCCCGCCCTGCCTGGGTCCGGGGCGGCGGACGAGCGCGGGCTGATCACGCCTTAACGAGCCACCGGCACCGATGCGTCGGATCGCGTCAGAGCTAAGGCCGGTTTTGAGCGACCGGCCCCGAGATCATGTGTCGTCCAGGGTTTGGCGAACCCCTCAGGGTGGCGAGAATGTTTTCGGGTCTGGGCCAGGCGCTTTGGCGCCGAGAAAGATCTCGCGCATCTCGGGTGTGGCAAGCACGTCCGACCCGCGGGCTGACATGACGACCTTTCCCCCCACCATCATGTAGGCCCAGTCGGCGATGCCAAGCGCTGCCACTGCCTTCTGCTCGATGAGCAATACCGCCTTGCCATGCTTGCCAAGCGTGCGGATCTGCTCTTCAAGTACTTGGCGCGACAGCTCTGGCGAGAGCCCGGCCGTCGGCTCGTCCAGCAGGAGCACCGACGGGTCGAGCATCAGGACTCGTGCGATGGCCGTCATCTTGCGCTCGCCACCGCTCAGGGTTTCGACAAAGCGATTGAGCTTCGAGCGAAGCTGAGGAAAGACCTCGAGTGTGCTTTCCATCCGAACTGCCCGCACACGTGCAGGAAAAAGGTAGCCGCCCATGTCGAGGTTCTCGCGGACGCGCAAGGCCTCGAACACGTCGTCAAGCTGCGGCACGTATCCGATGCCAAGTCGAGCGAGTTGGGGCAGCGGCAAGCCAGTGACATCCTTTCCATTCAGCTCGACCCGGCCGCTGATCAACCGCGCGATGCCAAGGATCGCCTTCAGCAGCGTGCTCTTGCCGGCTCCATTCGGTCCGACGACCGCGACGACCTGCCCTGGATTTACGTCGACGTCGACCTCGGTGACGATCGCCGCGTCGCCGTATCCCGCGGTCAAACCGCGGATCGCGAGGGCGGGCGCGGCCTGGCCGGCGATCGCAGCCTGTTCAGCCGATGACATAGGCGTCCTGCACTTCCTTTCGCGAGCGGAGCTCGGTCATCCGGCCTTCGGCGAGGATCTTGCCCTGCGCCATGACGACCACCTTGCTGCAAATGCGGTCCACCGTGTCCAGTGAGTGCTCCACCAGCAGAAGGGTCAGCCCGTCGCTCGTCAGCTTGAGGAACATATCCTCGAGCTGCCTGGAAAGACTTGGACTCAAGCCGGCCATCGGCTCATCGAGCAGCAGGAGCTTGGGTTCGGTCATCAGTGCGCGCATGGTTTCCACGGCGCGCTTCTGACCACCGCTGAGGTTGCGCGCGTACTCGTCGGCCTTGTCCTCCATGCCGAAGGCTTGAAGCATCTCCCTCGCGCGCTCGACCGCGTCACTTTCCTGCTTGCGCCAGAAGCGCTTGCCTTCGAAGATTCCACGCGCGCTTTCGCCCTTTTGCTCTGGCGCCGCGACGAGGAGATTCTCGATCGCAGTCAGGCCGCCGAACACCCTCGCCATCTGGAACGTACGGACAAGCCCGCGCCGGGCGAGGCGGTGCATCGGCTGCCCGGTCACGTCATCGCCATCGAGGAGCACTTGTCCGCCGTCCGGTGGCAAGAAGCCGCCGATCACGTTGAGGGCGGTCGACTTGCCCGCCCCGTTGGGGCCGATCAGCCCGGTGATCGTGCCTCGATCCACCGAGAAGGAGACCCCGTCCACGGCGCGCACGCCGCCGTAGTGCTTGACGAGGTCGACGACCTCCAGGATCGGCCTGGCAGCGTTGCTCACGAGCTCCCGCCGTATTTCGGCCGTCTTTCCGGCAGGATGCCCTGCGGCCTGAACCAGATGAACAGGATCGTCACCGTACCCAATACGATCCAGCCGAGGTCCTCCCGCAGGCCGATCCTGAAGGAGATCTGCGGTAGGAACTGGACCCCCTGCAGAACCAGGATCGCGATGACGAAGGTTCCGATGCTGACGCCGCGATCGCTTCCCATGCCGCCCACGATCACAGCCGTCAGCAGCGCCAGCGTCTCGACGTAAGCCCACGCTCCAGGCGACCAACCGCCGATGAACGCCGCCAACAGGGCGCCGCTGGCGCCGCCCAACGCGCCGCCGGCGGCCTGCACGACCAGGCGCAGCACGACGATGTCCTTGCCGATCGCCGCCGCCGCGTACTCGTCATCGCGCACAGCGCGCAGGGTTCGGCCGATCGGTCCGGTCGTGAACCTCCGCAAGAGCAGATAGCCGACGACACACGCCACGGCCACGATGCCCACGTAGAGCCACCTCTGGATTTCGGGATCCTGGTCCGAGAAGGGGGCGGGGATCAGCCCCAACCCAGCGTTGCCGTTGAGGAACGGCGTGTCGGCCATGACCACGGTGGCGGCCATCAGCGACACGACCAGCATGGCGATCGCCTGGTAGTCCTGGCGCAGGCGCTTGAGGCCGGTCAGTCCGATCAGGATGCCGACCACGGCGCCGGCCAGCACGCCCGCCAGGACCGCCACCGGAAATGGGAGATAGAAGCCGCCGACGTACTGCTGGAAGTTACCGGTGGCCGCCGGAGGACCAAGCGTGCAGATCGCGTAGGTGTACGCCCCTGCGGCGATCGTGACGATGTAGGCCAGGTTGGCGACCCCGGTGACACCGAACTCGAGGTTGAGGCCCCACGCGGCGAGCAGGTCGGTGCCGAGATAGACGAGTAGGACGATCAGGTAATACTCCCAGCCGCCCATCGCTAAGCCTCGATTGGGGCGGGTGTCATGCCATGAGCCGCCTGGTCGCCCACGCGGCCCCGAACAGGCCGTTAGGCCGGACAAGGAGCATGACGACGAGGATGCCGAAGGCGACGACCTCCCGGTACGCGGGGTTCGTGTACGCGGCAGCCAGCTCGCTCGCGATACCGACGACGAGCCCACCCAACATCGCTCCGTAGGGCTGGCCGATTCCGCCCAGGACTGCGGCGGCGATCATCGGGATGAGGAAAATCGGACCGAGGGTGAAGTCGAAGCTCACCGTTGTGATCGCCAGCGCCACACCCGCCGCTCCGCAAAGCATCCCCGAGAGCATCCAGGCGATGTCGCTAATGCGATCGGTGGCGATTCCGCAGCTCTGGGCGAGGACCCGGTTGGAGGCGGTCGCCCGCATCGCCCGGCCGAGGGTCGTGCGCGTCAGCAGCAGGTGCAGACCCAGCATGAGAACGGCGGCCAGCACGATGATCGCAACCTGGCTCGCCGTCAGCACCACGCCGAGCAGGTAAAAGGTCTGGCCGCTCTGCTCGCCGTAACTCTTGGCGTCGGGGCCTGCGAAGGCAACGATCACGTACTGCAGCACGACGCCGGCCGAGACGGTGACGATGACGATGGCAAACGCCCGGGTGCCGCGCCTGACCAGCGGAGCCAGCAGCCACCTATGAAACCCGACCGAAACCGCCCCTACGACGACTCCCGCGATCGCCAACGAGATCCACACGTTGACACCCCTGTCAGTGAGGACAAGGCCGATGTAGGCGCCGAGCGTCATCAGCGACCCGTACGTGATGTTCAGCACATTGCTCATGCCGAACTGCACGGAGAACCCGACCGCGCCCAGCGCAATGACCGCGCCGGACGCGATGCCGAACCCGATCGCCTCGATCAGCAGCTGCATCAGCTCGTCACCCCCGCGGCAGGGTGGTGGGTTAAGCCCCTCACCCTAGCCCTACCCCCGAGGGGAGAGGGGATGCGGGACCGCTCTACCCAAGCAGCTGAAGGACCTGGCTGCCGGAGATCGTGCCCACCTGGGTGGCGCTGCCATCGGAATTGAACTTGTTCGCGTCGAACTCACCCGCGGAGTTGTGATATTTGTCAAATGTGGGCTTGCCCAGCACGCCGATGTACTGGATCTGCTTCCCGGCGGCCAGCGCCTTGGCGCCATCCGCGAAGTTGTTGACCACGACGGCGCCGGACTTTGGCGAAACGACCTGAAGGATGTAGGAGTTGTAGTACGAGCCTACCGTGGTCTTCGCCATGATCATCGCGAGCGCCATGATGTTGATGCCGTCGTATGCGCCGGCCGGCGGCCCGACCGTGCTCAGCACGGGCGCGATGTCATGCGTCTTCGAGTCGGCCAGCAGTGCAGCTTTGTAGGTGCTGAAAGCCGGTGTCGTCTGGTCGAAGTACGACCCGACCAGCCAGATCTTTGAGGTCACGTATGCGATGCCCACCACCTTGGTGACGGCGTTGAAGAAGTCGGGCGTGAGCGAGTCGGTGGCGGTGACCATCGGTGGCAGCACGCCGTTGTTCAGCGACTTGTAGTTGCCCATGAAGGTCGCCGTCGTCTGCGGGTCCGCCGACCAGATCAGGACGTCGGGCTTTGCGGCGATCACTCGTTCAACCTCGGCCGAGTACGAGGCAGAGTCGGCAGGAATGGTCAGGTTGAGGGCGATGCTCCCGCCGAGCCTTGGCATCGCGGAGGTTAGCCCCGGAAGGTTGCCCTCCGACCCGATGTTGTTCTGGAAAACGATGGCCACGCTCTTGTATCCCTGCTGGACGGCCCACACAGCGAAGGCGGCGCCGTTGGCGTCGTCACCCGGCGTCATCCGGTAGTAGTACGGATAGGTGTTCTTCGTGAACGCCACCAGGCCGTTGGTCGTGAAGAACGGGATCTTGGCGCCGTTGACGAGCGGCACGGTCGTCGCGGCCGTGTTGCTCTCGAGCCCGATGGCGAAGTCGAAGTTGGACGTCGTGGCGATGGCCTTCGTGACGTTAGGCACCGCATCCGCCGGGTCGCCGGTGTCGTCGATCGACGTGCAGTTGACCTGGTGGCCCGACACGCCGCCGTTGGCGTTGATCAGGTCGGTGGCCGCCAGGCACGGAGCGGTGAGCAGGGTGCCGAACTCGGCGGCCGGCCCCGTGAACGGGGCGATGACGCCGAGGCTCAGAGGGCCGGTTTGGGTCGGAGGTGTCGAGCTTGCTCCGCTGCCTCCGCAGGCCGCGAGAACAAATGCCGTCGCGAGGGCCAGCGGTGATGCAAGCCGCAATCGATGGATCCCCATCTGAACGCCTCCTAAATTTGGTGCGAAAACGGTGCCCTGGGCTGGCTTGGGAGTTTCCACCCTACCGCCGTGATGAGTACCATAGTGGCCGCGCGGCGACAGCGCAAGGGCCGGCATGAGCAACGCGCGCGGCCGGGCGCGCCGCCGCGCGCGCGCAGGGCGCACTCTATTAATCCAGCGCGCGCTGAAAAGGACATGGCGCAGACCACCGAGAAGTTCGAGACCAAATACCTCCCTGGACTCCCGCCCATAGAGGGAGGATGCCCCCCGCTCCAGCGCCGTACGGTCCACGCCGACGGGATGGTGATCGACTACGACGCGCCGGTCGCCATGCGCGACGGGGTGGAGATCTACACGGATGTCTTCCGGCCAGATGGACCTGGAAGCGTGCCGGTAATCGTCGCCTGGGGACCGTACGGGAAGCACGGGCCCGTCAAGTACGACTTCTTCCCCAACCACGGCGTGGCGGTGGGCTGGGTTTCGAAGTACGCCGGGTTCGAAGCACCTGATCCGCTGTACTGGACACGTCACGGTTATGCGGTCATCAACGTCGACCCGCGCGGCATGTGGAACTCGCAAGGAGACGCCACCTTCTATAGCGCGCAGGAGGCGATGGACGTCTACGACCTGATTGAGTGGGCCGGCACGCAGGATTGGTGCAATGGGAAGGTCGGCATGTCGGGCGTCTCGTATCTGGCCATCGTCCAGTGGCGTGCGGCGGCGGAGCGTCCGCCCCACCTTTTCGCCATCAACCCGTGGGAGGGGGTAAGCGATCGCTATCGCGAGATGGCCTACCACGGTGGCATCCCCGAGAACCGCTTCGGGCCGATGTGGCGCTCGAGGCGCGTGCCGTACTCCCACCAGCGGGTGGAGGACACCGTGACCATGTACGCGGAGCATCCGATGTGGGATGCGTACTGGGAGAGCAAGACGGCCGCCCTGTCGAAGGTCCAGGTGCCGGCCTTTGTGGTCGCCAGCTGGTCAGACCAGGGCCTTCACACGCGCGGCACGCTGGAAGGGTTCAAGCGCATCTCGTCAAAGCAGAAGTGGCTGCTCGTCCACGGCCGCAAGAAATGGCAGTACTACTACCAGCCTGAGAACGTCGAGCGGCTGAGGCTCTTCTTCGATCGATTCTTGAAAGGAATCGAGAACGAGGTGGATCGTTGGCCCACGGTGCGCACAGAGATACGTGACGCGTTCTATGTCGGCGAGATGCGCGACGAGAACGAGTGGCCGCTGGCCAGGACCGTCTACGAGGAGCTCTACCTGGACGGTACCGGCGCCAGCCTTGGTCCACTTACAGCAGGGGCGGAGGCAGCCGTGTCCTACCCGGCCGCCACCGGGCGCGCCAGGTTCACCTACCGATTCAACACCACGACCGAGCTGGTCGGGCACATGAAGCTGCGCCTTTGGGTTGAAGCGGATGGTGCCGACGACATGGATCTCTTCGTCGGCCTTCAGAAGCTCGACGAGAGCGGCAACTTCATGCCGTTTTCGTTCCTCAATGCGCTCGAGGACGGCCCGGTTGCCTTGGGCTGGCTGCGGGTCTCACACCGTGAGCTGGACGAGGCGCGCTCAAGGCCGGAGCAGCCTTGGCACACCCATCTCCGAGAACAGAGGCTGAAGCCGGGGGAGATCGTGCCTGTGGAGATCGAGATCTGGCCGTCGGGCACTCGATTCCAAAAAGGCGAGCAGCTGCAGGTGATCATCCAGGGCAGCGACGTGCAGCAGTATCCGCCGGGTGTGGTCGCCATGGGGCACTCGGTGACGCGTAACGAGGGAACTCACATCATCCACACCGGCGGTCGCTACGACTCGCACCTCCTGGTCCCGGTCATCCCCTGAACTACAGTCGGTCCGCCAGTCGTTCGTAGTCGGCCGGGGTGTCGACGTCGACCGGGTGGGTCAGGTCGCCTGCGACCGGCAATCTCGCGACAAGCTCCGGCCGGGCCCGGATCACGGCGCGGCAGCCGACATCGCCTTCCAGCGTCATGAGATCGCCCCACAGCTCGCGCTTGAGCACGACCGGCGGATGGAGAAGCCCGTTGAAGCTGAGCGCCGCGGCCGGCAGGCCCGAGCTCTCCTGAAGCTCCAGCAGCTGGTTCAGCAGGCTCGCGTCGACGTCCGGCTGGTCACCGAGGATGACGACCACGCGATCGACGCCATCCCCTAGTGAGGCGAGCCCGGCCCTCAGCGACGAAGCCATGCCGGAGGCGTGGTCGGGATTGATCAGAACCGCGGCGCGGCCGAGGTCGACGCGGCTGCAAATCTCGTCCGCCGCCGCCCCGAGCACGACCCGCACGTCGTCGAGCTTCGATGCGCAAGCCTGCCCGACGACCAGCTCGAGCAGCGGCCTGCCTTTGACCTGGAGCAGCTGCTTGGGGCTCCCCATGCGGCGCGAGGAGCCGGCCGCCAGCACCAGGCCTGCGCTGGTCACCGTTGGTGGTGCGTCAGGCCTCGACGCGTCGGAGGAAGCGCTCTGGTTCCTTTTCAAACTCGGCCTGGCACCCAGCCGAGCAGAACCAGTAGGTCACGTCGCGATACACGGCCTTGTGCAGCGAGGTGAGCGGGTCGACCGTCATGCCACAGACCTGGTCGGTGGCGAAGACGACCTGCGGAACATCGAGGGGGGCCGGCACGTGGCCTCGCTTGCGGCGGGCCGTCACCACCTCGGCCAGCGCCAGGAGCGCGATCTCCTCCTGGCTGACGCCCCGCACTCTGCCGGCCGGAGTGCGAATCCTGGCCAGCGTCGCCTCGTCCAACCCACGGCCGCGCAGCGCCTCGCGCACCGCGGCCGAACGCCGCGTGCTTGCGACGAGCCCGACCTCGACGGTCGGATGAGCCAGGGCCGCTTCGAGCGCATCTTCGTCGTAATGACCCATCGTCGCCACCACCGCCCAGGTATCCGGTCCCGGGTTGGCGCCCGCCAGCTCAAGGCTTCCCAGCACCATGTCCGCGGCAGCAAAGTCTTCAGGCCTGGCTCCAGGATGGACGGAGCAGGTCCGGAAACCCGCAAGCGAGCCCATCTGGACGAGCGTGCGCGCCGCCGGGCTGTCCCCAAAGACCAGGAGCAAAGGCTTCGACAGCTGTGGTTCGATGAAGATGTCCAGCGCACCGCCGCTTGGGCACGTGGTCGCCACCATGAGCTCACCGCGCTTCCTCGTCTGCTTGACCTCCGGCGCTGGAACGATCCGCACGAGCTGAGGCACGCCTTCAGACAGCGCTCGCAGCGCCTCGCGTCGGACGATCGGCTCTGAGCAGCTCCCACCGATCCAGCCGCGCAGGCGGCCGTCGGCGGTGATCACCGCCTTGTCGCCGGGGCGCGCGGAGGTTGGCGGCTCGCAACGCACGACGGTTGCGAGCACGCACGGCGTCCCGGTCGCCGCGTATTCGTGAAGCAGCTCGATGACTTCGTCGGCTATTCCGTGACTCCTTTAGACCTCAAAGCCGCCCACACCTTGTCCGAGGTCACCGGCATGTCGATGTTCGTGATGCCGTACGGGGAGAGGGCGTCGATGACGGCGTTGACATAGGCCGCCGGCGATCCGACCGTGGGCGACTCGCCGACGCCCTTGGCGCCCAATGGGTGGTGCGGCGACGGGGTGGTGGTCTCGCCGATCTCGAACTTGGGCGTCTCCCACGCGCCCGGGATCAGGTAGTCCATGAAGTTGGAGCCGATGCAGTTGCCCTCGGCGTCGAACGTGATCAGCTGCATGAAGGCGATGCCATAGCCCTCGGTGAGGCCGCCCTGGATCTGGCCCTCGACGATCATCGGGTTGATGCGGACGCCGCAGTCGTCGACCGCAACCATCCTCTTGACCTTGACCTGCCCGGTGCCCTTGTCGATGTCGACGACCACCGCGTACGTGCCGAACGGGAAGGTCATGTTGGGCGGGTCGTAGTAGGTCACCCCCTCCAGTCCAGGTTCCATCCCCTCGGGCAGGTTGGTGTAGGCGGCGAAGGCCGCCTCCTGAATGGTCTTGGACCGCTCCGGCGAGCCCTTGACATAGAACTTTCCTCGCTCCCACACGAGGTCTTCCTCGGCCGCCTCCAACAGGTGGGCGGCAAGCTTGCGCGCCTTCTCGCGGAGCTTGCGGCTGACCATCGCCGTCGCGGCGCCCGCCACCGGGGTGCTGCGTGACGCGTAGGTGCCGAGGCCGTACGGCGTGTGGTCGGTGTCGCCCTCCTCGACGATGACATCCTGCGCCGGGATGCCGAGCTCCTCGGCGACGATCTGCGCGAAGGTCGTCTCGTGGCCCTGCCCCTGGGACTTGACCCCGAGCTTGAGGATGGCCTTGCCGGTGGGATGCACCCGAAGCTCGGCGCTGTCGAACATCCTCAGGCCGAGGATGTCGAACTCCGCGCCATGGCCGGCGCCCACGACCTCGGTGAAGCTGGCGATGCCGATGCCAGTGACCTCGCCCTTCTTGCGCCTGGCCTGGACGTCCTTCTTCAATTCGTCGTAGCCGAGCTTGTCGAGCGCGACGTCCATCGCCTTCGGGTAGTCGCCGCTGTCGTAGACCCAGCCGGTCGCCGACGTGTACGGAAACTGCTCGGGCTGGATGAAATTCTTCTTGCGGAACTCGGCCTGGTCCATGCCGAGCTCGAAGGCGGCGTTGCTGACGAGCCGCTCGATCAGGTAGCTGGCCTCAGTGACTCGGAACGAGCACCGATACGCGACGCCGCCGGGCGCCTTGTTCGTGTAATAACCGTCCGCCGTGACGTGGGCCGTGGGGATGTCATAGGAGCCGGTGACGATGTGGAACAGGCCGGCCTTGAACTTCGACGGTTGAGCGTCGGCGAAGAAGGCGCCGTTGTCGCTATCGAGGTGGACGCGCAAGGCCAGCATCTTGCCGTCCTTGTCGACGGCCAGGTCACCGGTCATGTGGTAGTCGCGCGCGAAGCCGGTCGAGATGAGGTTCTCGTTGCGGTCCTCGATCCACTTCACCGGCCGGCCGAGCAACAAGCTGGCCGCGGTCGCCACGACGTAACCGGGATAGACGGGCACCTTGTTGCCGAAGCCGCCTCCAAGGTCGGGTGAGATGATCCGGATCTGTTGCTCCGGCAGACCTGTCACCAGCGCAAACACGGTGCGGATGGCGTGGGGCGCCTGGCTGGTCATGTAGATCGTCGCCTTGCCGGTGACCGGATTGACGTCGGCGATGCAGCCGCACGTCTCGAGCGGCGCGGGATGGCAGCGCGGGTAGAAGGTGTGCAGTCGCACCACCTTGTGCGCCTTTGCGAAGGCCGCCTGCGTGGTGGCCTGGTCGCCCGATTCCCAGTGGTAGATGTGGTTGTCCTTCTGGCCTTCCTTGTCGTCCCGGATGAGCGCGGCGCCTTCCGCCTTTGCCCCGTCAGGGCTCGTCACGGCGGCAAGGATCTCGTAGTCGACCATGATCAGGTCCCGTGCGTCCTCGGCCTGGGCCTTCGTCTCGGCGATCACCGCCGCGACCTCCTGGCCCTGGAAGCGCACCTTGTCGGTGGCGAGGACCGCCTGTGTGTCGCCGCTCATCGTGGGCATCCAGGCCAGCTTGTGCTGGGCCATCAGCTCGCCCGTGACGACCGCGATCACGCCCGGCTTGGCCGATGCCGCAGCCGTGTCGATCGACTTGATGCGCGCGTGCGCGTGCGGGCTGCGCAGGATGGCCATATGGCTCATGTTGGGTAGGACGAAGTCGTCGACGTAGTTGCCCTTGCCGCGGAGGAAGCGCGCGTCCTCCTTGCGCTTGATGGACTCTCCGATCCCGCCGTGCATATGCATGGTCGAGCTCATTCGGTGCCTCCTGCGACCGCGGCCGCTTCTTTTCCGGAGGTCAGCTTGGCCGCGTGCTGGACCGCTTTGACGATGTTCACGTAACCCGTGCAGCGGCAGATGTTGCCACTGATCGCCCAGCGAATCTCGTCATCGGTGGGATTCGGGTTGCGCTCCAAGAGAGCCGCACCGACCAGCATCATGCCCGGGGTGCAGAAACCGCACTGAAGGCCATGCTCCTCGTGAAAGCCGACCTGGATCGGCGCCAGTGCGCCTCCCTGCGCAATGCCCTCCACAGTCTTGATCTCGCGTCCCTCGACCTGCACGGCGAGCAGGGTGCAAGACTTCACGGGCTCTCCGTCCAACAGCACGGTGCACGCGCCGCAGCTTGACGTGTCGCACCCGACGTGCGTGCCGGTAAGCGCTAGGTTCGAGCGCAGGTAGTCGACGAGCAGGACGCGTGGCTCGACGTTTCCGCTTCGCTCTGTTCCGTTAACGCGCATCGTCACCTTCACGCCTTCACCTCCTGGGCTCGAGCGAGGGCTGCTTTGAGGCCGCGCTGCACGAAGACCCGAACCACGTCCTTCTTATATGCGGCTGTGCCGCGGTTGTCGTCCTTGGGCTCCGCTGCCGCTGCCGCGAGCCGCGCCGCCTCGGCGATGACGTCGTCCTTCAACTCGTGCCCAACGAGCGCTTTCTCGGCCTGCGTTGCCTTGATGTTGGTGGCGCCGACCGCGGTCAGGCCGATGCCGGCCTTCTTCACCTTGTGGCCGTCGAACTCGACCTGCACGGCGACGGCGACCGTGGCAAAGTCGCCCACCTTGCGCTCGAGCTTGTGGTAGCTGCCGCCGGCTCGCCCGGATGGCAGCGGGATCCGGATCTCGGTCACGATCTCGTCCGGCCGCAGGGTCGTGGTGAACGGGCCCTGGAAGAAGCTGTCGGCGCGGATCACGCGCTCCCCGGACGACGAGCGGGCCACCAGCTCGGCGTCGAGCGCGAGCATGACCGAGCCCCAGTCGCCAGAAGGGTCCGCGTGGCAGATCGAACCGGCTACGGTTCCCCGGTTCCGCACCAGCGGATCGGCGATCCAATGGACGGCCTCCACCATCATCGGAAGGAGCTTCGCAAGCTCCTTGCTTTGCTCCGCATCGACGTGGCGGGCCAGCGCGCCGATCCGCACGTGGCCGTTCTCGCGCTTGATGTCCGCCATCCCGGGCAGGCGACCGATGTCGACCACCAGCGCCGGCTGGGAGAATCGCAGCTTCAGGAGTGGGATGAGGCTTTGGCCGCCGGCCATGACCTTGGCGTCATCACCGCGCTGCTTGAGGATTGAGAGGGCCTCTTCTAGAGTCGACGGAGCGCGATAGTCGAAAGCAGCCGGAACCATCCAACCCTCCTTGCACCCGACAACAAAAACGGCGCGGGGACAAACCCCGGGCGCCACAAGCCGGTATATCACCGGGAGGTTGCATTGTCAAACAATCGCGCGCTGGTCGCTTGCCCGGGCCGCTTAGGATTGGTGGTGTGGTGTGCCCGGGGATTAGCTGGACAAGGCGCGACCTTGGCGGCCGGTGCCAAGGAGACGACGAGCACGCGAGGGAGCGCATCGCGTAGATGCGTGACCGAGCGCGCACAGGAGGCGACGCGGGCATCAGCGCCGCTCGGGGTCCCCGCGAAATCGCAGATTTCGTGGGGTGGGTTGGCGCCCGGCCGACTAGGGCGATGCATTGGCCAGCGGTTTCCCGGACGCACCACCAATGGTGACGGAGGCCGTCAAGGCGCTCAGCGCCGAGGAGATCTCTGAGCTCTGCGCGCGCCACACCCTGTACGACTGGTCGGCCCAGGCGGCGCTGAAACCGCTTGCCGTCGGAAGCGCCCAGGGCGTTTACTTCCACACCCTCGACGGGCGGCGGTTCATCGACTTCAACAGCCAGCTCATGTGCGTCAACGCCGGCCACGGCGACCGCCGGATCATCGAAGCGATCAGGAAGCAGGCCGAGCAGCTGGCCTACATCAGCCCCTTCATGGCCACCGAACCCCGGGCCCGGCTGGGCCGCAAGCTCGCGGAGCTACTGCCGGGCGACATCGACAAGGTGCTGTTCACGCTCGCCGGCGCTGACGCCAACGAGAACGCGATCAAGATCGCGCGCACCGTGACCGGCCGGCCCAAGATCCTCGCCCGCTACCGCTCCTATCACGGCTCCACTGGAAGTGCGATCCAGGCGACTGGAGACCCGCGGCGCTGGTCCAACGAATTCTCGAGCGGCGTCGTCCACGTGCTCGACCCCTATCACGGCATCCAGCGCGGTACCGACTCGGCCGAGGTTGCCCTCGCCCAATTGGAGGAAACGATCCAGCTCGAGGGGCCGCAGACGATTGCCGCCTTCATCCTCGAGCCGATCACCGGCACCAACGGCATCCTGATCCCGCCGGACGGTTATCTGCAGGGCGTCCGCGAGCTGTGCGACCGGTTCGGCATCCTCATGATCTGCGACGAGGTGATGACCGGGTTCGGGCGCACCGGCCGTTGGTTCGCGGTCGACCACTGGGGGGTCGTGCCGGACCTGATCACGCTCGCCAAGGGGCTCACCAGCAGCTACGTGCCACTCGGCGCGGTCGGCATGCGGCCCAAGGTGGCGGCTTACTTCGACGACCACGTTTTCTACGGTGGGCTGACCTACAACAGCCACCCGCTCGGCTGCGCGGCTGCGCTCGGCGCCATCCAGGCCTACGAGGAGGACGACATGGTCGGCAACGCGCAACGCATGGGCGTGGTGCTGCAGAGGCATCACCTGAAGCTGCAGGAGCGCCACCCGTGCGTGGGCGCGACGCGCTCGATCGGCCTGTTCGGAGCCCTGGAGCTCGTGCGCGACCGGCGCACGATGGAGCCGCTCGCACCGTTCAATGGCACGTCGCCGGAGATGAAAGCGATCGGCCAAGCGCTCCTGGACGCCGGGTTGTACACCTTCGTCCGCTGGAACACGATCATGACCAACCCACCTCTTTGCATCACCGAGGCCCAGCTCGACGAGGGCTTCGAAATCCTCGATTCAGCCCTTGAGATCGGCGACCGCGCAATCGGCTGACGAGCTCAGAGCGCGGCAGCTGCAAAAGCTGCGCGCCGGCCTTACCGCCGTCTTGAAGACGAACGCCTTCTGGCGCTCGCGCCTGACCGAGGTCTCCGGCTGGGACGACTTCGAACGCCAGCCCCTGACCACCAAGGCCGAGCTGCTGGCCGACCAGCTGGCCCGGCCGCCGTACGGCACAAACCTGACCTACCCGCTGGACCAGTACGTCCGGCTGCACCAGACCTCGGGCTCGAGCGGCGACGATCCGCTGCGCTGGCTGGACACGGCAGAGTCGTGGGACTGGTGGGTGCGGATCTGGTCGGACCACGTGTACCCCGCCGCAGGCGTCACCATCGGCGACCGGGTGTTCTTCGCCTTCTCCTTCGGTCCTTTCATCGGCTTCTGGTCCGCGTTCGGCGGAGCCCAGAGGCTGGGCGCGCTCGCCATCTCGGGCGGTGCCATGACGAGCGAACAGCGCGTCCGCACACTCCTCGACCTCCGAGCCACGGTCTTGCTGTCCACGCCGACTTACGCGCTGAGGCTCGCTGACGTGGCGCGCGGCCTCGGGTTGGACCTGACGTCGTCCGAGATCCGGGTCACCGTGCATGCGGGCGAGCCTGGCGCGAGCATCCCCGCCACCCGCGCGGCGATTGAGTCGGCTTACTCCGCCGCGTGCTTCGACCACACCGGCATGACGGAGCTGGGTCCAACCGGTTTCAGCTGCTCGCAGCGGGATGGCATCCACGCCGTCGAGGCGGAGTTCATCTTCGAGGTGCTGGACGACTCCGGGCGACCGGCCACGGAGGGAGAGCTGGTGGCCACCAACCTGGGCCGCTGGGGAATGCCTCTGTTCCGCTACCGGACCGGCGATCGGGTCATGGTCTCGCGCGAACGATGCTCGTGCGGCAGTCCCTTCCTGAAGCTGGTTGGCGGGATTCGAGGGCGGGTCGACGACATGTTCACCGTGCGCGGTGTGAACCTTTACCCCTCCCAGGTCGAGGACATCGTGCGCCGCCATCCGCAGGTGGTGGAGTTCGTGATCGAGCACCGCCGCGTGCGCGAGATGGACGAGGTGTCGCTGCTGGTCGAGATCGCTGGCGGGGATCGATCGACACAGCGCCTGGAGGCCGATCTGCGGCAGGCGCTCGGCGTGCGATTGGGATGCAGCGTGGTCGAGCCCGGGACGCTCCCACGCTCCGAGCTCAAATCAAAACGAATCGTGAGGCGGCAGGATTGAGACCGGTGCAGCTCCCGGCCGAGCCAGAAGCCCTGAGCCTGGACCTCGACCGCACGGCTGTGCTGGTCGTCGACATGCAGAACGCATTCGCGAGCCCCGGCGGGATGCTGGACCTGGCCGGGATCGACGTTCGGCCGGCTCGCGAAGCGGTGGCGAACGCCCGTCTCGTGTGTGAGGCGGCGCGCGCTGCCGGCGTCCCGATCGTGTACCTGACGATCGGCTACCCGCCGGACCAGTCGACGGCGGGCGGACCAGACTCCCCGAACCCTCAGAAGGAGCTGGCGCTGGGCCTGATGCGAGACCGCCCAGAGCTGCGCGGGAAGCTGTTGACCTTCGGCACCTGGGATTTCGCGATCGTCGACGAGCTCACACCCGAGTCCGCCGACACGGTGATCGTCAAATCGAGGTACAGCGGGTTTCACGGCACCGACCTGGACTCGGTGCTGCGCAGCCGCGGCGTGCGCAACCTCCTCATCACGGGCATCGCCTCCAACGTTTGCGTCGAGTCGACGATCCGCGACGCCTACTTCCTCGAATACTGGCCGGTGATGGTCGCGGACGCGACCATGCCCGCGGGCTCCGCTGAAATCCAGCGCGCTACGGTCTACAACGTCAGGACCTTCTTTGGCTGGGTCACGACCGCCGAGGACCTGGCAACAACATTGCGCGAGGCTCCCGCTCGCCGTCCTTGACACTCGGTCCGGCTCCCCTCACGATTGGCGCCAGGTTCTTGACGAGCCATGCGCCGACGCCCCCGGATCGAGGACGCAGCGCCCACATAGAGGAGGGGGAACATGACCGATTTCGAAGATCGCCTGAACATGGCGATTACGCGGAGGACGCTGCTTAAGGCCGCCGGCGCCGGGGCCGTGACGCTTAGCGCGGGAGCGCTGCTCGAGGCATGCGGCCTGCAGGGCAGCAGCACCCCCAGCAGCAACGGCAAGATCACGATCGGGTACGTCAGCCCTCAGACGGGACCGGTGGCCGGTTTCGCGACCGGCGACAACTACGTCATCAGCGGGGTCCGGGCGTCGAGCCCGTACAAGAACGGCTTCAAGGTCGGCAGCAAAACCTATGACGTGGAGATCGTCGTCAAGGACACCCAGTCGGATCCCAACCGCGCAGGCCAGGTGGCTCAGGAACTGGTCACAAGCGGCGTCGACATCGTGGTCTGCTCTTCGACCCCGGAGGTCACGAACCCCGTAGCCGACATCTGCGAGGCCAACGGCATGCCATGCGTCGCCACCATCGTGCCCTGGGAGTCTTGGTACTTCGGTCGCGGAGCAAAGCCGGGCAGCGCGTTCAACTACACGACGATGTTCTTCTTCGGGCTCGACGAATTTGCAGGATGCTTCTTCCCGATGTGGGCAAAGATGAACACGAACAAAGTCGTGGCTGAGATGTACCCGAACGACGCGGATGGGAACGCGTTCCGGAGCTCCTTCATCCCCCTGGTCACCAAAGGCGGCTACATGTCAGTCGACGGCGGCGCCTACGCCGACGGCACCACCGACTACAGCTCGATGATCTCCAAGTTCAAGAGCGCTAACGCCCAGCTCTACTCCAACGTGCCCCTACCCCCCGACTTCAACACCTTCTGGAAGCAGGCCGCACAGCAAGGCTTCAAGCCGAAGCTCGCAACCGTGGCCAAGGTGCTGCTCTTCCCGGCCGACACGACTGCTTTGGGGGACCTGGTCATCAACATCGCCACCGACTGCTGGTGGTCCCCCTACCACCCGTACACCTCCACCCTCAACGGGCAGACCGCGAAGCAGCTAGCCGATGGGTTCGAGTCATCGACCGGCCAGCAATGGCTGCAGTCGCTTGGGTCGGTCCACTCGCTCTTCGAGGTCGCCCACGCGGCGCTCACCGCCGTCGACGACCCCCACAACAAGGCGCATGTCGCGGCCCAGCTGAAGACTCTCAGCTACACCGGTATCAGCGGGCCGCTCGACTGGACCAAGGGCCCGGTGCCAGGGGTCGCCATCCAGCAGCCGGTCGGGGTCCAGTGGCGGAAGGGATCGAAGTATCCCTACAGCATGGTGGTCGTCGACAACTCGCTGAACAACAAGGTGCCATTGGGCGGGGACCTCGTACCCACCAACGCGTGACGGCCGGCCCGCTGCTGGAGCTCGACCGCGTGTCGAAGCGATTCGGCAGCATCGTCGTTGCCGATTCGCTGTCGCTGGTGCTCAGCGCCGGCGACGCGGTCGGCATGGTCGGGCCCAATGGAGCCGGCAAGAGCAGCATCTTCTCGATCATCTCGGGTGACCTCTCGCCCAACTCGGGCGAGGTTCGCTTCGAAGGCCGCCCGGTCACCGGGTTGGACGCTGCGGCCCGGTGCCGGCTCGGGATCGCCCGCACGTACCAGGTGCCCCGGTCGTTCGAACATATGACGGTGTTCGAGAACGTCCTCGTCGCCGCCCATCGCGGCGCGGGGCTGCGGGGCGGACGGGCGAACGAGCTGGCGGCTCGCGTGCTGGTCGAAACCGGCCTTCGAGCCGAGGCGAACAAGCCCGCCTCGCGCCTGGGCCTCCTTCAGCGCAAGCGCCTCGAGCTGGCCCGCGCCCTTGGGGCCGAGCCTCGCCTGCTCCTTCTCGACGAGGTGGCGGCGGGCCTCACCGAACCCGAGGTGGCGGGCCTGGTCGAGGTCGTGGCCAGGATCCGAGCCCGCGGCGTCGCAGTGATCTGCGTCGAGCACGTCGTACGCGCCCTGGTCGGCCTGGTCGATCGTTTGATCTGCCTTGCCGGCGGCCGCTTCATCGGTGACGGCGAGCCATACGCAGTGCTTTCGAGCCGCGCTGTCAAGGAGGTCTTCCTGGGCACCAGCTACGGCGAGGCCCCGGCGAGCTGAGCACTTCGGGGAATGCGCCACTTCTCGAGCTGAAGGGACTGACCGTCCGCTACGGCCAGCTGGAGGCGCTGACCGGGGTCGATCTAACCCTCAACGCGGGCGAGACCGTGGCCATGATCGGAGCGAACGGCGCGGGGAAGTCGACGCTCATGCGGGCGATCGCGGGCCTCCACGCACCGGTCGCCGGCTCCATCCGGCTCGAGGGCCGCGACATCACCCACCTGGCTGCCCACCGCAGGGTGGCGGCCGGGATCGTGCTCGTGCCCGAGGGCCGGCGGCTGTTTGGATCGCTCACACTCGAGGACAACCTGAGGATCGGGGCGACCCGCTCCCGACCCGGCAGCTGGAACCTCGCCCGGGTGTTCGAGCTCTTCCCCTGGATGGCCGAACGGCGCAGCCGCACCACCGCGTTCCTCTCCGGCGGTGAGCAGCAGGCGGTCGCCATCGGCCGCGCACTGATGTCGAATCCGCGGATCCTTCTGCTCGACGAGCTGTCGCTCGGCCTTTCCCCGGCCATCGTGCGCAGGCTCTACGACCTCCTGCCCGACCTGCTCGCCGGCGGCATGACCATCCTTTTGGTCGAGCAGGACGTCACGCAGGCGCTTCGGGTCTCGGACCGGGCGCACTGCCTGCTCGAAGGGAGGATCACGTTGAGCGGCCGGCCGAGCGAGCTGGTTCCCGCACAGGTGGAGGCGGCCTATTTCGGCCTCGCCAAGAGCGCCGCCGCGGGCGGCGGCTAGGGTCCCGCAATGATCTGGGCCAACGCGATCGTGCAAGGCATCCTGCTGGGTGGGCTGTACGCGCTCTTCGCTTGCGGTTTGTCCCTGATGTTCGGAGTCATGCGAGTCGTCAACCTTGCCCACGGGGACTTCGCCGTGCTGGCGGCGTACCTGGCGCTGGCGATCATTACCGGACTCCAAGTCCCCGTGCTCTGGTCCGCACTGGTGGTCGCGCCGCTGTTCGCAATGGTCGGTTACCTGGTCCAGCGCTTCATCATCCAACGGAGCCTTGACGTCAGCCCGCTGACGACGATGCTCGTGACCTTCGGGCTCTCGATCGTGATCCAGAATGCCCTGCTGACCGCCCTGTCGGCGAACAGCCAGTCGCTGCCGTCCGGTTCGTTGGCGTCCGCCTCACTCCAGGTCAACGGGCAAATGTCGATCGGCTACGTCTCGGCCATCGTGTTCGCGACCGCGGTCGTGGTGGTCATCGGCTTGCAGCTCTTCCTCTACAGGACCGGCATGGGCCGCCAGGTTCGAGCAGCCGCTGACGACCAGGAGGCCGCCAGCGTCGTCGGCGTCAACGTGCGGCACGTTTACGGCGTGGCCGCGGCTCTCGCGTTCGCGACCGTGGCGCTGGCCGGTGTCGCCTTCGGCATGTACTCATCCTTCGACCCCGCGGCCGGACCGCCACGCTTGATCTTTGCGTTCGAGGCCGTGGTGATCGGCGGCATGGGCTCCCTTTGGGGAACGCTTGCCGGCGGGATCATCTTGGGCCTCGCCCAGGTCCTCGGCGCCCAGGTCGACGCGAGCTTCGGCGTGCTCGCCGGGCACCTTGTGTTCCTCGTCGTGCTCGCACTGCGGCCGAGCGGATTGATTCCGGCCCGCGTCACGTGACCGATACCGCCGTCCCCGCCGCGCTCCCGCGGGTGACGCGCTCGAGGCGGTCCGCGACCTGGACCGCGGGCCTCGGGGTGATCGTGGTGCTCCTGCTGATCTCCCTGCCCTACCTCGTGCACACCAACATCACCGGCCTGTTGGTGAACATCTTCATCCTGCTCGCGCTGGCCACGATGTGGAACCTTCTTGCCGGCTATGCAGGGCTCATCTCGGTCGGCCAGCAGGCGTACATCGGCGTCGGCGCATACGTCGTGCTCGTGCTAGCCGGCAACGGCGTCTCGCCTTTCTTGGCGATCCCGCTGGCCGCGCTCGGAGCTTTGCTCGTCGCGCTCCCGACGTCGTTCCTGGTCCTGCGGCTCAGGAACGAGTACTTCGCCATCGCGACGTGGGTCGTGGCGGAGGCTTTCCGCCTGGTGGTGCTGAGGTTCCCGTCCCTGGGTGGCGGGACAGGAGCCAGCCTTCCCGGAATGGCAGGCATGGATCCCGTGTTCCGCCAGGCGCTGACCTACTGGGCCGCCCTGGCAGTCGTCGTGGCCACCCTGCTCGCGGCATATCTTCTGCTGCGCAGCCGGCTCGGCCTCGACCTCACCGCGATCCGTGACAACGAGATCGGCGCTCGCAGCGTCGGGGTGCGCATCACCCAGGCCAAGCGGATCGTCTACCTGGTCGCCGCGGCCGGGGCCGGAGCGGCGGGCTCGCTCCTGATCATCAGCCAGCTGAACGTTCAGGCCACCTCCATCTTCAGCGTTCAGTGGTCGGCGTACATGATCTTCGTGGCCCTGATCGGTGGAGTGGGCTCGATCGAGGGCCCCATCATCGGCACGGTGATCTTCTTCCTGCTGCAGCAGTGGCTGTCGGACAGGGGGGCGTGGTACCTGATCATCGTCGGGTCGATCGCCGTCGTCATGGCGATGTGGCTTCCGCGCGGCGTATGGGGCGTGGTGAGCGACCGCTTCGACCTGCGCCTGTTCCCGGTCGGATACTGGCTCCACGCGCCCCGGCCAAATCCTGTGGAGACGCCAAGCTGATGGAGAGGCTCGAGTGCGAACCGCCCTACATGTATCCGGAATACCTCGCGACGGTCCTGCGAGCACCCGGACACCAGCTCGTCAGGCTTCCGGCCGAGTGGTTCCACCACCTGCCAGGCCCGGTGTTCGGACGCGTGCCGTTGCGCCCCGAGGACGCGGATCTGAGCCGCCAGCACGCCGGCGAGCCGCTAGGGCAGCGGATCATCATCAGCGGCCGGGTGCTCGACAGCGACGGGCGCCCGGTGCGTCACACCCTCGTCGAGGTGTGGCAGGCAAACGCCGCCGGGCGTTACGTGGATCCGGTGGACGCGCACGCCGCGCCGCTCGATCCGAACTTCACCGGCGCCGGCCGGTGCCTGACCGACGGCGAAGGGCGGTATCGATTCGTCACCGTCAAGCCCGGCGCCTATCCGTGGCGTAACCACGAGAACGCGTGGCGCCCCGCCCACGTCCATTTCTCACTGTTCGGCACTCAGCTGGCGAGCCGGTTGGTGACCCAGATGTACTTTCCCGGCGACCCTCTGATCCCGAGCGATCCGATCCTCAACTCGATCCCGGATGAGCGCGGCCGCCGGCTCCTGGTCGCGAGCTTCGACCTCGCGACCACGGTGCCCGAATGGGCACTCGGCTACCGGTGGGACATCCTGGTGCGGGGCGACCGCGCGACGCCGATGGAGCCTTGACGGTGCGGACGCCTTCTCAGACGGTCGGCCCCTTTTTCGGCTTCGCACTTCCTTTCGATGGAGGCGCCGACGCGGTGCCGCCAGGGTCGGCCGGCGCGGTCCGCGTCGAAGGGCAGGTCTTCGACGGAGCCGGGGACCTTGTGCCGGACGCTCTGCTCGAGGTCTGGCAGGGCGAGCAGTTCGCGCGCTGCCGAACAGACGCTGAGGGTGCGTTTCAATTCACCGTGCGCAAGCCGGCGACGTCGAGCGGCCAGGCTCCCTTCGTGAACGTGACGGTGCTCGCGCGCGGCCTGCTGCGCCAACTCGTGAGCCGGATGTACTTTCCCGGCGAAGAGGATGCGAACCGGACTGACCCGGTCCTCCAGTACGTGGATGCCGATCGTCGAGAGACCCTCATCGCACGTCCGGGCGGTGCAGCGCTGCGCTTCGACATCCACCTGCAAGGCGAAGGCGAGACAGTCTTCTTCGCGCTCTAGCCGAAGGTCAGCACCGTCGAGATCTCGATCGCCTTCTCGATGCTCTTCGCCACCGGGCAGCGACTCGCGTGGAAGGCGTGTGACCGCTCCGCTGCCTCGCGCTTGTCGTCGGGGCAGCCGGTCAGCGTGTAGCGGACGCGAATCCTCTTGATGACCAGCACCTTGTCCTCGAGGTAGATCTCGCCTTCGGCTTCAGACGAAAGCCTGCCCTCACTTGCGTCGATCCCGCGCGCCTCCAGCGCGCCACCCAGGGTGCCGGTGAGTCAACCGGCGGCCGCGGCGACGACATAGTCGAGCGTCGTGGCGTGGTCCGGATACTGCCCCGGCGCGGTGCCGTAGTGCTCGCGCACCTCGTCGTGGGTTCCGAAGAGCACGGGTTCCGCTTCCGCTGGCAGGAACGCGCGCCGGACAGGACCGTTGTCCCGGATGATCCTGACCCGCGAGACGTACTTGGGCTGGCCGGCTGAAGGTTGCCCTTGCACCCCCAGATTGTGACCCTTACACATGCGCGACTAGGTCTCATGATGGAAACCCTCGCCGCGAGCCGCCTCGATGGCCTCTCGTGTTTCAACGACGATGAAGATCAATAGAGCGAGGGCCGCGACGTACTCCGCCCACCACCAACCGGCGACGAGACTGAGTCCGGCGCCGGCCAGCGTTGCGGCGGCCATCCAGGCGCAGCTGACGGTCTCAGCGATGTCCGCACGGAGGGCGGTGCTGCCGATGACGACGTTGGCTCGA
>Ga0208848_1000023_pt1 | contig 29386 bp, 33 predicted proteins | sample NGESurshal072012_2_FD_184455 | JGI IMG/M metagenome (GOLD analysis project Ga0208848, IMG submission 184455) | Arctic peat soil microbial communities from Barrow, Alaska - NGEE Surface sample 210-1 shallow-072012 (SPAdes) | ecosystem: Environmental > Terrestrial > Soil > Wetlands > Peat ... | reverse complement strand
GGAGCCGCCGCCATAGACGGCAAGCACTTCTCCGCCCGTTGGGCATACTCGGCGCCTCGCCGCGCGGAGCTGCCGATCATGATCTCTGCGCTCAATCCCCGCATGTTGGAGCTCGCAGGCGAGTGCGCGGACGGCGTTGTGCTCTGGATGTGCTCTCCGTCATACGTCCGGGACCACGTGATCCCCGCGCTGACTACGGGCAGGCAGAAAGTCGGGAAATCGATGGAGGGGTTCGAGGTCGTCGCCGCGGTTTCTGTATGCCTCACTTCTGACCGCGCTGCCGGGCAGGCCGTTTTCCGGCAGACGGTGGAGCGTTACGCGAGCCTGCCCTACTACCGAAAGATGATGGACGCGAGTGGTTTCAAGGCTGAGCTCGAGGCTGGGGCGGTCAGCGACGAGATGATCGACGAACTGGCCGGCATTGGCGATGAGCGCCAGGTTCGCGAGGCGATTGGCCGCTACCGAGAAGCCGGTGTCACGCTGCCGGGCGCCGGGCCGTTTGGCGGGCACAAGGGCGCTGCGGGTTTCGAGGCCACGCTGGAGGCAGTCGCCGGAGCCTAGCTCAGCTTTCCTAAGACGTCGTCGAGCAGGCTGCGGGCGGTGTCGAACTCGCGCCGCACGGCCGCGTCCTCGACACGATCGAGGACTGCGACCACTTCCTCCCACCGCGCCGCGTCGCGTTCCCGGAGGCCGGACTTGACCTGGCCGATTGTCTGCGTGGCGAAGAGGAGGCCGCCACCCGGGTTGTCCAGGATCTGGCGCGCGATGGCCAGCTGACCGCGAGCCCATTCGACGATCGAATCGCCCGGATGGGTTTCCAGCTGCTTGGGGTGGAGCACGTCCATTCGGGATCTATTCTCGGCCAAGCGCGTTGAGCGCTTCGCCCGCGAGGCGATAGACGGTCCATTCGGAGTTGGGCCTGGCCCCCAATCGCTCGTAGAAGTCGATCGCATCGCGGTTCCAGTCGAGGACGGACCACTCGAGCCGGCCGCATCCGCGTTCGACCGCCACCTGCGCGAGATGCCTGAGCAGCGCGCGCCCGATTCCGCGCCCTCGGTGGCCAGGGAGCACGAATAGATCCTCGAGGTAGATCCCCGGTTGCGCGAGGAAGGTCGAGAAATTGTGAAAGTAGAGGGCAAAGCCGACCGGCACGCCAGCCTCTTCAGCGATGAGGGTCTCCGCATAACTGTGCCGGCCGAAGAGATTCTCGGCCAGCCGCTCCTCCGTCATCGTGACCTCGTGCTCCAGCTTCTCGAAGCGCGCCAGTCCGCGGATCAGCTCGGCGATGACCGGAACGTCCGCGGCTCCGGCAGGCCGGACGAGCAAGGTCATATAGGGCGATCCCGCAGTCGAAAGACCAGGCGCATCGCGCCGTGCGTGTCCGAAAAGCTCGCGACCTTGTTGTCGACCAGTCCTGCGGCGAGCCCGGCTTCGATGACGTCAGTGTCCTTGACCGCGGCGCGAGCGCCCTTTGGGCGCACGACCCAGATTGCACCGTTCGGCTCGATCCACTTCTTGACGTCCTTCAGCCGTCGTAGGTCTGAGCTGTCACGCGCACCCATGAATACGAGATCGCACGGCTTGCGCGGACGGCCGCGGCCGATGTCGGAGGTCCGCTCGCGGAGCAGCGAAAGGAAAACGGCGTCGTCGACGTCGACGATTGCCACCCTCGAGCCTGGTTTGACGCCTAGCTTGTCGAGGAGAGGACGCGTAGGGGTCCCCGCGAACTCACGGCGAAGCCTCGGAGTTCGTGGGGTTATTGACGGTGCGTCTGGGCTCAGACCTGCTCTTCCTTGGCGCCTGCGCTTCGAACAGCGCTGAAGACGATCACGCCCAGAAGCCACCCTGCGTATGCGCCCGCGACAGCGAGGACGACGACAGGGACCACGCTCTCCACGCGAGCCATCAAGAGAAGTCCGAGGCCGATGAATCCGCCGAAGACGAGGGCTCCTGCAATCCCACCTGCCAACGCACCCACGAACACCGCGGCTGGGTTTCCGGTCTTCAGATTTCGATTACCTGGAGGTCTTCGACGGCGCCGTCGACCGTGCCGTTGTACAAGTGGTTGAACATGAATCGGGTGTTTGGGTGGCGCTTCTTCAATTCGGTCGCGGACTCCCAGCTCATGTGGCTGAAGACGTCTCCTGGTCCCGTCGCCTCGACTATTGCGGCGTGAGCCCCGTCCACGAGTTGATCAAGCGGAGCCGTGTCCTCCGTGTCGCCCGAGTAGGCGATGATCCGGCCGTCAACCCAGATCCGGTAGCCGTTAGAGCCGCTCGTTCCGTGGTCGAGCTTGATGGTCTCGTACTTGTAGCCGGCGGCCGTTCCCGATGGCTTTGCCGTCTCGTAGGTCACGTTGAAGCGAGGCCGCATCACCGTCTTCCAGTCGACACCCCAGCTGACCTCCCACAGGGCTTCGAGCCTGGCCTCGATTCCGGCCGGGCCGACGAATGTGATCGGGCGCTGGTCCACGAACACCCGGTACAGCACGAAAGTGGGTAACCCGAGCGTGTGATCGCCATGGAAATGAGTGAGGAAGACAGCCTCGATATCGCCGGGGTCGACACCGACGCGGCTCATATGTGGAAGCAGCGGCGCGCCGCCGTCGAGCAGCAGACGCCCGTTCACCACCACCGCCCCGTTGTAACGCTCCATCGAGAACGCCGCGCCGGTTCCGAGGAATGCGACCTTTACGCGATGGTTACCGACTGGTTCAGGTACACGTCCTGAATTGCGTGTAGTAACTCGACTCCCTCCTTCATCGGGCGCTGGAACGACTTCCGGCCGCTGATCAGTCCCATGCCGCCCGCGCGCTTGTTGATCACGGCGGTGCGGACAGCCTCTTTCATGTCTGTCGCGCCGTGCGACTCGCCTCCTGAGTTGATGAGACCAGCTCGTCCCATGTAGTTATTGATCACCTGATAACGGCACAGGTCGATCGGATGGTCGGTGGCCAGCTTGTCGTAGACGGCTGGCAGGGTCTTGCCGAACCCGATGACCTCGAACCCGCGGTTCGTGTCCGGCAGCTTCTGCTTGATGATGTCGGCCTGGATCGTCACGCCGAGATGGTTGGCCTGACCGGTAAGGTCGGCGGCCGACTCGTAGTTCACCCCGTCCTTCTTAAAGGCCGGGTTGCGCACGTAGCACCACAGCACCGTCGCCATGCCAAGTTCATGCGCGTGGTGGAAAGCGACCGCGATCTCCTGGAGCTGGCGGTCCGACTCGGCTGATCCGAAGTAAACCGTGGCGCCCACTGCCACCGCGCCCATCTCCCAGGCCTCTTTCACAGTGCCGAAGAGGATCTGGTCAGCGTGGTTCGGATAGGTGAGCAGCTCGTTGTGGTTCAACTTGCAGATGAATGGGATGCGGTGCGCGTAGCGGCGGGCGACGGACCCAAGCACGCCGAAGGTCGAGGCCACGGCGTTGCAGCCGCCTTCAACTGCGAGCTCGACGATGTTCCCGCCGTCGAAGTAGATCGGGTTGGGAGCGAAAGAGGCGCCGGCGGTGTGTTCGATGCCCTGGTCGACCGGCAGGATGGAGACGTAGCCCGTGCCGCCTAGCCGCCCGTGGTCGAGGATCGACTGCAGGCTGCCCAGGACGCGCGTTGGGCGGTCGCTGTCCTTCCAGACCCGGTCGACGAAGTCCGGGCCGGGCAAGTGCAGCTGTTCTTTAGGCACGGTGTTGCACTTGTGCTCGAGCAGATCCTGGGCTTCCGCACCCAGCATCTCCTCGAGCTTTCCCAAAGAAGCCCGGGTGCCTGTAGCCATCATCGCCTCTTACACATTTGATGAGCGTGCCGCGCAGGTTCGCGCGAACGCTTGCGTCACTCTATAGTGCGCCGATATGACTGAGCGGGCGAGCGACCTCCTCGGCGAGCTAGCCGACCGGCTCTCAGACCACGTGGCCGAGAGCGGATTGATCGCGGCCGAATCGGTCCGAGCGATCGAGCCCGACCTGCTCAAGAGCCACAAGGACGGCACCGTCGACGAGCTGGTCAAAACGTCGGTCGCTTTCCTGGAGATCCTGTTCCGCTCCCTTAGCCCCGACTCCCGCGTGCCCTGGCACGAGTACTACACCGTCGCGCGGGAGGCCTCGAAGCGGTACGCCGAGAAGGGTGTGCCCCTCGAGTCCCTGATGGAAGGCCTGGCGGTGTTCCGGAGGTCGGTCGTGGCGCGGGTCACGGAGGAGCTCGGCGGCAGCGAATATGCGGACGAGGTGCTACTCCTGGCGCAGAGCCGCCTGGGAGACGTGATCGAGCATCTCAACTCGAGCTTCATCCGGGGCTATCTCGACTACACCGAGACGCGCCATCGTGCCCGGCAAACCGAGCTCCACGGCCTCTACCACATAGCCAGCGCCCTCGGTCGCTCGCTGGACGTGACCGAGATAGCGGAGGTTGGCCTGCGTGAGACGCTCAAGGTGCTCGGCCTGCAGGCGGGCGCGGTTTGGGTCCGAGACGGCGCCCGGCTCAAGCTGGCCAAGACAATCGGCATGCAGCCTGGCGAGGAGGAGGAGTTCTCCGAGTCCGGGCGCTCGGGTCTCGTCAAGGTGGTCGAGGTTTCGTCCGGCCCGGCTGAATCCCGCGTCGACCGGATCGCAGGCGAGTGGAGCGCGATCCGGGCCGAGCTGCGCACGAAAGGAATGCTGCTGGGCGCCATGACAGTCGCGACGAGGCTGCCCAGGACGTTCGAGTCGAGCGACCTCGAGTTCGTGGCTGCGGTGGCGGACCAGATCGCGGTTGCGCTCGACCGGGCGCGCCAGCACACGCGTGAGGCTAGGACCGACTACCTGACCGGCCTGGCCAACAGGCCGGAGTTTGAGCGGGCGATTGACCGCGCTGTCGCGGCTGCCCAACGGCACGGGCGCCGGCTCGCCTTGATGATGCTTGACCTCGACAACCTCAAGGAGATCAACGACACGCTCGGCCACCACGTCGGTGACGAGGCGATTCGGGTGCTCGCCCGCGAGCTGCAGAGAGCTGTGCGGGCAACTGACACCTGCGGCCGGCTTGGCGGCGATGAGTTCGGCGTCGCGATGCCGGAGGCGGACGAGCGCGATGCTCGCGAGGTCGGGGTGCGAGTCCGTCAGGCGCTCGATGACCTGAACCGAACGGAGAAGGTGCCCGTGCCGGCCGAGTTCAGCATCGGGATCACAGCCTGGAGGCCCGGGATGGACTGGCAGGCGATGTACCAGCTGGCCGACAAGGCGCTCTACGTGGACAAGCGCCGAAGGCAGGCGGGCCGCAAGAGGCTTGGCGAGGCACGAGTCTGACGGTCTCCGACGAACCGCCTAAGGGCAGCATCCTCGACGCCGCCTTCTTCGATCGTGAGACGGCCGCCGTTGCGCGCGACCTCCTGGGCAAGGTGCTGGTCCGTGAGGTGGACGGCCGGCGAATGTGGGGCCGCCTGGTCGAGGTGGAGGCATATATGGGGCCCGACGACCTGGCCTCTCACTCCGCAGGAGGCCGGCGCAGCCCTCGCAACGAGGTGATGTACGGAGCCCCAGGACATGCCTATGTCTACTTCACCTATGGCATGCACCACTGCCTCAACTTCGTGACGCGGCCGGTCGGCGTGCCGCAGGCAGTGCTGATCCGGGCACTTGAGCCTGGGCCCGGGGTCGGGCGGTGCGGAGGCCCTGGCCTCGTGTGTCGCGCGCTCGACATCGACCGGGCGCTGAACGGCGTGCCATTAGTCCCGCCGGATCTCTATGTCGTGGACGACCGCGTTCCGAAGCGTCGCGTTGTCGAGACGCCGCGAATCGGCATCTTCAACTCAGGCGACTGGCAGGAACGTCCCCTCCGATTCTGCTGGGATTCGCCGCATCTATCGCGGCCAATCCCCACCAAGACAAAGCGCCGCGTTTAGGCCGGCTTCACGCCGGCCGTCACCTCACTCTGCACTTCCAAGCGCCTGCAGGCGCGGCGGCACACAGGAGGGGGTCCCGCGGGGGAGGACTTACGTCCTCACCCGCGCTTGTTTAGGGCCAGCGGCCGGGACTCGGCTCCGCGCGTTCGAGGTTCGCCCAGTCCGCTCGAACCGGCGCGAAGACGTCGACCACCGTCGAGCCCTCTTCGCCCGCAAGCGCTTCGTGGGGAACGTTGCTCGGGATGGCGTAGGTGTCGCCCGCACTGAGTTCCAGTTTGTCCGAACCCACCCGCATGGTGATCGTCCCGCTGATCACCATGCCAAGCTGCTCGTTCTCGTGCTTGTGCTCGGGCACAAGTGCGTTCGGTTCCAGGTCGACCACGGCGAGCGTCACGCGGTCGCCTATCACCGCGCGTGCCGTGACGCCAGCCCGAAGGATGTGAGGCTGGATCCGGTTCAGCTGCCCGAACGTGCTCACTCGACCACGCGGTCGATGATCGTCGCGGTGCCAATTCCGCCGCCGCAGCACATCGTCTCGAGCCCATAGCGAAGGTCTCGGCGCTCGAGCTCGTAGAGGAGGCGAGTCATGAGGACCGCCCCAGATGCGCCAAGAGGATGGCCGACGGCGATGGCTCCCCCGTTGACGTTGGTCTTGTCCAGGTCGGCCCCGGTCTCTTTCTGCCAGGCGAGGACGACGGATGCGAACGCCTCGTTGACCTCGAAGAGGTCGATGCTCTTGAGGTCGAGGCCCGCGCGCTTGAGGACTGCCGCCGTGCCCGGAATAGGACCTTCGAGCATCAACACGGGATCGGTGCCGACGACAGCCTGTGCCCTGATGCGCGCGCGGGGCTTGACGCCGAGCTGCTTCGCCTTCTCGAGTGACATGAGCAGGACCGCCGCGGCGCCGTCGGAGATCTGGCTCGAGTTGGCCGCGGTGATCGAGTGCTCGGGGTTGAACGCGGGCTGGAGCGCGGCAGTCGCCTCGTAGTTCGCGTTCGGACGGATGCCCTCATCCTTGCTGAACAGGTCGTGATGCCCGTTGCCATCGAGAGAAATCTCGACCGGCAGCAGCTGCGACTTGAAGTGGCCGTTCTCCGTCGCCTCGTGCGCCAGGTGATGACTCCGCACGCCGAATTCGTCCATCTGCCGGCGAGAGATGCCGTACTTGCGCGCGATGAGCTCCGCGGAGATGCCCTGCGGTACGAGCTCGTAGAGCTCCATCAACTCGGGAGGAAATGGCGTACCCGGTGACACGGCGTTTGAGCCCATCGGCACTCGGGTCATCGATTCGACGCCGCCGGCGATGATGACGTCGCACACACCGGACTGGATCAGGCTGGCCGCGAAATGGATCGCCTGCTGGCTCGAGCCGCACTGCCTGTCAACTGTCGTCGCAGGAGTGGTGAAGGGAAAGCCCGCGGTCAGCCAAGCGTTTCGCGCGATGTTGAGGCTCTGCTCGCCGACCTGGGTCACACAACCGAACACGACGTCTTCGACCTGCTCGGGTGCGATGCCCGAGCGCCTGACGATTTCCCTGAGTACGAGCGAGCCCAAGACGACGGGATGCATATCCTTCAGCTTTCCGTTTCGACGAGCGAGGGGCGTGCGAACTGCTTCGACGATCACGGCTTCGCGCATGTGCCAGGTCTCCTTTGAGATGACGTTGCGGTCCATTCTAGGAGGCGCTACTAATCATCATCGCGACCACTGTCAAGCCCACAAAGATTTGCCTGGCAGTCCGATTTTCTTCGCCGTTGACGCGCCCATAACCTCCTGATAACTTACGCGACGCCCCAAGCGGCTGAGTACGGTAAACCTGAGGATACCGAACGTCGAGTAGGTGGAAGGTCCGGGGCAACCCGGGATGGAAACCGAAAAACGCATAGGGGACTTCAGGGTACACAGGAAGGTCGCTTGGGTCACCTGTTTTCCACAGGCCCTCCACACCCCTCGTTTGAATTCAAAAAGCCCCTCTTCGAGGCTTTGGCGCAGGCTTTCTCCACAGCGCCGGGGTTGAATTCAGCTCCTCTCCGCCGCAGCCGCTTTGTGCCGTCCACGAGGCGCGCAACGGGCATCGGATCCTCGTAACGGAGCCAGCGGTATGCGACCGGCGGCGACCAATCCCGGTCTTCGGTCGCATAGAGCGTACGGTGGCTTTCGACCACGATTTTCTCGACCTGGCTGAGCAGGCCACTTTCAACCAGCAGCTGGAAGTCCTGGCGGGCCATCCAGGCCAGGAGTCCCTGCAGCCGGGCCCCGGTTTCTAGGGGCGCGGTCGAAGACTCTCGGCTGGTGATGTCGCATGGGCGCCGAAGATCTGCCGACGGCTTTGCCGGCCGCGCTTCACCCGTCGATCTCCTGTCTGGTCGACCCGGAGGTGGCGAGCTCGTAGACGCTCGAGCGAAGCGTGCAGATAAAGGGAAGGTTGCGATACAGCTCCATGTAGTCGAGGCCATAGCCGACCACGTAGTCGTTGGGGATCTGAAAGCCCACGTAACGGATCGGCACTTTGACCAGCCGGCGCAGAGGTCGATCGAGCAGCGTCACCACCTCGATCGAGGCGGGCTCGCGCGTGCGCAGCTCGGAGAAAACGTAGTCCAGAGTCAGGCCGGTGTTCACGATGTCCTCCACCAGGAGGACGTGACGCCCTGCGATCGGATAGTCGATGTCTCGCGCGATGCGCACACGGTCGTGCGGCTGCGCGCCGGCATACCGCCGCAGGTCGAGGTAGTCGAGGACGAAAGGAACCTTGATGCCGCGCGCGAGGTCCGCGAGGAAGAAGGTGACGCCCTTGAGCACTCCGACGACGACGAGTGACTGGCCGCGATAGTCGCGCGAGATCTTGCGCGCCAGCGCCTTGACGCGAGTTTCGAGCTCGACGGGTGAGATGAGGATTTCACCGATGTCCTGCTTGCGCAGGTTCTGCACCTCGACCGCGCCGTAGCCGGCCTTTGCCAGCAGCTGCTGGTAATCCTTTCGATAAAGCAGGCGCACGTTGAGCTCCGGATACAGCTCGCGAAGCAGCCGGACCTTGCGGTTCTTCGGCGTGACGAGCGACTGTTTCATCGTCGTCAGCTCGATATAGAGGTCATGCTCGGGAAGATAGAAGTCGGGCGTGAACATCTCCGACACCCGTTCTCCTTCCCAGCCGATCGGGAATGACATCGGTTCGTACACCCACCGGATGCGGTAGTAGTCGAGGAAGCGCGCGAACTCCTGCTCGGAGGGATGAGCGAACTCGACGCGTGCGTGGGCCGGGCCTGTGCGTTTGACCAGGCGCGAGCGCTGCCTGACGGGGCGGCGCCATTTCTGCGGGACGGAGTTTGGGACCGACGACGCCAATGAACCGACGTGGATTGTACTCTCGCAACTGAGGTTCACCAATGAGCACACCCGCGGAGAAGATGGTGGCTGAGCAACTGGTGACTCATGGGGTTACCGATGAACGCGTGCTGAGCGCCATGTCTGAGATCCCGCGCGAAGTGTTCGTTGCCCCGAGGCTGCGAGGCCACGCGTACGAAGACCGCGCGCTTGCGATCGACTGCGGCCAGACGATCTCGCAGCCTTTGGTGGTGGCCCTGATGACGCAGGCACTCGCGCCGGAACCGGACGAAATTGCGCTGGAGGTCGGCGCTGGTTCGGGCTACCAGGCCGCAGTCTTGAGCCGGCTGTGCCGCAAGGTCATCACGCTGGAGCGCGAGCCGGCACTTGCGGAGCGTGCGGCAGAAACGCTCGCGCGCCTCGGTTTCACCAACGTCGAGGTCGCAGTGGCTGACGGTAGCCTCGGCTGGCCGGCGTCAGCTCCCTACGACATCATCCTTGTCGCATGCGCCGCCCGCGAGGTGCCACGCGCGCTGTTCGACGAGCTGGCGGACGGAGGCCGCATGGTCATTCCAGTCGCCGTCTCGCCCCACGAGCCGCAGGACCTTCGCCTGTACGAGAAGCACGGCGGCGAGGTCACCTTCCGCTCGCTTTTCCCGGTCCTCTTCGTTCCTCTTCGAACGGGCTAAGGGGTCGGAGTAGCTAAGGGGTCGGAGTAGCTGACGCCCGCGCTGTAGGTGATGGCGACGTCGTCGGCTGAGTGCCGGGTGTCGTGCCGCTCAACGCCTGCAGCTGCTGCAGCAGCTTGCCGACCGTCGCCATCTCGCTGGCGAAGGTCGTGAGGTCGCCGGCCTTGAGCGCGGCATATGCCGCGGCGTAATGCGCGTTGGCCTGCGTGACCAGGTCGGCGATCTGGGCGACCTGGGCCGGCGTGAAGGTCGTTGGAGTGGTGGTTGTAGGCGGCGGCGCCGTTGACGTGCCCACAAGCTGGTCGATGGCCTGCTGCAACGTGTCCGCGTAGGCGACGTTCACCGAGTCGGCGAGGATCACCTTCTTGAGCTCAGGGAGACCCGATGCCGACGTGGCCTGAAGGTAGATCGGTTCGAAGTAGAGGAACGAGTTCCCGATCGGGACGACCAGCAGGTTGCCCTGCACAACCTGCGATCCGGCCTGATGGAAGAGGGTGAAGTCGCGTGAGATGGCAGGGTCCTGGTTAATGCGGCTGGCCACCTGCTGCGGGCCGAAGATGACCTTGTCCTTGGGCAGGATAAAGGAGACGTACTGGCCGTAGTTCGCGCCATCGTTGCGCGCCGCCATCCAGGAGACCATGTTCTGCTTGCCGCGTGGTGTGAACGGCATGATCAGGAGGAACTCGGGGTTCTGCTCGCCCGGCAGGCGGAAGAGCACGTAGTACGGCTGGACCGGCGTGGGTGCGCTTCCCGGAGATGTCTGAGCGGTCGGGACGTCCCACACGTCCTCGCGCGCGAAGAAGACTTTGGGGTCCGTGATGTGATACGTCGCATAGATCTCGACCTGCGTGTCGAACAGGTCGATGGGCACGCGCAGGTGGGCGCGCAGCCCCGCCGGCATGGTATCGATCGGCTTGAACAGTGAAGGGAACGTCGCCTGGTAAGCCTTGATGATCGGGTCCTTGGGGTCCATGACGTAGAAGTTGGCGGTGCCTTCATACGCGTCGATGACTACCTTCACCGAGTTCCGGATGTAGTTGATGTCGACCGGATTCGAGCCGTTCGGCTGGAAGGTGACCGTCTGGGAGTAGGGGTAAGTAGACCCAGTTGTATAAGCGTCGAGGATCCAGTAGACCTTGCCGTCGACGACGACCACGTAAGGATCACCGTCAAAGGTCAGGAAAGGAGCCAGTTCCTGGGCACGGGCAAGGATGTTGCGCCGGTAGAGCATCAGGGTCTGGTTGGTGACCTGGCTCGAGACCAGGAGGTTGAAGTCACCGAGCTTGAGCGACCACAAAGCCTTGTTGAGCTCGGTCATCGGCACTCCGTGCGTGCCGGTGTAGGAGGTGAAGACGTCCTGGCTCCCCTGCGGGTAGTCGAACTCACGCGTGCTCGAATTTACGAGCGCGTAGTCGTTGGTGACCTCGCCGAAGTAGATGGCGGGTTGTGTGATCTTCAGCGTGCCGGTCGGTGGCAGGTCGCCGACCACGTAATCGGGCAGGCCTTCACCCACCACTGCGTTGACCGGGCTGGCGGCCAGACCGTAGCCGTGCGTGTAGACCAGGTGCTGGTTGACCCACTGCTGAGCGGAGGACGGAAGCTTGGAGTAATCGAACTCACGAGCGCTGATCTCCAGCTGCTGGTACTGGCCACCGATCGTGTAGCGGTCGATGTCGATGTCGTTGAAGGTGTAGTACGTGCGAATCGTCTGGAGCTGTTCGTACGTGTCCTTGAGCGGTGCGTAGTCCCACAGCCGAAGGTTGTTGACCGTGACCTGGTCGTTCTGCACTTCCTGCAGGGTCAGGGGCTGGTCGCCGGTGAAATTGCTGACGGTCACGTTGGAGAGCCCATACGCCGCCCGCGTGCCGGCGATCTCCCGCACGATGTAGGGGAGCTCGTATGACTGCGCGCTCGGCGTGACGAAAAAGCTCTGCACTATGCCCGGATAGATCTGACCGATGAGCAGCATCGCCACCCAGATGCCGACCGCGGCCACGGGCAGCCACAATCGTTTCAGCCACGCATTCACGATCAGCGCACCGGCGAGCACGATTCCGGCACCAGCCTGGAACGAATACAGAGGCAGCCTCGCGTTGACGTCCGTGTACGCGGCGCCCCACACGACGGTGCTGTTGTGCGCGTACATCAGGTCGTAACGGCCGAGCCACGTCCACGCCGCCAGGGTGACGGCAAATACGCCGAGAAGGACGGAGAGGTGCGCCACCGCGCGCGGGCTGAGGTTGAGATCGAAGGTGTCCCCTCGCCATGCATACAGCGCGCCGACCAAGAGCGCGGTCATGAAGTCGAGACCCAATAACCAGTTGGCGACCGAGTGCAGGAACGGCAAAGTCAGCAGATAGAAGGAAACGTCCTGGCCGAGCACGGGGTCGGTGATTCCTGTCGGCGACGCGTGCTGAAAGAGCGCGAGGGTCTGCCACTGCGTGCCGGCTCCGCCCGACAACACCAACGCAACGAGGGCCGCGCCCAAGAGGGCGATAATGCCGATGGGGCTCCGGACGCTGGAGCGGCTGATGCCGACCGCCCGCAGCCCCGGCCCTGAGCGGATTCTCAGCGCGATCAGCACGTTGATCGCCAGGTAGATGAATGCGAGCCCGAGGCTGCCGGCGAAGAGCACGGTTTGGAGCCAAAGCCGGGTGGTGAAGACATCGTGGAAGCCGAGCGAGTCGTACCACTGCAGCTCGGTGAAGAACCACACGATCGGGCTCGCAAGGATGAAGACGAGGAACGCGAGGCCGATCAGCGCGGCTCCAAACCAGAACCGGCGTGGAGGCCGGGGGATTCGGATCTCCCTTGCGCCACCGAGAGGGCCGCCCCGCTCGAAGGGATCGAACGGCCGGAAGCGCCGTGTCATCTAGCAGCGAAGCTTAGACAGTCCCCGATAACGCTGCGTCGTCCGCACTGAAGTCGAGGTTGGGATCCGGCGGTGGATTGGCGAGATGCCAGCGCACAGTTGTGCGCAAGGACTCCGCCGGATCCGAGGTCGTCCAGCCGAGCATCGACCGCGCTTTGTGCGCGCTGACGGCGATGTGCTGACTCATCGTGCCAGTGGGCCTCAGGTCCTCGGGCAGGAGCTCATCAGCCACCCGCACCAGCTCCGCGTCGGAATCGGCGGCGTCCAGGATCATCCGGGCCCACATCCGTATCGAGTAGGTCCGGTCCTCGCAAAGGTTGAGCACCTCGCCGGCAGCGGCGGGAGTCTTCAGCACGAGATGCACCCCACGCGCGACGTCCCTGACATATGCGCCAGAGTGCAGCCACGTCCCGGCGCCGAAGGGGATGCGGGTGCGGCCTGCGCGCAACCGCCGCAGGATGAACTCCTCGCGAAGTTGATAGTCACGCTCTCCATAGACCATGGGGAGTCGCACCGCCGTCGCGGCGCGCGATAGGTAGACCTCTTCGACGTCGAGCTTGTCGTAGTCGTCCATGCCCGGCATCAGGCCGCGATACGGGTAACGGTTGGGGCGCACGGGCGAGTCTTCGTCGAGAGGGATGGGGTCGGTCTCGCGGTCTTCGTTCAGGGCGCCGAAAGCCCGGTACACGTCGATGCTGGAGATGACCACCAGCTGGAGCCCGCCCGGCAGCGCCTCGAGGGCGGCCTCTGAGTCGGCCCGCGTAAGCGCGCGGCAGTCGATCGCGGCGTCGGGCCTGAAGGCCGCCAGCTCCTTGCGGTGCGAGGCCAGCTCGGCCCGGTCTGCGTGCAGGTGCTGAACTGGCGGCAGGTCGCCAGGCTCGAGGTTGCCGCGATGGACGATCAGCAACTCATGGCGGGCGGCGGCGAGCTCCTCGACGATCGCCCGCCCGATAAACCGCGTGCCGCCGAAGACAATGACTCTCAAAGCAATTCGTAATCGAGCGTTGCGCTGGAGGCCGGATTCATTCCGGCCGTCACGTATGCCCTCGCATCGCTGACCTGGCGTTTGCGACGGCACACTCAAACAGTCCCATCCTTAGGTGAAAGTGAGCAGGGCCGCGAAGCGGCCCGATGCAATCAATTGGCCCCAACCTGGTCGCGCTTGCCGCGGCGGCAACCGCCGAGTTTCCGCTCATATTCAACTGCGTGCCACCGAAGACGACGAATTTCAAACGGCGGCGCGTGCTACGTGTGGGTTCTTCTCCACGATGACGTCGATCAGGCCCCAGTCCTTTGCCTCCTTGGGGTTCATGAAGAAGTCGCGTTCCATCGCCCGCTCGACGTCCTCGAAGGGCCGTCCGGTGTGCTTGGTATAGATCCGCGCCATCGCTTCGCGCTGGCGCAGGATCTCCTGGGCGTGCAGCTGGATGTCGCTCGCCTGGCCCTGGATCCCCTGCGAGAACGGCTGGTGGATGAGGATCTGCGCGTGGGGCAGGGACATCCGCATGCCAGGGTCTCCTCCCGCGAGCAGGATCGAAGCGCCGCTTGCGGCCAGCCCTGTGCACAGAGTCCCCACCTTTGGGCTCACGTACTGCATTGCGTCGTAGACGGACAGCGCCGCGGTGAGTGATCCGCCGGGGCTGTTGATGTAGAGCTGGATGTCACGGTCGGGCGCCTCGCTCTCCAGGAACAGAAGCTGCGCGGTCACAGTGCTGGCCAGGTCGTCGTCGATGACGCCCCGCAAAAACACGATGCCGTCCTTGAGCAGGCGCGAATAGATGTCGTATGCGCGCTCGCCGCGGCCGTCATTGGTGATCACGGTCGGGATCATGGTCATTGCAGTTATCTCCTTGTGTCGATTTGCGGGCCCTTCACTGCGAAGCATCCGAGTTCGTGGGGTTGAAGCCGATGCGAGCTTTCGGCCTGGGCGGCGGATGAGCCATCGCCAGGTAAGCGCTGAAGTCGGCGACGCTGCGCAGCGCCTCCAGCGGTAGCGAGGCGGTGGCCAATCGAAGCTTCGCCGGCGGGTCGTCGGGCCAGGCGGGCCGATCCGGATCCGCGCCCAAGAGGCGGGCGAGTTCAGCGTAAATATCTGCCGGCCGGGCGCCGAGCGCGTGAGCGACCGCCAGCAGCCTCTCGGTCGACACTTCCTTTCTGCCGCGCTCGACCTCGGAAAGGTGCGCCGGTGACAGCCCCGCTTCGTTTGCGACCTCGGTCAGCGTGCGGCGAGCCGCCTCGCGGCGTTGCCTGAGAACCGCGCCGAGCACGCTTCTCACCAGTCGGGCCGATTCGCTGTGAGCGAAAGCCATTCCTTCAAGGCAAATCATACGTTCCGTCCAGGTAGCCGCGCGGGTCCACCCCCACCCTGGCCCTCCCTCCTGCAGGGGGAGGGGATCATCCGCTAGCTCGTCAGGTTGGCCGGGTCGAGGAGCTCCTGCTTCGGCCGCTCGATCTTCTGCCGCGAACGCATGATCTCGATCAGTTTCTTGCGGCCTTTCGGCGGGCCGATCATGATCGCGCCGACCAGGTGGTCGTCCTTGAAGAAGAGCTTGCGATAGAACTTCTCTTCGAAGCTGTAGGTTCGAACCGATTCGAGATCGGGCTGCACGTCAGGCGTCACGCCCATCACCGCGAGCGTCGACCCGAACATCGTCGTCGTGTAGGTGGGGACGTCGAAGAAGTCCTCCGATGCGCCGGCCATATTGAGCGCGGCGACCTTGCCATGCGCCTCGGCGTTGTCCCAGGTGCCCATCTGGTTGTGCCGCTCGACCATCAGGTCGTAAAACACCGCGATGTCTCCCGCTGCATATACGTCGGGCGCTGCCGTTCGCAGCTTGGAATCGGTGACGATGCCTTTGTTCAGCTCGATGCCGGTGTCGCGCGCGGATTCCGTGTAGTAGTCGAGACCGACGCCGTACGTCAACAAATCGAAATCGACCGTATGCCCGTTGACCGTCGAGGCGGTGAAGCGTCCATTGCTCCGGCTGAACTTCTGAACCTCGTCGGAAACAAGGAACTGCACACCCTGCGCCTCGCCCAGCTGCCGGCACAGCCTTCCACCTTCCTCGTCCAGCACGTAGCGTAGAAACCACGGGCCGCGCATGACCCATGTCAGCTTCGACTTCTTCCGGAAACTCACACCCTCGGCCAGCTCGTAGCCGATGAAGCTCCCGCCCATCACCAGCACCCGCTCCGCCGAGTCCGCCTTCTCGATGATCGCGTCCGTGTCGTCGAGCGTCTGAAAGCCGAGGCAGGCGGACACCTGGTCGGAACCGGGCCACGGCGGCGGCTTCGGGCGGCCGCCGGTCGCGATAAGCAAAGCGTCGTAGGCGAATTGCTGGTCGCGATTGGTGTGCACGACCTTGCTCCGGGCGTCGATCTCGGTCGCCCAGGTCTCGAAATGAATCTCCAGGTTCTGCCTTGCGTAGTCCTCGACCGTGCGCATCAGCACCTTCTCGCGGCGCACCTGGCCGCGCAGGTAGCGAGGCAGCGCGACCCGGTTGTAGAGGGGATGCCGCTCGGCAGCGATCATCACGATCGAAGCGTCCGCGTCGGCCTTGCGCAGCGCTTCGGCGCATGTCTGGCCGGCGATGCCGTTGCCGATCACGACGTAGCGACGAGTCACCTAGAGCTGCAAGCCGTAGATGCAGGCGTTGTCGTCGTCATTCGCGAGATCGTATCCGGAAGCGCTCAGGTCCTCCGCCGCCGGGTGGTCGCGGGGCAGCGTTATGGTGACGTGGTCGAGCCCATCCGCGTCCGCCTCAAAGCGCATTGACATGAGCAGATCCCGCAGCGCACCGCCACGCCCGGCGAGGAAGGCGACGGCAAGGTTGTGGCCCCACGGTTCCCTCATGGCGGCGATCGCCCGTCCGCCCGGGCCGACCCTGAGCATGCCGATCCTTGCCAGCCGCACCAACTCTGCGGCGCCAATATTGCGGGCGCCGTTGAAGTCAGCCGTGACCCCGTGATAGAGCTCGATGCCGGGACTTTTCTCCACCGCGGGCCACAGCGCCCCGGCCTCTGACGGATCCGGCATTCGGGCCTGCTCGCCACCTTCGGAACGTTGCCCACGCCACCATCGCGCATCGACCAGGCGCTGGAACCCGGCGGATTCGAAGAGGGGCAGCGCGTCGGGATTCGCGGTTCCGAGGCGCATCTCGATGAACCTCTGCTCCTTCGCTTCGGTGATCGCGGAAGCGAGCATCGCGCGCGCGATCCCCTGGCGGCGGTGAGTGCTCGCCACGCGCAGGCCTTCGTACCAGACCAGACCCGGCGCGTAGGGCCGCAGGCGCTGCACGCCGACGACCACGCCGTCCATTTCCGCGGCCTGGAAGGCGGCACCGGCGTCGGACAGCCACTCGTCGAACACACGCGGGATGTAGTCGTGCCCGTCCCACACGTCGCGACAGATCTCCATCACACACTCACGGTCCGCGGCCCTCATGGGCCGGACGGTCAGTTCTTTGCTCGAGGTTGCCAATGGGCAACTCCTGACAGAACCATTCCGCCGTCGAAAACGAGCTCGCCGCCGTCGTGAGTGAGCAGCTCGTCGAGCATTGCCCGTCCCGTCGCCTCATCCCAACCCTCGCCCACGAACGAGCGCGCGTCGATGAGTGCCTCTTCGAGACCTGAGTAGCGGGTGAGGATCGGGTAGCTGAGAAAATTGACTTCCGGCGCGATGCCCATCTGCATCAGCAGCATGAAGAGGTCACTGAAGCGGGGCAGGCGCGGCTCCGCGTCGCCACGGAGTCGCGCGCGGATCGCGGCTGCCGGGTGCGGAAGCTCACTCTCGCGCAACATGACGAAGATGCGTTCGCGCGCCGACCGGTCGAGCTTGGTGATGAAGGGAGCGGGATCCGCGACGCCGTAAAGCACATGGCAACAGATGACGAGGTCCGCCGGCGCGACCTCGGCCTCCTCCCACGTGCTCGCGACCACCGTCATGTTGGCTCGAGGCGGGATCATCCCCCGCATGCCCTCGGACGGCTCGACTGCCGTGACCCACTCGAGCCGGTCCGATAGCGGGACGGCGTGACGTCCGGTGCCCGCCCCCGCGTCGATGAGCGTCTTCCGTGGCGAGAGGTAGGGGTCTACGACTCCCAGGAACTCGTCGGCGCGTGAGTGGGTCGAGCGAGCGAAGCTCGCTGCGCGGCGATCCCAGTAGCCCGAGTCAGCATGCGTGCCGGCCCGGCTCGCCCTCGCGCTCACGATGTCCTTCCAGGCCCCCTCCCAGTCCATTGACCAGATCGAGGCTAGCGCAAAGTCGTGAGCGAAATTAGCGCGACGCCGGGTAGCGGTGAGAGCTCGGGCGTCGGTGATTTGCAGGCAGTTTTTAACAAGGCTGGGGATAAGTCGGGGAAAACTTCGCCTCGGGCGCCCAGATACTGGGGTCGGGGATCTGGTAGCCACCAGATGTTGGGCCGGGACTAGGATATGAGCATGGCCGCGACCGAGTTCAGTGCCGCGGAATCCGCCCTTCTGACACGGTACTTCACAAACCTTGACCGGTCGGTTTTTGCGCTGCGCAACCTGCCGGAGGTCGTCAAGGGAGCACTTTTCTCGCGCTACTCGAGGACCGAGAAGAGCCTGCGGCGCGTGCTGCTGGACGAATTCATCAACGAGCCGGATTCCGGTTTTGGCGCCCTCGTCGGGCAGCCTTCCGGGGACGGCGACATGGTGGCTGTGCGCCGCGCCGAGGAGTTTTACGAGCGAGTCCTTGTGGGTTACGGAGACGACTCCGTGGCGGAGCTCGCCGGCGCACACGTCGCCGTGGAGCGGACCTCGACTCTAGCGGCCAAAGCCCTGGAGGACAGCCGGATCGGAATCTCTCCCCTGGAAAAGTCGACCCGCTACGTCCGATTCGACCGCCCTGGTCCCGATGGACGCCATCTGTTCTACCGAGGTCCGGAGCTCGCTCATCCCCAGTACGAGCCCGCGGCCGACGCGCTCTTCGCCGCCTACAGCAGCCTGGTGGAACCTGTCACAGAGGCCATCCGCAGCCGCGTTCCCCTGGAGGCCGGCGAGACCGACCGGGCGTGGAAGTCGGCGACCAGAGCGAAGGCGCTCGATTTGCTTCGCGGCCTGCTGCCGGCCGGGACGCTGACCAACCTGGGCCTGTTCGGTAACGGCCGCGCCTTCGAATACCTGATCACCAAGATGTCTGCGCACGAGCTCCCTGAGTGCAACCAGCTCGCCACCGACCTGCATCGTGAGCTCGCCCTCGTCATACCCGCCTTCGTCAAGCGGGCGCTCGACGAGCGGTACGGCCGTCCCTCCGCTGAGCGCATGGCGAGGATTCGAATCGAAACGGCAAGCATGGCCCGGACCGCTCAGCTCAGCGGACCACCTGGTGCTCTGCGACCCCCGGCCGAGCCGAGCGTGAGGCTCGTCGAGCACGACCCCGACGCGGAGCGGAAGGTGGTAGCCGCGGCGCTGTTTCCGCACTCCAACGCGAGCCTCGACCAGCAGGCCGGCGAACCCGGGAAGGTCCTCGAGGCCCTGCTGGGCGATCGCGCCAATCGCCGCCAGCGCGCTCCGCGAGCGCTGGAGCACGCGGAGTACACGTTCGAGATCGTCGCCAACTTCGGCGCCTACCGCGACCTGCACCGCCACCGCATGCTCACGCAGGAGCGCCAGCTTCTGGGCACGGCCCTGGGCTATGACGTCCCGCCCGGCCTTGCGGACCTCGGCCTGGCAGAGCGTTTTACCGCCGCTGTCGAAGCGGCCGCCGCAGTTCACGCGAGCCTGGAACGCGACCCCGGCCCGGCGCTGGCCCAGTACATCGTGCCCCTGGCCTTCCGCGTCCGTTGGTACTTCCGAGCCAACCTGCGTGAGGTGTATCACCTGTGCGAGCTCAGGACCACCCCGCAGGGCCACCCTGACTACCGGTGGGTGGCGCAGGAGATGTTCCGACGTGTCGCCGAGGTCCACCCACGCCTTGCCCGCTACGCCCGATTCGTCGACCTCGGACCCGGCGACGAGCTGGAACGGCGTCAAGCGGAGCGCCGGCTCGATGAAAAGTTAGGCGCGCTTGGCCCGACGAAGGCCGAGGCTTCGCCGTAACCCCTCAATTCGATCGTCGCGTGCGCTAGCATCAGGGACCAGTGCTGACCAGAGAGGAAGGAGTGGTGGTGTTGAGCGAAACGATGTTGCCGCGGGGCCCCGAAAGGCGTGAGACCGCAAGACGTTCCGGTGTGGAACGGAGGTATGCGGAGAGGCGCGACCCGGTTCGGGCCACCGCGGGTAGGCGCGGAGCCTTTCCGTTCGACCGCCGGATCGCCGAGCGCCGCATGCTCGAGCGTCGCGAACTCTGGCCTGAGCCCCAGGCTCTGTAGAGGCGCGGCCGAAAACCCTCGGCTAGAAGTTCGCCGATCCAGGTGGCGCGGCCGGCGCTGATCGTCCACGGAGGCGCGGGGCCGGTCCCTGAGGCGGAACGCCCGCTCCGGCTTGCGGCCGTCCAGCGAGCGCGGGACGCCGGGTGGTCTGAGATCGGCGACGGCGCGCTGGCCGCCGTCGTGGCCGCCGTCCGGTACATGGAAGACGAGCCGCTCCTCAACGCCGGAATGGGTGCGTGTCTCAACCTGGACGGGGTCGTGGAGCTCGATGCCGGAGTGATGGAAGGCGCCGAGTTGCGAGCAGGAGGGGTCGCCGGGCTGAAGGACGTGCGCCACCCGATCGATCTCGCGGTTGCCGTGATGCGCGACGGCAGGCATGTCCTACTCGCCGGTGATGGAGCATCGCGCTTCGCGCGAGAGCACGGCATCGAGATGTGCGACCCGGCGATCTTCATCACCGACCGCAAGCGCCAAGAGCTTCAACAGGGCGCCGACACGGTGGGTGCGGTGGCGCGGGACGCAGACGGCCGCCTGGCTGTGGCGGTATCCACTGGCGGCATCAATGGCAAGCTGCCTGGGCGCATCGGCGATTCGCCGCTTCCCGGCGCAGGGTTCTACGCCGACGATCGCTTCGGCGCCGTGTGCGGTACGGGTCACGGCGAGGCATTCATTCGCCTCGGTCTGGCCAGGTTGATGGTGGTCGAGCTCGAGCACGGCATGGATTCGGCATCCGTCGCGAGCGGGGCCGTAGCGCTGCTCGGTAAGGCGCTCAAGTCGTCAGGTGGCGTGATCGTGATCGCCCGCGAGGGCGCGCCGGAAGCCGCCTTCAACACCCCGGCGATGCCATTTGCGATCGCCGATTAGATGGCCGACTCAGCCAACACCGGGGAGCTCGTCGCCCTCGCCCTCGCGCGCGCCGGAGTCACTCATCTCTTCACGCTGAACGGCGGCCACATCTGGCCCATCCTCACCGGGGCGACCGAGCACGGCATCCGGATCATCGACGTGCGCCACGAGCAGTCCGCCGCGTTCGCGGCGGAGGGCTGGGCCAAGGTGACGCGACAATGCGGTGTCGCCGCCGTCACCGCGGGACCAGGCGTCACCAACTCGGCCTCGGCACTCGCCCAGGCGCAGTCAGGCGACAGCCCGATCTTCGTCATCGGCGGTCGCGCGCCTGCGGCCAGGTGGGGCATGGGCTCGCTGCAGGAGATGGATCACATCCAGGTCGTGCGAAGCCTGACCAAGAAGGCCGAGACCCTGGCTTCTCCGGAAGAGGCTTACGGCCTCGCTGCCGAATGCATGCGCACGGCGCTCAGCCGGCGCACCGGCCCAGTCTTCATGGACGTCCCGCTCGACATCTTCTTCGGAGCTGCGGACGTCCCGGAAGCCACGGAGCACCTCACGCCAGACCTGGGTCCAACCCCGGATCTGGACCTTGTCGGGCACGCCGCCAGGTTGATCCGCGAAGCCGAGCGGCCGGCGGTGATCGCGGGCGGGAGCGTCTGGTGGTCGCATGCGGAAGCGGAGCTAAAGGACCTGGTCGAGGCGGCGCACCTGCCGCTGTCTGTCAACGGCATGGCGCGCGGCATGCTGCCTCCCGGCCATCCGATGTTCTTCCCCCGGGCGCGGGGCCCCGCCCTGGGCGAGGCGGACGTGATCGTGGTGGTCGGCGCTCTGCTGGATTTCCGGCTCAACTATGGACGGCCGCCCGTCTTCGCGGAAGACGCGCGCCTGGTCTTCATCGACGTGGACGGCTTTCGCAAGAACAGGGCATGCGATGTCGCCATCTATGGCGATTTGAAGGCCGCGCTGGCCGCGCTGGCCGTGGCAGTCCGCGGCGCCGCCGAACGCGTCACATGGCTGGACCGGCTTCGCGAGGCCGAGGCGTCATCGCGTAGTCGCGATGATGTGATGAGGCGGTCCGACTCATCGCCCGTGCACCCGGCTCGGTTGATCGCCGAGGTGGACCGCTTCGCCGACCCCGACGCGATCTTGGTCGGCGACGGCGGCGACTTCATCTCGTTCGCCGGACGCCTGATCGAACGTCCCAAGCCGGGCCTGTGGATCGACCCCGGGCCCTTCGGCTGCCTGGGTTCGGGCCCGGGTTACGCGATGGCCGCCAAGCTGGCCCACCCCGACCGGCAGGTGCTGCTGCTCTCCGGTGATGGCGCGTTCGGCTTTTCGGCGATGGAGTTCGACACCATGGTCCGCCACCGCATCCCGGTCGTCTGCGTCGTCGGCAACAACGGTATCTGGGCGCTGGAGAAGCACCCGATGATGAGCATGCTCGGCGTGAGCATCGCCGCCGACCTCGGCCGCCAGACTCGGTATGACAAGGTGGTCGAAGCACTTGGCGGGCACGGCGAACTCGTGGATCGTCCGGACCAGATCCGCCCGGCCCTCGAGCGTGCGTTCAAGTCTGGTCTCCCGGCGTGCGTCAACGTAATCTGTGACGCTGATGCCCAATATCCGCGATCATCTGTGCTGATGTGAGCGCTGCCCAGCTCAAGCCTGTCGTCGAAGCTGATGAATGGCGCACGGCTCAGTCGCAGTTCGACGAGGCGGCCGAAATCATCAGACTCGAACCGTGGCTGCGCGATGTGCTGCGGGAGGTGCAGCGGGAGTTCACGTGCAACTTCCCGGTGAGGATGGACGACGACAAGCTGCGCGTTTTCACGGGGTATCGCGTCCAGCACAACATCAACCGCGGTCCCGCCAAGGGCGGAATCCGCTACCACCCGGACGTCTCGCTAAACGAGGTCAAGGCGCTCGCCATGTGGATGACCTGGAAATGCGCCGTGGTCAACATCCCGTACGGCGGCGCGAAAGGCGGCATTGTTGTGAACCCGAGGGAACTGTCGCTCAATGAGCTAGAGCACATGACGCGCCGGTTCGCTACCGAGATCTCGATTCTGATCGGCGCCGACCGCGACATCCCCGCGCCTGACGTGGGCACCGACGGCCAGACCATGGCCTGGATCATGGACACGCTTTCGATGCATCTGGGCTACTCCGTGCCTGCGTCGGTGACGGGCAAACCGATCGAGGTCGGTGGGTCGCTAGGCCGTGTCGAGGCCACTGGTCGAGGAGTCACGATTTGCGCGGTCGCCGCGCTCGAGCACCTGGGCCGCCACCCTCATCAGACTCGCGTCGCCGTGCAGGGCTTTGGCAACGTCGGGAGCATCAGCGCGAAGCTGCTCGAGGAGGCGGGCTGCACCGTGGTCGCCGTCTCCGAGGACTATGGAGGCATCTACAACCCGCTGGGTCTTTCGATCAAGCGCGTGCTCGAGTATCGCGCTCGCGAGAAGACCCTGAAAGGGTTCCCTGGTTCGCAAGAGATCGGCAACCAGGAGCTGCTCGGCGTCGACTGCGACCTTCTCGTCCCTGCCGCGATCGGCAACCAGCTGACGTCCCGCAACGCGCGTGACGTCAAGGCGAAGCTGATCGTGGAGGGCGCGAACGGGCCGACGACGCCGGAGGCAGATACGATCTTCCGCGAGCGCGACATCTTCCTGGTGCCCGATATCCTCGCGAATGCGGGCGGCGTCACGGTGTCGTACTTCGAGTGGGTGCAGGACCTGCAATCTTTCTTCTGGTCCGAGCACGAGGTCAACCAAAAGCTGAAGGCGATCCTCTCCAGGGCATTCTCTGAAGTGCTGAAGACGAAGCTCGAGCGCAAGCTCGACATGCGAATGGCGGCCTACGTGCAGGCCGTGTCGCGCGTCGCCGGCGCGACCCGGGAGCGAGGGCTCTATCCATAGGGTTCGGCCCCCCACCGTCACCCTCCCCCTGGCGGGGGAGGGAAATTAGATCTCTCTCGTTCTGAAGCTCCAGATGCTCAGCAGGAGCATCAGTGTGAACCAGACGACCACCCACGCGAGAAAGGGCAATGGTGGTGGATCGACCGCCGCGAACGGATTGGCGCGAGCGAAGGTCCCGGCCGATCGGAGCGTCGCCAGGACAGCGTCCGGCTCCATCGCGTAGATCGCGCCGCGCCACAGCAAATCGGTTGGCAGCAGCATGTGGCTGACCACGCCGACGTTCTCCACGGCCTGGTTCTGAAGCCCGGTCCCGACGTCCCCGACGACGCCGGCGATCCAACCCATGAGCCACGCGACCAGCGCGATCACGCCACCCGTGATGCCGGAGAGTCGCGTCGACAGGAGCAGGCCGAGGGAGAGCAGCGCCAGGCCCTCGGCTCCCACGTACAAGACGAGCAGGATGGGGTGTGGCGGCACGTACCCGGTCGCCCAGTCGACCGCGGCGATCTCGAGGAAGGCGGAGCCGGCGGCGTAGATCGCGACGAGCACCCCCAGCCCGAGCCACTTTCCGATCACGACCTCACTACGGCGAATCGGGCGGGCCAGCATCGACAGGAGAAGGCCGCTCTCGACCTCGCTCGAGATCAGCGGTCCGGCGACCACCGCCGCGCTCAAGGCGAGCACCCCGCTGTACATGAACGTGACCACGATCAGAAGCTGCGAGGTGATGAGCGCGACCTGCTCAGGCGGGAGGGTCGCACCGTTGCCGGTGGTCACGGTCGTGATCTTGCGAAATCCCCACGCGGAGAAGCCGACGACGATCAGCGTGAGGACGACCAGTGCGAGGATCAGCCGCCGGCGCGACGTCTCCTGGACGGTCAACCGAGCGATGACGATGACTGGCGGCACTACGACTCCTCCTCCTCTTCCTCGAGGAGTTGAAGAAAGCGGTCTTCCAGCGTCTGGTGGCGCGGCGTGACCTCGTACACCTGGCCGCCGAGCGCGACGATCGCCGCCACCAGTTCGGGCACTCGGTCGGGCTTGAGATTCGTGAAGGTCAGGTGCGCGCCCTCGTCGTCGATGGTCCCGAAGCTCCCAAGCTTGGCTATGTCCGCATCGCCCAGACCGCTCACCCGCACCTTGACGGCCGTCCCGCTGAGCAGCTCGTCCATGGTCCCCGACGCGATCACGCGGCCGTGGTCGACGACGGCCACTCGATCGCACACCTGCTCCACCTCGCTGAGGAGGTGCGAGTTGAGAAACACCGCGGTGCCTCGTGATGCGAGGCCGCGAATGATCTCACGCACGTCGTGGCGGCCGACCGGGTCGAGGGCCGATGTCGGCTCATCGAGGAACACGAGCTCCGGCTCGCCCACCAGCGCCGCGGCCAGGCCCAGCCTCTGCTGCATGCCTTTCGAAAAAGTGCTCACGCGATCGTTTGCGCGTTCGGTCAGGCCGACCGTCTCGAGGGCCGAGGTGATCTCGTCCTTCCAGCTCGCCCTCGGCAGCGGTGCCAGCTCGCAGTGGAGGGCCAGGACTTCGTGCGCGGAAAGCCAGCCCTGGTAGCGGAAGAGCTCCGGCAGGTAGCCGATCCGGCGTCGGGTCTGCAGGTCGCCGATCGGGCGGCCGAGAAGCCAGGCCTCGCCCGAGGTCGGCCTGAGAAGCCCGAGCAGCAGCTTCACCGAGGTCGTCTTGCCTGCCCCGTTGGGTCCGAGGAACCCGAAGACCTCGCCTCGTGGCACCGTCATCGATAGGCCGGCCAGCGCGACGGTGTGCCCGAACCGCTTCGAGAGGTTCACCGTCTGTATTGCAGGAAAGCCAGCAGCCGCCCCGGGAGGAGCGGCCACTGAGGTCGTTTTCTCTTCTATTACATCTGCCACGAAGTGCAGGCTATAACGCCTGCTCAGGTCAAATGGTTAGCGATGTCGATTGCATCGATCTGCTTGACCGTGCCGACCACTCCGTAGACGACCCCGTTCTTGACCCAGATCACTCCAGCGCCCACGCCGGTGTTGTCACCGAGCGCCACGCCCTGGACCCCCTGGATCGGCACGCTCGACGACGTGGCGAACTGGACCGGGACCGGGATCGGCAGAGTCGTGCTGGGGTCCCCGATGGCCTTGATCGCCGCAGTCAGCTCGGGCGAGAGTCCGGGCTGCGCGAGGATGTAGTCCTCGAGCTGCTTCACGGTGACCTGAGTCGAGGTGGCCACCGGCGCGCTCGATTCGGCGACGATCAGCTGCGGCAGACTGACCTGGGTGATGTCTGCGGAGCTTGGCTTGTTGAAGTTGCCGTAGATCTCAGCCACGGCCGGACCAACGGTCACGGTGAGCTGCGCCCCGTCCATTCCCGCCGGCAATGCCGGTAGGGCCTTTCCGGTCTGCGCCGCCGTCGCCGCAGCCTTTGCCTGGCTGAACGTGAATACCGCAGCCGCCTGCGGCATCGCCGCGTACGTCACGGTCGTCGAGATTCCGGTCGGCAGGCTAGCCACAGTCGGCACCTGCAGTCCGGAGATGCTCTTCGCCTCCGCGGCGCTGCTGACGATCTGCAGCTGCGGCTGCTCCGTCCACGAGACGGTCCCATACGCGCTGAGCTGTGAAAGCGACTGCATATCGGCGAGGGTCACTGGAACGGGCGTGACGGTATTCGGCGAGAAGGTGTTTTTGTCTTGCGCGATCGCAGTCGCGAGCAATGCCACGGCCGCCACGGCCGCGGCGAACGCGAGCACCAGCGGACGCGAGCCCGGCCGGAGCACCGGCAGCCGGAAACCGAATCTCGGGCGGGCGGCAGGCGCCAACCGCACCCGGTTGAAAGCCGACGCCACGTCGACCTTGAGGTCTGGAGCGGTCATCAGGCTCGTGATGGCACGAGCGTCCTCAGACACGGTCTTGTACCGGGCCTGGCACTCGGCGCAAGTCTCGAAATGGCGCCCGTCGGCGCCGCTGTGAACGTCCGGATCGTCAACCATCCGGCGCAGTGTTCCTTCAGAAAGATGTGCCACGGGTTACCTCCTTGCGCAGCGCGGCTTCCGCGCGCCTTAACAGTGTTCCGACCTGGCCGATACCGACGCCGAGCGCTTGAGCCACCTCTGCGTAGCTGAGACCGCTGGAGCGGAGCACTAGCACCGCCGCGGGTTTGGGAGCGAGCCGGGCGAGGGCCTGGCGCACATGGCGGCGGTCCTCACTCATCTCGAGCATTTTTTGTGGGTCGACCGTTTGATCGCTTTCCTCGGCGGCCTGCGCCACCTCGCGACGCTGCCGGCGCCGGGCGCCTCGCAGCCGGTTCAGCGCGGCATGCGCCGCAGCGCGGTGCAACCACGCCGGAGCGTACTGCGCACTTGCCGAGTGCAGGCGGTGGAAGTCGATGAAGACCTCCTGCGCCACGTCCTCAGCCTCGTGTGGGTCCGCGAGCACGCGGTTTGCAATCCCCGTCACCCGGCCGTATTCGGCGGTGAACAGCGCCTCGAACGACTTATCGTCAGGCCGGACGGTCGCCACCGATCTCACTCCGAGATTCATGCCCACTACTAGACAAGCACCGCCGGCGTCGGGTTTGTGACACCATCAGCCCGCTTTTTGCCGCTTGACGACGTGCTCAGCCACCTCGCGCAGGAACGGCCCACCCCAGGTGCCGACGGACAGCAGGCCGGCGAAGATCACCACGGCGTCGATGCTCGCCCGACCGGCCCCGGTCCAGTAGACGTCCTGGAGGTTGAGCCACAGCGCGAACTCGTCGAGGGTCAACGCGGCAGCGACCCCGTATGCGATCGCAGTTACGCTCGCCAGCCAGTTGGAGCCGGTGCCTACTTCGATGAGCCAGACATACCCGACGAGCAGGAGCAGGAGGATGCCCCACACGAGGTGATGGATGTGCAGGCCACCACTGGTGACGTTGTGGAAGGGCCCGACACCCGCCCGGATGAGGTAGGTGATGGTACGCACGATCGCGAACGTCAAGAGGAAGCCTATCGAGGCGAGAAAGAGCCTCTCCCTGCGCTCGTTGCTGAAATGAAAGCGGTAGATCCGCTTGAGGGTGGCCACCTGTGGTGAACCTCCGTGCATGACCACTAAACGGCCAGGGATCTCCTGCGGCGGGCGCTGCGGGCCAGCTCGTCTTCGAGGATCGAGAAATCCGTGCGAGGCAGCGCGTGAATGTGTCCCTGGAAAGCAAGCGTCCAGTGTTCGGGTGGCCACTTGCGCACGTAGTCGAGGCGGTAAGCGAGCTCCTTGGCCGGAACCCAATCGGCGTCGTCGAGGACGATGTCGGGCCGGATGTGGACCCGCCACGGGTAGTCCTCGTCGCGCCGCGCCGAACGCCAGATCGGCGTGTGGTCCTCGTACATAGGCGAGGCGACCGTCACGGTAGCCGCGAACGCCATCCTGCCGGTTACGTAGTAGAGCATCCGATCACCGACGTGCATCGTCTCGACGCGTCGCCGGTGCCGGCTCTTGAGCCCCTGGATCGTGAACCCCTGCTCGCGCGTCTTGCGGAAGTTGTCGGGCGAGCTGACGATCATCCAGAACTGTGAGGCCCGACCCTCGGAGCGTCCCGATTTCCGCTTGCGGCGAGATCGGCCCGACTTGGCCGGCCGTTCGGCTGCTGAAGCCTCAGGCGCTGGAGCCTCGGCCGCCGAAACCTCGGCTTGGGGAGTCTCGGACACGAGGGAACGGTAGTCCTACTGGACGGCGGGAGGAGCCGGGCCGAGGTCCTGCGGCTCTGGCAGCAGCACCGTCAGGTTGCGGATCTGCGCGATGTGGGCGATCTCGTGCCGCGCCACCATGCGGCAAACCTCCAGAAGGGTGATGTCGCCGGCGCGTGGGTCACTGAGCTTGCGGTCCCACTCGCTCTTACCCCAGCCATGGAGGAGATCGACTGTGCGTCGGCGAATTCGCGCAAAGTCCTCGAGTGCCTCCTGCAGCGGACGGTCGAGCTCCGCGTCGTGGCCCGGATCGATCGTGGCGCGCACATCTGCCGTGGCGATGCCGTCAAGGTGCGCGTGCCGAAGCAGACCGTCGACCTTCGACCCCGACTCGAGGAGGTGGCCGATCAGGCCACCCAAGGTCTGAAACGCCGGACCGTGGCGATACCGCAGGCGAGGCTCATCCAGCCCATAAACGAGATCGCTGATGCGCTCGGGCACCGAGCTCATCAGAAGGACGACGTCGGCGGGCGATATCTCCTCTGCGAGTTCCATCTCATCTGAGTATGTAGCCTTTGGGTGATGGCCCAGGTGCAGTCCGCTTGCGACACGTGCGGTGGGGCTCTGGTTCCGAACGCCGCTTACTGCGAGCGATGCGGTGAGCGCACGCGGCGCGCGCGGGGGTTGGTTCGCCTGGCGATCCGGGTGGAGCTGCTCTTCTTCTTGATGGTGGTGGGCCTGGTGATCGCATTCACCTGGATCTACGCAACCCAGAAATAGACTTATGAGAAGGAACCGGACGGTTCCTTCTCATCGGCGCGTTGGCTTCGCCAAGGCGCCTGCTCATCTTCCCTCGATTGGATTTTCGAAATAGCTCTCCTGGTGACGCGGGGTGTTACGGGG
>Ga0208848_1000022_pt1 | contig 31639 bp, 31 predicted proteins | sample NGESurshal072012_2_FD_184455 | JGI IMG/M metagenome (GOLD analysis project Ga0208848, IMG submission 184455) | Arctic peat soil microbial communities from Barrow, Alaska - NGEE Surface sample 210-1 shallow-072012 (SPAdes) | ecosystem: Environmental > Terrestrial > Soil > Wetlands > Peat ... | reverse complement strand
GCCCGTCGGCGCCAGAACGCCCGCCGCCGCCCGGGTTGAATCGCTTGGTGACGCCGCCGAGCTTCGCGCCCCAGGTCAGGTACTTGTGAAATCGTTCCTCGGCCTCCTGGGCGATGCCGATCCGCTCGCCGCGTGTCTCGTCGCGGAAGCGGGCGATGCGGCCGGCCGCCGCGCCTTCCTTCTCCTCGGGTGTCGACCCGACCTTGAGCTCAGGCAGCGTCCCGAGGACCACGATCTGGTCATCCTCGACTGTGACCTCCACTCCCGTGAACCAACCGTCCGGGAGCCTGCCGGCAAACCAACCTTTGATCGATCCGAACTCTTTTTCATCCATAATTACAAAATTACGCTGCAACAGACCTGCTGTCAAGCTTTACCTCCCCGCTTGCCGGGGAGGTGGCCCGCAGGGGCGGTGGGGCCGAATCGATCATGTCCCTCCCCGCTTGCCGGGGAGGTGGCCCGCCGGGCCGGTGGGGGGAATCGAGATTTGGTCAACCCCACTAAGCTGCTTTTGAGATGGGCATGATGCCGCCCGGCGCCGGGCCGCCAACGATGCACTGGTGGGGCGGTCGCCGCAAGAAGCCTGACTTCGGGCCCGCCAACAGCGGCCTGTCCGGCGACCCGACCCAGGAGCCGCCGCCGCTTCCGGAGGGCCCCAAGGATCTCCGCGGCCGGTGGGAGAGCTTGAAACAATCCGTTGCCGGCACGTCGGCCGCGCTGCCGAGGGTGCTGCGGCTGGTCTGGGACGCAAGCCCAGCGACCACCCTCGGCCTGTTCATAGCCACCGCGGTCGCCGGCGTCATCCCGGCCGGCGCCGCCTATACGGCCAAGCTGCTGATCAACGCCGTCGTGCAGGGCATTGCGATCCACAACTTCCAACAGCCAGATCGCGTCTGGCCGCTGTGCAGCCAACCCGCCGCCGGCTGCTCGCTCGGGCCATGGCAAACGCCGGTGTTCAGCGCGGTTGGCGCGATCGTCTTTCTCGCGATCATCCAGCTGCTGCTCTTTGCGCTCACTGCGCTGCTCGGCACCATCCGCAACATCACCCAACAGCTGCTGCAGAACGCCGTCGCGATGCGCATCCAGCTGATGGTGATGGAAAAGGCGGCGTCGCTTGACCTGGCGTTCTATGAAGACCCCGCCTCGTACGACCTGCTCCGCCGCGCCCAAACCGACTCCATCAACCGGCCCGTGATGATGATCTCGACCGCGTTCGGCCTGGTCCAGACGCTATTGACCTTTGTGACGATGATCGCGCTGCTGCTCGCGGTCAGCCCGCTCCTGGCACTGCTCGCCCTGGTCTCACCGATACCCGCATTCATCGCCGACACGCGATATGGATGGCGCGGCTACAACATCGCGCGCTGGGGCTCGCGCCTCCTGCGGCGGATGAACTACCTCGTGAGCCTGGTCACGACCGATTCGTTCGCCAAGGAGGTGAAGCTCTTCGGACTGGGCGGGTACTTCATCGACCGTTACCGGCTCATCGCCGATCGCTTTTACGGCAGCCAGCGGTCGCAGGTCGTCAGCCGCTACCTGACCGGGTTCGCGTGGGGCAACCTGAGCACGATCGCCACATCGCTCACCTATCTATATGTGGCCCTCCAGGCGATCGCGGGGCGTCTCACGCTCGGCGACCTCACGCTGTACACGGTCGCCGCGCAGTCAGTGCAGGGCTCGATCCAGGGCATCCTCGGCGGCTTCTCCGGGATGTACGAGCACAACCTGTACCTCAACAACCTCTTTGAGCTGATGGCAGCCGAACCTTCGATGCCAATGGCGAAATCGCCGGTCGCAATGCCGGAGCCGATGCGTGGAGAGATCAGGTTCGAAGACGTCTCGTTTGCGTACCCTGGGGCGGACAAGAACGCGCTCAACAACTTGAGCTTCACCGTCAAGCCGGGCGAGACTCTGGCCGTCGTCGGACGCAACGGCGCCGGCAAGACCACCCTGTTCAAGCTCATCTGCCGGCTGTACGACCCGGGCGATGGTCGAATCCTGATCGACGGCATCGACCTGCGCGACTTCGACCCGGACGAACTACGGGTGCAGATCGGCGCGATGTTCCAGGACTACGTGGACTACCAGGCGACCGCGGCGGAGAACATCGGGCTCGGTAACCTGCCGCAGCTCACCGACCGAGAGGCGATCGTCGACGCGAGCCGGCAGGCCGGGGTCGACGACCTCATCTCGAATCTCCCCGCGGGTTATGACACGGCGCTGGGCAAGTGGTTTGACGCCGGCGTGAATCTTTCGGGAGGCGAATGGCAGAAGGTAGCGCTGGCGAGGGCGTTCATGCGCGACGCCAGGATCCTGCTCCTCGACGAGCCGACGTCGGCGCTCGATGCGCAGGCTGAGTACGACCTCTTCGAACGGCTGCGCTCGCTCACCGAAGGCCGCACCGCCGTCTACATCTCTCACCGCTTCTCCACCGTGCGGCGAGCTGACCGCATCATCTTCCTGGAGCATGGTCGTTTGGTGGAAGAAGGCACGCACGAGGAGTTGATGCGGTTGGACGGGCGCTACGCGCGACTGTTCCGGATGCAGGCCTCGGCCTACACGGGCGAAGACGTAATCCAAGAAGAAGCCGTCTCTCACTAGGAGTGGCGAACAGGAGGCCGGCGCTCGCCGGTGCGATTCTGGGGGTCGCCACGGCCGCCGTCTACCTGATCGGATCGAATCGGTCCTTCGGCTATGACGCGGCGGCTACGTTCGCCAACTTCGTGGCCACGCCATCGCTTTGGGACGCGTTTGCCGTCCACAGCGTGCTGCCAAGCATCCCGCTCAAGAGCGTGGCCTCCAACGACCACGTGCTGGTGTCACTTCTGAGCCACCTCATCTACTCGACGACCGGATCCCGGAGCGAATTCGTCTACCGCCTGGTGCCCGCGCTGGCGGCCGGAGGTACGGTGGGCGTGACTGCGTCCGTGCTGGCTCAGCGCTTCGGCATCGTCGCCGGCGTCAGCGCCGGGCTGTTCATCGCCACGGACCCGATGTTCGTCGAGAACAGCCGCGACCTGCGGGGCTACAGCCTCGCGGCGCTCGGAGCGGTGCTCGCCACCATCATCCTCTCGGGCAAGTGGACCCGCTGGCGGTTGGTCGCCTACGGCCTCTTGATGGGGCTGGCCATCGCCGCCCAGTTCTTCACCGTCGTGGTCCTGCTCGCCCATGTCGCTTGGATCGCCAGCAGGAGATCGTGGTCCCAGGCCGGTCGGCTCGCCCCGGCATGGGTCTCGGCCGCGGCGATCGGGGTCGCCGCCAACGCGAACATCCAGGTCATGGAGCTGCTGCAGCACGGCTATCCACCGAGCCTCTTCTACCCGACGTTTCCCCGCGACCTGGTCTTCTTCCTGGTCGGTGCGCCGGTGCTGCTGCCACTGGGACTGTGGCTGGCATCAGCCGGACTCGGACTGTGGGTGCTGCGCGCCGAACCGTGGTTGTGGGCGGCGATCGCGGTCGTGGCGGTGGTCGTCGCCGTGCTCTGGCTTGGTCTGCAGCCGGCCTACCTGTTCCCGCGCTTTTTCATCTTCCTGGTACCGGGCTGCGCCTACCTGATGGCGGCGGCCATCGCCCGCTGGAAGGTGCTGGCGCCGGTCGTCGTGGCGGGGGCCGTCGCCGCTGCGTTGAGCCAGGTTCCTGGTTACACCGAGGATCCGCTCGCGCTGCCGCAGGCGGCTGCGGTCGTCAACCGGGCGAATGCTCAAGGCCTCCGGGCGTGCGTGCTCCACAGTGACGAGCAGATCCTGAGTGCGTACGCGACCGGCTTCTTCACGGTGACGTCGGCGGACCAGCTCCAGAGCTGCGATCTCGTCGTGGTCGTCAGCTGGGGCGTGGATCTGCCTCTGCGCGCCCTGGCCGCTCAGGAATTTCCACGCGCGAGGGCGCTTCAGGCCGCTTACCAGACCATCGTCCTGGAAAGGTGAGTTGGGGGAGGCGCTAAGCCCCCAGCGAGTTCGTCTGGAGGACGCGCACCGCCCGCCCGCGCATGCGGTCACAGCGCCAGCAGAAGACGACGGCGTCGAGCCCCCACGGGAGGACCCCATTCAGCAGGACTTCACGCTCACGTTGGTGGAAGAACAAGCAAACGAAGAAATGCATCAGGTCGGAAGAACCTATCACGGGGTCGCCGACAAAGCAAAGGAAACTCAGTTAAGAGTTTGCGAAACGGCCTGATCGATGCGTGCAGCGAGGATGAAGTCGTTTTCCGTGAGCCCTCCGGCGGCGTGCGTCCAGAGCCCGACGCTGAGCGAGCCATAGGACAGGAGTAGGGCGGGGTGGTGGCGCTCCGCCTCGGCGATGGGGGCGATCCGGTCGACCAGCTCAACCCCGGGCATGAATCCCTTGAATTTGACGGTCCTCGTCAGGCGGAGGTGACCTTCCGCCTGCTCGACGCCCCAGCCCGAGACCTGTTCAAGGAGCCGGTCGATCTCGTCCCGTGGGAGCGAGGGAGAGCCCGGCTTGCATGCCGCACAGTGTCGCTGCGTCAGGGGGGTGGCCATCGAATGAGGATCCTACGAGGGTCGCTAGAATGGGTGCTCCCATAGGGCGGCTAGCTCAGTGGGAGAGCGCTCGCCTCACACGCGAGAGGTCATTGGTTCGACCCCAATGCCGCCCACCAGCACGTTGGCCCCGTCGTCTAGTGGACTAGGACGCAGCCCTCTCAAGGCTGAGATCGCGGGTTCGAATCCCGCCGGGGCTACTTCCGCCGCGTCAATGGCCACGTTCCGTTCCAAGACGCCCTGAACGGCCACGCCTTGGTAAGTGGCTCCGCCTGCTTGTGCGAAAACGATCGTGGCCCGGTCAACTCCTTCGAGGTGCCTGTCGAAGTCGAGGGTCTTTACTGTCGGCTGCCGTGGAAGGCCCACATCTCTCCATGCCCGGCCGAAACTGCCGTCCGTAAGCACCCTAGGCACGTTGCTACTGCGCTTAAGGGAGGCATCGTCAACGTCTTGGTCCCACTCGCGCTGGAGGAACTCCAAGTGTTCAGCGACCTCTGGATGAGGTGGCGATCCATGTAGATCCAAAGCCTAGCCAAACCGAACTCGGAGACGCGGATCGTCGTCGTCGTCTCCAATCCCGCCGGGGCTCCATCGGCTATCCATCGTGCAGGGTGGACGAGCCGAGCGAACCCTGAAGCCCGCGAATCGACTCGATCATCCCGAGATGACGGCTCAGGTGTTCGAGGTAGATGAGGACGTTGTCGAGTTTCGTGTCGCCATCAGGATCAACCTTCGGGGGCGCCAGCAACTGATCATCCGGTATGAGCGTGATCGCCTCCTCGGCATAGGCGAAAGCGAGTCTCGCGTAGCCGACGACTTCCTTCTGGTCAGGGAAGCGGATCTCTTCCGCCGCCTCGTCTGACATTTCGGTTCCGGTGTCCCGCCGGCCCATCGTGCCGGAAGCGAGCGACCATCGATCCGCCAGCGATTCTCTCTCCCATACCTGCGTACGAGGATCCTGAGCCAGGGCCTTGTGAAGGTAGGAGGCGAAAATATCGTCCCATCGTGCGGCGTGCCACAGCTGCCAGGCGCCCGAATGAAGACTTGGGCCGGCGCTCCACGTGAATTGCTTCGCAGACAGCGCCTGCGCAGACGTCAACAACCGCTCATGCGCGAGCCTGTACGAGCGTAGGAGCGTCTCGCGAAGGGAACGCGGGTGCGACGCCATCAGGCGGTTAAGGTACTTCGTCTTTCAGGTTTCGCCGGGCGTCAACCTTCTTCCGAGTTGCTCCAAGCCGTTCGAACAGCGTCGCGCTTGGGCTACTCCAACCTGTGTTCGCTGTTTGGGAGAGATATCGCCTGTGGGCGTCAACGACCCGCAAGCCCCGCGGATATCCGGACAGATGCTGCGGGTCGCCGAGTTCCTGGCGGCGGTTTCGCTGGCCACCGACCTCGCCGATGACGTTGCCGGCGCCAAGACGGTTGCGTTTGCCTGAAGCGGCGCTCCACCGAGGTCGTCCCGGCATCCAAGGGCGTTTCGATTTGGTCCAGGTGGTTCGAACAGCGTCCGGCTTGGGGTAACGCCTCTCGACTCCTGGACTTCAGCCGCCGGCGATCGCCCCTACGATCAGGTACGGCTCTCGACCTGCGGCGACTTCCTCGGGCAGCGGTGCGTCCAGAGACTGGTCCGAAAGGTCCCGCTCGCACGCGAAGAACCTGAGCATCGCGCGGCGCTGCTGCGTCACCGGGTCACGAATGGTTCCGCGCAGAGCAGGATATGCCGCCTCCAGCGCACTCAGCAGAGAGCGCTGAGTCACCGGGCTCCCGACCTCCAGCTCCACCTCCCGGCCGACACCCGCCAGTGTGCGCAGGTTCGCCGGCAGGACGACGCGGATCACCGCAGCGTCTGCACCTCAACCGAGAGCACCGACGGCAGGTCGTGCACGATCGCCTTCCAGCTGTCACCGGCGTCGGCCGACGCATACACCTGGCCGCCGGTGGTCCCGAAATAGATGCCGCACGAGTCGAGCGAGTCGACGCTCATCGCGTCGCGCAACACATTCACGTAGCAGTCTTTTTGAGGGAGGCCCTTCGTGAGCGCCTCCCATTCGTTGCCGCCCGACTTGCTGCGATACACGCGCAGCTTTCCATCCGGCACGAAGTGGTCCGAGTCGCTCTTGATCGGGACCACGTAGATGGTCTCCGGTTCGTGCGCATGGACATCGATCACGAAGCCGAAGTCGGTCGGCAGGTTGCCGCTGACCTCGTGCCACGAGTCGCCGGAGTCGTCGCTGCGCATCACGTCCCAGTGCTTCTGCATGAAGAGCACGTTGGGACGGCTCGGGTGCATGGCGATGTGGTGCACGCAGTGCCCTACCTCTGCGTCCGGGTCGGGGATGTAGTTCGAGTGCAAGCCCTTGGTGATCGTCCGCCAGGTCTTGCCGTCGTCGTCGCTCCTGAAAGCGCCCGCCGACGAGATCGCGGTGATGATGCGGTCGGGGTGGGTCTTGTCGAGGATGATGGTGTGCAGGCACAGGCCGCCGGCGCCGGGCGCCCACGTGGACGCGCTGGGGTGGGTGCGGAGCCCCGGCATCTCCTCCCAGTTCTTTCCAGCGTCCGTCGTGCGGAACAGCGCGGCGTCTTCGACTCCCGCGTAAACGGTGTCCGGGTCGCTCAGGGAGGGCTCGAGGTGCCATACCCGCAGGAACGCGTAGGGGTGGTCGCTGTTGTCGTACCACTTGTGGGTATTCGTCGCGCCTTCGTACCGGAAGTCGTTGCCGATCGGCTGCCAGGTGGCGCCGCCATCGTCCGAGCGCTGCGCGACCTGGCCAAACCAGCCGCGCGACTGCGCTGCGTAGAGTCGGTCGGGGTCGGCGGGCGAGCCCTTGACGTGGTAGACCTCCCATCCCGAGAAGTGGGGCCCGTTGACCTCCCAGCGCTCGCGGCGCTCATCCGACGTCAAGACGAAAGCGCCCTTCTTGGTCCCGACGAGTAGGCGTACGGTCGTCATGCTCCCTCCATTCGCACCATCTCTCACGCCGGCAGCTGGGTCGCCGCCGCTCAACCGCTCATTTTGCCTGGATTTGGAAACGGCGAACAGCCGCAGGAAGGCAGGATGCCTGCTCACGCCGCCGGACCTGCCTGGAGGGGCTTGACAGCGCATCGACCGGTCCTGGTTCAAACCGCAACCTTCGAACCGCTCGGCGACAAGACCAAGCTCGTTCAACAGGCTGTCTTCCAGTCGGTCGCAGACCGCGACAGCATGGTGGCGTCCGGGATGAAAAGAGGATCTGACGACTCGATGGATCGCCTGGCCGAGCTCCTGGAAGGGATGAAGGCCGGCGAGGCGTAAAGGAGGAATTCAAAGGCTACTAGAATCCGAGCCGATGCCCGCCGCCGCGCAGATCGCGCTCTCAGAACACCTCAGGAAGATTCCACCGACCGTGCGCCCGACGGTGGAGGCTGCCATCAGGACGGTTAAGGAGGTCGCCCCCAAAGCCGACGAGATCACCTACCGGAGCGAGGCACCGCGCTCGAGTCGAGCGATGTGGAAGCTCGTCCGCTACGCCGTCGACGGCGCGAACGTCGTCGGCGTCGGCACGTTCCCCAGCCATTCGACCCTGTTCTTCTACCGCGGCCGTGAGCTCGACGACGGGAGCGGGCTGCTTCAGGGCGGCGGAAAGGACTCGCGGTTCATCACGCTGCGCGCGCCGGCCGACGCCGAGCGGCCCGTGGTCAAGCGGCTGGTGCGGAAGGCATTCAATCTCGCCGGCACCGCCAGGTCAGGCGTTGAGAGCTAGTCTCGCGCTGACAGCATCTCGCTTGGGCTAGGCGCTCAGAGTCATGTGGCGGCGCCGGCAGCCGAGTCGACCGATGGTCCAGGGGCATGCGCCGGAACACCGGTCGCGGCGAAGCTGCTGACCCCGAGGATCACGAGCCAGCCCGCATCCCAGACCAGCTGAGGAATCGGCTGCCCGATCTCCAGCATCAGCAAGCAGGCGATACCGACCAGCATCCAGACACGGTGCCAAAGCGGCGGCGCCGAATGCAGGACCAACCAGGCGGCCAGGATCAGCTCGATGTAGTCGTACTGGTGAAGGTGGAATGCGAAAGCCAATGATCCGACGAGACCTAGCCCGAACACCACGTTCAGGTCGGCCCGCCTGCGTCGCGCGATCACCAGCGCAGCGGCCCCCTGGAGCGCCTCCAGGGCGTAGGACACCGGACCAGCTCCAAATACGTAAGCAACCGTGTAGAGGGATTGGCCGGTGTCGGTCTGGCCGTACACCAGTGCTTGCCACCAATTGTTGAGACCCGACGGTCCCAGGGCGAGCGTGAAGGCAGCCGCGAGCACGCTGCAGCCGGCTGCCCAGCCGAGGAAAGGCCGGTAGCGACCACTGGCTGCGAGCGCCAGGGGCACCAGGATCACGATGTGCGGCTTGAGCCCGGTGGCGAGGGCCAACGCGGCCCCTGCGGCTAGCGGCCGGTCATTCACGCAGAGCCACCATGCGGCGGCCACCAAGCCGATCAGAAGCGTTGACGGTTGACCGAAGTAGAAGGAGTCCAGAACGGGCCAGATGGCCAGAGCAACCAGAAGACACACGAGCTTTCGCAAACCGGTGTACGGGGCCGCGATGAACCACCCCCACACCAGAGCGCCAAGCAACACGCCACACCACACGGCATAAGCGGCGGGCAACGGAAGCGTGGTCAGCGGCGCGACCAGCCATGCCAAAAGCGGTGGGTGAATGAACGGCAGCGCTGACGTGATGTTGTTCTGACCGGTCGGGAAGGACGCTGAGAGGGAGCGCAGGATCGAGACGTCGTAGCTCTTCGACCAGCCAAACCGAAGCCCGGCTTCAGCGGCGACGTAAAAGATCCTGAAGTCCGGGTGCACAGCCTGCTGAATGAAGAGAACAAACCAAACGACGACGTCGTAGATCGCGCCCCATCCGGCGACCACGGCAGCCGAGGCAAGCCATAAGGGGGGCCGCGCGTACCGCGGTGCCGGATGAATCACGAAACGCGGGTATTCTCCGTCAAGTGGACCGGCGCATTACTGCTGGCATGCGGTTATGTCGGCGTGATGGTTTCGTCCCACGCCTGGACGTCGGCTCCGTCCGGGTGGTCGTTCACGAAGTCGAACGGGCGCACGAGCTCCCTCAAGGCGAGCTGGTAATGGAAGGTCCCGGCATCTTTTGCCGATCCGACGATCAAGAAGGACGCAGTCGCCCCCGCCCCGACGTCGCCGCAGTCGAAAGCCGAGGCATCTGAGGCCAGCGTGCAGCCACCAAAGTCGGAAACCGTATGGTGGTCGTACCACTTGTCGGCGGTCATGAAAACCAGGCCGAGGTGCGGAATGGCGGGGCCGGTGTTGTTCAGCTTGACCACCAGTTGAGCGCGGCCCGCGACGGCGACGCTTTGGGTGGCCGACGCCTCGACAGTGGCGGTCAGCGGTGTTGGATTGGCGCACCCGACCAGCAGAAGCACCAGGGCAAACGAGCCGCCCGACTTCACCGCTTCCTTAACCTCTTGCTAGACGAATTCAGTAGGTCACAACCTACTGGGCTTGCTCCGAATCGATAAGCGCCTATTGTGGGCGCCTTGCTCCAACAGGCGACGCGCGTAACGTCCGACCTCCGGTGTTCGTTTCAATCTCACGTGAGGAGGGGGTTGGTACTCGCAGGAATCGTGCTGGCCGTCGCCGGCTGCACGCCGAACGGCCCGGCGGTCGCTCACTCCAGCCCCGCGTCGACGCCGTCAGCGAGCCCTACGCCGACCCCATCGCCAAGTCCGTCGCCAAGTCCGTCGCCGAGCCCTTCGCCCTCGCCTTCCGCACCGGCTAGCCCTGTGGCGGTGCCCGCGTGGGCGGCCCTGCACGCCAGCTGCACGGGGGCGCCGGCGACCCAGGAGGCGCTGCTGGTGATGCAAGGCTCGACCACCCCGATCCTGGCCGACGTCACAGACGCTCGCAACCCGCGCGCCATCTGCACGATCACCGGGTCCTGGTCGCCACAGCTCGTGACGCAAACCTCGATGTCGTGGTCGGCGACGCAGGGGTCACCCAGTGCGCCCGGTGAGAGCGTTATCGGGGTCCTCGACCTCTTCACCGGCAATTCGACCGTGGCCGCGGCCTGGACCGGAGGCGGCTTCATGGATGGGCTGCACGCTTGGAGTCCGGACCGCTCATTCCTCGCGTACGTCACGTCGGATGCGAGCGCTGTAACGCTTCACCTGCTGAGCGGCGGCGGCGACCGAGTCGTTGCCACCGAGGGCGCCGTCCCGGGACGCGGACTCAATCCCAGCGAGGACGATGCATACCTCGGCTTTTCGCCTGACGGCGCGTACTTCGCATTTGTCCAGACCTTCAGCTCTTCCGGCGACCACCTACAGGTCCGTCACTCGACAGACGGCAGCCTTGTCTACTCACAGGCGCTCGGCACGATGGCCACCTGGGGCAGCACAGGCAGCCGCCTCTACTTCCGAGCACCGCTCGGCACGTTGGTCAGCCTGTGGGACCCAAGCGGCGGAGCTTCTCAGGCATTCGCCCAGCAGCTTTCCTGGATCCGGCCGCGTGCCGACGCGGGTGACGACTACCTCGCCTTCACGGTTCGCGACTCGGCCGGGACGCCGCAGGTCTGGTTGTACGGCCACGGCGGAAGCAGCGGCGGCCAGCTGCCAAACGTCCGCTCGTCGCCCGTATGGCTCAATACGACCGCCGTCTTCTACGTCGAGGAGGCGCCCTGCGGCAGCGCCTGCGGTCCGGGCCCGGCAACTCAACCGGACGGCAAGACGTTCACGTACGACGTCGGCCTCCAGGCAGAGTCCGCGTCGCGGATCAGCCAGGCCCTCAGCGCCTGGCCGAGGCCTGGCCAGACATGACATCTGATAGGCCAGAGGATGAGATCATGGCTCCGACCCGTGGACCCCACGTCACCCGCCACTGAAGACATGTCGCTTCAACCGGCCGCGGCCTATTCGCCACCGCCTGAGATCTCGGGCGTCATCTCGACCCGCGCGTCTATCCATGTGCCTCGCGAGCGGCGGCTCTGGACGGCAGCACTCGCTGCGGCCCTGCTCCTGACAGCGGGCGGCCTGGGCATTCTTTACTCCGACGACACCACCAACCAGGCCACCATCCGGTCCCTGATTACCCAAAACGAGTCGCTGACCGGGCGGAACCAGAACCTTCAAGACCAGCTCACGATCACGCTCGGCAAGTTGACTGCATCGCAAGCCCAGGTCACCAGCCTCAGCGCCGAGCTGCAGCATCCCACGCTAGGCGTCTGGAACGTACCCGCGCAGCTGCACAACTCCAACGAATACCTTTCCTCGACCGTCCCCGACACTTTCACCTACCACCTCAAGCTCACGTCGAGCGGACCGATGTCCGTGAGCATCCTGTCCACCACACAGTTCCGGGATGCGCTTCTTTGCGTCGTCAACGGGCGCGGCACCACCGACTGGTGCATGCACCATTCAACCTCGGCCTACGGAGCCCTCAACGTGACGAGCGTGAACCACGACTTCAATCTTGCCGAAGGGTGCGCCGCCTACCTGGCGATAATCACCGCGGCCGGTCCCGTCACCATCACTCCCGATGTCAGCGTCACCTACAACCCCGCCTCAGGACCGACCGGCGCCTGCGGCTAAATCACGAAGAACTGATCTAAAGCTGGCGTCGTTCCATTAAGTTAGGCTATCCTATCTTTGATGATAGGCAAGCCCGCGGACCAGATTAGGGACACCTAGTGGCGGTGGTCGAACAGCTCGAACGCCGAAGCAACTTCACCCGATCCCAGCAGGATTACCTCAAAGCGCTATACCAGCTGCACGGCGACCAGCGCCCCGTGCCGACCCGTGAGCTCGCGCAGCGGCTCGGCATCTCGTCGCCAAGCGTCAGTGAGATGGTCACCCGCCTCACCGCACAGGGCCTCGTCGAGCACGACCGCTACCGCGGCCAGCAGCTGACCCGCGAGGGTCGCAAGGTCGCGCTGGAACTGGTCCGGCATCACCGCCTGCTCGAGATGTTCCTGGTCCAGGTCCTCGGCTACAGCTGGGACGAGGTGCACGAGGAGGCCGAGCGCCTGGAGCACGTGATATCCGAACGGATGGAGCAGCGGATCTTCGAGCTGCTCGGGCGCCCGGAGCTCGATCCGCACGGCCACGCGATCCCCACGCTCGGTGGCAAGGTCCGCTCGCTCAGCGACCGCGCGCTCAGCGGGTGCCGCGTGGGGGAGAGGGTGATCGTTCAGGGCGTGTCGGACGAGGACCCAGGACGGCTTCGCGAGCTGGAGCGCCGGGGCCTTCTGCCCGGCACGCGGATCGAAATCGTGGCGGAAAGCAAGTTCGAGGGTCCCATCGCAGTTCGCATCAAGGGCCGCCGCGTGAGCGTCCCGCTGGGCCTGGCACGTGCGATGTTCGTCGAAGGAGTTCGCGAAAGTGGCCGTTGAGGCTCCGGCTCCCAAACCGGCCCCGCCGGCCCCGCTCGCCCAGCATCCGATCAAGGCCGCCCGCGATGCGGTAGCGGTTGCGCTCCCGGGCGAGGAGCGAGTCCTTCGAGCCGCGGAGAAGGCCCTCAACGGCCAGACACGAGGGCTGCGGGCCCTGCTTCCCTTCCTGGGCCCCGCGTTTGTCGCGGCGGTCGCATATATCGATCCCGGCAACTTCGCCACCAACATCGCCGGCGGCGCGCAGTACGGCTACATGCTGCTGTGGGTCGTACTCGCCGCCAACCTCATGGCGATGCTGGTGCAATCGATGAGCGCCAAGCTCGGCATCGCGACCGGGCTTAACCTGGCCGAAGTCTGCCGGCTGAAGTTTCCGTTCCCTGCGGTGGTTGCGCTGTGGATACAGGCGGAGGCTATTGCGATGGCCACGGACCTGGCCGAGTTCATCGGGGCCGCGATCGGCATCCACCTGCTCTTTCCAGGCGTGCCACTCCTCGCCGCCGGCATCATCACCGGCTTCGCAGCATTCGGCATCCTGGCGATTCAATCGCGCGGCTTCCGGGGCTTCGAAGCGGTGATCACAGGGCTCGTCGCGGTGATCGTGGCCGCCTTCGCATTCGAAGTGTTCCTCGCCCGGCCTTCGGTGACAGGAGTTGTCAGTGGGCTTGTCATACCTCGGTTCGACGGCACGGAGAGTGTCCTTCTCGGGGCGGGCATCCTGGGCGCAACCGTGATGCCCCACGTCATCTACCTGCACTCCGCCCTGACGCAGCGGCGAGTGGTTGGCGCCACGGAGGTCGAGCAGCGGAAGATATTCAGCTTCGAGCGATGGGACGTGATCATCGCGATGGGCGTCGCGGGGATCGTCAACATTGCCATGCTGACGCTGGCCGCGGCCGCCTTTCACGGACAGAACATCGGTCCCCTCCAGGATCTCGACCAGGCCTTCAAAGCCCTTGGCGTGAGACTCGGCCATGGCGCCGATATATTTTTTGGGCTCGGCCTTTTGGCCTCGGGCCTGTCCTCTTCATCGGTGGGCACGCTTGCCGGCCAGGTCGTCATGCAGGGATTCATCCATCGCCAGATCCCGCTGTTCCTTCGCCGCGCGATCACCATGGCGCCCGCGCTGGTGGTGATCGCGATCGGGCTGAATCCCTCTCGCGCCCTGGTGCTCAGCCAGGTCGTGCTCTCATTCGGAATTCCGTTCGCGCTGATTCCGCTGCTGCTCTTCTGCCGCGATCGCGGTCTCATGGGCACGCTGGTCAACCATCGGGTGACGACCTTGATCGCGAGCGGGGTGGTGGCGTTGATCGTGACCCTGAACGTTTTCCTCATCACCCTGCTGGTGAGCGGCCGATAGAACGGCCTAGGCTTTCGTAGGTGAAGCTCGGTGTAAGCGTCGGCTACTGGGGCTTCGGTCTGACGGCTGCCGACCAGCTCGACATCGCCCGCAAGGCCGAGGAGCTCGGGTACGACTCCGTCTGGGCTGCCGAGGCCTATGGGTCGGACGCGGCGACGGTCCTGGCGTGGTTGGCTGCCGGCACGAGCCGGATCAAGCTCGGTTCAGGAATCTTCCAGATCCCAGCCCGCAGCGCGGCGATGACCGCGATGACGGCTGCGACGATCGACCAGCTGTCGGGCGGCCGGATGCTGCTCGGACTCGGCACGTCGGGGCCTCAGGTCTCCGAGGGCTGGCACGGCGTGCGGTTTGCCAAGCAGCTCCAACGCACCCGTGAGTACGTGGCCGTGGTGCGCATGGCGCTTGCGCACCAGAAGGTCGAGTTTCAGGGCGAGACCATCGAGCTGCCCCTGCCGGACGGCCCAGGCAAGGCGCTGAAGCTGACCGTTCGGCCGGTTCAGGAGCGGATCCCGATTTACCTCGCGGTACTCGGGCCGAAGAACGTGGCGCTGGCAGGTGAGATCGCAGACGGCTGGCTGCCTGTCTTCTTCTCTCCTGAGCACACCGCGGCGCTCCGGGCGCCGCTCGAAGAAGGGGCGGCGCGGGCGGGTCGGTCCCTCGACGACTTCCGCATCTGTCCCAGTGTCAACGTGATGATCGGTGACGATGTCGAAGTGGCACGCAACGCGATGCGGCCGGTGCTCGCGCTGTACGTGGGAGGGATGGGCTCGCGCGAGCAGAACTTCTACAACCGCCTGGTCTCGTCGTATGGGTTCGAACGCGAGGCGCAGCAGGTGCAGGAGCTTTATCTCGCGGGCCGGAAGAGTGAAGCGATGCTCGCGCTGCCGGGCGACCTCATCGATGCCGTGAGCATCGCGGGGTCGCCCCAGCGAGCGAAAGAACGGATTCGGGCCTTCCGCGACGCCGGAGTCGAGACGCTCATCGTCTCGCCGATGGCATTCGAGAACGACGAGCGCAAAGAGCAGCTGCGGCTGGTGGCCGAGCTGGCAGGGGACTTCGGCTAAGACTTACCACACTGGAAAGGACTTGCCAAAGTGGCAAGTGGGTGCTACAGTGCGGGCTGTGAGCGATTCAGCTCCAACGCCGCGCGACGCGCAGGCCGCGCTGGCCGAGGCAAACAGTCAGGCAGTGCGCGTGCGCCGCGAGGACCATCAGCTCGCATGGATGCTGCTGGGCATCGCCGCCATATACCTGGCCGTGGCGGCTGTCATGAGCACGTTGCCCGACCCGCGCCGGGCCGGGCCGGTCGCTGGGCCCGCGATCCTGGCCATCCTGATCTCTGGATTGGTCGCATGCGTAGTCATCGGATTGCGCATTCGAGCCTACAGCCGCACGGGGATTCTCCTGTACTTCGGCGGAATCGCTGCGTTCAATCTCTGGAACGGGATCGTCGTGGCGACGAGCCTCATCACGCGATGGTGGGCGCCGGCCCAACCCAGCTATCACTTCGGCCTCAGCGTGGCGCTCGGCTCCATACCGCTGCTGGTCGTGGCCTGGCTGATCTGGCGGCGTTGAGCCATCCGCGCCACGCGCTGGACGACCTGCTCGGTCATCCGGTTCGCTTTTCCATCACCGCATTGCTCGCGGCGGCCAGCAAGGTTGAGTTCAGCTTCGTCCGTGACCACGTCGAGGTGACCGACTCAATGCTGTCCAAGCAGGTGAGCACCCTGGAGCAAGCCGGCTACGTCAAGGTCGACAAGGGTTTCGTCGGCAAGCGAGGCAGAACCTGGCTGTCGCTGACGAAGGAAGGCCGGCGAACGTTCGAACGCCACCTGGCCGCCCTGCGCGAAATTGCGCAAAATGAGAATGGTCACTTCCCCGCTGGCGGGGAAGGTGGCGCGCAGCGCCGGATGGGGACGTCCAAGCAGGCACAAACGCGAGAGCACAAATGGTGAACACGAATCAGCCGCCTCCGCTCGTCGACTACAACCTCTTCGAAGCCGACGCGCCGTTGCGCGAATCCCTCGAACGTGAGGGCGCTGCCTGGGCGCAGGACCTGGTTTCTGACCTCGGCCGCCTCGCGGGCACGCAGGAGGCGATCGACTGGGGCTTCCAGGCCGACGCCAACCCGCCCCAGCTGCGCACGCACGATCGATTCGGCAACCGGATTGACGAGGTCGAGTTCCACCCCGCCTGGCACAGGCTGATGGAAGTCGCCATCGGTCACGGGCTGCACGCCCTGCCGTGGCGTGAGCCGCGTCCGGGCGCACACGCCGCGCGCGCCGCGGCCTTCTACATCTGGTCGCAGGTCGAGGGCGGGCACGGATGCCCGGTCTCGATGACCTACGCCGCGGTACCGGCGCTCCGCCAGCAAAAAGACCTCGCCGAGAAGTGGGAGCCGCTCATCACGACGCTCGACTATGACTTTGGGTTGCGGCCGCCGTCGAGCAAGCGCGGAGTCCTGATCGGAATGGCAATGACCGAGCGGCAGGGCGGCTCGGACGTTCGCACCAACACGACACTCGCTGTACCGACGGGCACTGACCGCGAGCACCTGCTCACGGGCCAAAAGTGGTTCTGCTCCGCGCCCATGTGCGACGCATTCCTCGTCCTTGCTCAAGCACCTGGCGGACTCACGTGCTTCCTGTTGCCGCGGGTTCTGCCAGATGGCACCCGCAACCACTTCCACATCGCGCGGCTCAAGGACAAGCTCGGCAACCGGTCCAACGCATCCGCTGAGATCGAGCTGCAAGACGCGTGGGCAGTGATGGTCGGGGAGGAGGGGAGAGGCGTGCGGACGATCATCGAGATGGTCAACCACACACGGCTCGACTGCGTGATCGGCTCGGCCTCGCTCATGCGACAGGCGGTGGCTCAGGCCACGCATCACACTGCGCACCGAAGCGCCTTCGGAAAGCTCCTCAGCGAGCAGCCGCTGATGGTCAACGTGCTCGCGGACATTGCCGTGGAGTCCGAGGCCACGACCATCCTGATGATGCGACTGGCCGGCGCTTTCGATCGAGCTTCCGATCCTGCGGAGTCGCACTTCCGCCGCCTGGCGCTCGCGGTCGCCAAATATTGGACGTGCAAGCGGGCGATCGCCGTCGTCGCGGAAGCGCTCGAGTGCCACGGTGGAAACGGATACGTCGAAGAGTCGATTCTGCCGCGCCTGTATCGCGAGGCGCCTGTCAACTCGCTCTGGGAGGGCTCGGGCAACGTCAACGCCCTCGACGTTCTGCGTGCGATGAGCCGCGAGCCGGAATCGACCGCCGCCTTCTTTGCTGAGGTGGACCAGGCGAAGGGTTCGGACGCACGGCTCGACAGAGCCGTTGCCGATCTCAAGCGCGACCTGACGAACGCCGCTGATGCCGAATCGCGCGCACGCCGAGTGGTCGAGCGCATGGCGGTGGTGCTGCAGGGCTCGCTCTTGCTGCGGTACGGCGATTCGGCGGTGGCGGAGGCCTTCTGCGCTTCGCGCATCGGGGGCGACTGGGGCCATTCGTTCGGCACGCTTCCGACCAGCCCAGAGTTGGCTTCGATTGTTGAGCGTCACCGCCCTGCTACTAATTAGTGGTGCTTCAAACCGATGAGATCGTTGACGCCTGGCGGAATTCGCCCGTCTCGGCCGTCCCGCCCAGCGAGCTGGTCCTCGTCACCGACTTCGACGGCACCCTGGCCGATGTCGTACCGGATCCAGCCCAGGCGGTCGCGCGGCCAGAGGGCCTCCAGGCGCTGAGCCGGCTCGTCCGCCTGCTCGCCGACGTCGTCGTCCTGAGCAGTCGCACCACTACCCAACTCGAGGAGCTGGTTCCAATCTCCGGCGTCCGGCTCATCGGTGATAGCGGACGGGCAAGTCCGCCACACGCGCAGAAGGAGGCGCTCCAGCAGTTCAATGCGGGCGTCAGCGTGCTGCTCGCTTCGATTCCAGGAGCCTGGTTGGAGGTCAAGCCCGCCAGCAGCGCGATCCATTTCCGCATGACAGACGCGAGCGGTGAGGAGCTGCTGGCACTCATCCAGCCCCTGCTCGACGGGCGGCGCCTGGCCGCGGCGTTGGGCCGCAAGGTGATCGAGGTCCACGCTCCGAAGACCGGGAAAGGAAGCGCTCTGGCGGCGCTGCTGCCGGGCCACGACCCGGCCGGCGTCGTCTGCTTCGGCGACGATGAAAACGACCGCTCGATGTTCGAGTACGTCAGCTCGCTAGACATCCCGCACATGTGTGTTGGCGTGAGCTCGCTCGAAGTGCCGGCCCACCTGTTCGACAGCTGCGACGTGGTCGTCTCGGGGCCTCAGGAAGCGGCCGTATTTCTCAATGAGATCGTCGAGTGGGCGGCCGCCGGTTCAGATTCCCTTCCACATTAGGGAAGGTGGCGCGCAGCGCCGGATGGGGGGACGCCCCTCAAGCAACTACGATCCGGTGAGGGTCGGCACACCTCCACTCGTAACCTCGAGGTCTGCCCACATGCCGCTGGCTTCGTTACCGTCGACCAGCGATGCGATGCGGTAGCTGCCGGGCGTCGACGGACTGAACACGAAGCTGGCTGACTGACCGGGATCAAGCCCACGCTGAGGCTCCGCCGTGGACCAGTCCGGCTGCACCGGTGCAGTCGAGCTGCGGTTGGCGACAACGGCGCAAGAGTTGGGTACGGTCCCGTGGTTCTCGCATTGGATCGTCACCTGCCAGCCGACCGGGACCGTGAGCACCAGCGCGCCGTTCCCGTAACCGTCGTAGTTGAACTGAATGTCGGTGGCGGGATGGCCTGCGATCAACGTGACAACGGCCGACCGAGTCGCAGTGTCGACGCGGATGTAGCTCTTGGGATCAGGCGGTGCGCCGGACCCGGTTCCAGTCACCGGGTCGCAGGCCGTCGTGCAGATCACCAACAATAATCCCAGCCCAATGAAGCAAGCTCGCAAACCACCGCCGAGGCTCGTCCAGTGGTGGGAGCGACTCGACACGTGGAAGCAGCTTGCGCTGTCCTTCCCGGTGTTTGCGATTTTCACGTTCCTGATCAATCTCGGTCCCTTCAATCAACCAATTCTGCGTTCGGTTCTCTATGGCCTGTTCGAAGGTGCGGTGCTCAGCGGGCTGATGGCGGTGGCGACGAGGACCGAACGCGCTGGGCGCTGATACCTACGGCCGCAAGCCAATCCCTCTCGGCGTCATGACCAGGTCGCGCAGATCCTGCACCTGCCGGCTGATCCACCGCGTGATGTCGTTACTGCGCACGACCTCGCGCGCCCCTTCGTTCAGGCGCTGCCTCTCCTCCAAACCCATGGTGAGCCCGGTGTACAAGGCGGCTGCGGTGGCCTCCACGTCGAAGGGGTTGATCGAAAGTACATGCGCCTGCAGCTCTTCGTGGGCGCCCGCATTCTCGGAAAGCACGATCACTCCGTTGGTCCGGTTGACGAGGGCGCCCTCCTTGACCACAAGGTTCAGTCCGTCGTAGACGGGATTGACCAGAAGGACGTCGAAATTCTTGAGCGATGCGACGGCCTTGCGCTCGCTCTCTCCAATCTCCAGCCGAACCGGAAGCCACGTCTCCGTGCCGAACTCGCTGTTGATGCGGCCGACCGTCTGCCGGATTTGCCGAACGTAGTGGCTGTAGACGGCCACGTCCTGGCGCGATGGTTGCAGGAAGGCATAGAACTGGACCTGGCCGCGCAGCTCGGGATGGTAGCGCAGGAGCTTGTCATAGGCGATAAAGCCCCGAACGATGTTCTTTGACGGGTCGGTCCGGTCGATGCGCGCGATGAGGCGCTGAGGGCGCCACGACGCCAGGTCGTGCTCCTGGCGCTTGACGCCGCGCGATGCTGCGAGCCGGGAGGTGGTGCCGACATCTATCGATATCGGGTAGTGGCGCGCATAGACGACGCGGCCGCCATAGAAAACCGCCCTCTCCCGCTCATCCACCTGGAGCCCGGCGTTCTCCTCACACGTCAATAGGAAGTTGCGCACGTCAAGGCTCGACTGAAAGCCGACGATGTCGCAACCGAGAAGTCCCTCGAGGATCGCGTCGCGCATGGGCTTGGGGAGCACCTTCCAGTACTGCGGCGTCGGCCACGGCACGTGCACGAAGTGCTGGATCATCGCCGTGGGCAACGCCTTTCGCACCAGCCCCGGGACCAAGTAGAGCTGGTAGTCGTGGACGAGAACGAGGGGCCGCCTCGGCGCCTGGCGGGCGACCTCGATCACCTTCTCAGCCACCTGTCGATTAACCTCGACGTAGCCCTCCTTCCATGCCTGATGGATGCGCTCGTCGATGACCGGCTCGTTGCCGAGGTCCCAAAGGTAGTGCTGGATGAACCAGAGCACGGGGTTGGCGAACACCCCGTAGTACATGTCGTACTGCTCCTTGGTGGGCATCGCGTAGTGCAGGCGGCCGGTGGAGTCCAGCAGGGGGACCGCGACCGCCACGCCCTGAATGGCGGCGAGTTTCCGCTCGTCGTCGTTGCGGGCGCAGGCGACCCAGTCGGCCTCCGTTGCCTCGGCAAGGGTGAGCAAAGCCGTGATCACCCCTCCGGCTCCGCGCTTGAAGCCTCCCTCCGGCTTTGGCTCGCGCGGAGCGCGATTGCAGACCAGGATCGGCGAGCACGCCGGGAGGGTGCGGGCGACGTATGCGCGCATTGACGAACCGGGACTTCCCCTCTCGACGGATGCGGGCGCGTCCTCGTAGCTGCTCACAGCGGAGCGCTTACCGGACGAACGCCGAGCGGTCAACTGGCACCTCGCGCACCCGGATGCCTGTCGCTCGCGCCAACGCATTGGTGAGTGCGGCGGGCCCCGGGATCGCCGGCGGCTCGCCTACTCCCTTCGCGCCAAGCGGTCCCACGGGCGACGGAACCTCAACCAGCTCGACCTCGATGAGCGGCACCTGGTCCGCGCTCGGGATCTCGTAATCGAGGAAGCTGCCGCTTCGGAGCTGGCCCTCGGCGTCGTAGACCAGCTGTTCACCAAGAGCGCGACCGAGCGACTGCACGGCGCCGCCGTGCACCTGGGCCTCCACCTCGGGCCGGTTGATCGCGCGGCCGACGTCCTGGATGGCGGCGTAGCCGGTCACCTGGAACGCTCCCGTCTCAGGATCGGTGCGGACCCTCGCAATGTGGACGGTGAACGCGGGCGACGCGCCCTGGACGGCCGAACGCCCCATCGCCTCGATCGGCCGGTGGCGGCCCATGAACTCGGTGCTGAGCGTGACTAGCTTCGTAATCTCGACAAAGCGCTCGGGCACGCCCTTGACCATGACGCGGCCGTCGACGATCTCCAGGTCCTCGGTGGCGGCTTCGAGCTCTTCGGTGGCGATCTCGAGCAGCTGGCGTCTTGCTTCGAGCGCGGCTTCGTAGACCGCTCCGCCCAGGCTGTAAGTGGTCTGGCTGCCGGCGGCCATCGGGCCGTGCGGCGCGACTGTCGTGTCGCCGATGTCCACGCGAACCTTTTCGGCTGAGATTCCGAAGGCTTCAGCTGCGATCATCGCGAGCCCGGTCGAAGAGCCGCTTATGTCGGGAGACCCGATCAGGATAGACACGGTCCCGTCGGGCTCGACCCGGCAGCCGGCCGCGGCCGGTGTGCGGGCGCCACCCCACGATCCGAGCGCGACGCCCACGCCCTCCCCGGGTCCGACGGGGGCGGTGTAGAGCGGATGACGGCGCGCCGCCTCCAGGCACTCGACCATCGCGATCGGCGGCCAGGGCTCGCCCTCGGCATTCGGGTCACCCTCGCGCGAGGCGTTGTGCAAGCGGAGCTCGATCGGATCCATGCCGAGCTTGGTTGCCAGCTCGTCCATCGCCGACTCCAGCGCGAAATAGGCCTGCGGCGCGCCCGGCGCGCGGTAAGCGTCGGTCGGTGTCTTGTTGGTAGCGACCTCATAGCCCGTGATGTCGAAGTTGGGAATGCGGTACGTGCCGCCGAGGAACGAACCGGTGATGCCTGCGTGCCAGCCGCCGGTGGCCCCGTTGTCGTAGTCGTAGCGGGCCCGTAGTGCCGTCAGGGTGCCGTCTTTTTTGGCGCCGAGCTCGATCTCGAATCGCGCCGCGGGAGCCGGGCGGCTCAGCAGGAACTCCTGCTGCCGCGTCAGCGCCAGGCGAAGAGGATGCCGCACCTTTCGCGCCAGCAGAACGAGAAGGGTCTCCAGCAGCATCACCTTCCCGCCGAAGCCGCCACCCACGGGCATCGAGATGACTCGGACCTCGTGCGGCGCGAGGTCCAGCAACTTGGCGATCTCATCCCGGACCAAAAACGGACCCTGTGTCGGCGCCCAGATGGTGACGCCTCCGCCTGGCTCTGGCCGCACCATGGACACGTGCGGTTCGATGAAGGCGTGGTGCACGCCGGCGATTCGATAGGTCGCCTTGATGACAGCATCGGCTTCAGCCAGGCCGGCATCGACGGCGCCGCGTTTGAACGTGGCCACCGAGCTGACGTTGCGCGGCCGCTGGATGGGCTCCGATTCCGACTCCGTCGCCGCACCGTGCATGGACGCATCGCTTTCAGAGCCCTCGGCGTCTGCCTCGCGCACCTCCGGCGCGTCGCCCCGCATGGCCTGGTCGGGACTCACGACGGCGGGCATGGCCTCAAAGTCGACCTCGACCAGCGCTGCCGCGTCCCAGGCGGCCGCCTCGCTCTCGGCGATCACCGCCGCCACCGGCTGGCCGGCGTAGAAGACACGCCCCACCGCCAGGGGCTTATCCGGTCCGGCGGCCTCGACCTCGGGGAGATCGGCCCCGATCACGACCGCCACCACCCCCGGCGCGGAGCGTGCGGCGCCGATCTCGATGCCTCGGATTCGGGCGCTCGGCAGGTGGCTGAGCACGAGCTTCACGTGCAGGAGCCCAGCAAGTTCGAGATCATCGGTGAACCTGGTCGACCCGTCGACCTTTCCCCGACCTTCCTTCCGGCGCATCCCGCGAATGGCACCCACCTGGGGATCATGCCACGGTATGGCAGAGCCCGAAGTAGACATTCACCGCCGGCCAAGCCACAATGGGAGGTGGAGTAAGAGGCGGCGTACGGTCCGCCACCCCTCGTCGGCGCGCTCTCGCCCCGGTGACTCGCGAAGACACCGGGAAGAAGGCGAGTGGGAAAGAGGCTCTCGCCTCAAGCTTTTTAGGGGGAAGCTATGACTCCAACGTCGTTACGGATCCTCAAAGCCCTAGCGGTGGGCGGCGTGTCCAGCCTCGTGCTGGTCGCGTGTGGCGGAGGAAGCGGGACCACCAGCACGAATCTGGCGTCGAACCAGACGCTGACCTTCCCGATCCTCGCCGACTTCGGCACCCTTGACCCGGCCATGGCCGACGCCGAGACCGACACCGAGATCTCGCAGAACATGTTCGACGGGCTCGTCAAGTTCGACGAGAACCTCAACATCGTTCCCGACCTCGCGACCGCAGTCCCGACCGCATCGGCCGACGGGCTCACCTATTCCTTCAAGCTCCGCCAAGACGCGACCTTCTCGAACGGCGACAAGTTCACGTCGAAGGACGTCCTCTATTCGTGGAACCGCGCAGCCGCGATGCAGGGCGCTTACGCGACCAACCTTTCCGCGATCGACGGTTACAGCGTGGTTTCTACCAACACCGCAAGCGGCGCGGCCCTCGAGACTCTGCTCGAGAAGAACGACCCGTCGGTGACCTTGGCCGGCCTGACGGCTCCGGATGCCAACACCGTCAACGTGAAGCTTGCGAGTTCTGCCGGCTGGTTCCTCACGGCCATCGCCCTGGCCGGAACGACGGGGGACATCGTCGACCAGAATGCAGTCAAGCAGGACTTCAACAACTGGTGGACCAACCCGGCCACCGCCATCGGCACCGGCCCGTTCAAGATGACGGCTCGCGTCCCGAAGCAGTCAGTGGACTTCGCGGCCGTATCCAACTGGTGGGGTTCTCCGAAGCCAACGCTGACCAAGATTCACCTCGACGTCTCGGTCACCGACGCATCGACCGCCATCACGAAGTACGAGCAGGGTGGTTATGACCTCGTCGGCTACGGGGGTTACAGCAACCTTCCCGTCGCTGACATCATTCGCATCCAGGGCACCAGCAACGAGAAAGCCCAGCTGACTCTCCAGGCGAAGGTGCGGAGCTATTGGGTCAGCTTCAACATGGTTCACGATGCGAAGCGCCAGGCCGGCGGACCCTTCCTCCTCTCTGGCGGCCAGAGTGCGCACGACCTGCGGCTGGCGTTTGACCTCGCGGTCGACAAGGCCAAGCTGGTCTCGGTCGTCTGCCAGAGCATCGTTTGCACGACGGCAACCGGCGGCCTGATCCCTCCGACTCTGATCGGGTACATGGGCGCCAACCAGGATCCCCTGGCCAAGTTCGACGCCACCCAGGCCAAGCAGCTGCTGCAGTCGGCCGACCCGACCGGCAGCAAGACCAAGGGCCTGACCTACACGTACGACCCTGAGAACGCGCTCAACAAGCCGACCGCAGAGTTCCTGCAGTCGCAGTGGCATGACAACCTGGGGGTCGACGTGGCCATCCAGCCCGTGTCTCACTCGCAATTCATCCAGGCCCGCCTGAAGGGCGGCTACGTGCTGTCCCGCGACGGCTGGCAGGCCGACTACAACCACCCGCAGGATTGGTTCGACAACCTGTGGGGAAGCCCCGTCGGTTGCCCTGACTCGGGATGCAGCACGGGCTACACCACAGCCGCCTACGACGCCTTGCTGAAGAAGGCCGACGCCGAGCCGATGCCGGCAGCGTTGGCTGACTACAAGTCGCTCAACCAGATGCTCATCGATGATGTCGTCTACATTCCGCTGTACTACTCGGTCGGCGCGTTCCTGATCAAGCCCTATGTCAAGGGCGCCGGGACCAACGCCTTCTTCGACCACTACTGGAACGAAATCCAGATCCTTTCGCACTAGAGCCGTACGCAAAGAGGGCGTCCGTTTGATGCGGGCGCCCTCTTCTTTTACCAGCGATGATTTGTAGGGGAGCAAAGACGGTGAGGTGCTGACCCGAGGCACGCTGTTCTACATCAGCCAACGCTTGGTGATCATCGCGTTCACCGTGCTCGCCGTGTCATCGATCGTCTTCCTCGGGATCCACCGGCTTCCGGGGGACGCGCTTTTCAGCGAGCACCTGCACGGCACGCAGTACGCACTCCTACTCCAGCACTATGGGCTGGACAAGCCGCTGTGGCAGCAATACACGACCTTCGTGACCGGCCTGTTCCTGCACGGCAACCTGGGTGAGTCGCTCGTCAATCGTGGTGTTCCCATCACGCCCCTGGTGCTCCGGGAGATGACGGTCAGCGTCGAGGTGGGCCTGTTCGCGCTTGTCTTCACGATCGGGCTGGGCATGCTGCTCGGCGTGGTGGCGGCGATCCGCCAGAACACCTGGGTCGACTATCTGCTCAGCACGACCTCAGTGATCGGCTACAGCATGCCGAGCTTCGTGATCGCCACCTTTCTGCTGCTCGTCTTCGCGGTGTGGCTCGACAACTTCACGCAGGGCACGTTTTACTTCCAGATCGGGTGGACGGGCACGTACGGGACAATCGGTGAGATCTGGCTCCCTGCATTTGCGCTGGGCTTCCCGTACGCGAGCATCGTCGCCCGCCTGACGCGCGCGAGCATGCTGGAGGTGATCCGGCAGGACTACATTCGCACCGCCCGCGCGAAAGGCCTGCGCGAGACAGTGATCATGGTCCGCCACGCCCTCCGCAACGCGCTCATCCCCGTGATCACGATCCTCGGCCCGCTGGTGATCGGCATCATCACGGGCGGCGTGATCATCGAGAACATCTTTGGCATCCCGGGCCTGGGCAAGGAGTTCGCGACGAGCATCCTCAACCGCGACTACAACATCGTCATCGGCGTGTTCACGATGTACGCCGCGATGGTCGGCCTGGCCAACCTTGGCGTTGACCTCGCGTACGTGGTCATCGACCCCAGGATCCGGTACTGATGGCAACCGCCGCCGCCGTCGTCAAACGCCCGGCGACTCTGCAGCAGGCCAGCCTGTGGTCGGATGCGTGGCGCCGGCTCCGGCGCAACCGGATGGCGTTGATCAGCGCCGTGTACCTGGTCTTGCTCGTCGTCGTCGCGCTCGTGGCGCTGGTCCATACGCCCTACTCATATCGGGAGGTGGGCGTGGCGAGGCCATACTCGGGTCCAAGCTCCGCGAACTGGTTCGGCGCGGACATCCTCGGCCGCGACGTGCTTAGCCGCCTGATGGTGGGCGCTCAGATATCGCTCATCGTCGGCGTGGGCACGCAGGTGCTCGTGCTCGCGGTTGGCGTTCCAATCGGGCTGATCGCCGGTTACTACAAGGGCTGGATCGACACCGTGGTGTCGTTCATCATCAACGTCTTCTACGGCATCCCGGACCTGCTCGTCGCCATGATCCTGCTGCTGCTGCTTGGCCCCAGCCTCAACAACATCATCATCGCGATCGTCGCCACGCGCTGGATGGACATGACCCGGCTGGTCCGCGGTCAGACGCTGGCCCTGCGCGAACGCGAGTTCATCGAGGCGGCTCGCGCGAGCGGCGCCAAGCCTTTGAAGATCCTGTTCGGACACATCCTGCCGAACTCGCTGGGGCCGATCATCGTTCAGGCCACGTTCGGAGTTCCGGCGGCGATCCTGTTCGAGGCCTTCCTCAGCTTCCTCGGTATCGGCGTACAGCCTCCAACCCCGTCCTGGGGATCGATGGCCGCCGACGGTTTGGCCGCGATCAGGATCGCCCCACACATGGTGATAGCGCCGTCGATCGCCCTCTCGCTCACCCTGATGGCCTTCAACTTCCTGGGCGACGGGTTGCGCGATGCGCTCGACCCTCGGCAGAAGCGATAGTGGCCACACCCATCCTGCAGGTGCGCGACCTGCGAACCCAATTCCTAACCGACGGCGGGATCGTCACGGCCGTCGACGGCGTTAGTTTCGACCTCTATCCCGGCGAGAGCATCGGAATCGTCGGCGAGTCTGGCAGCGGGAAATCCATCACGGCCCTCTCCATCCTGAGGCTCGTCCCAGACCCGGGCCGCATCGTGTCCGGCCGGGTGATGTTCCGCGACCAGGACCTTCTCCAGCTGACCGGCGAGGAGATCCGCGAGATCCGCGGCCGCGACATCGCGATGATCTTCCAGGATCCGCAAAGCTCTCTCAACCCCGTGCTGCGAACCGGCTTCCAGGTGGACGAGGCGATGCTCGCGCACGGCAAGTCAAAAGGCGAGGCGCGCGCACGGACCATCGAGCTCCTCAAGAAGGTGCGCATCCCCGCCGCCGAGAACCGCTACAAGGACTTTCCGCACCAGCTCAGCGGTGGCATGCGCCAGCGCGCGATGGTCGCGATGGGCCTCGCCAACGCGCCTTCGATCCTGATCGCGGACGAACCGACCACCGCCCTCGACGTCACGGTGCAGGCGCAGATCCTCGAGCTCCTCGCCGACCTCAACCGGGAGCTCGGAACTGCGATCGTGATGATCACTCACAACATGGGCGTGGTGGCCGGGCTGTGTTCGCGAGTGCTTGTCATGTACGCGGGCGAGATCGTCGAGCAGGGTCCGGTCGAGCAGATTTTCGAGAATCCTCAGCATCCGTACACCTGGTCGCTCCTGCGCAGCATCCCGCGAGTCGACGCGCTGCGGCACGAGCGCTTGCGCTCGATCGAGGGCCTGGCTCCCGACCTGCTGCGACCCCCTTCGGGCTGCCGCTTCCATCCGCGATGCCCGTTCCGAATCGAAAAGTGCTACACGGACGAGCCGCGCTTGCAGGAGGTCGCGCCCGACCAGCTGGCCGCTTGTTGGGTGACGATGGAGCGGGCGCGCAAGGAGATGGGTGCCGACGAGCTGGTCGACATCCGCCCAGGCGCAGGTTCGGGCGTGCACAAGGGCGAGCTCTCCGACTGATGGCGGAAGCCGCGCGACAGCAGGATCCGACGCCGATGCGCGCCGGCGCCAAGACGCTCGTGCGTGTCGAGAACGTGGTCAAGCACTTTCCCGCCGGTCTGGGCCAATCGGTCAAGGCGGTCGACGGAGTCAGCTTCGAAGTCATCGAGGGCGAGACGCTTGGCTTGGTCGGCGAGTCGGGTTGTGGGAAGTCGACCCTTGCCCGACTGGTCACGCAGCTGCTCCCGGTCACGTCGGGGAAGATCTTCATCAACGACGTTGAGGTGACGAAGCTCCGGGGCGAGAAGCTGCGGCAGCAACGCCGGCAGATGCAGATGATCTTCCAGGACCCGTTCGCATCCCTGGACCCGCGCATGACGATCGGCGACATCATCGCCGAGCCCCTCGTCAATTTCGGCGTTATGCGAGGGCGCCAGCGCGGCGAGCGCGTGCAGGAGCTGCTCAATATCGTCGGCCTCAACCCCAACTTCAACAACCGGTATCCCCACGAGTTCTCGGGAGGCCAGCGACAGCGCATCGGAATCGCCCGGGCTCTGGCGCTGAATCCCAAGCTCGTGGTCTGTGACGAAGCACTCTCAGCGCTCGACGTCTCGATCCAGGCCCAGATCGTCAACCTCCTTGAGGACCTTCAGCGTGAGTTCAAGCTCACCTACCTGTTCATCGCGCACGATCTGTCAGTCGTGCGGCACATCAGCGACCGGGTGATGGTCATGTATCTCGGAAAGATCGTCGAAGTCGCTGACAGCGCGGGGACGTACACCGCACCCAAGCACCCCTACACGAAGGCGTTGCTCTCGGCGATCCCAGTACCCGACCCGAGAATCCAGCGCGGCAGACGTCTGGTCGAGCTGTCGGGTGAGATACCGTCGCCGCTCAACCCTCCGTCAGGTTGCCGCTTCCACACGCGGTGTCCGATCGCACGCGTGCCGACACCGTGCGCCGAGGTCGAACCGCCGCTGGAGGAGAAGCTGCGAGGCCACCTCGCGGCGTGCCATTTCTCGCAGGAAGTTTAGAAAGGGTCGCTTCCCCGCAAGCGGGGATGGTCCCGGCCAAGCCGGGGATGGGGAGCGCCGGTAGGGGGCCAATTCGCCTCCCCGCTTGCCGGGGAGGTCGGCCGCCGCTTTGCGGCGACCGGGTGGGGGGACCCGAGCTTGCGCCTAGTGCTGAAGGATGCGTGCCTGGGTCCAATAGAAGTCGTAGAGCGCGTTTCCGCCGACGCCTGCCACGTACGGATGCGCCAGGTATTGCTGCACGCCGTATACAAGTGGGGCGAAGACCGTGTCGTTGACCAGCATGTGGCCCGCCGTCTCGTAATCGACAACGCTTTGGCTCAACGGCGCGGTATCGGCGCTGGCGACCACCTTGTCCAGGTTTGGGTTTGAGTAGCACGATCCCGACGAGCTCGCGCCCGTGACGAACAGGTAGTCGAACCAATCCTGGGGATGGTCGTAGTCGGCGCTCCAGCTCTGGCGAAACGCGGGGTACGCGCATTGTCCGTTGCGGTCATCGAAGAATGTCTTGCGATCCATCTCGACGCAGGCCACCGAGACACCGAGGTTCTTCGTCCACTGCGCCACAAGGTTGGTGCAAACCGCTTTGTTGAACGCGTTCGTGTCGTACGTATAGGTGAGGCCTTTGACTTTCGTTCCATCCGGATCCCAGGCCTTGTACTCCGCTTTCGCCGCCGCGGCGTCGAACTTCACGTTCGTGTCGACACCGTCGCCGAGGTAGCCCTGCAGGCCCTTGCTGATCAACCCGCCGGTCGCTGCGATGCACGCCGTCTTCTGGTTGCACAGGGCGTCGACGAGCGCACTGCGGTCGATCGCGGTGCTGAACGCGTGGCGTCCTGCCCTGCCGGCATCGATGCCGGCAAACGGACCGCTTTTGAGGTTGAAGCCGACCCAGAATGTGAGGCCGATCGGGACCAGAGTGAGCTGGCTCTTGAGCTTCGGGTCCGAGGTGTAGCGCGTTGCGGCTGCGGGGGGTAGTCCCTGGCGCCCGTACCCGACGAGGCTGAATACGCCGGACTCGTATTGAGAGACCTGGGCCGCGCCATCGGGCACGACTTCGACGTGCACGCGTGTGAGCTTGCCGGTCGAACCTCCATACCAACCGCTCACGGGCTGGAAGTCCATCGATTGGCCTGGCAAACGAGCGGTCATGCGAAACGCTCCGCTGCCGATCAGCGTCTCGGGTTTCGTGAACCAGGCATCTTCGCCCGCCGACGCGATGACTTTCTGGTCGACCACCCAGAAGGGCCACAGCCCGACCTCGGCGATGAAGTAGCCGGCGCGCTTGCTCAACGTCGCGGTGAACGTGAAGTCGTCGACCTTCGCAAGCCCACTCAGTTGGCTGGCCCTCCCCGCGGCGACTGCGTCATAGCCCGCCACCACGTTGAGCAGCCCCGCGTAGTCGCCCTGCTTGGCGGCGGCGCGGTTCCAGCTGTAGATGAAGTCGGCGGCGGTGATGGGGTCGGTGTTGGAGAAATGGCCGTCGTGACGCAGATGAAAGGTATAGGTGAGCCCATCGGCGGAGACCACAGGCTGGCCCACCGCCAGGTCCGGCACCTCGTGCAGCTGCGCATCGAACTTGTAGAGGCCCGAGAAGACGTTGCGGAGGATGTCTACGTCGGCGGGGGTGGAGATGAGGGCTGGGTCGAGGTCGGAGACGTCCTGGGCGATGGGGAAGCTCAGTGTCTGATCTGCCGCGAGAGTCTCGGCGGGCGCAGAGGGACTGTTGGGCGCCCACCAGACGACCAAGGTCAAGATCGCAATGGCAATCGCCCCGATGCTCGCGGGGAGGTACCGGCGACCCCGGGGGCGGGAGGGTCGGGCCGGCACCAATGGCTCAGAGGGTGGAGTTGGCACCAATGGCTGAAAGGGTGGAGTTGGCACCAGTGGCTCAGAGGGTGGAGTTGGCACCACCGGCAGAAGGGGTGGAGTTGGCACCAGTGGCTCAGAGGCTGGAGTTGGCACCACTGGCTGAAAGGGTGGAGTTGGCACCAATGGTTCAGGCGGTGGGGACGGCTCTAAGGTCTCAGACAGTGAGGATCACCTTGCCTGTGCTCTTGCCCTCGGCCACCGTCGCAAGCGCGCGGGGGGCGTGGTTGAGCGGAAAGCATGTGGAGATGTGGGGCTTGATCTTGCCAGCCTCGTAAAGCTCGAGCAGAGCGTGGGCCGCGGGTGGAATGAGCTCCGGCGCTCGCTTCTTATACAAGCCCCAGTGGAGTCCGACCACGGAGTAGTTCTTGATCAGCACGTGGTTCGTCGCCGCCTGCGGGATGCGGCCCGAGGTGAAGCCGACGAGCACGATCCGGCCCTCGAAGGCGATGCACTTCGTAGAACGGTCGTAGACGTCCCCGCCGACCGGGTCGAACACCACGTCGGCGCCGCGACCCCGGGTGATCTTGTTGACCTCCTCAACGAAGTCCTGCGTCTTGTAGTTGACAGCATGGTCGGCGCCTAACTGGCGGCAGACGCCGACCTTCTCGTCCGATCCGGCGGTCGCGATGACCATTGCTCCGGCTGCCTTGCCGATCTGG
>Ga0208848_1000020_pt1 | contig 32360 bp, 30 predicted proteins | sample NGESurshal072012_2_FD_184455 | JGI IMG/M metagenome (GOLD analysis project Ga0208848, IMG submission 184455) | Arctic peat soil microbial communities from Barrow, Alaska - NGEE Surface sample 210-1 shallow-072012 (SPAdes) | ecosystem: Environmental > Terrestrial > Soil > Wetlands > Peat ... | reverse complement strand
CCTGCCGGACCGGTGGTGGGGACAGGTCGCGACCGCCGAGACTAGCTCGCCCGGGCCTCGGAAGGCTCCATCGCGGGAGCGCCGCACCACGCTTCGTAGTCGATCAGCGAATGGACCGTCGGGTTCTCGCCGCAAAGCGGGCAGGCCTTGTTCTGGCGCAGCTTCAGCTCGCGAAAGGTCATGTCCTCGCCTTCGAAGAGGAGGTAGCGGCCGATCATCGAGCGCCCGATGTCCAGCAGGTACTTGATCGTCTCGAACGCCATCATGCTGCCGATGATCCCGGGCAGCACTCCAAACACGCCCGCTTCGGCGCAGCTCTGGACCGATCCGGGTGGAGGAGGCTCCGGGAACAGGCAGCGATAGCAGCCGGTGCCCTTGGCGGAGTCAAACATGGCGAGCCGCCCCTCGAAGCGGAAGATGCTTCCATGCACGAGAGGCTTGGCCAGGAAGTGCGCAGCGTCGTTCGCGAGGTAGCGGGTAGGGAAGTTGTCGGTGCCGTCGACGATGACGTCATACGGAGCGAAGATCCGCATCGCGGTCTCCGAGTTGAGGTGCTCGTTGATTGCGTCCACCTGGACGTCGGGGTTCAAACTGCGCAGCCTGTCGGCCGCGGATTCGACCTTCGACCGGCCGATGTCTTTGTGGCCGTGCAGCAGCTGGCGCTGGAGGTTCGATGCATCGACCACATCGAAGTCGACGATGCCGATCTTCCCCACCCCCGCCGCCGCAAGGTACATGGCGGCCGGCGATCCCAGGCCGCCCGCGCCGAGCAGGAGCACGCTGGAGGACAGCAGCTTGCGCTGCCCGGCGCCGCCCACCTCCGGCAAGATAAGGTGACGCGCGTAGCGGGCGACTTGATCGGGCGTGAAGCCCTTGGCGGTTGCCATCGTCAACCCAATATACCCAGGGTGCTTCGGTCGTTATTCCTAAACTAGGGTGAGCCATGGACAGCGAATACCTGGACGAAGAGGCGGTCATCGCCCTCTACAACAAGGTGCGGACCGGCAAGCGCACCTGGCCGACCGGCATCTGGACCTCGCCTGCGGCCCTCCAATACGCGGTCACGGTCTTCGATTACTGGATCCATAACGTCATGGGCTGGAAAGCCTGGCCCGACGCGCGTGGGAAAGTGACTCCGGCCCTGCTCGAGGAGCATCGACTGGCCGACCTGGTCGAGAGCGTATTCGTCCCCGAGTTCGGCGACGACTGGCTCGACTTCGAGGTCGTGCTCAACGAGAGCATGCGGCTCTCCGAAGACGAGGGGTGGAAGACCGACGTAGCGGACCGCCAGGAGCGCGTCGAAGCTGCTTTCGAGCATGCCTTCGAGCAGTTGATCGGCTCGCCGAAGCAGCAGCCCAAGCTGCTCCCTACCTATCACCGTTTTCGCAATCACCTGCTGCGCATGTGGAGCGCATTCCAGGAGGCGCAGGCCGAGCACGACAAGGCGGAGCGCGAATCGGCTGAGCGGTTCTGGGCCACGCTGCGCCTGGTTCGCAGCACGCGCGCCCAGGCCGCCGAGGCGTGGTCGATCGTCAACGCGGATGACGAGCGCCGCGGCGAGGTGACGATGGTGTGGGGCGAACCGCATCCTTACTGCCTGGTCGTGCTCGACGACGACATCGAGACCGGCGGGTGGGAGCAGGTGATCTACCGCCTGGAGCAGGAGATCCTGGTCGAGGAGCCCGGCATCGTCAGCTACGCCGTCTGGCACAAGGGGTTCGTGGGCGAGTACTACCGCTGCGCGGACTGCGGCGAGCTGCACAGCCAGTTCGACGAGGAGGCGGGGACCGAGCTGCGCCTGGACGACCTCGAACCGCCAGAAGAACGCTAGTCCACCGTCAGCGTGAAGTTCTTTCCTTCCCAGCCCGTCATGTAATGCGCGGTCCAGGAGAACTCTGAGCCGGGCGAAAGCCTGTTGCAAGGAACCTCGGCGACCCAAACGCCCAACGTCGTGTCGGCCGCTTCAACCTCACCGAAAGTGTTCCACTCGTCGAACGTGTAGTGCACCGAGCCGGGACGCGGTAGCTGGACGCGCAGTCGCCGGCCGGCAGCAATACGCGCGATCTGGTGCTTGTGCGACCACACGAAAGCGGGTTCCTGCACAGGACCTTCCGTATAGCGCCGCCGGGCCGGCATCACGATGTCCGGGAATCCGGCGAGCGCGATGGTGACGAGCAGTTCGAGATACTCCGCGTGGGCCCAACCGAGCGGTGTAGCCGAACCGTTCGCGCGACCGAGCTGCAGGCCGCGGGCCGGGATGTCAGCCTGGTCCCATACCTGTTCGGGAAGCATCAGGCCCTCGCCGGCGAAACCCTCGAGCGTGCGCAGCAGCTCGGCCGCCGGAAGCCCCATCGAGAAGAAATGGCGCGCGCGCTCCCCCGTCAGAACGGGCCACGGCCGTCCGCGTCCGCTGCCGTCCCAGGGCGATCCATTTTCGTATTCGCCGTATCGGTCTCCGGCGTAGCGCCGCCAGCTCGGGCCTGCCGGCAGGCTGGCCTTCAAAGACGCATCCACTCCCTGGAGACTGCGCAGGATTCGCTCATCCTTCGGCCTGCGAAGCCCATACCGGACGAGCTCGAGAAACTCGGGGGCGATGGCGCCTTCTGTCGGGCGGTGGTCTGGATCGCCGGCCAGCCGTACGAACTGGCCGGCCGCTGTGGAGCACCACGTCTCAACGCGATCGTTCCAGTAGTCGGCAACTGCTCGGAGGTGGCTTGCGGCCACGTGCTCACCCGCCTCGTGGGCAAACTCGGCCGCCACGATGAGGGCGGCGATGCATGCGGCGAGCGTCGACGGCGAGAGCCCGCCGAGGTCCTCCCACCGATCGAGCTGGGTGAGCGGCCCCTCGCGAATGATGAACTGAGCGGCGGGCCGGACCATGACCGGATACGGGTCGTGGTCGAGACAGTTCGCAACGCCCAGCCGCCACGCGAGAAGGATTGGCAGGGCCACCTGGTCGAGCTCTGTCGACGTCCAGTGCGGCGTCCCATCCAGAAACCAGTTCTGATACCAACCACCGTCGGGGCGCTGACGCGCCTGCAGGTGACGAAAGGCGCGCAGAGCTGCCGCGCTGTCCCCCGCATCGAGCATGGCGGTTGCCATGCGACAGAGATCGCGGGGCCACACCAGGTTGTACACGTGGTTGCCGTCATGGTTGGTCTCGCCCCAGGGCGCGCACGGCGACGCGATGAATGCTCCCGCATGTGACTTGTCCTCCAGGCAACGCAGCACGGTCAGCGATGCGCGCGCGAGCATGCCGTCGTCGCCACTGACCTTGGAAAGCGCCTGCGGCATATCCAGCTGCGAATGCCACGCTCGTTCGAATGCCTGGCGGATGTTGTTCGCCCCTCTTTGAAGGGCCGCCCGGGCTATCTCCTCGGCGTCAGCGCGACTGTGGCCGAAGCCGACGGCGATCTGGAACGAGCCTGCACGGACGCCAATCTCTGCCCCGACGGACACGTTGCCCGGGCCCGCGCGATCGTAAATGTTGGTCAAGTAACCGTCGCCATCACTGAGATCGATCTGCAGGTCAGAGCTTCTGTAGTAGCCGGCGGTCGCGCGACTGAAGGGACCGACGACGCAGATCCAAACGTCCTGCTGACGCATGAGCAGCGCCGGCGGGTGAGTGTCCAGGACCTGGCCGAAGTTGCCCTCGGTCCCGGGCTGCCAGTGGGCTGTGGCTTGCACATAGAGGCGTACGTCAGGAAGCTCCGGCGTGAACGTGGCCGCGATGAGCAGAGCGTTCTCTTCGGGGTCGGAGAAGAACTCCTTGGTCAGGCGGTATTCGTGATGGGTGGTTTCGACCGTGAAAGCCGGGACGCCCGGGCTCAGCCAGCTGATACGGTGCTGTCCGTCAGCTGCGTCGTCGACAGGTGGCGCTCCTCCGGCGGAGGCGAAAAATCGAAGCTCGTGGAGCGCAACCCGGTCTAGGAATGGAAAGAAAACCTCGCTGAGCGAGCCGTCCGCGAGCGTGTACCACAGCTTGCTCCTCGGACCTGGCGCCGCTCCAAACGCCATCTTGCGGCCGGGACCCCACATCGGCGGCGCACCCGGTCCTCCTGGAGCCTCCATCGGGCGTTAAGTATGGGGAGACGTGCGAGGCCCCACGAACTCTGAGGCGTCGGCGTGAGTTCTCGTGGACCCCTTTTTGCTCGGGCGGATAGAATCGGACGACGACCCTGACTCCCTGGGGAGGTGGCTGAGTGGCCGAAAGCACCCGCCTGCTAAGCGGGTAGGGGGTGTAAAGCTCCCTCGAGGGTTCGAATCCCTCCTTCCCCGCTCTTACACCCAAGTTTCCGAGGCCTCCCCTTCGCTCTCCAAGCATGCTCGGTCGGCACGTCGTGGATCACGCCACCAGAGATCGCTCGCTCGACCAGGCTGACCACTTCACCTACACGGTCGGCTCGCGGGACGAAGTTGATGATCTCGCCGCCATCGATGATCAAGCTGTCGAACAGCTCGGCCAGCAGCGCTCGCCGTTCGACTGCGTTCGACCGCGCCCAGAGGTCATGCCGTGGACCGCTCGGCCTGGGTGGGCTGTGGCTCGGTCCATGGTCTTAGACGGTCCAAGCTCATGATTACGCTCTTCTGGTTGGTCCTCTTGGGTCCGGCGACCTTCTTTTACGCGAACCAGGTGTCTCGCTGGGAGTCCGTCGGCGTCGCCGTCCCCATGACTAGCTGACCCGCACGAAGTGCTCCTCCATGAAAGGAGTTCCCCCGGTCACCCGAAGTGGGGGCCGGGGTTTTGTTGTTTCCTAACCGTGACTACTCTGCTGGCCCGAATTGCGAAGCCAGCCGACCGTGGCGATGACTAGAGCCGTCGTGATGGGAAGCGCGATCAGGAGTCGCCCTCGTATGCCGAAGATCAAGCCAAACATCAGGGCCAAGATAATCGCTGAGACGATCGGCTGAATGGCCCAGGTTTTGAAGCGGCTCACCGGAGTGATCCCAACGTACAACGCAGAAAGCCGAGAAGGTTAACCGGCTCGGTCACGATCAGTGGCCAGTTGGGAGCCGGCTACCTGCAAGGGGTGCGCATAGGTTCCCAAAAAAGGACCTTCGGCCTCAGCTTCGGGGGCCCCCTGACAATTCACAAGGGCGCCGGGTCGCGCATAGGCTGAACTCGGAGGTATACACATGAGGCTCAATTGGAAGGACGCTTGGTCGACTGTCCTCGTGGTGGTCGGTCTGGCAATGGCGCTGTCAGTGACGCAGGGGTGGAGCTGGCCCCTGCTTGGAGGTGTGCGCGAGGGCATCGTCGCCCTTGGCATCGTCGGCGTAGGAGCATGCCTCCTGGGTTCGCCGCGCGAGAGGTCTTACTTCACCGATCCCTTCGGCCTGGCGATGGTGCTTGTCGTCATGGTGGCGGCCGCTATCGCGATCGTTGGCGGGCTGATCGTGGGGTCGGTCGAGTACCTGGTCGCGCTGATGTTTGTGACCGCGGTGCTGTGGGCCATCGCGACCTTGCGGCACGCCGTGGAAGGCCACTCCCTTCCGCGGATCGGAACCGTAGCCTAACGGCCCGAGCGGAAGCAGAAGCAATAGACAAGGCCGGGTTCCGATTCGAACCCGGCCGTTTTCGAACTGCTGAATCACTACCGGAAGGCTCGACGCCACCGCATGGGCACCCGGTAGACTCGAATCGTGACGAGTCGTATCGCCATGGTCCTGGTCCTCGTCACGCTGGTCGCTGCCGGCTGCAGCCGCACCTCGAATCCAATCGCCAAGAGCAGTCCGACTCCGTCGCCAAGCCAATTGACGTGGACCGACTGTGGAGGCGGCTTCCAGTGCGCCACGGTTCAGGTGCCGCTGGATTACTCACACCCGAACTCCGACATGATCGGAATCGCCATCAACCGCAAGCCGGCGACCAACCCGGCCAATCGAATCGGGTCGCTGCTCATCAATCCAGGGGGCCCAGGAGCCTCGGGCCTGCAGTTCATGCGCGACGATGTCTCAGCGTTGACCGCTCTCAATCAGCGCTTCGACCTGATCGGCTTCGATCCACGCGGCGTAGGCCAGAGCTCTCCAGTGCACTGTCTCGACGCAGCGCAGGAAGCCGCATACGACGCGCTCGACTCTGTCCTTGACGACCCGCAGGAGAAGCAGGCCCTCATCGACGCCGACAAGCAGTTCGCGGCGGGCTGCGAGCAGCTCAGCGGCAAGATTCTGCCCTTCCTGGACACCGTCAGCGCCGTTAGAGATATGGACGCGATCCGCGCCGCGCTCGGCGACGCGAAGCTGACGTATCTGGGCTTTTCTTACGGGACCTTCATGGGCGAAACGTACGCCCACCTCTTTCCCACGCACGTGAGGGCGCTTGCGCTTGACGGCGTCATCGATCCAAGCCTGTCCGCCAACGACATGCTGCTCGCACAGACTGCCGGCTTCGAGCAGGATCTACAGGCGTTCCTGGCTGACTGCAAAGCCCGCACGACTTGTGCCTTCGGGCAGTCTGGCGACCCCTATGCAAAGCTCACAGCGCTGATGCAGCGCATAGATGCGAATCCGCTGCCTGTCGGCAACCGGACCCTGACGCGGTCACTCGCACTGACCGGAGTAGCTGAGGCCATGTACGACACGGGGGAATGGACGTATCTCGGTCAGGCGCTCACGGCCGCCGACCAGGGGAACGGCAGGCTGCTTTTAGGCCTCGCCGACTTTTACTACACGCTCTTCTCCCTGGACTCATTCATCGTGATCAGCTGCCTGGACCGTCCGGTGCCATCTGACATGCCTTCATACGACGCACTTGGACCGGCGTTCGCCAAGGCTTCAGTGCTGTTCGGGCCCGCCGACCAGTACGGGAACCTCCAGTGCGCATATATGCCCGTGAAAGCAACGGGCCAGGTTGGTCTGCTGACGGCCGATGGAGCACCTCCGATCTTGCTCGTCGGAGCGACCGGCGACCCGGCCACTCCCTACGCGGGGGCTCAGGCGGTGCATCAGCAGCTGGCGGGGTCGGTGCTGCTCACCCGACAGGGCAACGGGCACACTTCGGGCAATGACCAGTGCGCAACCGCGGCCGAGAACGACTACCTGATCAACCTCAGGCTTCCGGCCGACGGAACTATCTGCCCGTAGGGCTCTTAGCTGGCAGCTGCGGCAGCTGCGGCGGACGTGGATTTGTTGAATGTCAATTCGCCGCCCTTGGCGTCCGCAGTAATGGTGTCGCCCTCGGCGAACTTGCCCTCCAGCAGCATCATCGCCAGGGGATCCTGCACCAGCCGCTGAATCGCTCGCTTCAGAGGACGCGCGCCATAGACCGGGTCCCAACCGCGCTGCGCGAGCAGCTTGCGCGCCGCATCCGTGACCACTAGTGTGACCCGGCGTTCCGCCAGCCGGCGCTCGAGGCGCCGCAGCTGGATGTCGACGATGGCGGTCAGCTGGTCCTGGGTCAGCGACTTGAAAACGATGACCTCGTCGATGCGGTTGAGGAACTCTGGACGGAAGTGTTCTCGCAGCACCGCGATCACGGCGTCGCGCACGAGCTCGAAATCCTGGCCCGCCATGTCCTGGATCACGTGGCTGCCGAGGTTCGACGTCATGATCAGCACCGTGTTTCGGAAGTCGACCGTCCGGCCCTGGCCGTCGGTCAGACGCCCGTCGTCGAGGATCTGCAAAAAGACATTGAAGACGTCCGGGTGCGCCTTCTCGATCTCGTCGAAGAGGACCACCGAGTAAGGACGCCGGCGAACCGCCTCCGTCAGCTGGCCGCCTTCCTCGTAGCCGACATAGCCGGGCGGCGCGCCGAGCAGGCGGGCGACGGTGTGCTTTTCCTGGTACTCGGACATGTCGAGCCGGATCAAGGCCTGCTCGTCATCGAAGAGGAACTCGGCCAGCGCTCGGGCCAGCTCGGTCTTGCCCACGCCCGTCGGCCCGAGGAAGATGAAGGAACCCACGGGCCGGTTTGGATCGGACAGTCCTGAGCGCGAGCGTCGAACGGCGTTGGCGACCGCGCTGACCGCCTCCTCCTGCCCGATGACGCGATCGTGGAGCCGGTGCTCCATCTCGATCAGCTTCGCCACCTCGCCCTCCATCAGCTTCGAAACCGGGATCCGCGTCCAGCGGCTGACGATCTCGGCAATGTCCTCTTCGTCGACCTCTTCTTTGAGGAGCGCATGGCCACCCTGCAGCTGGACCAGCTTCGCGTTGGCCTCGGAGAGCTGCTTTTCGAGCTCGACCGCCTGGCCGTAACGAAGCTCAGCTGCCTTGGCGAAGTCAGCGGCGCGCTCGGCCCGGTCGGCCTCGGTGCGCACTTCTTCGATCTTGGCCTTGAGCGAGCGGATGCGGCCGATGACCTCTTTCTCCCGGTCCCAGCGCGACCGAAGGGCGGTGCGCTGTTCGGAGAGCCCCGCCAGTTGACGCTCGAGGGCCGCAAGTCTCTCCTTCGAGCCCTTGTCCGTTTCCTTCTTGAGCGCCTGGCGCTCGATCTCGAGTTGGCGGATCTGTCGCTCGAGCTCGTCGAGCTCCGCTGGCAGCGAGTCAATCTCCGTGCGCAGTCGAGCCGCGGCCTCGTCGATCAGGTCGATCGCCTTGTCGGGCAGAAAACGATCGGTGATGTACCGCTGAGACAGCACGGCCGCAGCGACGATGGCAGAGTCCTTGATCCGCACGCCGTGATGCACCTCGTATCGTTCGCGCAGTCCACGCAGGATGCTGATGGTGTCCTCGGTCGTGGGCTCGCCGACCATGACCGGCTGGAACCGGCGTTCCAGGGCCGCGTCCTTCTCTATGTGCTTGCGATACTCGTCCAGCGTCGTGGCGCCGATGGCACGCAGCTCGCCTCGAGCGAGCGCAGGCTTGAGCAGGTTGGCGGCGTCGATGGCGCCCTCTGCTGCACCGGCGCCGACGAGGGTGTGCAGCTCGTCGATGAAGAGGATGACCTGGCCGTCCGAGCTTTTGATCTCCTTCAGCACGGCCTTGAGCCGGTCCTCGAACTCGCCGCGGAACTTCGTGCCGGCGACTAAAGAGCCGAGGTCGAGCGCAATGACCCGCTTGCCCTTGATCCCCTCGGGCACGTCACCCTGCGCGATGCGCTGAGCGAGCCCCTCGGCGATGGCGGTCTTACCCACGCCGGGCTCTCCGATGAGGACCGGGTTGTTCTTGGTCCGGCGGGACAGGACCTGGATGACGCGCCGGATCTCCTCGTCGCGTCCGATGACCGGGTCGAGCTTGCCCTGGGCGGCGAGCTTGGTCAGGTCACGGCCGTATTTCTCGAGAGCCTGATACTTGCTTTCGGGGTTCGGATCGGTGACGCGCTGGCTGCCACGGATCTGGCGCAGCCCTTTCAGCAGCGCGTCATGGGTCGCCCCGGCATCCTTCAGGGCTTTGTTGTCCGCCAGCGCAAGCAGGACGTGCTCGGTCGAGATGTACTCGTCCTTGAGGCGTTCGGCTTCTTGTTCTGCCAGCTCGAGACTCTTGTTCAGAGCGGGGCTCAGGTAGGGCTGTCCACCACCGCCGCTGATCTTCGGGAAACGCTCCACCGCGGAGACGAGTACCGGTTCCAGTGCCTGGACTGAGGCCCCGGCACGCTCGATCAGGGTCCGAGCGACCCCCTCCTCCTGCCGCACGAGCGCAAGCAGGAGATGCTCGGGCTCGACGGCTTGCTGGCCGCTCTCGCGCGCCAGCTCCGCAGCCTCCTGGAGGGCCTCCTGGGCCTTCTCAGTGAACTTGTCCAATCTCATGTATTCAGGCTACCCGCCACCTGAGATCGCCAAACCGCGAGCCCGTATCTTGGCGACATGCCCGAGCTACCCGAGCTGGAGGCACTTCGGATCCGCCTTGCTCCTCGCCTGTCCCAGAAGTTGATCACCGCCACGACCGTCAACCCGAAGAAGGCACACCTGCTTCGCTACCCGGTGGACAACTTCGCCCTCGAGCTTCCGGCACGTCGGATCACGTCGATGACGCGCCGGGGCAAACACCTCGTCTTTGCGACCGAGCTCGGGGGCGGCGGATCGCCGCGATGGCTGGTCATCAACCCGATGCTGGGCGGGCGGTTCCAGATGGTGGGCGCCGACACGCCAGTCCCTGCAACCGAAGTCTTCACGATTCGGATCGAAGGCCGCGAGGAGCTCCGCTACCTCGACTTTCGGGACATGGGACGGATCTACTGGGTCGCCGACTGCGATCACGACGTGCCCGGATGGGCGGGCGTGGGGCCAGAGGCGGACTCGGTGACCGAGATGGGCTTCGACGCATTTCGCAAGCGCCTACGCCGCTTTCGCGACGAATTGAAGGACCTGCTCCGGAACCAGGAGTTTCTGGCCGGCATCGGCAACGCCTACTCGGACGAGATCCTGTTCGAGGCTCGCCTGCTTCCACTACGCCGGCGGGCGTCGCTCAAGCCCGCGGAGGAGCAGGCCCTTTACGAGGCGATCCCGGTCGTGCTGAAGCACGCGGTCGACGCCATCCTCGCGAACCCGAACTACGACGAGTCCAAGCAGGACCGGTCTTTCATGTCAGTCCACATGAAAGGCGGCAAGACCTGCCCCCGCTGCGGTCACCGCATCAGCCAGATCGGATCCAACCGCGAGCCGCTGAACTTCTGCCGCGGCTGCCAGCTCTGATGGGCACACCTCACCGAGGGCCCTCCCTCCTCCACCAGGCCGTCCCTCCCCCGCCGGCCAACCGACGTCAGCGTATCGGTGGCGTCAACCTCGGCTGTTAAGACCGCCTATCAACCCCGCCGGTTAAGGCCGGCCGGCGAGCTTTCCCGAGATGCTCTCCAGCAGCCGCTGGGACGCGATCGTGATGTCGTCGACCGCCCCTTCGAAAGCCTCCTGGTGGCGGCTCGACGGCTCGCGGAATCCGCTCACCTTGCGCACGAACTGGCGGGCAGCGGCGCGGATCTCCTCATCGGTGGCGACGATGTCGGCGTGGCGTAGGGTCTTGATGCTCCGGCACATGCCACAACCATAGCGAGGGCGCGGCTATGGGCCCCGGTGCGGCGGCAGCTCGGGCAGGTCGGTCGGCGCCAGCCTGGTCGGGTCCAATCCAGCCCGCTTGAGCATCTCGTTCGCCAACCGATCGTACCTCCGCTCCGCGATGTCGCCCACCGGGTCGGCGCTCGCGGACATTAGCTGGCGAAAGCTCAGCGTCGAAACAGCTCGGTAGGCGAGGACCGCGCGCGCCTGGTCGGCCCGCCCTGTCATGGACGCAATCCGCACAAAGGCCAGCGCCGCGCCCGTCTCCCGCATGTCCCGCCATCGCCAAGCCGTGTAGGGCAGCATCACCAGGAGGATCGGGGGGAGCGCAACCAGAAGGGCGAGCACGATCGCGAGCTGCAAGATCGCATCGTGGACTTGGTGTCCGGCTGACAGCAGCGGATCCCCGGAGTACTTCTTCAGCGCATCCGCCGTGTCGAGCAGGAACTGCGTCAGGTAAGGGATGCCACCGGGCACGGCATGTCGGAACGAAGCAATCCATCCGTTGAAGGTCGCCCCGGTACTGGTGATCCCGTTCGCGATCGCCTCCAGCCCCATCACCGTCTGATAGATGAGCCAACCCAGATACGCCCACACGATCGTCCAACCGACCGTCACCGTGTCCGACAGCACGCGCAGGAAAGCCGGCCAGCGCCGGTCCGGATACACCTTGATCATCACCCGCGACGATAAGTCACTTGCGACGAAACAGTGCGATAAGGCTGCTTAACCGATGGCGAAATCCACTTCGACGGTGACCGTCACGTTGAGCTCGCCGACCGGCAGCTGGCTCGCCGCCGGGGCGGCAGCGTTGATGGCGTACCCCGCGGACGGATAGCCCGAAGCCGTCAGGTCGCTGACACGCATCACCTGTCCGAGCTTGACGCCGGCCGCGCCTGCCATCGCCTGCGCCCGGGAACGAGCGTCCGCGATCGCCAGAGTTCGGGCTTCAGCCTGGGCGGCTTTCGGATCAGCCAGGCCGAAGCTCACACTGACATTCGTCGCGCCACCCTCCTGGACAAGGGCGTCAAGGGCCTTACCCACGGTGTCCACGGTGTGCCAGTTGAGCTGCAGCTGCTCTGAGGCTTGGTAGCCGCTGATGGTCTGCGCGCCCGGCGCGTAATAGGGACCGACGGAATAGCCGGACGTGTTGAGATCCTTGTCCGCGATGCCGAGCGCTTTGGCGCGGGCGATGAGCTTGGCCGCCTTGTTCGCAAGGTCGCTCTGAGCGGCAGACGCGGTGGATTGCCGCGATTCCACGCCGACTGAGAGAGATGCGCTGTCGGGCTTCTTCGAAACGGTTGCGTCACCACTAGTGATCACGCCCGGTTGCACCAGTGCGGTCGTAGATGAAGCCGCTGGGGACGCGACGTAAACGGTGGGACGTGCGGCCGCGACCACGGCCATCACAACCACCAGGGCGAGGATCGATGCGATGGCGGTTGAGACGAAAACAACGCGGATCGATGAGGTCATGGTTGGCAATCTCCTTGTGACGCCAACGACGCGGCTCGCCGGTAGGTAACAGGATTCCTGGCTGCATACTCGGGTGGTGAATGGCGGTTGGCGGGTCGCGGATGCGCTCTCCGGTCTTCGGCTGCTTCTCATCCCGGTCATCTGGTGGGTTGCGTTCCTGGGCGATGGCCGTCTGGTCGCGTTGGGATTGCTGGTCGCGGGCGCGAGCGACTTTCTCGACGGCTACATCGCTCGGCGCCTGAAGCAGGAATCCACCAGAGGCGCGCGGCTCGACTCGCTCGCCGACAACCTGCTCCTGATGTCGGCCGCGATCTGGTTCCAGCTATTGCACCCAGAGATCCTTCGCGAAAACGCGGTCGTGGTCACAGTCACAGCCGGAATCTACGTTTCGTCCCTGGCGGTGGGCTGGCTCAAGTTCCGACACCTGGGCAACTTGCACCTCTACTCGTCGAAGGTGGCAGGTGGCCTGCTTTATTCGTTTGCGCTTGCCACGCTGGTTATGGGGATTTACTCGCCCCTGTTGCTGTGGCTGGCCGCGATCGCCTTCATGGTGTCGTCCGCCGAGACCTTGCTCGCCCAGCTGCTGCTCTCCGCGGTCGACGAAAACATGGGCTCCATCCTTCTGGCACTCAAAAGGCGCGCGGAAACCAGGACCATCCAGGCCATAGGCAGAGCCAGGAAACATCGCTCCCAGGCCCCCCACTCGGCGAACGACGTGGGCAGCAGCGCCAGGCCCACGAGCATCATGCCGACCTCCGCGGCGCCAACACCGAACGAAGCCCGCCCGTAAGCAGCCCATCCGGCGCGCCTGCCAAGCGAGCGCGCGAAGGCCAGAGGCGCTCCGGACAGGGTGACCATGGCGATGGTGGTGGCCAGGCGGTGTTCGGTCGTGGCCCGAGCGGAGGTGGGATCCAAGCGGATGGCCGCCGCCAGGAGCAGGGCGGCGCCGGCGATGGCAAGCAAGGCCCGCCCCCCGGTCGAGCCCGGCCCCAGCGTCATCGCGAGCGCCAGCGAAGAAATTCCGACCAGGCCGATCGCCAACTCCACGGCGGTTGCGGCTGGAAGCCCCGGCTCCGCAAGCCGGCTGATCGTGCGAGCCAGCGGGTCGTAGCCGGGAGTCAACAACCCGGCGATCAGGATGATCGCGGCGGCGATCGGCGGCGCCACCACGCCCAACGCGCCGGCCAATCGCCTCGGGGTCATCGACCGCCCTCCATCAGTGAGCTGACGGCAGCGAGCCCGGCTAGCATGGTCAGCGAGTGAGCGTCGCCGAAACTGCCAGGCCAACGGCGCCTGCAACTCTCAGGCCAGTCACAGTCGGTTTTGAGGTGAGAGGCCGACCATTGCATCGTATCTCGGTGATCTCGGAGCATCCAGGAGGATGAATTCAAGTTGAACAGGAAGTTGCTTGCGGTGGCGCCCGTCGCCGCGGCTGTTTTGTTGGTGATCAGTTCTAGCGCTGCCTTGGCGGCGGGCCCGGTCGATACGCTGCCCGGGCGAATGGGGCGAATGGGGCAATTCGGCTTTTTTCCATTCGGTCTACTGGGCAGCTTCGCAGGATTGCTGCTACTGGCAGGCTTCGTTCTCCTGATGATCTGGTTGGTCAGAGCGTTGGCCGGGCCCAGCTCCTGGCGCCAGACGTTCACTGCGAGCCCGGCTGCCGCGCCCAACTCTCCGCTCGATATCCTCGCGCGCCGCTTTGCGGCTGGTGAGATCACGGCCGAGGAGTTTCAGAAAGCACGAGACCTGCTCATGGAAACGCACAAACCGTGAGGCAGAGCACCCTCGGCATCATCGCTGGAGCCCTTCTGGTCGGAGGCGCCGCACTCGGCGCTGGAACGGCCATCGTTGCTTATCGCACGGCCGCGACGGCACCATCGGCAGTGTCCGCTCAGCCTTCGCCCATCCCCCGACACCCGCTGGGCCGTGGGCGGACGGGGCCCGGACCCGGGCCTGGATTCGGACAGCCGGGCGGTGTACCGGGCGCGGGGCGGATAGGGCCCGGACCCGGGCCTGGATTCCGGCAGCCGGGCAGTGGACCGGGCGGCGGACCTGGCGGATTCGGCGGGATGTAACCCCGACAAGAACCCAGGGTCGCCACGACGTCGCAGTGCTCGTGAAGGCAAGAGGTCCCAGGCGCTTAGGGCCGTAGGACTCTGGCTGCCTGAGCGCTCATTGCGTTGAGTGATCAATGTCGATCACCCGTGCCGATCGGCGAAAGGAGGTCAACTGGATGCAGACGGCTGTGCGGACGAAACCAATCCAAGAGGCGGCTTCGGAGTTCCTGTCCAACAAGCGGATCGCAGTCACCGGGGTTTCGAGGAAGGCCGAAGGCCACGGAAGCAACGTGGTTTACCAACGCCTGCGCGACCGGGGCTACCAGGTCTTCGCGGTGAACCCCAACGCGGTAGAGGTCGAGGGAGACAAGTGCTACCCGGACCTGAAGTCAATCCCGGGCGGTGTCGGCGCGGTCGTGATCGGGACCCGGCCGGGGACCGCGGATACGACCATCCGCGAATGTGCGGACCTTGGCATCAAGCATGTGTGGATGCACCGTTCCATGGGTGGTGGAAGCGTGTCCGCGGCGGCGACCGCCTATGGGCGGGCCAACGGCATCACCGTGATCCCAGGTGGGTGCCCGCTGATGTTCGAGCCGGTGTCCGACGGCACGCACAAGGCCATGCGATTCGTCTTCACGCTCACCGGTGCAGTGCCGAGGCAAGCCTAGTCCCGGCCCGAGCATAGGCCGACTTTGAGCTAGGCTGCCCTTGATGCCAGTCGCCACGATTCGCGGCCTGCAGCTGTACTACGAGGACACCGGCGGCGCGGGACTGCCGCTCGTCCTCAGTCACGGATTCTTGATGGACAGCGACATGTTCCAGCCGCAGGTGCATGCGCTGTCTGGCGCCCGGCGCGTCATCACGTGGGACCAGCGCGGCAACGGGCGCACCGCCTCGACGCCCGAGCAGTTCAGCTACTGGGACTCCGCCGACGACCTGGCCGGACTCCTCGACCATCTGGGTGTCGAGCGGGCGGTGCTTGGAGGCATGAGCCAGGGTGGGTTCATCGCACTGCGCTTCGCGCTGGCCCATCCCGAGCGCACTGCCGGGCTGGTGCTGATCGACACGCAGTCCGGGCAGGAGGACCCGGAGAAGACGATGCAGTACGACCTGATGCACGAAGTCTGGGTCGGCTCCGGGCCGAGTGACCAGCTGCTCGAGATGGTCGCCGCCATCATCATCGGCAACCGCCGGCCCGAGTCGGCCGCCTGGGTGGCCAAATGGAAGGCGCGCGAGCCCCAGAGCCTGACTCCGGTCTACCGGACCCTGATGGATCGAGATGACGTAACCGGACGCCTCGGTGAGATTCGGGCGCCAGCCCTGGTGATTCACGGCACGGAGGACGTCGCAATCGATCTCTCGCGCGCCGAGCAGCTGTGCGCGAAGCTTTCGGGCTGCCGCGGGGTGGTTCGCGTCGACGGGGCTGGGCACGCGAGCAACCTGACCCACCCCGAGCCGGTCAACCGCGCGATCGAGGACTTCCTGGCCTCGCTCTGACCGCCCTTCCGCCGTGCCTTAGAGTTGGGCCGGCATGCAGCCAGCCCTGAGGCGCCTTCGCACCGAACTGCGGCGTGGAGTGTTCTTCATCGGCTGGAAAGGCGCGGCATTCTGCGTCGCACTCGGTGTGGCCGACTACGTGGCCAGCCTTGGGTACGACTACTTGAACCACGGTCCGTACCTTCTCTTCCTGCGCAGCCCGATCGACCAGGCCCTCCCGGTGGTGCCTCTGTTTGTCGTGCCCTACGTCTCCCTGCAGCCCTTTATCTATGGCTCGCTTGTGGTCTTCCTGCTGTTCAGGGCTCGCATCTTCCAGTCGGCGGTGCTCAGCATGATCGCGACGTTCCTGGTCAGCTACGTGTTCTTCGCGCTCCTGCAGACCTATGTCGACCGGCCGGTGCTCACCGGTAACGACGTCTTCACCGGCATGGTGCGCGGGGTCTACGCGGGCGACCACCCGTTCAACGACTTCCCGAGCCTGCACGTCTCGACGTCCACGATCATCGCCATCCATTGGTGGCGCTTCAGCCGCAGGTTCACCTGGCCCCTGATCATCTGGGCTGCGCTCATTGCGATGTCCACGGTGATGATCAGGCAGCACTACGTGGCGGACATCGCAGGCGGGCTCGTCCTCGCCTTCGGCACGTCAGTGTTCTTCCTGCGCCTGATGGATCCTGGACCGCACCTGACCAGCGGCGTCCGTAACCCTGCCGGATCTGCCTAAAGCCTGATTCGCGCGCGCTACGTCCAGCGTTCCATACGAGCGCGATCCTTGGGGTCAACCAGGACGAGAACTTGATGCACTGTCCTGCTGCGCGCATATTTGGGGGAGCTTTCCAACAGGCCTTTTTGAAGCCCTTTGCCTTCGATGGCGGCGGCGCGGAGCTTCGCTCTGTGTGCCTCCGCATCCTGGCGCGAGTCGAATGGTCCGTCGGCCCACCAGTTTTGGCGCTTGTCCAGGTCGTGCGTAAGCACGATCCAGCGCTCGTTCACGGAATGGGTCGTCAACCCGTCGGGCTCAGAACTCGATCTCATCGACCATGCCGCATTCTAGGTTCACACATTGGCGATGCCGCGCCCCGAACGATGACAATAAGAGGGTGGACGCGGCCGTTCGGGACTACATCGAGGCCATTGCCCCCGAGCACCGGCCCCTCTTCGACCGCATCAGCCAGATCGTGCTCGAGGCGCGCCCCGACGCCGCAGTGGTGCTCTCGTACCAGATTCCCACCTACAAGGTCGGCCGCCGCCGCCTCTTCATCGGGGTGTGGAAGCACGGAGTGTCGATCTACGGCTGGCAGCAGGGCCGCGACGACGGGTTCACCTCCCGCCATCCCGAGCTGAAGACGGGCAAGGGGACCATCCAGCTGCGGTCCGACGACGCCGCCCGCATCCCCGACGATGAGCTCCGCAATCTGGTGCGCGCCGCCCTCGACGACTGACCAGGCCGTGCGGGCGCAAGAGCCTGCTCATGGCCGGATCTTCGTGGGCGAATCCGCTCGAGTCTGATACAGATTTGGCGGAGGGGCAGGGATTTGAACCCTGGATAGGCTTGCACCTATAACGGTTTTCAAGACCGTCGCCTTCAACCGGACTCGGCCACCCCTCCGTGTAGGCACGAAGGATTCTAGGAGTCAGCGAGCTCCGATCAGCTCGACCCCGCCCATGTAGGGCTTCAGCACGTCCGGCACAGAGATCATGCCGTCGGCGCGCTGGTACGTCTCGATGACCGCGTCGATCGTTCGCGGGAGCGCCAGACCGCTGCCGTTGATCGTGTGCGCGAACTTCGGAGGCGCACCACGGGCTGGCCGGTAGCGGACGTTGGCGCGCATCGCCTGAAAATCATTGAACACCGAGCACGAGGACACCTCGAGATAGGTCTCCAGCCCCGGGCACCATGCCATGAGGTCGTACTTCTTGTACTGGGCGAAACCCATATCCCCCGTGCACATGGACAGGACCCGATAGTTCAGGCCGAGACGCCGAAGGATGTCCTCCGCGTCGGCAACCAGCTTCTCGAACTCTTCCATCGACGAGTCTGCCGAGGTCACCTTGACGAGCTCGACCTTCGAGAACTGGTGCAGCCGGATGAACCCACGCGTGTCCTTGCCGGCGGCGCCGGCCTCAGACCGAAAGCACGGCGTATACGCGACGTACTTCAAGGGCAGCCGCTCCACCTCCAGGATCTCGTCGCGGTGGAAGTTGGTCAGCGGCACCTCGGACGTCGGCACGAGCCACAGGTCCTGGCCCTCGACCTTGAACGCGTCGGCTCCGAACTTGGGGAGGTTTGCAGTCCCGATCATCGATGCGCTGTTGACGAGGACCGGGGGAAGCACCTCCGTGTACCCGTGCTCGCGGGTGTGTACGTCGAGCATGAACTGCACGAGAGCTCGCTCCAACCGCGCACCGTCCGCGACGAGGAATGCAAAGCGCGACCCCGAGACGCGAGCCGCCCGCGCGAAATCCATAATGCCGAGCGACTCGCCAAGGTCGTAGTGCGTCCGTGCCGCAAACCCAAGCTCGGGCTTGGTCCCCCACTCCCGCTCGACCACGTTGTCGGCCTCCGTCTCGCCGATCGGCACTGATTCGTGGAAGAGGTTCGGCACCCGCAGCAGCAGGTCGTCGAGCTCGCGCTTGACCGATTCGGCCGTCGTCAGCTCGTTACCGGCGACATCGGCCATCTCCCGAAGCCTTTCCTTCAGGCTTTCGTCCCGCGTCTTCGCGAACTCCTTGGAGAGGCGGTTCTGCTCAGCCTTGATCGTCTCCGCCTTGTGCAGGTGTGAACGCCAAAGCTCGTCGAGCTTGAGAATGTCATCGACCGGTGCCGGCTCGCCTTTCAGCTCCGCGGCTCGACGGACCCGTTCCGGATCGCGGCGTATCAGCTCGAGAGGAAGCATCGGGACTACGACTCAGCCTTCATGACCGGGAAAAGGATCACATCCCTCACCGATGGTTGGTCCGTGAGCAGCATCACCAGTCGATCGATGCCCACGCCGAGCCCACCGCAAGGAGGCAGGCCATATTCGATCGCACGCAAGAAGTCCTCGTCCATCGGATGCGATTCGACGTTGCCCGCCGCCCGCAGCGCGGCCTGCGCCTCGAATCGAGCGCGCTGGTCGACGGGGTCGGTGAGCTCCGTGAACGCGTTCGCGTACTCGCGACCCAGGATGATCAGCTCGAATCGCTCGACGAACCGTGGGTCGTCATCGCGCGGCCGAGCCAGTGGGGAGACTTCGACCGGGTAATCGATGACGAACGTGGGCTGGCGCAGCCGCGGCTCAACGTGCTCTTCGAACAGGTCGTTGAGCTCCTGCCCCACCGCATGCCTCCCCGTGTGCTCGAGCACCAGGTCGGCCATGCGCTCGCGGCGGAACGGCGGCGTGAGGTTGACGGCCTCTGCCTGGTAGCTGGTCTCCAGCGGCCGGCCGGCGGCCATCGCCGAGACCACCATCAGATCCTCGACCAGTCGCATCACGTCGTCGTAGTCCGCATAGGCCTGGTAGCACTCGAGCAGCGTGAATTCAGGGTTGTGCCGCGGCGAGAGTCCCTCGTTGCGAAAAACTCGGCCGATCTCGTACACGCGCTCGAAGCCGCCGACCAGCAGGCGCTTGAGGTGCAGCTCGAGCGCGATCCGAAGGAAGAGGTCCCTGTCGAGTGAGTTGTGATGCGTCACGAACGGCCGCGCATGCGCTCCGCCCGGGACCTCCTGCAGCACCGGCGTGTCGACGTCGAGGAAGTTGCGCTCGTCGAGCAGCCCGCGGATGGCGGTGATGATCCTGGTTCGCGCTCGGAAGACCTCGCGGACGGCCGGGTTGGCGATCAGGTCGACGTAGCGCTGCCGGTAACGGATCTCGACGTCTTTCAAGCCGTGCCATTTTTCGGGCAGGGGACGAAGCGACTTCGTCAGGAGCTGGAATGACTGAACCTCGAGGGTCACCTCTCCACGACGCGTCCGGAAGATGGGCCCGGTGGCGCCGATCAGATCACCCGTGTCGAGATCGGCAAATCGGCCGAACTCCGCCTCACCCAGGATGTCGCGGCTTGCCATGAGCTGGATCCGGCCGTGGCCATCCTGCAGGTCGGCGAAGACCACACCGCCCTGGAGCCTCTTGACCATGAGCCTGCCCGCCAGCGCGACAGGGTCGGTCCGCTCGGCTTCGCCGAGCAAGGTCTTGGCCGACTGGCTTGTCTGGGTCGGACTGAAACCGCGCGAGTACGGTTCGATCCCCGCCGCGCGCAATCGCTCGAGCTTGTCGCGCCGATCGCGCATGACAGCCGGGAGATCGAGGTCAGTCTCTTCCGTCACGATCGGAAAGACTAAGGGTTAAAGAGCTACTCCCTGTTCTTCGGCCGCGGGAAAGGCATTGACGTCAGCGCCGCCCGACTGGCGGTGGTTGCCCAACGCGTCTTCGATGAGGGCGTCGATGTCGCTGTCCGAATGCACCGGGTCGTGATGAAAGAAGGCGAGTCCTTTAACGCCCGCCTGCTCGGCCAGCGACAGCGCCTCCTCGTACGTCGAATGCCCGAACCCGGCGTGGGTCTTGTACTCCTCGGTGCTGTATTGGGCGTCATGAACGAGCAGGTCCGCATCGCGGCACCAGTTCGCCATGTCCTTCAAGGTGCCGTTCTCCTGGTTGGCGAACATCGCGATCTCGTTGTCGGTGGCAAAGCAGAAGCGCGACGAACCCTCATCGATCCGGTAACCGAAGGTTGGGATCGGGTGCATCAACAGGTGGGGCGTGACCCGCAGAGCGCCGACCTCAAAGGTCTCGCCCGGGTTGCGCTCGATGAATTCCATCTCCGCCGGCATGTGGCTGAGCCGCACCGGGAAATAGGCAGGGTCCATCTGGTCGGCAAATGCGGCTTGCAATGATTTCGCTGATCCGGCAGGCCCGACGATCGTGAGGTGCGTTCCCGGCACGAACGCCGGGAGGAAGAATGGAAAGCCTTGTATGTGGTCCAGGTGCGTGTGAGTGATGAGCAGATGTGCCTGCAGCGGGTCCGTTGTGCTGAACCCGTTGCCGAGCTCCGCGATGCCCGATCCGGAGTCGATGATGATGAGGTTGTTCTCCTTGTCTCTCACCTCGACGCATGGCGTGTTGCCGCCGTACCTCAGGGTTCTCCTCCCCGGAGTCGGCCGGGTGCCTCGGGTGCCCCAGAACTTGATCCTCAACTGGACGCCGTCACGTCGTAGACGCGCTTGGCGATGAACACTTCCAGAAGGTCGGGGTCGAGCTCCCCCCGTCCGGCCTCCGCGTTCAGGATGTCGAGCGCGACTGACGTGGGTACGGCTGGCTTGTAGGGCCGGTCCCGCGCGGTGAGCGCGTCGTAGATGTCCGAGATAGTCATCATGCGGGTCTGAATTTGGATCTCGTCCCCGCGCAGGCCGCGCGGGTATCCCGAACCGTCGAGCTTCTCGTGGTGGCCCCACGCGATGTCCGGAATGTTCCCCATCCGTGGCGAAAGTTTCGTCCACTGGATCTTGTTCAGGAAATCGTGGCTCTTGGTGACATGCGATTCAATAATTTTTCGCTCCTCAGTCGTCAACGTGCCCTTCTGGATGCTCAGGAAATGGAATTCCTTCGGGGCGATCAGGGGGTGCACCCGGCCTGACACGTCGGGGAAGTCGTGCCCTTTCATGTCCGACAGCGTGGACGCCTTGTCCTCGGGCAGGACGCTCGGTTCATTGGCTATGGCGATGGCCTCGAACCACATGCGGTACTGGTCCAGCTCGGCCTCGAGGCGCCGCTCGATCTCAGCGACCCTGGCGGCGTCGACACCATCCCCCCGTTTTGCCTCCAACTCTGCCCTGAGCTGGGCCCAACGCTCGACCGAGTCGAACCGCCATTGGATCAGGTCTAACTGGAACGGAAACAGCTTCTTTTCCTTGACCAGGATGTCCTCTCGCACGCCAATCTTCCCGAAGTCGTGCAGCAGGCACGCGTAACGCAGCTCCTTGAGCTGGTCTTTGCTGAATATGACGTCGCGGTACTTGCCTGCCTCGATCCTCGTGACCTCGCCGGCCAGCTTCGTGGTGAGGGCTTCGACCCTGCCCGAGTGACCGGCGGTGCTCGGGTCTCTCTGCTCGATCGCATAGACGCTTGCCGTCACGAATTGGTCGAACAGGTCCTCGATGTCCTTGAGCAGGTTCTTGTTGTCGAGAGCGACGGCGGCCTGGCTCGCGATCGACTCGATCATTTCGACGTCGTCGGGGTGAAAGCTGACGACCTCCTGTTCCACGTTCTCTTGCGTGAGCCGGGTCTCGAGCCTGCGCTTCGCGTTGATCAGCTGGACCGCGCCCACGACCTTGTTGTTGTAGTCGCGCATCGGGACCGTGAGCATCGACTTCGTCCGGTACCCGAACTGGGCGTCGAAGCTCTTGCCGCCGACCGGCTTCCCGGGTGGCGGGTTGTACGCGTCCTCGTACCTCTGGCTCTCTCCGACAGAGACCGTATAGCCGACGACAGATGCCTTGTCCACCGGCACCGTGAACGCCGAGTAGGTGCTCTTGTCGATCGAGTGGTTCTGGCTGGAGGCGAGGAAAAGCTTCGGGCCGCCTTCGTCGTCGGATTTCAACCACAGGCTCGCACCGTCCGCGTGGGTGAGCTGGCGCATCGACGTCAGGATGAAAGCCTGGAGACGGTCGATGTCCTTCTCCGCCGACAGGGCGATGCCGATCAGGTTCAGCTCGCGGAACTGCCGGTGCCTGCGGGTGGCCTGCGCGTCGAGCTGCTCGACCTGGCGCTTGAGCACGACGTTCTCCATCGCCACTCGAAGCAGCTCACGCAAGGCGGCTGGAGAGGCATCGACCGGTGGAGTGAACGAGATGTCGGAGTAACCCGCCGGCGCCTTCTGGCCCGGACCGACCAGGATGAGCGCGGGCTCCGTGACCTCAACCGGGTCGCCGAGCGGTGTTCCCTCCAGGCCCAGCTCGGCGAGGAGCTTGGTCAGCTCGGGCTGCTCGAGGTTGCCCAGGAGATAGACATGGAAAGGCTGGGCGGTCTTCATCCCACCCTAATGTCTAGCATCGCCATCCGCGTTTTGAGCGTAGATAAGACGTAAACCTTCCAGCGTCAGGAGTGGGTCGATGGTCTGGATCACTTGGGTCAGGCCGGCCACGAGCGCAGCCTGGCCGCCGGTCGCTATGACCTTGGCCGACCCGCCGAGCTCAGTGACCATGCGCTGGACCATACCTTCCACCTGGGCCACGAAGCCCCAGACCAAGCCCGACTGGATCGAGGCGACCGTGTTGCGCCCGATCACGGAATCGGGCGCCACCGGCTCGACCCGACGCAGCATCGCCGTGTGGGAGACAAGCGCCTCGAGCGAGATCTCGACGCCCGGAGCAATCGCACCGCCCAGGTATTCGCCCTCGGCGCTGATGGCGTCGTAAGTGACCGCCGTGCCGAAGTCGATCACGACGGCCGGGCCACCGTACTTCGTGTACGCAGCCAGGGCGTTCGCGATCCGGTCGGCACCGACGTCCTTCGGATTGTCGTAGCGGATCCGCACGCTGGTCTTGATCCCGGGCCCGACCATCACGGGTTCGCACTTGAGGTAGCGTCTCGAGGCTTCGACCAGTGCCGGGTTGATGGTCGGAACCACGCTCGAGATCACGACTCCATCCACGACATCGAGCTCAAAGCCGCGCAGCTCGAAGAGCTGGCGTAGCTCCACCGCCATCTCGTCGGCCGTCCGCTCGCGATGCGAGGACACGCGCCAGTCGGCGGCCAGGCGCTCGCCGTCGAACAAGGCCAGCGTCACGTTCGTGTTGCCGACATCCACGGCTAGCAGCATCGGCTCGAACTCTAGCTGGGAAGTCGCGGGGGATGTCCTTTGGTCCAGCGGTACAGTGCAGCAGCTTCGCGGCGTACAGCCGTCGCCCGCGCGGCCACGCGGCGAGGGTGCGGGGCCCCCAGGAGATCCCGCTTGCGGAGCGAAACCTGGGCTTTCCAGGGCACCTTCAGGTTGCCATCGAGCACCTGGCGGCCGATCGTGTCATGGGCCTTTCGGAAGGGCACGCCCGATCCGACCAGGACCTCGGCCGCATCCGTCGCCAGGAGTGCCGGGTCGCTCGCCGCGAAGGCCAGCCTTTCGCGATCGAAATCGAGGTGCTGAACGAGGAGCGCCGCCGCTGCCAACGAGTCCAGCGCGTTGTCGACGGCAGCGAACAACGCCGGCTTGTCCTCCTGCAGATCGCGGTCGTAGGCAAGGGGCAGGCCCTTGAGCACCGTCGCGAGGCTGACGAGGCTCCCCATCGAGCGGCCGGCACGGCCTCTCAAGAGCTCCGCGATGTCCGGGTTTTTCTTCTGGGGCATGATGCTCGACCCGGTCGACACCTCGTCGACCAGGCGGACGAAGCCGAACTCCGAGCTCGCCCAGATGACGATGTCCTCCGCCAGGCGGCTGAGATGTATGGACGCGCACGCACACGCGTAGACCAGGTCCAGCGCGAAATCGCGATCCGCTACGGCATCGATGCTGTTCGTGGTCAATCGCTCGAATCCGAGCTCGCGACGCATCCGCTCGCGCTGCAGCGGAAGCGTGGTGGCCGCGAGCGCTCCTGATCCCAAGGGCATGTCGCCGGCAGCGTCGTAAGCACGGCGAAAGCGCTCGGCGTCTCGAAGTAAAGGTTCGGCGTGAGCGAGCAGGTGATGGCCGACCGTCACCGGCTGGGCGCGCTGCAGATGGGTGTACCCGGGCATCATCCATCCCGCATGCGAATAAGCCTTGGAGGCGAGCTCGTCGACCGCGTCTGCGACCGCGGACACGAGCTGCGACGCAGCATGCCGGCAGTAAAGCCGCAGGTCCAGTGCAACCTGGTCGTTTCGTGAGCGGCCCGCATGCAGGGCAGCCCCAGCCGGTGTGAGCTCGGTCAGGCGACGTTCGATGGCCGTATGAATGTCCTCGTCCGTGTCGTGGAAATCGAACTCCCCTTCGTCGAGCTCGCGCTTGATGCGGCGAAGGCCACGCTCGATGGATGTGAGTCGGGCCCTGGACAAAAGGCCCGCGGCGTAAAGCCCGCGCGCGTGGGCGATGCTGCCCGCGATGTCATAGGGATACAGCTCGAAATCGGTCTCCAGCGACGATGAGAATCGCTCGAGCTCAGGCAATAGAGGTCGCCGGAAGCGACCTCCCCACAGCTTCCCCCCTCCCTCGCCAGGGGGAGGGCTGGGGTGGGGGGCGGAACGAGTCTTGTCAGCTATGGCGCGAGCCTCTTGACATCCCCCAGGAGGGTGCCGAGCTCTCGCGCGTGCAGCTGCCCCTGGACCCGCGCCGAGGTGCGCACCCCCATCCCCCACAGCTTGATGAAGCCGGCCGCTGCCGACTGATCGAACGCATCGCCCTTTCCGTAGGTTGCAAGGGACAGCTGGTACAGCTGGTGCGGCCCTTTGCGTCCGACCACCTGGGAAGAACCCTTGAAGAGCTTGACCCGCACGTCGCCGGTGACATGGCGCTGGGTCTCGGCGACGAAGGCGTAAAGGGCGTCGCGCAGCGGACTGAACCACAAGCCGTCGTAGACCATCTGGGCCCACTGCTGCGCGACGAGGTCTTTGAACCTCGCGACCTCTTTGGGGAGCGTGATGTCCTCGAGCGCCTGGTGCGCCTGCAGCAGCAGCACCGCCGCCGGAGCCTCGTAGATCTCGCGCGACTTGATGCCGATCAGCCGGTTCTCCAGATGATCGATGCGTCCGACGCCGTTTTCCCCGCCCGTCCGATTGAGGGCGGTGACGAGCTCAAGAGCATCGACCGGTTTTCCGTCGAGGGACACAGGCAGTCCCTCCTTGAACCCGATCTCGATGTATGCCGGCTCGTCTGGACAGTCGCGAGGGTCGCGGGTCCAGCTGTACACGTCCCGCGGCGCCTCGGCCCAGGGATCTTCCAGCACGCCGGCCTCGATCGAGCGTCCCCACAGGTTCTCATCGGTCGAGTACGGGGAGCGCACCGTGGCAGGAACCTCGATGCCGTGCTTCGCGGCGTACTCGAGCTCGTCGTCGCGGTTCATCCCCCATTCGCGGACGGGTGCGACCACCTCGAGGTCGGGCGCGAGAGCGGCCGTCGTGACGTCAAATCGCACCTGGTCGTTGCCCTTGCCGGTGCAGCCATGCGCGATCGCGTTCGCCCCCTCCCGGCGCGCGACCTCGACCATCATGGCGGCGATCAGCGGGCGGCCGAGGGCGGTCGCGAGCGGGTACTCCTTCTCGTACACGGCTCCCGCCTGCAAGGAAGGCCACACGAACAGCTTCAGGAACGGCAAGCGTCCGTCAGCGACATAAGCCGCGGACGCGCCGATCTTCAAGGCCCGCGCCTGGATCGCGTCGAGGTCCTTCTTCTCGCCCAGGTCGACCGTGAACGCGATCACATCCCACCCGAGGTCTTTCAGCCAGCGGATCGCGACGGACGTATCGAGGCCGCCCGAATAGGCGAGGACCAACTTCTTTCCCTCCCCCGCCAGGGGGAGGGCAGGGGTGGGGGGCTGACCGCTTGGCTTAGCCGGCATGAGCCAGCAACTCCTTGAGCGCTCGACCCGCGCCTGGCTTACGCAGCACCGCGATGATCGTGTCGTCGCCGGCCACCGTGCCGGCGATCCCGGGCAGGCCGGCCTCGTCGATCCGTCTGGCGACGAGGTTCGCGGTTCCGGGAGGTGTCTTGATCACGGCCACGGGCTCGACGAGCTCGATCGACAGCACGAGCTCACGCACCAACGACACGGAGCTGCGGTAACCCTCGCCCGAGCGGACCAGTCCGAGCTCCTGGATGTCCCGGGAGATCGTCGCCTGGGTCGCCCGCAGCCCACGGCGCGCGAGCGCTTGCGCGATGTCCTGCTGCGTGTGCGCGGAACCGCGATTCACCATGTCGAGGATGGCGTGATGGCGCTGGCTCTTGGTCGGCGTCAACTTGACATTGACCTGCGGCCGGCGGTGATCGCCTCTCGCATCGTGGAGTGGGCGCGGTCGATCTGGGCGTTGTCGATGATCAGCGGTGGCACCAGTCGCACCGAGTGGTCGTCGACGGCGTTGACGATCAAGCCGGCCTCCAGGCACGACTGCTGGAAAGCTTTCGCGCGCGGTTCGGCAAACTCGAATGCCTGCATCAACCCAAGGCCGCGTACGTCCTTCGCGCCGAGATCAAGCAGCGACTCGTGAAGGACCTCGCCCATCTCGGCGGCGTGGCCGACGAGCCCATCGCGCTCGATCACTGATAGCACCGCGAGAGCCGCGGCGCAAGCGAGCGGATTGCCGCCGAACGTGGAGCCGTGGTCGCCGGGCTCGAAGACATCCGCGCGCGGTGCAGCCATGCAGGCGCCGATGGGCAATCCGCCGCCGAGTCCTTTGGCGAGCGTCATCACGTCCGGGGTGATGCCGTGGTGCTGGTGCGCGAACCAACGGCCTGTGCGGCCGAGACCTGTCTGCACCTCGTCGAGGATCAAGAGCAGGTTCTGCGCGTCGCACCAGTTCCGGACGCCGGCCAGGTAGCCGGGCGATGCGGGGATGACGCCGATCTCACCCATCACCGGCTCGAGCATCACTGCGACGGTGCTCGCGCTCGTCGCGGCTTTGATCGCGTCGAGATCGTTGAAGGCGACGTGCACGAAGCCTTCGGGCAGCGGCTTGAAGGGATCGGAGTATTTGTGCTGGCCGCCCGCGGTCACTGCGGCGAGGGTGCGTCCGTGGAATGAACCGGTCGTGGTGATGATCTCAAAAGCACTGTCGCGATTGCGAGCCCCCCACTTCCGGGCGATCTTGATCGCCGCCTCGTTTGCTTCCGAGCCCGAGTTGCAAAAGAAGACACGAGAGGGAAACGACAGGTCCACGAGGCGCTGCGCCAGCTCGACCTGAGGCTGGGTGAAGTACAGGTTGGAGGTGTGGATGAGGGTGCCGGACTGCTTGGTCACCGCGGCCACGACGTCCGGATGTGCGTGGCCGAGCAAGTTGACCGCTATGCCTGCCACCAGGTCGAGGTACTCGCGCCCCGTGTCGTCATAGAGGAGGCAGCCCCGGCCGCGTACGAACGTTACCGGCAGGCGCTTGCCTGTCTGCATCAGGTAGCGGTCGGCGAGCTCGGGGGTCGAACCTGACATCAGGGGGTCACCATCGTCCCGATGCCCGCTTCCGTGAACAGCTCGAGCAGCAAGGCATGCGGGAGGCGGCCATCGACGATATGCGCGAGCGGCACCACGTCGAGCGCTCGCATGCACGCCTCCAGCTTCGGGATCATGCCACCGGTGACCTCGCCGTCTTCGATCCGCTGGCGCGCGTCGTCACGCGACATCACCGCGACGACCTGGCCATCCACGCCCAGGACGCCAGGCACGTCGGTCAGCAAGATGACCTTGGCCGCATTCAGCGCGACCGCGATCTCGGCCGCGACGGTGTCGGCGTTGATGTTGTATGCGTGCCCGTCGTAGCCGAGCCCAATCGAGGCGATGACGGGTATGTAGCCGCGTCCAAGGAGCGCTGTGATCGGCTCTTTGTTGACCTGAGTTACGCGGCCGACAAAGCCCATCGCCGCATCGAGCGGCTCCGCGATCATCGTCGGCCCGTCTTCGCCACTCATCCCGACCGCCTGGCCACCCAGCCGGTTGATGGCCCCCACCAGGTCAGGGCTGACCTTACCGGTCAGCACCATCTTCACGACTTCCATGGTCTTCTCGTCGGTCACGCGCAAGCCCTTCTTGAAGGTTGGCTTGAGACCGAGCCGCTCGCTCATCGCGTTGATCTCAGGGCCGCCGCCGTGCACGAGGACCGGCTGCATGCCGACGTAGCGGAGCAGCACCACGTCAAGCAGCGTCTCGTCGCGGGCCAGGTCGATGGCGTTGCCTCCGACCTTGATCACAACCACCTGTCCGTGGAACCGCTTGATGTAGGGCAGCGCCTCGACCAGGACCTTCGCGCGTTCTTCAACCGTCAGCGTCATGTCGTGTAGTCCGCGTTGATTCGCACGTATTCCTCCGAAAGGTCACATCCCCAGGCTTCGGCGCGGCCGTCCGCCAGCCCAAGGGTGGCCACGATTTCAATCTCTGGTTGCTCGAACGCGTGGCGAACGGCCGTCAGGTCCACGTCCACGCCAGAACCACGCGCGAAGACGATCTGTCCACCGACCGTGAGTTGAAGCTTGTCGAGCGCGAGTTCGGCGCCACTGTAACCGAGCGCGCACACGATGCGTCCCCAGTTCGGGTCGCCGCCGTGGACCGCCGTCTTCACGAGGCTGGACGAGGCGACCGCGCGGGCCGCGATCCGCGCATCGGCGTCGGACACCGCGTCCGTCACCTTGACGGTGATGAGCTTGGTGGCGCCTTCGCCGTCGCGCGCGATCGCTCGAGCCAGCTGCCGCGCGGCCTCGAGGAGCGCCATCTCCAGCTGTTCGGCCTCGGGGCTTCCGCAGCGGATCGGCTCGTTCCCCGCGGCTCCGTTCGCGAGGATCAGGAATGTGTCGTTGGTCGAGCTGTCGCCGTCGACCGTCACCTGGTTGAAGCTGCGGTCGGCGATCGATTTGACGAGCTTGCCCATCAGACCGGCCTCGACCACCGCGTCGGTCGTCACGTAGGCGAGCATGGTGGCCATGTTCGGGTGGATCATCCCTGACCCCTTGGACATCCCGCCAACGCGCACCGTCGTCCCGCCCAGCTCGAGCTCGAGCTCGACCGTCTTGGGCACCGTGTCGGTCGTCATGATCGCTCGAGCCGCGGCCGCTCCGCCCTCCGTGCTCAGCTTGCCGCATGCCTCCGCAATGCCCGATTTGATCGTGCTCATGGGCAGATAGCGCCCGATCACGCCAGTCGAGCTGACGAGCACCTGGTCGGGATCGAGGTCGAGCCTGTCAGCCGCAAGCTTTGCCATCTGCAGGGCATCCTTGAAGCCCTGGGCGCCGGTGCATGCGTTGGCGTTGCCGGAGTTGATCGCCAGCGCCTGAACCCGATTGTGCTGCAGGTGCAGCTGGTCGATCACAACCGACGCGGACTTGACCTTGTTGGTCGTGAAGACTCCGCCCGTGTCGCAAGGGAGCGACGAATGGATCACGCACAGATCGTCCTTTTGACCGCTCGGGATGGCGGATGCGCCGGCGGTAAAGGCTTTGATGCCGCACGCAGCCGTGCCGGCGCGAAAGCCGCGCGCGAACGTCAGGGCCATTGGGCCGGGCCCTCCAGAGCGGTCGTGCGGTCGAAGCCGAACGCGATGTTGAAGCACTCGACGCCCTGGCCCGAGGCGCCTTTGACCAGGTTGTCGAGCGCCGCGGTGACCACCGCTTTCTTTCCCTGAGCGGCCACATTGACCAGGCACAGGTTCGAGTGGCTCGCGAGCTTGGTTGTCGGCGGTTGGTCGACGACTCTCGTGAACGGCTGGTCCGCATAAAACTTCCGGTACGCGTCTTGCAGCTCTTCGAGCGAACCCTTGAGGTCGAAATAGCACGTGGCGAGGATCCCCCGGGTCATGGGTACGAGATGGGGGACGAACGTGACTCGAACGTCCCGTCCTCCCCGCTTGCCGGGGAGGTCGGCGCCTTGCGCCGGGTGGGGGGGCACGAGCCCAGAAAGCTCCTGGAGCAGCTCCGGTACATGGCGGTGGCCGTCGATCGCGTAGGCGCTCACCGACTCGTTGACCTCGCTGAAGTGAGCTCCCATGCCAGGAGACCTGCCAGCGCCGCTCACGCCCGATTTGGCGTCGACCACGAAGTCGGAAGCGGCGAGCCCGGCCGCGACCGCCGGCGCGAGGGCGAGGATGGCTGCCGTCGAGTAGCACCCGGGGACGGCGATGAGCCGCGCGTCCTTGAGCTCGCGCTCGTGCAGCTCTGGAAGCCCGAAGACGGCCTTGGCGAGCAGGCCAGGCTCGGGATGGTCTTGGCGGTACCAGATGGGGTACTGCTTTGCGTCATGAAGTCGAAAGTCGGCGCTCATGTCGATCACTCGAGCGCCCGCAGCCAGCCACCCGCCGGCCCTGGTTGCTCCGACGTTGTGCGGCAGGCAGCTGAAGACGACGTCGAGGCCCTCGGGATCGGGCTCAGGCCGGAACTCGCCGCCGAGATCGAGGAGCGGAAAGACCTCGGAGTAGGGCTTACCCGCGTATGAACGGGACGTGAGCTGGCAGAGCTGCACTCCGGGGTGACGGGCCAGCAAATTCACCAGCGTCATGCCGGCGTAGCCATTGGCTCCAGCCACGGCCGCTTTCACCATCTTAGGCATGGACGCATGAGTATACAAGACGGTGCATAAACATCCGTACGACTAGTCGGGCCCTCGGCACGGCGGGCCGAAGGTGACCGTCGGCGGGATGGTCAACATTCGGCCATCCTCGCCACGAACGATCTGCCAGTTGCCCTCGTGCACCATCCAGTGATGCCGGTGGCAGAGCAGGATCAGGTTGTCGAGATCGGTCGTCCCGCCGTGGATCCAGTGCACGACGTGATGTGCAGCGCTCCAGGACGCCGGCCGGTCACAGCCCGGCCACCGGCATGAGCCATCGCGTGCTTTCAGCGCTCGTCGTCCAGGCTCTGACACGACCCGCTTCGATCGCCCAACATCGATCACCACGGACTCGGAGTCGAGCAAGACACGGGCGATGCTCGAGTCGCAGGCCAGCCGCTCGATGGTCTTCGAGGAAACCGGCAGCGAGAACTCCATCTCCGCTGCCGGCGCACCCGCCAGCCCGAGCAAGGTCTCGATCGAGCTCGTGACCTGGATCTGGGCTTGCGACCCTCCGCCAATAGCCAGCTCGACCAGAGCGTCAGCCTGCCGCCGCTCCAGGTCTCTATCGTCGTGGGCGCCGGTCTTGCGAGCCAGCGGCTCGAGCGCGGTCCGAAACGCGGCGCCGCCGACCGGGTCGAGGACCCCGCTGATCAGCAATGAGCCGTCCATCCAGGTGCTCAACTTGAGCTTGCGCTGCTCGACCTGCTCCGCCTGCTCGGCGGCGTAGGTCTTGGGGTCAGCCGCGTGCCGGGCGTGGTGGCAGATGTAGAAGAACTTGCCGGGCGAATTCTCTTTCGCCTTCTCGACCAGAAGCCTCTCGTCAAAGCGCTCCCCGAGAGCCTCGGCGGTGCGCGCCATCACAGCGAGGTGGGCGAATCCGATCTCGCCATCGACAACCGCCTGGTGACTCTCCGGAAGCTGAGCCAAGATCTCGCCGACTGCGATAGCGTTGGCCGCCGCGCCGGCAGCCATGTGGCAGTTGAAACGAAGCCAGTCGATCGCGCTGACCGAGCCATCCTCATCCCAGACGTCGGACGCGGCGAACTCGGCCGCCTCCCGGGCGAAGGCGACTTCCTGCAGGTCGATCACCCGCCGGCGCTGGATCAGGCGCTCGCGAAGCAGGTCGTTGGAGACATAGACGTCTTGCGTCGCGAGCATAGAAACAGACTACCAAACAAACGTTCGCTTGTCAATACTCTGGCACGTGAATTTCGC
>Ga0208848_1000019_pt1 | contig 33121 bp, 38 predicted proteins | sample NGESurshal072012_2_FD_184455 | JGI IMG/M metagenome (GOLD analysis project Ga0208848, IMG submission 184455) | Arctic peat soil microbial communities from Barrow, Alaska - NGEE Surface sample 210-1 shallow-072012 (SPAdes) | ecosystem: Environmental > Terrestrial > Soil > Wetlands > Peat ... | reverse complement strand
AACCACGCGCATACGACCATTCGTGCCCTTTGGGCTCAGTCAAGCGCGGCGACTACGACCATTTGTGCCCTTTTGGCCATGTCCACTGCGCGTTCTCGACGACGGGCAGAAGTCGTTCAGGACACATTCCTCGCAGCGAGGCCGGCGGGCGATGCAGATCCGCCGCCCGTGAAGGATCAGCCGCAGCGAAAGCCCTATCCACTCCTCTTTCGGGACCATCGCGCACACCTGGTGTTCGATCTTGACCGGGTCACGGGTCACCACCAACCGGAGTCGGTTGGTGAGCCGCGTGACATGGGTGTCCACCGCCAATCCCGGCACACCGAACCCGACTCCAAGAATCACGTTCGCGGTCTTGCGACCGATGCCCGGCAGCTTGACCAACTCGTCCAGCGTGGCCGGCACCACGCCTCGGAACAGCTCGACAAGCCTCCGGCTCGTGTCGATGATCCGGCGCGTTTTCAGCCGGAAGAAGCCCGTCGGCTTGATCAGCTGCTCGACCGCCGCCGGATCGGCCGCGGCCAGGTCAGCCGGCGCCGGATAGCGCTTGAACAGCTCCGGCGTGACCAGGTTCACAGACTTGTCCGTGGTCTGTGCGGACAGGATGGTCGCGATCAGGAGTTGAAAGGCATCCTGATGGGCAAGCTCGGTGACGGCCGGATACAGGTCGCGCAAGCGCTCGTAGGTGAGCTGCGATCGCTTCCTCGCCCCCCGCGGTGAGGGGGGCGACATCCATGCCTTCTTGGCCTTCGCTCGACTCTTAAGGGGCCCCCGCGAACTCACGGCGCAGCCTCCGACTTGAGGGGTCCCCGCGAACTCACGGCGCAGCCTCCGACTTGAGGGGTCCCCGCGAACTCACGGCGCAGCCTCCGGGTTCGTGGGGATTTTTCGTGGGGATTTTAGCCAAGCAGCTTGCGCGCGGCGGCAGCGACCTGCGCACCTTCGGCTCGCCCGGCAAGCCGCGCTGTCGCCTGCTTCATGACCATTCCAAATCCCTTTGCACCTTCGGGCTTCACCTCCGCGATGACGGCGGCGACCTCGGCCTCCACAGCCTCGTCGCTCATCGCCGCGGGCAGGTATACCTTGAGCAGGGCCATCTCCGCTTCCTCACGACGAGCCGAGTCCACTCGTCCTGCCTTCCGGTAGACCTCGATTGCCTCCTCGCGACGCTTAACCTCTTTGCGAGCAACGCGTACGACAAGCTCGTCGTCTATCCGCCCGCCTGCCGCGTTCTCCTTGCTCGCCTTCACCAGTTCGCTCTTCAATAGGGCAAGAGTGTCGAGCGTGACCTGGTCACGGCGCCTCCGTGATTCGACGAGCTCCACCTGAATTCGGTCGTAGAGCGCCATAGCGGCGATTGTCACACATGCACCGATCGCCGATAATCGGCCTCTATGCAAGTGATCTTGCTCGTCGGCCCGTTCGTGGCTTTGCTTGGCGTAGGGGCCGTCTTCTTCGTGCTGCGCCGGAAGTCGGTGGACAAGCGCTCGATGTATTCGGCACGACGCTCGCAGATCGAACACAAGGTCCGCGCGGCGCGGCAGCGCACGCTCACGCCGCACGGCAAGGCTGAGGCGCCGGCCGAGGCCCCTGGCGGACCCTCGCCGACGTCGATCTTCGCGCCCACTCAGAGGGCGCCGCAGGTCACCTACGAGGCCTCCGCCTATGAGGCGCCTCCTGCCGCCCCTCCGCCCATGACGAAGGGAGCACCGGAAGCCCCTTCGTCGTCGCCATGGGACGTCGGTCCGACCTCCGCGCCGCCAAGCCCGTTCGCGCCTCCAGAACCGGAGCCCGTCCCTCAACCTGCCTTCGAACCTGCCCCCCAACCTACCTTCGAACCCGCCCCTCAACCTGCTTTCGAACCCGCCCCCAGCGAGCCGGCGTGGACGCCGCCTCCTGCCGATGAGCCCGCGTCGCCTGTCGCGCCCCTCCGCCCGGCGAGTCCGGCGGCCGCACCGGCCGCCTGGTCGGTGGTGTCGGAAGCGAAAGAGTCCGCCTCGACGGCCGAGGATCAGCCCAAGAAGAAGGCGAAAGGGAAACAGGAGACCTCGACCGGGGCCTGGCAGCTGGCCTCGGGTGATGCGCCTGGTTCGGAAGCGGACGACGAGATCAGCCCGCCGGGCCAGACGGTTGCCATTGCGCAGTACGCGATTCTCGTGGTTGGTTTGGTGGCGGTGCTGCTCGGCGTGATCGTCATGTTCGCGAGCTCGTCCGTCAAGTAAACGCTTCGAGGATCCTGCCCGCCAGCGCGGCGCCGCCATCCGTCATCACCGTGTCGAGCACGAGCGTTCTTAGGCCCAACTCTTCCACGCCCGCGGCCAGCTCCTTGTCGCGGCGATCGAGCACGAAGCTGCCGGCGACCTCGCAGTACATTCGCGCGACCTCGATTGGAGTGGGTGGCGGACCGACCGCCCGCATCATCTCCACCGTCGGACCCTTGAGCGATGCGCCACCGACGATCGGCGTGATCGCGACCGTTCGGGCGCGCGGCATGTGTAAACCGATGACCTTGATGATCGGGGCGATCGAGATCAGCGGATTGGACGGCCCGATGATCACGAGGTGGGCTTCCTCCAGGGCAGACAGCACTTCATCAGTCGGCCGCGCGGAATCGATACCCGCGAGCTCAATCCCGCGCAATGCCGGCCCAAGCCGCTCGCGCACGAAGTACTCCTGAAACGAAAACACCCCCCGATCGGTGAGAAACCGCGTCCTCACGGGCTCGTTCGTCATCGGCAGCACACGAGTGTCGATTCCGAAGCGGCCGCACAGGGCCAGGGCGCACTCGGTGAGCGTGCATCCGCGAGCCATCATCTGCGACCGCAAAACATGAGTCGCGAAGTCCTTGTCGCCAATGCGAAACCACGCCGGCTCGCCAAGCCGCGCGAGCGCTTCGAGCACGTGGAAGGAATCGCCCTTCAAGCCATAGCCGGCTTCCTCGTTGAACACGCCGGCCAACCGGTAGATCACAGCATCCACGTCCGGCGAGACCAGGTGGCCCCAGAACTCGTCGTCGTCAGCCGTGTTCGCAATCACCGTGAGATGCCCCGGCGGCAACTGGAGCTGGATCGCGGCTGCAAGCTTGGCGCCGCCGGTGCCGCCGGCCAGCAGGACTGTCCTCAGCGGAAGAGGTCCTCAGCAGCCGGCCGGACCAGGTCGCGCCCGGTGCCGCTTCCCTGCATGCGAAGTCCACGGACGATGACGGCTGGAGTTCGGGCCGTCTTACCCATGACGAGGCCGGCCGCCGCGGCAAGCTCGTCTGCGATCGCCAGCACGGTCGCGTGAAGCTCCTTGCCTGTGCTGTCAAGGCTGCCCCTCAAGTCGAGCAATGCGGGCAGGCCGGCGACGCCGAGGGCGACGTTGACGATCCCAAGCCTCCATGGCCGGCCGAACGTGTCGGAAACAATCACGCCTACCTCGATTCCTGTCAGCTGTCGCAGCCGGCTGCGCAATCCGCTCGCGCTTGCGTCCGGGTCCTCAGGCAGCAGGGTGACAACGTCCTCGCCGGGGACGTTCGACTGATCGACGCCGCCGTTCGCGCACACAAATCCATGGCGCGTCTCGGTGATCAGGACTCGATGTGACCGCAGCACGCGGACGCTTTCATCGAGGATCACCTGCACCATTCGGGGGTCGGGAACGGCCACCAGGTTGGCTGCGATGCTCACCGCCTCAGGACTCGCATTCACGGTCTGAAGGCTGATCAGCCGTCCTTCAGACTTGGACACCACCTTCTGCGCAACGACAAGGACGTCGCCCGTTGCGAGCTTCGATCGGGAGCTGATGAGCTCTCCGAGGTCGTCGCCCGGTCGGACCTCAGGCAGGCCCTCCACTCCGATCAGTTCGAGGCGCGTCACACCGCACGGCGCAACCGCGCCAGATCGCCGGGCTCGTCCAGGTCGAGCGCCATGGCGTCGGATTGATGGACTGCGAAGTTCACTCCCGCGTTCTCCGCCTCCTGCCGGAACTTGGCGAGTGAGTCCGAGCCGAAATGGAGCGTCATCGCGCCCGGCGGACGGAGGTAGAGCGCATTGGTGCCGCCCCGTCCTACCGCCGGTACGGCCACCGCCACGGGAGCTTCGATCCGGGACGCTGATACGAGCACCTCACGCACGGCACCGATGGTGACCAGCGGCAGGTCGCTCGACAGGAGCAGAACAGCTTGAGCACCGCCCTCCACAGCTCGAGCGATGCCGCGTGCTGCAGCCACGTTCTGCCCTTCTTGCCTCGGCTCGAGCAGGACTTCCGCCCCCCAGGTCTCAGCCAGATCTGCGACCCCTTCGCCGCCTGCGACGACCAGCACGTGATCGCCGGCCGCAGCCGCTCGCACGGCGAGCCGAGCATTCCGCCGGGCGAGAGCGCGGCGCGACTTTGGTCCAAGCACAGGCTGCAGGCGCTGCTTGGCCGAACCGAAATCCTTGATCAGAACGACCACCCAGGTGGACACGGCTAGCCCCATTGCTTTCGCAGGCGCGGGAGGATCTGCGAGCCGTAGAGCTTCAGGAATCGCGCCTGGTCATCGCCAGGCGAGTGGAAGACGAGGTGATTGAAACCGAGCTCCAGGTACGGCCGGAGCTGCTCGATATGTTCGTCCGGATCGTTCGACACGAGCCAGCGGCGGTGCGCGACATCCTCGACGTCGCGTGCAAGGCGCTCCATCTCGCGAGGATCGTCGACGCCGGCCTTCGCTTCGGCCGGTAGGGCAAGCGCGGCCCAGATCTTCGTGTCTTCCATCGCACGCGACCGATCTGTGTCGTAGGCCACCTTGACCTCGATCATCCGATCCAGCTTGGTCGCGTCACGACCCGACTCTTTTGCCCCATCTGCGAATGACGGGAGCAACTGCTCCGAATAGAGCTCCATTCCCTTGCCCGACGTGCAGATGAGCCCGTCGGAGGCACGCCCGGCGTACTTCGCCACCTGGGGACCACCGGCGCCCACGTAGATCGGCACCGGCTCGTCTGGCCGGTCGTAGATCGTCGCGTTGCGCGTGTGGTAGTACTCGCCGTCGAAGGTGACCGACTGCTCGGTCCAGAGCAGGCGGATCAGCTTGATTGCCTCGCGGAGGCGGGCAAAGCGCTCTTTGTTATCCGGCCACGGGATGCCGAGCGCACCTTCGTTCAAGTGCTCACCCGTGCCGACTCCGAGGATGACGCGTCGTGGGAAAAGCGATCCAAGCGTCCCGAACGCCTGCGCGACGATCGCCGGGTGGTACCGGAAGGTTGGAGTCGCGACCGATGTGCCCAACGCGACTCGTTTCGTCCGCTCGCCCGCCGCGGCGAGCCATGCGATCGCGAAAGGCGCATGACCGTCGGAATGGCGCCACGGCTGGAAGTGGTCGCTCACGAACACGCTTTCAAAGCCGTTGTCCTCGGCGGCGATGGCAAATTCGAGCAGTTCGCGAGGTCCGAATTGTTCGGCGGAAGCCTTATAGCCGAGGCGCAACATGGTTAAGGGCCCGGGCGGGGGACGCGCTTGTAGTAACGCCTCCAGCTGAAGGCGACGCCGCCGGCTCCGGCGACGACAAGCACGACAACCAGCGCGATGAGGCTGTGGCTGTCAAAACTCCCGACCGCGCCGGCGGTCATGAGGATGAACAGGCCGATTGCGAGCAGCATCATCACCACCAGCGTGGCGGCGCGGTGGAACCTCATCGTCCTGCTAGCTTACCGGCGCGTGGGACAGCCAAGTCCGAGGGTCGTGCGGCGCAAGTCGGTCACGTCGACGCAGGACGTCGCTCGCGCGTTGCCGATCGGGTCAGTCGTGGTCGCCGACCATCAGACTGCAGGCCGAGGTCGCCTGGATCGCCAGTGGGAATCTCCGCCGGGCACCGCACTGCTCGTCTCGTTCGCACTGCGCCCAAACCCGCTGATGAGCCTGGCGGCCGGCGTCGCAGCCGCCGAGGCATGTGGCAGCGCTGTTCGGCTCAAGTGGCCCAACGACCTCTTGCTGGGCGCCGCCAAGTTGGGCGGAATCCTGGTTGAAACCACCCCGAACAAGGCGATCTGTGGCATCGGCATTAACCTGACCTGGGCGCCTCCGGGCGCAGCCAAGCTGAACCAGGGTCGGGATGTGCTGCTGGGCAAGCTGCGCATTGAGCTGGAGAGGTGGGCTTCCGCGAGCCCCGAAGACGTGCTCGCCCGCTGGCGAGACCTCTCCGACACACTGGGCCGGAGGGTGCGCGTCGAGCTGGCCGGAAGAGTCATCGAGGGCATGGCTGAGGACATCGGATCCAATGGCGAGCTCATCGTCGATGGGGCGCCGGTGACCTTCGGCAGCGTCATTCACTTATGAGCTCGACGATTTCCGGAAGGACCTCCCCAGACTTGCCCCGGATGACCACCTCGGCGAGCTCGTCGAACGGCGTGGGCTCCGCATTGACCACGACCAGCTTCGCGCCGGCCCTGACTGCGACCAATGGGATGTCCGCCGCCGGGTAGACGACGAGCGAAGTACCCACGACGAGCATCACGTCCGCCTGGCGCGCGAGCGCGAAAGCTTCCTGGATGGCGGCCTGCGGCATTGCCTCTCCAAACAGCACCACCGTCGGTTTGAGAAAGACCCCGCCGCAAACCTTGCATCGCGGCGGCATCTCCACCTCCAGCCTTGCCTGGACCTCACTCCGAGGTTCACGATTCCCGCAGTCGAGGCACTGGACGGTGCGGCCGGATCCATGCACCTCGATGACGTTGCGGCTGCCCGACTCCTGGTGCAGCCCGTCGGTGTTCTGAGTCACGACGGCAGCCAGATGGCCGGCGGCCTCGAGCGCGGCGAGGGCATCGTGTCCGGGGTTCGGGCGGGCCGCAAGCGCGAGGCGGCCGCGATCCTTCGACACCATCCAGTAGGCGGTCGGGTCAGCCATGAAGTACTCGATCGAGGCGACCTTGATCGGATCGAACTTGGTCCACAGGCCGCCGTCGCCCCGAAAGGTCGGGATACCGCTTTCTGCTGAGACCCCGGCGCCGGTCAACGCCAGGCCCCGCCGAGCCGCGGAAAGCAGCTCAGCCGCATGACGGGCCGTCACGATCCGTCCTTGGGCGCCGCGGTGAATAGCCCTTTCCCCGCGTAGTGCCGCCTGTGGACCGAGTAGTTGCTGATCGCCACGTCAGCGGACCATCCGCCGGTATGTTAGAGGCGTGCGCGTGACCGGCCCGGACTCGCGCCGCACGATCGCGCTCTACATCGCGGCCGGTGCTTCGTTCGCTGCACTCTCGGCTCGTGGCCTGACCGTCCCGCTCTACGCGCACGACCTTGGCGCGAGCCGGTTCGAGGTCGGCGCTCTGTTCTCGGTTTCGACCCTTGCGGCTGCCCTGCTGTCGCTTCCATCCGGCATCCTGGTCGACCGTTTCGGCGCGCGGGCGCTGCTTGCCATCTCATTTGTCCTCGCCGCGGGCTCGCAGCTCGCCACCGCCGTCACGCCAAGCGTCGCGCCTCTTTTTTTCTGGCAGGTGATCGGTGGCCTGGCCGGCGGCGTGCAGCAAACGGCGCTGTTCAGCGCCGTGACGGAATCCACCTCCGCCAGCCGCATGGGACGCACGATGGGCTGGTTGACGTTCTCGATGCAGGCGGGCTTCTTCCTCGGGCCATCGGTCGCCGGCATCGCTCTGCGCTGGATCGACATCAGGACCGACATCGCTGTGACGACCGCCCTTCTACTCTTTGCGATCCCCGGCGCGATCGCGGCCAGTGGAACGCGTCAGCAAACCGGTCGAGGCCTGTCGTTGCGCGCGCCGCTGCAAGCGTTGCTCCGGCAGCGCTCGTTCTTGCCCGTGACCATCGGGCTGGTCGCGGCCACGCTGGTCTCGGGCACCATCGGGGCGTTCCTGCCCGTGTTCGGCCGGGAGGCTCTGGGATTACCCAGCGCGCAGGTTGGCTACCTGCTCGCCCTGCAGGCGGTCGCCAACGGTCTTTCACGGCTTCCTGGCGGCCGGCTCGTGGATCGGGCGCGTCACCGCTGGCCGATCGTGTTCGTGGGCGTGCTCGGCTGGTCGGCGGCTTGCGTCGTACTCGGTCACCTGACCGGGTTTGTCGGGCCGGCGATCGTGCTCGCGGCCGGAACGCCGTTCATAGCAACCGCCTTTGTCGCCATGGGCGTCGTGTTCGCGGACCTCTCCGCCACCTCGACGCGCGGAGTCACGATGGGGATGTACGGGACGATCCTGTTCCTCGGGCTCTCGGCGGGCCCACTGGTGTTCGGCCCGGTGGTCCAGGGCTACGGCTACGCGGCCGGCTTCACCGCCTGCGCGGTGGTCGCGTCGGTGCTTGCAGTCGTGATGGCTGCGTTCCACGCGGAGCCTCTGCGCCCTCGGACCGAGGTGCCGCTGCCTCCGCCGGCGCCCGGGACCTGAGGTATTCGGCCAGCACACTCTTGTGGCTGGGAAAAGCGAGAGGCGGGAGCGAGTCGAACTGGAACACGCCGACCTCAAGCATCTCGGCGCCGGCCGAGGGCTGGGCGCCGTCGACCAGCCGGCCCCGGTAAGCGATGGCCACCATGCTCGGCGCGTCGGTCTTGGGGATGTGGTACACGCCGATCAGCCCGGTCAGCTCGACCTCCGCACTGATCTCCTCGAAGCATTCGCGCGCCGCGGCGACCGCCGGGTCCTCGTCGTCGTTGACGAACCCGCCGGGCAGGCACCACAAACCATAGCCGGGCTCGATCGCACGGCGACCCAAGACGATCCCGCCACCGGCCATCACGACGACGGCCGTCGAGACTTTCGGGTCACGCCAAAGGACGAAGCTGTCGTGCGGGCAGGCTTCGACCTCGCGACCTTCGATCACGCGCGGCACCAACGGTGCGCCGCAGTTGATGCAGAAGTGGCCCACTTCCAGTGGACTGTACCGGCCGGACGCAGCGCCCAGAGCCCCGATATGCGGCACGGGCCCGCACAGGCCACCCAGAGGAGGTTAACGCGGGCCGATGAAAGAGGTCGGCTCGCTAGGCGCGTGCTGTTGCTGCTTCGCGGGAGCGTTCATGTCTGCGACCCGAACCTGGTTGCGGCCGCCTTGCTTGGCGGCGTAGAGCGCCTGGTCGGCGCGCTCCATCAACGTCGTGAACAGAGCGGGTTCATCAGTGGCGGCGAGGCCGATGCTGATCGTGAGCTTCAGCCCGCCGGGAAACGTGGCCGCTGCGACCTTTGACCGGATGCGCTCGGCAAGAGTCCGCGCTCCGGCCTCGGTCGTCTCGTGGAGGATCATTCCAAACTCCTCTCCTCCATAGCGCGCGCATACGTCGGATTCGCGCGCGCCGGTGACGAGGATCGAAGCGAGCTCCGCCAGCACGGCATCGCCGTTCAGATGGCCGTAGGTGTCATTGACCTGCTTGAAGTGGTCGAGGTCGATCATCATGAACGCGATCGCGTTGTGGTGCCGCCGCGCTCGATTCATCTCTTGCAGGAATCGCTGCGCCAGGGCGCGCCGGTTCGGCAGCTTCGTCAGCTCGTCGGTGAGCGCGTTCTCCTCCTGAGCCTGGAAGAGCTGAGCATGCCGGATCGCGATCGCGGCTTCCGAAGCAACACCATTGAGCAGGTCGGCCTGGTCCTCGGTCAGCTCGCGCCACGCGTTGAGGTACAGCTCCATCGCCCCCATCAGCTGACCCGACCGCTGCACTGGAACCACGAGCACGTGCTGAGGATGTCCGCCTCCCTCGATGCCTGGAGCCATCCGCTCGTCGAGCTTGACCACGAGTGGGCGCATGGCCGCAATGGCGCTGCGAACCGGCTCCTCGTCGAGCTTGCGCACGGCGCCACGGGCGCGGGGGGTGAGGTTGTATTCCGCATCCCGATGCATCTCAGCCTTGCCCTGCTGCACCAGGTACATCGCCCCGGCGACAGCGCCCATGATCCGGCCGGCGTGCGTGAGAGCGACGTTCAGGACCTCCTCCAGGGCCAGCGAGGAGTTGACGGCGGACGCGATCGCCAGCAAGAGCGCCGCCCGATCTCGGGCTCCGCTCTCGTCATCGAGGGCGGCCTGGAGCTCCCGCGTCGTTCCCCGGAGCCGCATCAGGGATACGGTCAGGAGCAGAAAGGCGAAGACCAGGAGTCCAGACGTGACGAGCAGTACGGCCGCGAGATCCAAAGAACCAAACCCTCCTGGCGCTGAAGTTGCCTTAGGTTAACGCTCGAGCTGCGGACTTGGTTCGGGCTGCAAAGCGCGGGGGATGGCCGCTGTCCTTCTCGCGGAACCCAATCCTCTCCCACTGCACGCCCGGAGGCGCCTGGAAAATGCACGCTGGGCTATACTCGCGCCGATCTGGAGCCCCTTTCTTTCGACGACCTCCCGCTAGGCGGCGAATGGACCACTCGCCGTCGCACCATTTCGGAATCAGAGATCGCGCTGTTTGCCGCGGTCTCGGGCGATTTCTCACCCCTTTCGATTGAAGCCGGCCCCGGCCAAGCGCGCGTCGCGCCGCCCACGCTTCTCGTCGCCATTGCAGTCGGGCTTGGCACGATCGACATGCCAGTGCCGGCCGTCGAGGAATGGGCATGGCTCAACTGGAAGTTTCCGCGCCCCGTTCGTGCCGGCGAGACGATCTACGCTCGCTGGACGCTGACTCAGAAGCGCCCACCGATTGGCGCGGCGCCGACCTCGATCGTCGTGTGGCGGGTGGACATCCACACGGCGGACGGCGCGCTTTGCGCCGAGGGCGAGGTTGGAGCTACAGTCCGGCGCCAGGTGGTGGCACAGGAGCGGCGTCCTGCGGAACCCGTGGCCGCAGCGGCAGCCGCGGCACCGCGTAGGCGGCGTAGGCGACGTCCGAGCCCAGCCGGCGGGCCGCTGCCGGAGGTCCCCGCCGTCACTGCGCCTTCAGCCTCCGTCGCCAAGCCTGAGCGGGCCGTCGGGACGGCGCGGAGGCGACGGCGGCGGCGCCCCTCCGGCGGGGGGGCAGCCCGTGAGGGAGACCCAGCCGGGAGCGCGGCTCCGCCACCGGAAGCGGCAGCCCCACCCCCTGCTTCAGCCACGCCCAACTCGAGTACCAGCGAACGTGGCGGCCTGAGCGGGGTGATCCGGCGCCTGCGCCGGACCTAAACCGGGACCGCCAGCGCCTCCAGATACTCGATCACACGGCGGGTGAGCTGTGTCGGCGTGGAGGCGCCGCTGGTCACGCCGACCTTTTTGGCGCCCGCGAACCAGCTGAGATCCAGGTCCTCCAGCTTGTCGACGAGGTAGGCCGGCTTCTTGCCGAGCTTCTTGACCACCTCGACCAGCCGCAGCGAGTTGGACGAGCGCGGGCTGCCGACCACGATCACGAGGTCAACGTGCTGCGCCGCTTCGACCGCGGCCTCCTGGCGCTCCTGGGTCGCCCGACAGATCTCGTTGTGCACCTCGGCCTGCGGGTAGCGTGACTTGACGCGACCGATCAGGTCCTCCGTATCCCAGACGGAAAGCGTGGTCTGGCACGTGACCGCGATCCGATCGCCTTTGAGATCGAGCGCGTCGATGTCGTCGGGATCCTGGACCAGGTGAACCTTGCCAGGCGCCTCACCCATGACGCCTTCGGGCTCGGGGTGTCCTTTGCGTCCGATATAGACGACGTCATAGCCCTTGTTGGCGAGATCGGCGACGAGCTCGTGGGTGCGAACGACGTCCGAACAGGTGGCGTCGACCGGCTTCAGGCCTAGCTCAACTGCTCGCTGCTTGACCTGGGGGGACACTCCGTGGGCGGTGAAAATGACCGTCCCTTCTTTGATCTGGCTCAGGCCCGCGAGCCGGTCGGGCTGATCTATCAGCGCGATGCCCTGCTCCTCGAGGCCGTCGGTCGCGTGCGTGTTGTGGACGAGCATGCCGAGCATATGGACCGGCCCGTGAGTCTCCTCGCGCACCCGTTTGGCGATCCGAAAGGCGTCCACAACGCCATGGCAATAGCCTCGCGGAGTGATCTTGAGCACCTCCATTTGAAACCGAGTCTACGTGAGATGATCTGGGGCCCATGGCAGTCGCCACGGTCGGCGCGGTCCGGTCCGAACTGACTGAGTACGCCCGTGACGCTCGCTTGTCCAGAGCTTGGGCCTTGATCCTGGACAGCATGGTCTTCGCAGTCCTCAGTTTCGTCATCAACAGCGTCTATGGGGTGACGCAAATTACCTCGGGATCGCCGGCCCCCGACCTCGGTGGATTCGCCAGCTATACCACCAGCACAGTCGTGCCTTGGCCATGGCTGACCCTGGCGGGGATTGTTTACTTCATGGTGCCAGAGGCGTTGTTTGGCGCGACGCTGGGCAAGTACTGGGCGCGGATACGAGTGGTACGGGTCGACGGGCGGCCGTTGAACCTGGGTGCCGTCGCGATCCGCAACCTCTTGAAACCGATTGACTGGCTTCCAATCCTCTACCTATTGGGCGGCGCATCCGTCCTGATCACAAAGAACAGCCAGCGGCTCGGAGACCTCGCGGCCGGGACCACCGTGGTTTACCGCCATCGTGCGTCGGAGCCGGGTGCGACCCGCCACGCGGGACTGCAGGCACAGCGAATCGCCGGCATTCTTCTGGTCGCAGCGGCGCTGTTCACCGTGGCGTTCGATTACTTCGGTCGCCCGCCATTGGTCATCGAGGGACTCTTCAACGTGCGGCAGCTCGCACCCGGCGGGGTGAACTCGTACACACTAGGCGACCCCCAATGGGGTCTCGGCACCGTCACCTATCGCGTTGCCGCTGCCACCAACTCGGGTCTGTGCAATGGGACGGTCACACTGCAGTGGTTTGGACTGGGCTGGACCGAGGGAACGTCGTCCTTCGGCTGTCCCGTCTAGCTGACACCCGCGAAGAGATCGCTTTCCGGTAAAGGAGACCCCGGTTTCCCCCGGACCAGCTGGTAGTACTCCGTCCCAAACGCCATCTCGTAGATCTGGCTCGCCATCGTCGCGAACCACGAATTGGGATCGTTCTGGCTCACGTGCACGCCGAATGCCTTGCGCTTCTGATCGACGTAGTCGTGGACGTCGACGCGAGTCGTCACCAGCTCATCGGGCGTGCCGGCGATCCGCATGTTCGTGTTCTGACTTTGCGCCTCTTCCGGCATCTGCTTCATGAACTCTTCCATCATCGATCGCGGAATTGCGGTGTAGTAGAGCTTCTTCGGTGCCCAGCCCTCGCGCTCGACCAGTTCCAGCGCCGCGTTCGTGACGTGATGCGCTTTGATGTGGTCCGGGTGTCCGTACACGCCATCCTCGGCATACGTCACGACGACATCCGGCCGCTCATCGCGGATGAGCACCGCAAGCTTGGCGGCCGCTTCCTCAAGCCGAGCCTGATGGAACGAGCGAGGGTCCTTGTTGTCTGCCGTGTCCACCATCCCCGAGTCGCGATAGCCGAGAAACTCGATCCGGTCGACCCCGAGAATCTCTCCCGCAGCCTTGAGCTCCTCCGTGCGGATCTCGCCTAAGCGCGGGCGAGTTGCTTCGGGATCCATGTTGTGGATCTCGCCCACCTCCCCCCGCGTCGCGGTGGCCAGGACCACACGATGGCCGTGCGCCTTAGCCTTCATCATCACGCCGCCCGTCGAGATCGACTCGTCGTCGGGATGTGCATGGACAAGCATCAGGGTTCCCATCTCTAGTGACCTCCTCCGATCAACACGTCGGCGAGCTGCTTGATTCCACCGTGGCCGGGTGCCGGAATCGTGCGATCGGCGGCGGCGATCACCTCATCCGGTGAGCCTTCGACCGCGACTCCAAGTCCGGCCCAGGCGATCATCGATGCGTCGTTACGGCCGTCACCCACTGCCACGCACTGATCTTGCGGTATGCCGAGCCGCTGGCACAGATAAGCAAGCGCCGAAGCCTTGTCGCTCTCTACGCTGGTGAACTCGAGATAGGTCGGCACGGAGGTGGCGACGTTCAGCCGGCCTTTCCAGCGTTTGCGAGCTTCCGGCAGCAGCCCTTCAAGCACCAGCGCGGTCGCCACGATCACAAGCTTCGGTGTGGTCGGCCCCATCGCCGCATCGAGGTCACCGATCACGTGGATCTCCATGCCGGCGTGGTTCGCGTACTCGTGCGCCTCCGGCCGGTCCCGCTCGACGATGAGCTGGTCGTTTCGATAAGCCTGGACGTGCAGGTCTCGCTCGCGCGCAAAGCGGATCACCTCCGTCGCCAGGTCGTGCTTCATACCGTGGTCGAGAAGGGTCGTTCCGTCCACCATCCGGATCTCAGCGCCCTGGTAGCAGATGATCGGGCCGTCCAGCCCAAGCCGCTTGGCCCACGGCACGGCGCCTGGAAACGGCCTGCCGGTGCATGCCACCACCGTCACGCCCGCCCGGATGATCGAGCTGAGCGCCTCGACGTCGCGGGGGTCGAGATTCAACCTCAGATCAAGGATCGTGCCGTCGAGGTCGAGGGCCATCAAGCGATAGCGTGTCGCGAGGGCTATTTCTTGACCTCGGGGTTCAGGAGGTTAGGTGGGCGGCCGCCGCGGACGGCCGTCGCCATGTTGCGCGCGGCCATGGACGACATCTCCGACCGCGTGCGGACCGTGGCGCTCGCGATATGCGGAGCGAGCACAACGTTCGGCATCGGGACCAGGCCTGGGTGAACGGCCGGTTCGCGCTCATACACGTCGAGGCCCGCGCCAGCGATCTTCTTGGCGTTAAGCGCCTCGACCAGCGCTGCTTCGTCGACCACCGGGCCGCGTGATGTGTTGATGAGGATCGCCGACTTCTTCATCTGGCCGAACTGCGGCGTGCTGAGCAGGTGGTGCGTCTCCTCGGTCAGGGGCACATGCACGGATACGAAGTCGGCCTCCGCGAGCAATCTGCCCAGGTCGACCCGCGTCGCACCCAGCTGCTGTTCGGCATCCGGTGGCAGAGGATGGGGGTCGTAGTAAAGGACGCGCATGTTGAAACCCTTGGCGCGATGCGCGACCCCGCGGCCGATACGGCCGACGCCGATGAGGCCAAGCGTGGCACCGAACACGTCGGCGCCGAGCATCATGTCGATCGCCCAACCCTTGAACCGTCCCTGCCGGGTGAAGTTGTCGGCTTCGACGATTCGCCGGGCAGTTGCCATCAGCAGGGTGAACGCGAAGTCGGCGGTCGAGTCGTCGAGCACGCCTGGCGTGTTCGTCACCATGACCTGGTGCGCGGTGGCGGCGGCGACGTCGATGTTGTCGAAGCCGACGGCTACATTGCTGACGATCTTCAGGCCTGGCGTCGACAGCACGGTCTCGCGAATCGGATCCATGAGGTGGCTAACGATCCCGAAACAACCCTCTGCCGCGCGCCGGATGCTCGCCTCGTCAAGCGCTTCGTTGGCCGGGTAGGCGACGACTTCGGCCGCCTCCGCAAGGATTGCCGGCCCTGGGTCGATGATCGGGTGCATCAAAAGGACGCGGGGTCTTCCGCCCGTGCTCATGGGTTCAAGCCCAGCTCCTGTGCAATCGGCTTCAAAGCATCGCGGACGATTTCCACGTGCTCGTCGAAGGGTATACCGAGTTGCTCTGCGCCTGCGACGAGCATTTCGCGGTGCACGCCACGAGCGAATGCTTTGTCCTTCATCTTCTTGCGCACTGTGCTCGGCTCGACGGAGCCAAGGGACTTATCCGGCTTGACCAGCGCGCAGGCGATGATGAAGCCGCACATCTCGTCCACCGCATAAAGCGCCTTGCGCGCGGACGTATCTCGAGGAATGTTCAAGTAGTCAGCATGCGAAGCGATGTCCTCAAGAAGGTCCTCGGGCCAGCCGCGCTCGCGCAGCATCTGCATCCCTCGCATGGGGTGTAGGTCTAATGTCGGCCCTGACTCGTAGTCCCAGTCGTGGATGAGGCCCAGCACCGCCCAGCGTTCCTCATCCTCGCCAAACCGTCGAGCGTAAGCGCGCATCGCAGCCTCGACGCTTCGCATATGCCGGCGCAGCTGGTCGGTCTTCGTCATCGAGGTGACGAGCTCCCAGGCATCGTCCCGAGTCGGTGTCACCTGAGGTGGGGCCGGGTGGCCGGCCGAGAGATTTGGAGATCCAGGTGGTCCGAGCCGAAGGCAGGGGTGGACCGAGGAGGAGCGCATCTGCGCATGCGCGACGACGAAGGGACGGGCCCCCTAACGCACGGATCGGGCCGCCTGGGCTCCAAAGATCGGGTCGGCATCCCGGGTCTCACCTCTAGCTCAATATCTCCTTCAGTGTCGCCAGCAGACGTTCATGCTGGTCGCGAGTCCCGATCGTGATCCGGAGCCAGCCGGCGATCGGCTCAAGATCGTAATGGCGGACGAGGATCCGTCGCTCGCGCAGGGCGTCCGCGACGGCAGCGGCCGAGTTGGCCAGGGCCGGCTTGACGAACACGAAATTGGCAGCCGACGGTGAGTACGATTCGAAACCCAGCTCGAGAAGCTGGTTCTCCAACCAGGCACGCTCGGCCACGACGTAGTCGACGATCTTGCGGTGGTGATCCTCGTCCTCGATCGCCGCGCACGCAGCGACGATGGCGAGCCGATCCATGTTGTACGAATCCTTGACCGAATCCAGCGCGGCAACGAGCTCGCGACTTCCCAGCGCGAAGCCGATCCGCATACCAGCCAGCGCATAAGACTTGGACATCGTGCGAAGGATGAGGAGGTTTTCGTGCTTCGCGAGGAGAGCAACCTGGGACTCTAGGGCGAAGTCGACGTATGCCTCATCCAGCACGACTACCCCTTTCGATCGCATCAGCACCCGCTCGACCGACATGCGGCCGTGCCAGGTCCCCGTCGGCGAGTTGGGGTTGACTAGGAACTTCAGTGGGGCCGGGTCATCCAGCAGGCCGGGGGACCAGGTCCACGCCTCGGCACTCCTGTGCGGCGAGGGTATGGCCTCGTGGATTCGGCAGAGGGGCTCGAACAATGGATAGCTCGGAGTCGGATAGGCGACCTTGTCGCCCGCGCCGGCGAACGCGCGAAAGCACATCTCGATCAGGTCATCCGCGCCATTTCCAACTGAGACCTGTGCCGGGTCCAGTCCGAAATGCTTTGCGATGGCGCACCGGGCTGGGGCCGCGGTAGGACTCGGATAGAGGCGGAGTGATTCGCCGGCCGCAGCCTTGATCGCCTCGGTCACCTTCGGGGACGGCGGCAGCGGCGATTCGTTGGTGTTGAGCTTGACCCAGTCCTCGCCGTCGGGCGGCTGCTCGCCAGGGACGTATGGCTTGAAGCCCTGAAGGGCCTTCCTGACGAAGCTTTTCGACATTACGAAGCTTTTCGACATTCGAGCAAGAAGGTCTCAAGAGCCAGGCGGGGGCTGACGTTTTGCTCTAGGTAGCCGAGGGCGTCGTAGGAGAGCTCGATCAGCCGCGCCCAGCGCCCCAGCTCGCGGCCTCCGCTCGCGAGCATCCTCTTGCGCAGCTCGATCTGCCAGCTGGCGAGCGCAAAAAGCGCGGGATCCTCGGTCTCGCCCTCGGTCCGCCGCCATGCCATCTGCCCCGCGTCCAGCTCTGCCGCGACCCGCAGAGGCACGTCGGCGGGGGCGCCGAAGACCTCCTCGAGGCGCCGAGTCCACTCGTGGTGGAGCTCGATCACGGCCTGATCGCCGGCCACGCGCACGGCCCAACCGGGGCGGCCGCGCGCCAGCTCCGCGATGAGTCGCGCACGGCCAGGGTCGACCCCCTCCGCCGCGAGCAGCGTCTCGATCTCCGGCGAGGGCACCGGGTGGAAGAACACGCGCTGGCAGCGGGATACGACCGTGGGCAGCACAACGAACGGGTTGAGGCTCGGCGTGGTGAGGATGATCACCCGGTGCGGATGTGGCTCTTCGAGCGTCTTGAGCAGGACGCTCTGGTCCTGGTCGCGGACACGACCGACATTCGCGATCAGCGCCACGCGGCGCACGGCTAGAGCGGGCTTGAGGTTCAGGAAAGCCTGCAGCGACAGCTCGTGGAACTCAGGGGGCTTGTCGGGAAGCAAACGGATCTCGTTGATCGACAGTGGTTTGATCCGGTCGTCTTCCCAGTAATCGAGGTGGCGAGCAAGCGGCGCCTCGGGCAGCAGCGCACGTGCGAGGGCGCGTGCGGTGGTGGTCTTGCCGAGCCCCGATTCACCGACGAAGAGATAAGCGTGCGCAAGGCGATCGCTGTCGACCTGAGAGCGCAGCTGGTCCAGCGCCTGCGAATGTCCAGCGACCGCGGGGAATGGATCGGTCACGGCGCCTGGGGTGGCGCCGCTCGTCGGGCCTTGGTCTCGCGCTCAAACGCGAGACGCTGCGCGCGACCCTGCAGCCACACCTCGCGGATCCGCTGAAGCGCCGTCCAGTTGGTGAGCGCCGCCAGCAGGAAGACGACCGCGTAGAGCACATATCCGCCAAAAATCAGGCCGATCACCGTCACGACAACGCGCTCCGGCCGCGCGAAGACTCCTGACTCACAGGTGAAGCCCAGGCTCTGGGCACGCGCCCGCACGTAGCTCACGAGGAACGACCCGGCCAGGGCGGCGAGCGTCGCGAGCACCAGCCATCGCTGGAAAGGCCCGCCTGAGCCGACGAAGTACGCGGCAAGGCCGAGGTAGATCGCACCCTCTGAGTAGCGGTCGAGCGTGGAGTCGAGGAAGGCCCCGTACGGATAGCTGGTGTGAGTGGAGCGTGCCAGGGCCCCGTCCAGGATGTCGCATGTTCCGGCGAAGATCAGGACCACGCCGGCCCACTGCAGGTGGCCGAAGGCGGCGAGCGTTGCCGCAACGAAGGTCAACATCAATCCCACGACCGTGACCTGGTTCGGCGTCAAGGGCACGCGCCCGACGGCCGACATCAAGCCTTCCGCCCTGCGGCGGACCCAGGCTTCAAACCGCGTGGTGAACATGGCCCTCCTCCGCCTGCCGAGACGCGCCCTGCGCTGACTCGCGTGCTTCCTCGTAAACCTCGATCACCTGCGACGCAACCGTCTCCCATGCGTAGCGGCGGGCCTTCTCGTGCCCATAGGCGCCCATGCGGCGTCGCAGCTCAGCATCCCGAGTCAGGACGATCAGCGCTGCGCCAAGCTCAGCCCACCCCTTGGGGCGGACGGTCAGGCTGTCGCGCCCCGGTTCCAGGACCGACATATAACCAGGGACCTCCGTGGCGACCACGGGCAGCCCCGAGGCCATCGCCTCGAGGAGCACGATGCCGAAGCTCTCGGCGCCAGTGGCCGGCGCGCAAAAGATGTCCGCGCTGCCGTAATACCGCGGCTTAACGGAGTCAGGCACGTAACCCGCGAGCACCACGTTGGGGACGCGGTGACGGGTGATGTACGACTCAACCTTGCCCCGCAGTGGCCCGTCGCCCACGATGATCAAGCGGCTCTGCGGCACACGCGCGCGCATGAACTCATAGCCGCGCAGCAGGTCGCCGAGTCCCTTTCGCTTTTCCAGGCGCCCGACAAAAAGAATGTTCACGCAGTCGTCGCGCAGGTGGCGGATTGGCGACAGGCCGGGCTTGAACACGTCGATGTCGATCCCGTTCGGGATGACTCGCAGGGGAAAGTCGGGGAAGTAGCGGTTGAAAAAGCTCCGCGCGGGTTCGCTCACCGCGATGCCGCGATGGAGGCGGTCCAGGTAGGGGTGCAGGATGCCTCGGCCGTAGTAGTACCCGATGTTGGAGTGCGCGAAAGCGTGAAATGTGCCGACGTTCGCGGTGGTCGACGCTTGCAGCATCGTGATCGGCAGTGCCGGCATGAGGGGCTCGTGGAAGTGAAGGACGTCAAAGCGCTCCGCTTCGATAATCGCGGCGACTTGATTGGCCAGGTGAAAGCTGAGCGTGATGCGGGCGACAGAGTCGTTGACCGGCACAGCGATGGGGGTTCCGATCCGATAGAACTCACGGGTGTCGAAGTCGATGTCGGCACGACTCGAGGGTGCGAAGATGCGCACCGCATGGCCATGCTGGCGCAGCTGGCGGGCCAGATGCTGCACGTGGTCCGTCACACCGCCCGGCGAAGCGAAGTCATATGGCGAGACGAGACCGATCTTCATTCGGATCCCCCGCGTCGCGGGTAGGCCGGATTTATTCCGGCCGTCACCCATTCGTCCCACTTCAAGGCGCCACCCCACCATTGCCTCGAGAGGGGGGCCCGTGGGGGGATCCTGATCCCCCCGCGCTCTTTCCGATTTTCATTTGGATTTCCCGCATCGCAGATAGGCCGGATTTATTCCGGCCGTCACCCATCCGTCCCACTTCAAGGCGCCACCCCACCGTTGCCTCGAGAGGGGGGCTCGTGGGGGGATCCTGATCCCCCCGCGCTCTTTCCGATTTTCATGCTAATTCCTCGCGTCGCAGGTGGCGCACTTTCATGGCGAGCCTTCCCAAATGCGGTGTGGCACGTGCCACTGCTCGGGATGGCTCCGGATGAACGCTTCGATCTGGCGCAGAACCTGCTGCGTCGCGCGAACCTGGTCGCCCATCGAATCCCCCGTGTCCTTGGCGAAGACCAGCGGAGCGCCCTCTGCCTGGTAGGTGTCGTCCGGAAGCCGGTATACGCAAACCGGGAAAAGTGGGGTTCCAAGACGCAGCGCGATCGCGGCGGGCCCCAGGGGAATCGGCGCCGGCCGGCCGAAGAAAGGCATCCGATGGCCGGTGCCGGTGATGTCGCGGTCGATCGCGGTGATCACCATCTCCTTGTCGTGCAGCGCCTGGAGGACCTTGCGAAGTCCGCCGTGCCCGAGAGTCAAGACGCTGATGCCGAGGCGAGCGCGCGTTTCCCGATACCACTCGAAGAGAGCCCGAGGCTCCAGCTCCTCGGCAAAAAAGCTGACCGGTGTCAGCGTCGCGGACCAGATCGCCGAGACCACTTCGTACGAGCCCATGTGGCACGACACCACGAGCACGCCTTTGCCGATCGCCCGAGCTTCCTCGAGATACTCCAGCCCCTTCACCTTGAGCAAGGGCCGCATGGCCTGCATCGACATGGTCGGCAGCTGCATGAGGTCCGCGTAGGCCTTGGCGTGATTGCGGAAGTTGAGCCACGAGAGGCGGCGCAGTTCGCGCTTGTCGTTCTCCAGCTCCGGGCATGCGACCTTCAGGTTGAACTCGAGTCGCGGGCGAGCCAGCGGCGAGAACCGCCACGCGAATCGAGCCGCAAACACGGCGAGCGCATAGGCCAGGGAACGCGGCAGCCGCTTCACCACCGACTGCACGGCCTTGAACGCGCGGTAGCGCCACACTCAGGCTCATCCCCCGCCCCCGTCCGCGAACATCGGACGGAACGCGTACCACTGGTCGGGACGCTCCTTGATGAAATCCTCGAAACGGCTGACGACGCGCTGCATCAATCCTTCCTTGGTCTCGCCGGCCGGCCAGACGAGGGGGGGGTCCAGGTGGATGTGATGGCGGCCGGGGCCGGTCGCGTACTGGCAAGCGGGTATTAAGGCGGCACCCGTCTTGAGCGCGAAGGCGGCTGGTCCGCCGGGCACGATCGCGCGGCGGCCGAAGAAGCGCACCGTCACGCCCGGGCCCTGCTCGAGATCGCAGAGCAGAGCGACGACTGCGTTCGCTTCGAGCGCCCGGGTGATCGCCCGAACCGCCGATCGGCCGATGGCGATGACATCGAGACCGTAGCGCCGTCGGGTGCGCACGACCGCGTCGTTCAACGATCCCGGGAACCGCTCCGTTACAGCAGAGATCGAATAACCCAGCACGCCGGCGTAGGATCCCGCCATGTCCCACGATCCCATGTGGGGCACCGCCATGATCACTCCCCGCCCTTTGGCGAGGGCCGCATCGATCTGATCGAGGCCGTCGACGGTCATTCGCTTGAGGAGCTCTTCACGTGTGAGACTGCCCATGACCAAAAAGTCCATGAGCATTCGCCCGTAATTCTGGAAGGCACGGCGGGCAACGCGGGAGACCTCCGGGTCGGAGCGGTCGCGGCCGAGGACGGCGGCGTAGTTGTCCAGCGCAGCGCGGCGCTGGGCTGCGCTGAGCCAGAACCAGGCCGCACCGCCCGGCACCGCTGCCGCATGCCGGAGCCCCAGCGGAACAGCCCGCAGGATCCGTGCGCCCGCTTGATAGCTAGCGCCGAGCAGTGGCGGTCGCCGGCTTGGTGCGAGCGACTCGACGGACGCGGCCGTTGGGGGCTCCCGCCTTGTCACCCTGAATGAACTCCTCCACCAGCCGCCTTGCCTCGTTGTCGCTGTACTGCACCGGCGGGGACTTCATGAAGTACGAGGCCGGGCCTTCCAGCGCGCCACCGATGCCGCGATCCAGCGCCAGCTTGGCGCAGCGCACGGCGTCGATCACGATACCCGCCGAGTTGGGCGAGTCATGGACTTCGAGCTTGAGCTCCACGTTCAGTGGGACGTCGCCGAACGATCGGCCCTCGAGGCGGATGTAAGCCCATTTGCGGTCGTGCAGCCATGGCACGTAGTCCGAGGGACCGATGTGGACGTTGTCTGCGCCGACGTCGTAGTCGAGCTGTGAGGTGACCGAGCGGGTCTTCGAGATCTTCTTCGACATCAGCCGATCGCGCTCGAGCATGTTCAGGAAGTCGGTGTTGCCACCGAAGTTCAGCTGATAAGTGCGTTCGAGCTTTACCCCGCGATCGCGAAAGAGCCGGGTCAGCACGCGATGGATGATCGTCGCGCCGACCTGTGACTTGATGTCGTCTCCGATGATCGGGAGGTTCTTGTCCGCGAAGCGCTTCTGCCAGTACGGCTCGCGAGCGATGAACACCGGGATGCAGTTGACGACCCCTACGCCCGCGGTCAGTGCCTGCTCGATGTACCACTTGGTCGCCTCTTCCGAGCCGACCGGCAGGTAGCTGACCAACACGTCGGCCTTCGTCTTCTTGAGGATGCCGACTACGTCGGCGGTCTCGCCGGGCGCCTTCAGGACGATGTCGGCGAGGTACTTGCCGATCCCGTCATGCGTCATTCCGCGCTGAACCTTGACTCCCAAGGCGGGGACGTCACTGAACTTCACCGTGTTGTTAGGCCCGGCGAAGATTGCTTGCGAGAGGTCGAGGCCGACCTTCTTCTTGTCGATGTCGAAGGCGGCCACGAACTCGATGTCGCTGATGTGGTAGCCGCCCAGATTGACGTGCATGAGGCCGGGTACGGACTCCTTCTCCGAGGCGTCGCGGTAGTAGTGCACGCCCTGCACCAGCGAGGAGGCGCAGTTGCCCACCCCGACAATGGCGACACGCACCTTGCCGTTGCGCTGACCGTTCTTGTGGCCGTTCTTTTGACCGTTCTTCACGCTCCAACCTCCTCACGAATTTTCTTTCGATCTTTGATTCCAAGCAGCTGATCCAGGCGGGCACGCTCGTGCGCGATGTTCTCTACGTCCAGGGAGCAATAGACCTGCCTGCCTTCACGGCGGGTGCGGATGACGCCCCCGACGCGGAGCATCCGGAGGTGCCACGAGATCCGTGGCTGGCTCATATGGAGGTGCGCTGCCAGGTCGTTGACGTTCTCTTCGCCCGCCTCGCCGAGGCGCTCCAGGATGCGCAGGCGGGTCGGGTTGGCAAACCCCAAAAAGTGGTCCGGAAGCTCGTGTCGCTGGCCCTGGAGAAACATAAAGGTTGCTTTATACGGAGTTTAACGCATAAAGGGTCGGTTATGTGTGGAGGGGGCGCCAAAACGGGAGCCTAGATCGCTAGCTGCACTGGACTCCGATTGTCACAGTCGCCGTCGGCGACGTGCAATTCGCACCTGGCCCGCAGAGGTCGCTGGACGTGACCATGAGCGTCCAGACCGCCCCGTAACCGCTGGGGATGCCGCTGGGAACCGACACGTTGACGCTGCCGCCTCCGATGGTAAGGGCGTACCCGGAAGGCGGACTGGTGGTGGTGGGCGTCCAGCAGGACCCAGGGAAAGGCGGTGGATTTGGAGTCAGGTTCTGGCTTTCGCTCACAAGGGTCACTGTGGAAGTGGCATTTGGCGTTCCGCCGGAGATTTTCAACTGCCCGGAGCAACCCGTCGGGAAATTGCCATAGCAGCTTCCGCTGGCCAGGGAGATGTGCGGAAACACCGAGTACACCGAATTGACGATGCTGGTGGCGCCTAACGCGTCAGTGATCGTGACCGTAAACGGGGCGGCGGCAGCGGTGCCCAGCGACACCGTGGTGAACGTCCCCGCCAGCGCCGCGCCGTTCAAGCTCGTGCCCGGCGGGAGCGTGCCACCGGTGAGCCCATATGTATATGGCGTCACCCCGCCGGCAATGTCCGAGTATGTGCCGCAAACTGTGACGCAGCCCACTTCTACCGCGCACGACGCCGTGCAGCGGCCGGTGGCCGTCAAAGCAGGGGCCACGTTGATCGATCGCGTCACTCCCGCGGCCTGGCCCCCCGCGTCATCGACTCGAACCACGAACAAGAAGCCACCTGCCGTTCCGGGTGTGCCGGAAACAGTCCCGCCTGACGACATGGAGAGGCCGGTTGGAAGCGCCCCGCCGCCGATCGACCAGCGATACGGCGTGGTGCCTCCCGACGCTCCGATCGTGACCGGCGAGTAGCCGATCCCAACCTCTCCGACGTGGAGGGCGAAGTTGACGATGATGAGCTTGGCCGGCGCCGCCGAGGCCGACGGCGATGCTTCGGGCGTTGGGCTGGGCGACTCACTTGGCGAGGGGCTCAGGGAGGCACTCGGCGAAGCGAGCGGGCTGGCTGGCGACGAAGGGCTGGTCACTGGGGTCACCGAAGCTGTCTTGTTGCAGTTGGGAGTGCAGGACCCCACAAGCAGCATGAGCCCAGCCAGCAATGTCCAGACCCGCCACCCTCCCCTCATCTACGTAAGCGCGCGAATCGTAAGTCAGGGCGCAGGCCGCGACGCGTTCTTGCGTCAAGAATTTCCGGCTAGGGGCGGCGGACCAGGTCCAGGAACTCCGCGCGCGTGCGCGGGTCTTTGCGGAAGGTGCCGAGCATGCAGGAGGTGATCATCTGCCCGCCCGGCTTCTCGACCCCGCGCATCTCAATGCACAGGTGACGCGCCTCGACCACCACCCCGACGCCTTTGGGGGTCAGCGTCACGTTGAGGGCCTCCGCGATCTCCTTCGTCATTCGCTCCTGCAATTGCAGGCGGTGGGCGAAGACCCCCACCAGCCGCGGGATCTTGCTCAGGCCGACCACCTTCCCACGGGGCAGGTAGCCGACGTGGCATCTGCCGAAAAACGGCAGCATGTGGTGCTCGCAAAGGCTGTAGAAGGGGATGTCCTTGACCACGACCATCTCGTCATAGTCCTGGTCGAAAACGGCGTCCGAGATGACGTCGTCCGGGTGCACGCCGTAGCCGTCGGTCAGCTGCCGCAACGCCTTGGAAACGCGCGCCGGCGTCGCCTTGAGGCCCTGGCGCCCAGGGTCCTCGCCCAGCTCGGTCAGCAGCGACTCCACCAGGTCTGGGATCTGGTCGCCCGGACGGGGCTTGGTCTTGGCCACGTCCTGAATGCTCACACAATTGATGGGTGGACGCGATCGCGGCTGCGCAGGTCCTGGCGGAGATCGGATACCTCTTGCGCCAGGACCCCGCAGAGAAGTTCCGCGCCAAGGCCTTCTCGGCCGCCGCCTGGTCGCTGGCGGTGAAGCGGCCGGACCTCGCCGCGCTGCACTCCCGGAATGAGCTCACGTCCCTCGAAGGAGTGGGCGCCGGCATCGCGAAGGTGCTCGCCGAGAGCATCGAGACTGGCGGGAGCCGCTACCTCGACCGGCTGCGAGGCCAGATGAACCAGCCCGCCCGGGACGACGAGTCCGTGCTCGACCTCGGCCGCTATCAAGGCGACGTCCACTCCCACTCGAACTGGAGCGACGGCAGGGCGACCATGCTCGAGATGGCAAGAGGCGCTGAGGCGATGGGCTACCACTACCTCGGGGTGACGGACCACTCACCCCGAATCAAGGTCGTCAACGGGCTCGACGCCGACCGCCTGCTGGCGCAATCGCGCGAGATGGCCGAGGTGCAGGCCGAGGTGCCCGGTGTGGCGCTGTTGCAGGGCATCGAGGTCGACATTCTCGAGGACGGCACGCTTGATCTCCCGGACATGGTCCTCGAGCTGCTCGACGTGGTGATCGCCTCGCCACACGTCAAGCTTCGCCAGGAACCGGCGGCGATGACGGAGCGCATGCTGCGCGCGGTCTCGCACCCCCACGTCGACGTGATCGGCCATCCAACAGGCCGCCGGCCAGGCGCCCGTGAGGGTGCCAACTACGATTTCGAAGCCGTCTTCAAAGAGGCCGCTCGCCACCATGTCGCTCTCGAGATCGACTGCGACCCCGCGCGCATGGACCTGTCCCCGGAGATGGCGCGACTTGCCCTCGAGTGCGGCTGCAACTTCACGCTCGACGCGGACGCGCACGCCCCGGCAGAGTTCGCCTACGTGCCGATGGGAATCTGGCTGGCGCGGCGGGCAGGCATCCCGATGGAACGGATGTTGAACTTCCTATCCCTCGACGAGCTCACAGACGCCCTCCACTGATCGGTTCCCATAATTCAAAGAGATGGCAAAGGTCGGGATCATGATCGAAGGGCAGGAAGGCCTCAACTGGGATCGGTGGCGCCGCATCTGCCACGACACCGACACGCTTGGGTTCGACTCGCTGCGCCGCAGCGACCACCTCGTCTCGCTGATGGGCGCTCCCGAGCGCGACTGCATCGAATGCTGGATCTCCCTTGCGCTCGCCGCGGAATGGACCAACCGAATCGAGTTCGGACCCATGGTCAGTCCGATGACATTTCGGCACCCGGCGGTGCTGGCGCGAATGGCCGCGTCCGTCGATGTCCTCTCGGGCGGGCGCGTCATCCTCGGTGTCGGCGCCGGCTGGAACGAGAACGAGCACCGCGAGTTCGGCATCCCGTTCCTTACCGAGAGGCAGCGCTTCGACCTGCTCGAACAAGGTGTCCGGACGATGCGCGAGACCTGGAGCAAGTCGAACCCGAAGCCAATCCGCAATCCGATGCCGCTCCTGATGGGCGGCAAGGGCCGGAAGCGAACACTCCCGATTGTCGCGCGCGAAGCATCCGAGTGGAACCAGTCGCGGCTCGACACCGAGATGTACAAGGAGAGCCGCGAAGTCCTGGACGCGTGCTGCCGCGACATCGGTCGCGACCCGAGGTCGATCCGGCACTCGGTGATGGCCGGCTACATCATCGGGCGCGATCGGTCGGAGCTCAGGGAGCGCGCCTCCCAGGTCTCCCAGGTCGTCCGCGACCTGAAAGGCATGACCCCCGACGAGGTGCTGGAGGACCGGCGATCGGCGTGGTTCGTAGGCACACCGGAGGAGATCGCCGAGAAGATGCGCCAGGTCTCTGGGCTCGGCGTCGACCTCTTCATGCTCCAGCACTTCCTGCTCGACGACTCCGACGCGCTGAGCCTTCTGGCCGCCGAGGTGCTGCCGGCGGTCGCTTAGTTAGGCGTCCTCGACCTCGGCTACCGATCGCGGGAAGCGTGCCGCGGGAAGCTCATCGCTCCTCCCCGCACCGGATGAATCGACCCCCATCGGCTTGGGTGGTCTAACCGCCAGCCGCAGGCGTCAAAATCAAGTTGCGTGGATTTCGAGCTGAGCGAACCCGAGAAAGCGTTCCGCGATGAGGTGCGGACCTGGCTGCAGGCCAACGTTCCGCGCAAGGACGGCAAGGCCGAGTCCGACATGAAGTCCTTCGTCGAAAGCAGGCGCGCGTGGCAGAAGAAGCTTTACGAAGCAGGCTACGTCGGCATCACCTGGCCCAAGGAGTACGGAGGCCGCGGCGCCGGATTCATGCAGCAGCTGATCTTCAACGACGAGATGATCCAGGCCCAGGCGCCGGAACCGATCAATGTCATCGGGCTCGGCATGGGTGGCCCAGTCGTGATCTCGCACGGCACCGAGGAGCAGAAGAAGCGATACCTTGCACCGCTTCTCTCTGGAGAGGAAATCTGGTGCCAGGGGTTCAGTGAACCGAACGCCGGCAGCGACCTGTCCGGTTTACAGACGCGCGCCGAGGACAAGGGCGACCACTACCTGGTCAACGGCCAGAAGGTATGGACCACGCTGGCGCACGTTGCGAAGTGGTGCATGTTGGTGACCCGCGAGCGAAAGGAAGCCAACCCGCGCGACGGCCTCACCTATCTGCTTGTCGACATGGAAAGCCCCGGCATCGACGTGCGGCCTCTGGTCCAGATCACCGGCGACGCGGAATTCAACGAGATCTTCTTCAAAGACGTCAAGGTGCCGAAGTCGCAGGTCCTCGGCGAGCCTGGCAACGGCTGGGCGGTGGCGATGACCACATTGCTGCACGAGCGCGGGACCCTTGGCATGGCGCTCGCCACCCGCGCTCAGATCACGGCGGCCGAACTTGCCGACTACGCGCGAAAATTGGGTCGGGGCTCCGACCCGATCGTGCGGCAGAAGATCGCGCAGCACACGATCGAGGCGCGGGCGCTCCAGCTCAACGGATATCGAGCGGTGACCGCGGTGAAGCGCAGCGGAATCCCTGGACCGGAAGGGTCGATCCTCAAGCTCATGTGGTCGGAGCTCAACCAGCGCATGACCGAGACCGCGGTCGACATCGCAGGGCCAGCGGGACAGGTGGGCGAGGGGGAGTGGATCTACCAGTTCCTGCGCTCGAGGGCAAACACGATCGAGGCGGGCACCTCCGAGGTGCTGCGCAACATTCTGGCCGAGCGCGTGCTGGGCCTGCCCCGCAGCAGGTAGCTGTAACCCGCGCCGGAAGCTTTCGACTTGCTGAATAGTTTAAGGTACCGAAACTATGTCTCACGCCTCGGTCGATGAAGCGCTGACCGGCTACAGAATCGTGCACCGCGCCCTGCTGACCTCAACCGCGAGTCGCTGGCGGGACCTCGATATCTCAATGCAGCAACTGCGCGCCCTGTACCTCCTTCGTGACGAGGATGAGGTCCCCGTCGGACGCCTCGCCGAGCTTTTCGGCGTTGGTCTGCCGGCGGCCAGTTTGCTCGCCGACCGCCTCGTGCGATCGGGGTTTGTCGCGCGCCGCGGCGATCCTGCAGACCGCCGGCGCGTTCTACTCAGCCTCACCCGGGCAGGGATGCGGCTCGTCACTGAACTCCAAGAGGGAAGTCATACGGTTCTGCGTCGCTGGATGGCCTCCCTCTCGCCGGAAGACCTGGCAGCACTCAGCCGCGGCTGGCGGGCCCTCGCCGAAGTGGCCTCCCGTTACAGCGAGCTCTTGGAGAAGAGCACGGTATGACCGCAGTCGCCACTCGCACCTCGGAGACCACGCCCGAGAAGAAAGGCATCGACCGCGGGGTCATGGCCGTCTTCGCGGGCCTCATGCTCGGCTCGCTGATCGCTTCACTGAACATGACGCTGGTCGCGCCGGCGCTGCCGACAATCGTTGCGGAGCTTGGCGGAATCGCCGACTACAGCTGGATCCCGATCTCCGCGATGCTGGCCTCCACCATCGTCGTGCCGGTCGCCGGAAAGCTCTCCGACATCTACGGCCGCAAGCCTCTGTACATGACCGGAATCGTCGTTTTCGCCATCGGTTCAGCGCTGTCCGGAATCGCCCCGAACTTCTGGTTTTTGGTGTTCGCGCGTTTCGTCCAGGGCGCGGGCATGGGGTTCATCATGCCGCTGTCGCAGGCCATCATCGGCGACATCATCTCGCCGCGCGAGCGCGGCAAGTACCAGGGGATGATGGGCGCGTCCTTTGGGGTCGCCTCCATCATCGGGCCGGCCGCCGGCGGATTCATTACCGAGCACTACAGCTGGCGATGGCTCTTCTTCATCAACATTCCTTTCGCGATCCTCACGATGTTTGTGGTCGCCCTGTACATGCACGTTCCCAACGAGCGCCGCAAGCATGCAATCGACGTGTGGGGCAGCATCACCCTTTCTACCGGCATCACGTGCGCACTTCTGGCGACCGTGTGGGGCGGAGCGCAATACCCATGGAACTCCTGGCAGATCGTCGGCCTCTACTCAGCCTCCGCGATTCTGCTGGCCGCCTTCGTGTGGGTCGAGATGCGGGCCGCCGAGCCGGTGCTGCCGCTGCGGCTCTGGAAGAGCAGCATCTTCACCTTTTCCAACATCGCTGGCATGGGAGTGGCGATGTCGATGTTCGGCGCGATCTTCTTCCTGCCGGTCTTCATCCAGGGCGTGATCGGCAACAGCGTCACCAACTCGGGGGCGATCCTGGTCCCGATGCTGGTGGCGATGATCGTGACCAGCATCGGCAGCGGCCAGTTCATCTCGCGAACGGGTCACTACAAGATGCCCCTGCTGGTCGGCCTTCTATTCATGGGCGCCGGGTTCTTCGTGCTGTCGACGTTCGACATCCACACGACGAACCAGACCGCGATCGAGGCCATGATCCTGATCGGTCTCGGCCTCGGCGTCACCATGCAGACCTACACGCTGATCGTCCAGAACTCGGTCAGCCGGGACGATATGGCCGTGGCCACGTCCGCCACGCAACTGTCTCGGTCCATCGGCGCGGCAGTTGGGCTCGCGATCCTGGGCACCATCCTGACCCAGGGCATGGCCTCGTCCATATCCAAGTACCTGCCGGCGGCTGCTCTCAAGCAGTTCCAGGCATCGGGCGCCTCGACCGCCGGGGCGGTGTTCGACCCGACGCAGCTGGCAAATCTCCCGGCGGCGATCGCCGCCGGCATCCGGCATGGCCTGGCCGACGCGATGCATCCGGTCTTCGTCGCGGGCCTCCCCATCATCGCGGTCGCGTTCATCGCCACGCTGCTGATCAAGGAGGTGCCGCTGCGCCAGACCGCGCACGTGGCCGCCGGGCGCGGACGATCGGTGGCGTCTGAGGACTGAGGCGCAGGGACCTAAACTAGGCCGCACCGTGGCCGTGACGCCGACATCCGCCGATCGACCCGAACCAGTGCTTGGTGTCATCGTCCCTGCCTACAACGAGGAGCGGTCCCTGGAGCAGGTAGTGCGCCGCGTTCTGCAGGAACCGTTGGTCCGGCAGGTGGTGATCGTCGACGACTGCTCGACCGACGGCACGCTGGCGGCCGCCCGGCGCTGCGCCTCAGACGCGCGCGTGGTCATCAAGCACCACGAGGCCAACCGTGGGAAGGGCGCCGCGATACGCAGCGGACTTGAGGCGATCACCGCGCCGCTCGTCGTGATACAGGATGCCGACCTCGAATACGATCCTGCCGACTACGAGAAGCTCGTCTCGCCGATTCTTCGAGGACGGGCCGATGTCGTGTTCGGCACCCGGGGTTTCGCGGGCCACAGCGCTTACTCGTACTGGTTCGTCATCGGCAACCAACTCGTCACGACGGCGACCAACATCCTGTTCAACTGCTACATCCAGGACATGGAGACCGGGTTCAAGGTCATGCGGACTTCACTGATGCGCCGCCTCGGCTTGCGAGGCAACCGCTTCGACGTCGAACCCGAGATCACCGGCCGCATTCTGCGCCTCGGCTATCGGATCTACGAGGTGCCTATCGACTACTCGGCTCGCACCCGCGAGCAGGGCAAGAAGCTCACGTGGCTCGACGGCGTCAAAGCCCTTTTCGTGTTGTTGGCGGTCCGGCTGGCGACGACACGCCGACTCTTCGGCGAGCCGGACCCGTACCACCGCGAGCGGCTGCGCACATTGGATGCCGCGCTCACAGGCGACGGCAAGGTCGAGTCGCACTCGAGGGTCGCGGAGGAATAGTGTCCCCAGCCTCCCGCATCGAGCAGCGCGTGCTGTGGGCTTACTGGATCTCGTGCGGGCTCGCCGCGGTCGGAGGAGTCTCGCCGTTCCTGCTCGCCGGAGGGTCCAATCGCCTTAGCGGAGCGCTCCTCCCGTTCGGACTGGCGGCCATCGCCTTCGGTGCGTGCGCCTTGCTGTATCAGCATGGAAAAACGGTCGCCACCGGCCTGTACCTGGTGGCGAGCCTCGCGATTGTTTACGGCATGCTCGCCCTCCTCGGGGTGCCGCTGCGGCTGGCCGTGGAAGGCATCTGCCCCCCGGCGCCGGCGAACTGCCCGATTGGGTTTGAGCGACCCATGACCAGCGCCGAGTCGACCGCGCTGGGCTTCGCCATCGGAATGGGGATCGTCGCGCTCTTGACCAGTTCGTTCGGCCTGGTCACCCTGTACGCCTTGCTTCGCCCTCCCACCTCGTACGGCCCGGCCACCAAAGCCGTCGACACCCGGACCCCCGCTGGAGCGACGCCCCCCCTCGCGCCCGCGCCACCAATCGCGGCGAAACCCGAAGCCGAGGCGCTGCCTGAGGTCTCCAGTCCACAGCCTGAGACCGAGACCGAGCTCGGTCCTGAGCTCGAGCTTCCAGCGCACGAGCCTGAGCTGGAGTTGCCCGCCCACACCCCAGAGCCCCACTTCCCAGATCCGCCGGCTGCAGATGCGCCTGAAACAAGCAGCCTTGCGCCGCCGCCTCCGCCCAAACCCAGGCGGCGACGCGTGCCCAAGGTGTCGCCCGAGCCGCCGACCATGCCAAGCAGCGACGATTAGATGGACTTCGCCTTTTCCGAGGAGCAGGAGATGCTCCGCCGCTCAGCGCGCGACTTCCTGGCCAAAGAGTGCGGCTCGAAGGTCGTGCGCAAGCTGATGGAAAGCCCGGATCCTTATGACCCTGGACTTTGGAAGAAGATCGCGGACCTCGGCTGGACCGCGCTCGGCATCCCCGAGCAGTACGGCGGCGTGGGCACTTTCCTGGACCTGGTCGTGGTCCTCGAGGAAGCGGGCCGCGCACTGCTCCCGGGCCCGTTCTTCGCCACCATGGGTCTCGCGGTGCCGGCTCTCATCGAGGCTGGGACGGAAGCGCAGAAGAAAGAGGTCCTTGGTGCCATCGCGCTAGGCTCGGCTCGCGCCACGCTTGCCTTCACCGAACCGTCGGGCCGGTGGGACGCCAGCGCCGTGACCCTCACTGCTAAACCGGTTGGGGGTGGCTGGCAGCTTGATGGCGTCAAGCTCTTCGTCCCCGACGCTGAGGCCGCCGACTACATGGTCGTCGCGGCTCGTACCCGGGGTGAGGGCGAGGATGGAATCTCTCTGTTCCTGGTCACGGGAAAGCCTCCTGGCATGACAGTCACCTCCCTCAAGACCCTCGACATGACGCGGCGTTGGAGTGAGGTCCGATTCGACGGCGTGAAGCTGGAAGGTGGCTCGCTGATGGGTGCGGCAGACAACGCGTGGCCACACTTGAAACGAGCCCTCGAGTGGGCCACTGCCGGGCTGTGCGCGGAAATGATCGGTGGCGCCCAAAAGGTGCTCGAGACCTCGACCGATTATGCGAAGGCTCGCCATCAGTTCGGCAAGCCGATCGGCATCTATCAGG
>Ga0208848_1000018_pt1 | contig 33235 bp, 39 predicted proteins | sample NGESurshal072012_2_FD_184455 | JGI IMG/M metagenome (GOLD analysis project Ga0208848, IMG submission 184455) | Arctic peat soil microbial communities from Barrow, Alaska - NGEE Surface sample 210-1 shallow-072012 (SPAdes) | ecosystem: Environmental > Terrestrial > Soil > Wetlands > Peat ... | reverse complement strand
CGAGTTGGCGACAGAAGCAACTCATGCGCGTGCGGCCGTTGAGAGGCCCGATGAGAGGGAACCGAGCCGGTTCCCTCTCATAACCTAGTCCGCCAGGCTTAGCGAGATCTTGGTCACCCCCGAGCTTCCGTCCACTCCGACAATGCCCGTGAACTTCGAGTTGCTCTTCCGGCTGAAGATGGCGGAGAACGAACCTTTGGCCGCGCCGCTGAACTGAGTGCTCCAGTCGCCCTGGGTCAGTTTGCTCGAGTAGAAGGCCTGCACCTTGTCGACGCTGTCGATCGTCTCCCACTCCATGCCCCACGTGGTCTGTCCATTGGCCGTGAAGCTCGCCGCTCCAATCAGGCGCGCGCTCGTATAAATCGGGACATCCGGCGGGAAGCCGCTCGGCATGGCCACCTCTGGGTCGAGCGTCGAGGGGGACGCTTTCGGGCTGGATGACACCCGAGAGCTGCTGGCCGCATTGCTCGAGGTCGAGCCACCGCAAGCGGAGACGGCCACCAGCGCAACCATGAAAAGCAATACCAGACACAGGTGGAACGCGGATTTCATGGCCTGCACCTGGTGAGAGTCTCGCAGTTCAGGCCCTCGGCCGGGAGTATGTCGGACGCACCATGCGACCTCTCGCCCGCCCGACTTGCTTGCCGTCGCGCACCACTGCCGCACCGCGCACAAACACATCCCTGACGGCGAAGCTGAACTCCTTGCCGTCGAGGGCTCCGTGCCGCTGGCGCGAGCGCATGACGCTAGGGCGGACCAGCGTTTTGCGATTCGGATCCACAATGACGAGGTCGGCATCGAATCCCGGGGCGATGGCGCCCTTTGTCTCCTGCAGGCCGGCGAGCGCCGCCGGGCCCTCGCTCACCCAGCGCGGGGCGAGCGACGGGTCGCCCAGGCGCTTGGCGAGCTCGAGACAGCTCAGGTAGAGCGTCTGGACGCCAGGACTTCCAGAAGGAGCGTCTTCGAACGGCCGCGACTTTTCCTCATCGGTGTGAGGCGCGTGATCGGTGGCGATGATCCTGATCACACCCTTCGCGGCGGCCTCGACCAGGGCCTCGCGATCGGCCTCGGTGCGGATGGGTGGGAACACCTTCATCGCCGTGCCCAGCCGTGCGTAATCCTGGTCCGTAACCCACAGGTACTGCGGGCAGGTTTCCAGCGTCAACTGCGTGCCGATGCGCATCGCGTCTTCCGCGGCGCGCAGGCCGAGTGCGCTGGAGAGATGGGCAACGTGCAGGTGGAGCCCCGACTCTTTCGCGACGGCTGCGGCAGCCGAGATGGCCACGGCTTCAGCCTCGGCGGGCCGCGCTTCGAGAAGGTCTGTGTAGGTTTCGAGCGGTCGCCGAAAGGCGGCGAGAACCGCGGGGTCTTCTGCATGAATGGCCAGCGGCAGGCGCAGCCGTGCCACCACCGGCGCGAGTCGAGTCAGCGTCCCGTAATCAGGCGGCGCCTCCAGGTCAGGGTCGTCCGCAATCGGCGTCTGAAGGACCTGCTTGCGACTCATGCTGAAGCTGTAGCCCAAATACGCCTTGAAGCCGACAGCGCCCGCCTCGGCCAGTCCCTCCAGCTGCGCTTCAGTGGAGCTCGATCGGATCATGCCCCACAGGCCGAAGTCGACACGCGCTTTGCTGCGGGCGAGGGCCGCCTTCGCCTCCAGGACGCCGGCCGCGTCCACAGCCGGCACCGTGTTCGGCATGTCGAACACGGTGGTCACGCCACCCAGGGCGGCCGCCGCCGTAAGCGTGCCGAAGTCCTCCTTCTCCGGGAACCCCGGGTCGCGACTGTGCACGTGGACGTCGATCGCGCCCGGCAGCACATACATGCCATGCGCATCGATGATGGTGGCGCCGGCCGGAGTCAGGCCGCCGAGGTCGACCGACGTGATCACGCCGTCCGAGACGTGGACGTCGGCCTTCCGGGGCCCGTCTGGACCATAAACCGTTCCCCCACGAATCACGGTCGACACGCGCCCTGCGCGCGCCTGGCCCAGTTCAGTCAAGTTCGAGGTCTTGGACGCGGAACAGGGGCGAGTACGGGATCCCAGCGCCGCGAATGTTGTCCTCGCCTCCTTCCTCGCGATCGAGCACGACGACCAGGTGGATGACGTCCGCTCCCGCGTCACGAAGCACCTGCGCCGAACGCAGCGAATCGCCGCCCGTCGTGACCACGTCCTCGATGACAGTGATCCTCTCGCCAGGGGCGAGGCGGCCCTCGATCTGTTTCGACGTCCCGTACCCCTTCGGTTCCTTGCGCACGAGAACGAGCGGCAGGCCGGTCTCCATCGAAACTGCTCCTCCGAGCAGGACCGCGCCCAGCTCTGGTGCGGCGAGACGCTGGGTGTTGCTCGGAACCAACGCCGCGAGATGCTTGCCGAGCCTTCTCAGCAAGGCCGGATCGGTCTCGAACAGGAACTTGTCGAAATAACGATTCGACCGCTTGCCCGAGCGAAGAACGAAATCGCCTTTCAAGTAGGACGCTTTGACCAGGTCCCGTCCAAGCTCGCGCCATTCGGATGCCCCGGTGTTCACCGACCTAATCTAGCTGATAGATGTCTGCCCCTTTGACGGTTGGGCTGTTGCGCGTGGTGCTGCATTTGCCGGATAGCGAGTCGCTCAAATCTAAGCGAATGATCGTGAGCGGTTTGCTGCGGCGGTTGCGCCAACAGCTGAAGGTCGCCGCCGCCGAAGTCGGCGAGCTCGACCGCTGGCAGCTCGCCGAGCTCGCCGTCGCAACCGTCTCCGGTGACGGGCGCCACGCCGACGAGGTGCTCGCGGCGGTCCTCACGTACATCGAGGCGCACAGCGACGGCGCTCGCATCACCAACGTGTCAACCGAATTGGTCCGGCTGTGAAGACTATCGATTCCCTGGTTGAAGAGTTCGAGGCGGGGCTGCCTTTCAAGCTCGATGCGTTCCAAAAAGAGGCGATCGATAAGCTGGAGCGAAGTCGAGGTGGCGTGCTCGTCAGCGCACCCACGTCGAGCGGCAAAACAATGGTCGCTGAGTACGCAATCTTTAAAGCGATGCGGGACGGCGAGAAGGCTCTCTACACGACACCACTCAAGGCACTGAGCAACCAGAAGTACCACGACTTCGTGCGCCTGTATGGCGAATCCAAAGTCGGCCTTGTTACGGGCGAGAACACCATCAATGACAATGCGCCTGTCGTCGTGATGACGACCGAGATCCTGCGCAACTTGATCTACGAAGACCCCAAGCGCCTGGACCTAGTCCGCTACGTCATCCTCGACGAGGTCCACTACATCGACGACTTCCCGCGCGGATCGGTCTGGGAGGAGATCGTCATCCAGGCGCCGTCCCCGATCAAGCTCGTCGGCCTCTCCGCCACCATCGGCAACTACAAAGAGATTGCCGACTGGATGGCCGAGAACCGCGGCGACATGGAAACCGTCTTCCACGACGTCAGGCCCGTCGAGCTGAAGATGTGGCTGGCGATCAACAACCACTTCCTCCCTCTCTTCAAGGAGGACGGCGGCATCGACCAGCGAACGTGGAGCAAGGGGGCGCAGGAGGAGGAGGCTTCATATCGCATCGGCGGCTATCGCGCACTGCCGTCGAACGACCTGCTCCACGTGATCGGTCAGCTGCGCGGACTCGACATGTTGCCCGCGATCTATTTCATCTTCTCTCGCCGGGGCTGTCGCGAGGCGCTGCAGCGCTGCTCATACCACGAGATCGACCTGACCACCGCCGCCGAGAAAGAAGCCATTGACCGTGTCGCGGCGGAGCGATTGCAGGGCCTTACGGACCACGACGAGGAAGCCCTCTTCAGGCGCATGGTCGATGCCCGTCTCTTGCGCCGCGGGCTGGCCGAGCACCACGCCGGCCTTCTGCCGTACCACAAGGAAATGGTCGAGGAGCTCTTCCAGCGCGGCCTGATCAAGGTTGTCTTCGCGACCGAGACCTTGTCGCTGGGCATCAACATGCCGGCGCGGGGGGTGGTGGTGTCGTCGTTCACCAAGTTCGACGGCGTCAACTTCTCCAACCTGACGACGGGCGAGCTGACGCAGCTGATGGGGCGTGCAGGCCGCCGCGGCATCGACGTGATCGGTCACGGCGTGATCCTCAAGGAGCAGGACGTCGAGGTCGGGACCATTTACGAGGTCGCGATGGGGCCCACGCTGGTCGTCGAGTCCAAGTTCCTGCCCAGCTACAACATGGCCCTCAACCTCCTGCGCGTCTACACGCCAGAGGAGGCGGAGGCACTGATGAAGCGTTCGTTTGGCCAATTCCAGAAGCGCCTTGCCGCGGAACAGACGAGCGAACGCCTTGGCAACGTTCGTGAGCGGCTCGCCGACATCCGTCGCATGTGGGATGACCGGGAGGTCTCCATCGAGGATGTCACGCAGTACTTCAAGCTCGAGGACCGCCGGCGCGCGATCCGGATCGAGCTCAGGCGACTGCGGCGTGAGGCGGGCGCGGAGCGGAGAGGGCGCCGCGGACGCCACACGCGGACCTTGGGCTCGACAGGACGCGTCGTGCAGCGGCTCGAGGTCGAGGCAAAGGGCCTGCTGGAGCGCCAGCGGAAGCTGAAAGTGGTGCGCTCGCCACGCTTTGGCGAGCTGCTGCAGAAGTACGGCGAGATCCGCACCCTGCAGAAGGAGCTCGAGGGCGGACAGCGCGAGGTCAGTGGGCAAATGGACGAGTATCCGCGCAAGCTTCGCCGCCTCTGCAAGATCCTGACCGAAGCGGGCTTCCTCGCCCACGACCGGCCGACGGACAAAGGGCTGTTCGCTTCGCGCGTATACGGGGAGAACACGATTTTGGTCACAGAGGCGGTGTGGCTCGGGTGGTTCGAAGGCCTGACGCCGGAAGAGCTGTGCGCCGTGCTGGTGATGCTGACGGTCGAGGACAGGGAGCGCGGCGGCAGGGATCGCCAAGCGCGTGGCCCGCGTCGCTATCCGACGCCCGCCATCGCTCAGACCGCCCGACTCGTCCGCTCGCTCTACTTCCGATTTGCCGACATGGAGAATGACCTGGACGAGCCGAATCTGCGCTCGCCATCGCATGACTACATCGACTTCGCATACCGCTGGGCGGCTGGGGAGCCGCTCGACCAGATCCCCCTCCCCGCCAACGTCGACATCGGAGACGCGATCAAAGCGATGAAGAGCATCTACTCGCTGCTGCGCCAGTTGGAGTGGGCCCTTCGCGTATCGAAATCACCGTTGCACGAGGCCGTCTCGCGAGCGGTCGCGCAGATGGAACGCGACGTGATCAAACGCACATACTGAAAGGTATGGGAGGAAACCTAGGTTTCCTCCCATGGCTCTTTTTCCTGCAGGTTGGGATTGTTTTGAGAGTTCTCCTAGCCACGCATGGCAGGCGAAATGGACGATTGGCGGACGGCCTGGCGAAGCCAGGCCTGCCGGCGACGCGCGTTTTCCGGGGCTAGACTGACCCAAAACATGGCATCCAAGAAGAGACGCATTCTCGTCACCGGCGTTGCCCGCTGGTGGGGCGCGCTGGTCGTTCAGCGCCTGGTGGAAGACCCTGACGTCGCCGAGGTCATCGGCATCGACATCCGGGAGCCCCACTATGACCTGGGGCGCGCCGACTATCTCAAGCTGGACGTGCGCCACTCGCTGATCGGCAAGCTCGTCCGAGCTGTCGGCATCGACACTGTAGTGCACACGCTGACGCGCATCGACTCTTTCGACATGGACCCCCGCCGGGCCCACGAGATGAACGTCATCGGCACCCTTAACCTGCTTGCGGGGTGTGCCGGCGAGGGCAGCCCGGTGCGGCGATTCGTGCTCAAGTCATCCAGCCACGTCTACGGCTCGCGCTTCGACCTGCCGGCCGGGTTGCGCGAGGACCATCGCCTGGATAGCAACTCACCCCACCAGTTCGTGCGCGACATTGTCGAGGTCGAGTCTTATGCCAGCGACTTCGCGCTGCGCAATCCCGCCATCGACATCCTCGTGCTTCGCTTCGCCAACAGCCTCAACCCGGAGGAGCCTCAGCCGCTCGCCCGGTACCTGGACCTCGAGGTCGTGCCGACGGTCGCCGGTTACGATCCCACCCTCCAGCTCATCCATCGCGACGATTGCGTCGCCGCGATGGTCCTGGCGACGAAGCGAGGGCCCGCCGGCGCCTACAACATCGCGGCGGCCGGAGCGGAGCCGCTTTCCAAGCTCCTCGACGCCGCGGGCAAGCTGCACGCTCCACTGCTCCCGCCCTTCGGGCTCGAGCTGGCCGCGTTCGCGGTCCGCAAGGCGGGCATGGCGTTTCTTTCTCCACAGCTCCTCGACCTCCTGCGCTGGGGACGCACCTTGTCGACAGCCAAAGCGGCGCGCGAGCTCGGCTTCCGCGCCGCGCGTGACACGCGCGCCGCCTTCGAGGACTTCACCCAGCAGCGCCGCGTCCTCCGGTACGCACCGGACCGCCACGCTTATCAGTACGAGAAGGAGCTGGAAGACTTCATCCACACCCGCCAGCTTGCGTCGGAGAACGGGGAGACGGAATCAAACGGGACCGAGGTGCCCGCCGGCAAGCCACCCGCTAAGGCTCGCCCCCCCCGCCATCGATCACGATCACTTCCCCGTTGACGTAGCTCGCGGCGTCGGACGCCAGGAACGCGACCACCCCGGCAACCTCGTTCGGCATACCGATCCGGCCCATCGGGTTGGAGGCCAGCACGCGCTCGAGGATGGCCTCGTTGCCCCATAGCGCCTCGGCGAAGCGCGTCTTGATGAGGCCTGGCGCGACCGCATTGACGCGCACTTTGCCGCCCAGCTCGCGGGCCAGCTGTCGCGTGAGCATGATCACGCCTGCCTTGGTGATGTTGTAGACGCCGAGGCCGAAGCCTGGTCGCAGGCCCCCGATGCTGGCGACATTCACGATCGCCCCTCCATGCGCCTCCATCGATGCCTCGTAAACGAGCTTGGTCAGGATGAAGACCCCGCGCAGGTTGACCTCGAAGGTCTTGTCCCACGCCAAGAGCTCCGCGCCGATCACCGGCCCGAAGTAAGGATTGGTGGCAGCGTTGTTGACCAGGATGTCGATGTGCGCAAAACGTTCCATGACCGACTTAACCAGCCGCTCGAGTTCTTCCGGCCGGCCGGTGTGAGCGGCGATGGCGGTCGCGCGCTCGGGGTACTTCGCGTTGATGCGGGCTGCCTCTTCGTCGAGGTCGGCCTGCTTGCGGCTCGAGAGGACGACCTGGGCACCCTGCTCGACCAGCGCGGTCGCGATGGCGCTGCCAATCCCGCGGCTCGCCCCGGTGACCAGGGCGACTCGCCCCGATAGGTCGAACCGGGAGCTTGCGGGCACGGCTGATACGATAGGCGACTCCAGTGCGCTGTCCCGGAAGTTCCTTGCATCTTCGCGTCCTTGGCGGCCGGGCGCCATCCCACCCCACAGAATCTGGCGCTTCCGCGGGGACCCCGGGGGCGCTGAAGGCTGCGTCAAGGGTCCCGGCGCGGCGTCGCTGCCCCCGCGCGACCAAGGCGCGGGGACCCCAAAGGGATGCGCTCCTCCTTGCGCCACCCTTTCCTTGCCTCCGGCCGCCGATGCCGCGAAATATGCGGCGGACCTCCGGTACAGCGCACTAGTGGCCACGATCTCGGGGAAGGCGGCCGAGGACATCCTCGAGCGGATCTTCCAACCGACCACCAAACCGAGCGCGCGAGACCAGGCCGAGGAGACTCTGCGGCATCCCAAGCGATTGGTGTACGTCGCCATGTCGAACAAGGTCTTCTACTGGCGGGCACACATCCAGAAGTTCGTCCTGGACTCGGGACTGGTCCCCGTCAGCCCTTTCATGCTCTTCGACTACTACCTGATGCACACGGTGTCGAAGGAAGTGGTGCGCGAAGCGATGAACAACCTGCTGGCGCGCTGCGACGAGGTGTGGGTGTTCGGGCGGCTCTCGCTCGGCGTCAAGGTGCAGGTCGGCATCGCCAAGCGGATGAACAAGGCCGTACGGTATTTCGACATCGCCGATCTCCCTGTCACGGTCATGCCGATCACCGAAGAAACGGCTCAGGAAGAGCTGAAGGACTAGGCGCCGGCAACCAGGCGTCGGTACCAGGCTTCCGGATGCGCCAGCTCGTCCAGCCGCGGCATATGGACCTCGCTGGTCCACACCTGGTTGAGAACTTTCATTCCGTGCTGGTCGAAGATCGCCCGGCAGAAGGCCTCGCCGTTGCGGTACTGCTGCAGCTTCAAGTCGAGGCCGGTGAGCTTCCAGATCAAGACGTCCAGTGGGCTCTTGCTTGAGCTTCGCTCGCGATACGCCTGCTCGAGCCGCCCAAAGCCGGGCAGCAGCTTGCCCCCGAGCTCGTTCATGACCAGGTTGCTGTACCCCTCGATCACCGACATCGTGCCCTGTACCTGGCGCATGACCCTCCATTGAGCCGGCAGGACTCCGGCGAACGAGGCGATGCGGGCGACCGGTGCACCTCGCTTGGTCACCGAGTCGATGAGCACTCGCATCGAGTTCTCCATGTGGGGGCGCAGCCACGAGTGCGCCGCGAACTGCCACGCGTGGGTCATCTCGTGAAGGATCAACCATCGCCGCAGGTCCTCGCCCGGCAGGTCGGCGCGGCGTGCCCACTCCTCGATATTCGACTCGACCAGGTACAGGCCTTCGCCGCCGGCCGGCTCTGCACCCAGGAGCTGTGGGTCGTACTGGCCAAGGACCCGGCGCCCGATGAACGCCAGCATGAACGCCACATAGTGGTCGACTCCGGTCCGTCCGACCTCGACGATGAGTGAGTTCGGCACGCGCCCGTTTTCGAGCACGGGGTCGATGGCCCGTCGCAGAATGCCCAGGTTCAGATCGAGCCAGCCGACGCGATCGAGCGCTTCGAACTTCGGTATGGACGAGCCTTTTGGGAGTCCGCCGACGAATTTGAGCAGCGGCCTCTCAAGGTCGGCCGCCATCAAGCCGTAGCCCTTGGCGGCCGCGGCGAGCTCGGACCGGCCAAGCGACGGCGTCTCGAGGCGCGCGCGCGCGGCGCGTCGCACCTCCTCCCAGTCGACGAGCACGGTGGTCCCGCCGCGCGGCCTGACTGCCTCGGCCACGGCCGCGGTGGCCAAACCGAGCAGGGCGCCATAGATCGCAACCCTTCCGACCGACCGCCTCATGTCACCACACTAGAGAAACGCGGCGGAACGAGGTTTCAGGCCAGGTGTTCAGTAGATATAGGGCCAGCTCCGGTTGCGCTTGAAAACGACCTTGCATCCCTCGCAGCGGAACACGATCTGGAGGTGCCGCCTTCCGATCGCCGCCGCGTCGCGCCCGCACACCGGGCAGGATGCTGTCTCGTCCTGGAAAGGAGCCGGCAGGGGTTCGACCTTGATCTCTAAGCGTCTTCTCTTCTTTGACATATACCTTCCATCAACCCGGAACCGGGGGTTATTCAGACGTCGAGCTGCGACACGTCCAGGTTTTTCAGGCCATCCGGTGCTTCGACACCCGCGTTGTGAAGCCGCTTGAGCAGCGCAAGGATGTAGCGAACGCCGGCGAGATTGACGTGATGCTCGCGAGTGAGCGTCTGGATGGCCTGCAGCTTCATCACGTCCCGGCGCGAGTAGCGCCGGCGATTCGTCACCGTCCGCTTCGGTTGGATCATCCCCAAGTGCTCGTACATCATCAAGGTCCGCGGATGGACCTCCAGGATCTCGGAAGCCACGCTGAGCGTGAAAATTGGCTTGTCGAGATCGATCGTGCCGGCTGGTGAGGCCGCGGCCGTGGCCGCGATAGGTTCGCGCTGCCTGAGCTTCATATCGTTCTTGGTGGGGTGGATTATATGGTTTAAGCGACTGTGAGCCTAACTTTGGGTGACAGGGGCGTTTGCAGATTCGGTGCAATTCTGAATCCGATTTGTCAATCCGGCAAAGTGTTTTTGTTAAGCGTTGCCAGCAAAATGCCGAATCTCGGCGTCTCCATATAGTTACGCCCGTGTCCGGAATGTTCGGCCTGCTGCTCGTCAGCGTGTCTGTCGGCCTCAGCAACTTTGCCGGGGCGATCGGGATCGGCCTGAGCGGAATCGACGCCCGGACCAGGATCCGCGTCGGCGTGGCGTTCGGAGTCTTCGAGGCCCTCATGCCGCTCATCGGGCTGGTACTTGGGGCGGCGGTCGCGGGCTACATCGGAAAGAACCTGGCCGGGTACGTCGCCGGCGCCATCCTGATCCTTACCGGCGTCTACACGATCTGGCAGGGGCGGCAGGTGAAGGGCGAGGACGCAGCACCGCAGGGACTGCAAACGCACCGCCTCATCGTTACCGCCCTTGCGCTGAGCATCGACAACCTGGCCGTGGGCTTCGCTCTTGCCGTGTACCAGATTCCCATCGTCCTCGCGGCCGTCACGATGGGCGCAATCAGCGTCGCCATGTCGCTTGTGGGGCTCGAGCTCGGCCACCGTCTCGGCAGGCGCGTCGAGGAATGGAGCGAGGAGATTGGTGGCGCTGTGCTGATCTTGGTCGGCATCGCCATCGCTACCCACCTGCTCGGATAGCCTCCAACCTAGGATTACGACATGATTGAGATCCCGGCACTCAAGCAGGTCCTACGACGACTTACGACCAATGAGTGAAATTCCGAACCTAGAGCAGGCGGCGCTCTCGATCGACGGGCATGTGGCCACGGTCATGCTCAACCGCCCTGAACAGCGCAACCCGCTTTCCGGCGCCATGCTGCGAGACCTGGCGGCGGCGTTTCGCTGGTGCCAGAAGGAGCCAGAGGTCCGCGTGGTCGTCTTGACGGGCGCCGGCGACAGGGCGTTCTGCGCGGGTGCGGACCTCGCAAGCTTCGAGGGGGACATAACCGACCTTGAGCGCCATCGCGCGCGAGAACTCTTCGTTGAGCTGTTCACCCTGATGGCGAGCCTGGGTAAGCCGATCGTAGGCCGCATCAACGGGCACGCACTTGCCGGCGGCCTCGGGCTTGCTTGCTCGTGCGACCTCGTGGTCTCGACCGACACCGCGACCTTCGGCACCCCGGAGATTAACGTTGGGATCTGGCCGATGATGATCCAGGCCATCCTGTCGCGCAACCTGCCGCGCAAGGTCCTGCTCGAGATGGAGATGCTCGGCGACCGATGGACAGCCACGCAGATGCAGGCTTTCGGCATGGTCAACCGGGTGGTGCCACACGACCACCTCGACACCGCCGTCAAGGAGATCACGGACAAGCTGGCCAAGAAGTCGCCCCTGGCCATGCGGCTCGGTCGCGATTCGTTCTACCGTCAGCAGGACATGGAGTTCGCGGCCGCCCTCGCTTACCTGCACAGCCAGTTCACGTTGATCACGCTGACCGAAGATTCGAAGGAAGGCATCAAGGCCTTCTTCGAAAAGCGCGAGCCGGACTTCAAGGGACGGTGAGCTCGACGGGTAAGTCGCGGCATCGAGAGCTCCGCGAACGGGCGTTGAAGGGTGGCACGCGCTACTTGCAGAAGCTCCGAGAACAGCACAAGCTCACTGCGCGCGAGCGACTCGACCTCCTTCTGGATGGGGGCTCATTCGTCGAGGACGGGCTCTACGCGAACGTCCTGGCGGAAGAGCTGCCCGCGGACGGGGTGGTGACAGGGCTCGGCACCATCGACGGCCGCCAGGTGGCCGTGATGGCCAACGACCCGACGGTCAAAGCGGGCAGCTGGGGCGCCCGCACCGTGGAGAAGATCGTGCGCATCCAGGAAACAGCCGCGCGGATCCGCGTCCCGCTGTTTTACCTCGTCGATTCCGCCGGCGCACGAATCACCGACCAGGTGGACATGTTTCCGGGCCGCCGCCACGCCGGACGCATCTTCTTCAATGAGGTCCAGCTGTCCGGCCAGGTGCCGCAGATCTGCCTCCTGTTTGGACCGTCGGCGGCCGGTGGCGCTTACATCCCGGCTTTTTGTGACGTGGTCATCATGGTCGAGGGCAACGCATCGATGTACCTCGGGTCACCTCGCATGGTCGAAGTCGTCGTCGGCGAGAAGGTGACCCTCGAGGAGCTCGGCGGCGCCCGCATGCACTGCACCGAAAGCGGCTGTGGCGATGCCCTGGTAGCCGATGAGAAGGAGGCGATCGAGTTCGCGCGCGCCTACTTCAGTTTCATGCCGCAGAGGTCCGGAGAAACGCCGGCCGTGCGCGCGGCGAAGCCTGCGCGCGTCGGGTCCAAGCCAATCGGCGAGCTGATCCCCGACGAGGCGCAGCGGGGCTACGACATGCGCAAGGTGGTCGAAGCCATCGTCGATGAAGGGAGCTGGCTCGAGATCAAGAAGCTGTTCGCGAAGGAGCTGCTCACGGGCTTCGCCCGCCTGGACGGGCACGCGGTGGGCATCCTCGCCAATCAGCCGATGCAGAAGGGCGGCGTGCTCTTCGGCGACTCGGCCGACAAGGCAGCCCGTTTCATCTGGTTGTGCGATGCATTCGAGATCCCGCTGCTTTTCCTGGCCGACGTGCCCGGCTTCATGATCGGCACCGACGTCGAGCGTCGCGGCATCATCCGGCATGGCGCGAAGATGATCAGCGCCGTCTCCGAGGCCACCGTGCCGAAGATCTGCGTGATCGTCCGCAAGGCATACGGTGCAGGTCTTTACGCGATGGCGGGCCCAGCTTTCGACACTGATTGCGTGATCGCGCTGCCGTCAGCCCAGATCGCGGTCATGGGCCCGGAGCCTGCGGTCAACGCCGTCTTCTTCAACAAGCTCGCAGAGCTGCCCGAGGAAGACAGGGCGACGCGCCGCAAACAGCTCGAGGACGAGTACCGCGAGGACGTCGACCTCTACAAGCTCGCTGCCAACCTCATCGTCGACGACGTCGTGGAGCCCGAGCAGCTGCGCGATTCGCTGATCGCGCGCTTCAGGGCTTACTCGACTCGGGTCTCTGCCCGCCCGAACCGCAAGCACGGAGTCCCCCCCGTCTAGGCCCACCGCCCCCAACCCGACGCTTTACCCCACGAAGTCTTCGACTTCGCGGGGGCCCCTAAAGCGCGCCGACCTCCCCCTTGCGGGGGAGATGAAGGCTAACCCGTCCGGTGGAACGGGACCGCGTAGTGGACGACGATCACGTAGAACGTCACGCTCGCGCTGATCACGGCCAGATGGAACAGCTCGTGATAACCGAAGACGCGCGGCCACAAGCGCGGCCGCTTGAACGCGTACGCGGCAGCCCCCAGCGAGTACTGGAGGCCACCCAGCGCCATCAAAAGCGCCGCCACCCATCCAAGCGCCGCGGTCAACGGCAGCAATGCGACCACCGCCACCCAGCCCATCGCGAGGTATAGGGATGCGAGAAGCTGGCGCGGGATGCGCAGGAAAGGCGCGGCCCCCGCGACGCCGGCCGCTGCGCAAATCCAGACCGCGGCCAGTACCCCAACGCGCCACCACCCTTCCAGCACGTTGAAGACCAGCGGCGTGTAGGTCGCCGCGATGAAGACAAAGATTGTCGCGTGGTCCGCGCGGCGCAGCCAGTTCTTCGCTTTCGGCGGCCAGTTGATGATGTGATACGTGGCGCTGACTCCGAACAGGAGGACGAGTGCCGTCCCATAGATGACCATCGAGACGAGCTTTGCGGTGTCATGGCGCGTGATCACGATGAGGGCGATGAGCCCGGCTATCGCAACCAGCGCGGCTGCCGCGTGTGACCACCCCCGGAGCAGCGGTTTGGCAAGCACCACTTCGGTCGGTTTCATGACAGGCCGAATCTTAGTGGTGCATCCGGGAGGACCGCTGGGGACTGCACCACGGAATCAAACCAGGCGCGACGCAACGAGCCCTAGTGACAGCGCGACGATGCCCCACGAGAGCGCCGCGAGCGCTCGCTCGAGAGGGCGCAGCAATGTCGCGCTGTCGAGCGCAACCTGCGAGCCGTCGCTCAAAGTCAAAGCACCGGTCACCGACCTGCTGCGCCGGCGAAGCAGCCGGGCCGGGGTGCTGAGCATCCGCTGCGCATACGAGAGGGCGTAACCGGCAATCGCGACCACCAGCGCGGCGAGCGACAGCCGGCCGGACTGCGCAAAGTACGCGGTGAGGACTGGGAAGGCGCCCCAGGAGAGCGCGAACCAGAAGTCTCCGTGCACACGTCCGCGCAAGAGCTCCAGGTTGTACGCAAACACGAAGAAGATACCCATCGCGATGAAGGGGATAAGCCACGGCCCCACCACAAAGACACCCGCGATCCCAAGGCTGACAGCGCCCAGCAGACCGATCGCGGCCGCCGCCATCAGGGCGGCGCCCGGGATCTCTGTCTGCAGTGGCCGGCCCCTGAGCTCATCGAGCGCATGCGCGGCAATGCCGACAGCGAGGAAGAAGGCGAGGACGCTGGCGACCAGCCGGACGATGTTCAAGGTCGGGGCCAGGCTGGCGCCGATCAACACGTAGGAGAGGTGCCACGCGGTGTACGGCGGATGGAGCACGGCCCAGACGTCTCGGCGCCACCCGGTGGTGTGAGCGGCGTAGTAGGCCGGCGCGAGCGCTTCAGGTATTGCTATGACTTTGTTCCCCACATCACGATTCCTCCACCCAGGCTCATGACCCGGCATCCAACCTCCACCATCCCGGCCGCCTTCCAGGCATCGACAATCCGCTCGATCGGCCAGAGCGCGTAATGGCTCTCGATGTTCGGGCCGAGAAACCGGCCGACGTCCCACCAAGCCTTGCCGCCGAGCAGCAGGCCTGCGGCCGGCAGCAGCGTGCGCGTGTAGGCCCGCCATGCGGCGCGCCAGACCACGCTCGGCGGGACATAGAAGTCGAGGCTCGCCATGTGGCCGCCCGGCCGGATCACACGGGCGAGCTCCGCCATGGTCGCGTCTGGATCGTCGACGTAGCGCAACAGGTAGGTGAAGCTGACGGCATCGAAGGACTCCGGTTGGTAAGGAAGCGCTTCGGCCCGAGCCGGCTCGAGCGTGATCCGGCCGGCCAGGGCCGACCTCCTGACCCGTTCACGACCGCGCGCGAGCATCGCATCGCTGATGTCAACGCCTGTGATGCGGGCCTCTGTCTCAGCCGCCAGCGCGATCGCCACACCACCAGTCCCTGTGGCGACGTCAAGCAAGTTGCCCGGCCGGTGCAACACGAGGTGGTCGACCAGTTCGCGACGCCATCGCCTGTTCTGCCCGAAAGACAGGACCTCGGCCAGCACGTCGTAGCGCTCGGGCAGTCCCCTGAAAAGCTCGATGGCGAACGCGTTGTCATTCAATGGGGTTCAGCCTACGGTGGCCGGCCTTAGGTCGCAAACTTGCGATCAGTGGCGCGCGATCAACCGGATGAGGATGCGGAGCGCTTTCAAGCGTGGCAGGTGGCCGCGCTCACCGAGCACCCGGCCGGCACAGAGCTGCATTCGTTCGGACCATTCCGAGCTGTGGTTCCGGCCGTGAATCAGCCCGGCGGCTGGGTGACGATCGTCGACGGGACGACGACCGAGGAAGAGACGAAGGAGGCCGTCGCCAACCTGCGTGCGGTCTTCAACGAACGCCAGACCGCGCTCGAGGTCGAGTACAACGAGGCGCTTTTTCCGCAGGTGGGAAGCTGGTTGGAAGCCGCCGGATTCACATTCGCCGAGCGCAACCCGTTGATGGCCTGCAGGCCTGACCGGTTCAAGCCGTTCGCCGCGCCTGAGGTGACACTGCGGCTCCTTTCCGCCGCGTCGCATACCGAAGACCTGTGGGCGTTCCAGACAATTCGCTGGACGGACGGCGGAGATGAGGACCGGGTGGTTCCCCCCATCGAGCAGCTTCGAAAGGACCTTGCATCGGTAACAAGCTGCTACCTGCTCGCGTGGCTGAATGGCGAGCCGGCCGGTACGGGCATTTCGCACGCCTTGAGGGGGGGCGCCGAGATCGTCGGGGTTGTGACATCGGCAGACAAGAGGCGGCGAGGCGTCGCCGCGACGGTCACGTCCGACCTGGTCGCCCGGCATTTCGCCTCGGGCGGGGACTTCGTCTTCCTCGACGCGGCCGACGACGCGGCGGCGAGGGTGTACGAGCGGCTCGGATTCAAGAGGTTCGGAGCGAATCTGGTCTATCGCTGAGAGCCGGGGCGACCGATACCCCGGGCGCTATCGTTGACGTGGACGGTGGCCAGCACGATCAAGCGAGTGGACGAAGAACCTTCACACGGGCATGGTGCCACCGGTCCGGTGCCAGCGATTGTGCTCAAAGAGGTCTACGAGCAGCGCTTTGACGCGGCCGATCAGGCGGCCAAGGAAGCCATCTGGCGCGAGCTCGGCCGGTACCTGCAGCGCTTCATCGTGCCGAACGCGCGCGTGGTCGACATCGCGTGCGACCTCGGTTATTTCATCCGCAATATCAAGGCCGCGGATCGCTGGGCGACGGACATCCGCGACGTCGAAGACGCGCTGCCCAAGGACGTGCACTTCGTTCATGCCAGCGGGCTGGAGCTGGCACATGTCATGCCCAACGATCACTTCGACCTTGCTTTCTTCAGCAACTACCTCGAGCACCTTTCATCGACTGAGACGGTGCTCCAACAGCTTCGGGTGACATTCTCTCTTTTGAAGCCAGGCGGCCGCGTGCTCATCCTGCAGCCGAACATCCGGCTGATCGGCGGCTCGTACTGGGATTTCATCGACCACCAAACCGCGCTCACCGAGAAGAGCCTTGCCGAGGCGGCAGTGATGGCGGGCTTCGAGACCAAGAAGGTGATCACACGATTCATGCCGTACACGACGAAAAGCCGCTTGCCACAACATCCCCTGCTGGTGCGTGCCTATCTCGCGTTTCCACCGGCGTGGTGGTTGATGGGCAAGCAGACCCTCTACCTGGGCGAGAAGCCCACGTAGCGATACGAGTTCGAAGCTGGCCTCCGCGCCCCGGGCTGAGCATGCGTTAGACCCAGCCGGGCCGCGGCTCCGGCAAAATACGAGAATGCTGCAGAACGCCGAGCTGACCCAACTTGAAGGGAGCCTCGATCACATCCGCGAGGCGCCCGCGAACAGCGGGACCGTCGAGTTGATCGCCCGGCGGCCGGCTGTGGACGAGCGGGAGATTCTGACCGAAGCTTGGCTCGACGTCCACAACGGCCTCGAAGGCGACAGCTGGCGCGCTCGTGGCAACAGCCGGACCGCTGACGGCGCTCCCGATCTGGAAGCGCAGCTGACCCTTATGAACGCCAGGGCAGCGGCCGCGATCGCAGGCGAACGCGAGCGCTGGCCCCTCGCAGGTGACCAGCTGTTTGTGGACCTCGACCTCAGCCGCACCAACCTGCCCCCCGGGAGCCGGGTTCAGATCGGGTCGGCGGTGATCGAGTTCAGCGAGGCCCCGCACACGGGGTGCGCGAAGTTTTCAGCCCGCTTCGGCGTCGATGCGCTTAGATTCGTCAACTCTCCAATCGGGCGCGAGCTTCGCCTACGAGGAGCTAACTGCCGGGTCGTGGTGGCCGGCACGGTGCGACCCGGCGACGCGATCAGGAAGCTGCCGAACTAAAAGCTTCTGACAAGAGTGGTGCGCCTGGCAGGAATTGAACCTGCTGCCTTTCGGTCCGGAGCCGAACGCTCTATCCGGTGAGCTACAGGCGCGGATCGGCTCACCAGTCTAGTGAAGGCGACGATAGTAAGCTGCGCTCCCCATGAGACGGCTCATCACGATCCTCGCTCTGAGCGCCCTGGTCGCTGCATGTCAGAGCGGCAACACGAATCCCGTGGCCAGCCCGCTGCCCACCCCAACTCCGCATACCGCGGCGACGGACGCAGTCTTGCAGTCGGCGGATATTCCGGCCGGGCTCAGCCCGTGCCTGGGTTCAGGTCCGATCGACGTCTACGTCACGACCCTCGCGCACGCGGACGCGACCCTGGCCGGCCAGGTCGGTGCGCAGTGGGAGCAGCTTCGCGTCGCCGGTGCGACAGCCGGCGCCATCTCCCTCTTCACCGCGAGCCCGGCCGCCTGTAACGCCGAGCTGGCGGCAACCTCGAACGTCAAATCGGTCACGGCGTTCGTTGGACTCTTCGCCGACCCTGGGCAGGCCGATCGCGCGTGGGGATCCGGTGTCTTCGGTTTCGAGCCGCCCGTGCCGGCCGAAATTCGTCCTGGCGTCACTCGCGGGACAGCCACCGGGCTTGGCCTGAGCTCCTGGACCTACGATCGTGCGCCCGTGCAGCTGGCCTGCTGGCACAAATCGGTTTTCGTCGCGCTCGTCGTGGTCAGTAATCTCGACGCCGCCACGTTCAAGGCGGCTACGACGGCCATCGACGCTCGATTAAACTGAGCGAAGCGCCCTGCGCGCGGCCGGCGACTGAACCACTCGCGCCTGTAGCTCACCGGATAGAGCGCTTGCCTGCGGAGCAAGAGGCAGCAAGTTCGATTCTTGCCAGGCGCACCAGCGCGCCCATCAGCCGCCGGACAGAAACTTCACGAGTCCGGCCTCGAGGGCCGCAGCGATCACTTGCTGCCCGGCTGGATCAGTCGCCATCCGGGCTTCGGCGGGGTTGGTCAAGAACAGCGGCTCGACCAGAGCACCGGCCATCTGGCTCGGTTCGTCGACCCAGCCCGCAGACATCGGACCGAGCTCGATGAGGTGACCGTATGTACTCCCCGAGCTCGTGAGCGTAGGAGCGGCCAGCTGGTCGTCGGTCCACACGCCGCGATCAGGCGTGGCGAGGGCACCGACCAGGGCTGACTGGAGGTCGGTTGCAAGCCGGCGATTCGCCGGTGCGAAGGTCCTGGCGGAGTCGTAGAAGGTCTCCGTACCGCCCACTGTCGGGTCGGAAAACGCGTCGAAATGAATCGACAACAGTACGGTGGCACCGGCGGCATTTGCGCAAGCTGCACGCGTGACCAGGTCTCGATGTTCGGCGGTGGCGGTGAGCGAGCCGAGTATCGAATCAGAAGGCGACAGCTTGACCACCGTCGAGTCGAGCGTTCGTGCCATGACGACGCGATAGCCGGCCCCTCGAAGCAGGTCGCTCAACTGAGAGGCCACGGCGAGCGTGGCATCCTTCTCGAGCAACTGGTGCGCGTCTGTCCCGCCCACCACACCGGGATCCAGACCTCCGTGACCTGGATCGATGAAGACGGTCTGCCCTGAGCCGGATCGGGCCGGCGGGAGGCTCATGCAAGCGCCTGCCTCGATGCCCGGTAGCGAGACCTGGCTCGCCACCAATACCGGTGCTGGCGTCTGCGTCAGCGCCCCCGCGATGGCGATCCCCTTGCCGGTCGCATCCACCAGCCTGGTGACTCCGAAGGCAAGCGTGATCACAAGCGCGAGTACGAGCGCTATGCGAAGCAGGGGCAAAGAGCCCCGCCGGCGCCGAGTGCGGTGTGGGACGTGGCGAGCGTTTGCGATCGGCCCGGCCAGTTTACCGGGAGGCGCACCAGCTCCGCGCTCTTTTGGACCCTCTACTTGATCCGGCTGTTCTCCGCGAGGGCGACGCTCTTGCCGGTCGCCGCGTCGAGGTTGAGGATCGCCAGGATGACCATGAATACCTTGTTCTGCCAGACGGCGACGTAGAACGACTGGTTTGAGACCGCGATGCTCAGCACGATGGAGTTCGGGGTCAGGCCGGTCTTGGTACCTTCAACGACCGGCGTACCGCCGCTCTTCAGCGACGATGCGCTGAACCCGAAGATCGATTCGCTGGTGTATCCCTTGCTGGCGCTTGCTTCGTCTTTGAACTGGATGGCGAAGTTGACCACCAGCTTGTAGGTCGCGCTGCTGATGTCCGATGAGTTTGATTCGATGCTCGCGCAATGCGCGGTGCTGTCTGAGTAGAAGGCCGCATAAGCGGCCGTCGCGCCCTGCTGCTTCGCAGCGGTCCACTCCGTGTTGGTCGATTGATAGGTGGCGGGGTCCTTCGTCTTCGACTTGCTCAGGAAGCTGTCGATGTCTCCGGACAGGTCGCACTTGTGCATGCCACTTGGAACGTCGCCCGGCTGCACCGCAATGCTTGCCGCTGTGGGCCCTGTGCTCGAGTTCGACGCAGGGCCGCCGCACGCGAAGACCATCAGCATTACGGCCAAGCCGGCTAGTGATCGTTGGAGCATCGGCTCAGTCTGACAGCGACCCGTGGAAGGGAGCCGCCCTAGAAGAAAATCGTACGGCGTCGCTGCCGCAGCCGGTGCAGAGTTTCCTGGATCCAGCCGCGCACTTCCTCGGTCAATTCGACCACCAGCCGCGAGTTGTTTGCCGCCTCAGGGCCGAAATGAAAAACGTCGATTGGCTTCCCGAATGCAATGAACCATTTCGATGGCAGCGGAAGCAGTCCCGCCAGGCCAAGCCATGGAAACGTCGGTGTGAGCGGAGCGGCAGGAAGCCCGAAAAGCCTCGCGAGCGGCTGGAGATCGAACAGGACCGGATGTACCTCCTCCGACCCGACGACCGCGACGGGAATGATCGGAGATCCGGTTCGGAGGGCCACCTGGACGAATCCACCACGCCCCATCCGCTGGACGCGATAGCGATCTCGGTAACGCTTTGCTGCACCTTTGACGCCCTCCGGGAAAACGCCCACGAGCTCGTCGCGTTCCAAAAGAGCGGTCGCGTTGTCGGGATGCGCGAGCACGTTGCCGGTCTTGGTCAGCAGCATGCTCGTGAACGGCATGGCGAAAGCCCAGTCGACGACAAGCATGCGAGCGTGCCGCGGCTGGGGATGCTCGGCGATGATCGCGGTGCGGATCATCGCCCCGTCGTAAGGAACCATGCCCGCGTGGTTGGCGACCAGGAGCGCGCGGCCATGAGCCGGAACGTTGCGTATCCCATCGACCTCGACCCGCCAGTACTTTCGATAGAACCAGAGCGCGATGCCCTGGACTCGTTCGGTAAATTCCGGATCGAAGCCGAAGTCGTCGCTTCGGTACTCCGGCGCTTGGCTCGAATCCAATACGCGAAGAGCCCCCACCTCGTACGAGTATGGCAACATGCAGTCGGCCTCGACATGGCACTCGATTTGCAGGCCGCCGCCACGGAGTATCTCGGCTGGCTTCAACTTGAAGCCAATCGGAGCACGAACACTGTCCGTGCCTACGATTCTGAGCTCCATAAGCTGATCGGCTTTCTTGGCACCAACAACCATTCGCTGTTGGTCGAAGACCTGCGTCACGACGACCTGCGCGCGTATCAACGCCACCTGGCCGGCCGTTTGAAGAGCCCGGCTTCACGTGCACGTGCGCTTGTCGCCATCCGCTCGTGGCTGAGGTGGATCGCGAAAGAAGGCTTGATCGATCGCGACCTCTCGAACGGCATCACGCTGCCCAAGCTCGAACAGCGCCTGCCCAAACCCATCGACCCCGACGAGCTCACCCGCCTGCTTGGCGCCCTCCCGAGCCAGACCGCACACGAAAAACGCGACCGTGCCCTGGTCCAGTTCCTCATCAGCACCGGCTGCCGCATCTCCGAAACCCTGGCGCTCGACCGCACAGACTTTCCGCGCTCCGGAAACCGCCTCGTGGTGACCGGTAAGGGATCCAAGCAGCGCTCCGTCTACCTCACGGCCGATGCCCGTGCCGCGCTGGAGGACTACCTGGGCGCGCGCGAAGACGCTTGCATGGCGCTGTTCGTCAACTTCGACCGTTCCGCTGCGGACGATCGCGCTCGTCGATTGACTTCCGCGGGCGCGCGTTTCATCGTGCGCAAGCTGCGCGTGCAGCTGGGCGCCTGGTCGTTCAAGTCGCCTCATGTCGCGCGCCACACAGCGGCCACGACCCTGCTCGAAGTCACCGGAGGCGACGTGCGCCTGGTCCAGGAGGTGCTCGGCCACGCCAACCTGAACACGCTGCAGGGCTACACGAAGATCGTCGACAGCCGCAAGCAGGAGGCGTACCGCCGCTACCAGGAGTTCCTGGACGAGAAGAAGGCCGGGCGCTAGGAGGCCTGACCGCGCCTCCTAAGGCGCAGAACAGACCTTGTCGGAACGAGCCGCGGCGAATACTATCTGGGCGTGGTCGAGGTCAGACAAGCAAGGCTGTTCCAGGGACTGCCTGAATCAGAGCTCCGCTCCATCGAAAAGCAGATGAAGACCGTCAAGCATCCGGCCGGCCACGAGATCGTGGTGAAGGGCGAGAACGGCGTCGGCTTCATGATCATCCTCGACGGCACGGTGACCGTCGCGACCATCCAGGGCAAGTCGCGAAAGCTCGCGCCAGGCGATTCCTTCGGCGAGATGGCCCTGCTCGACCAGGAAGGCCGCAGCGCCACCATCAAGGCGGACACAGACGTCTCCCTGGCGACCATCCCGGAATGGAGCTTCAAGCCGTTTCTCAAGGAGCACCCGGAGGTCGCGTACCGGCTCCTTCAGGTCCTGAGCCAGCGGATCCGCCAGGCCGAAAGCAACCAGTAGGGCAGAGCAACCAACAACCTAGGAGAGAATCTCTTCTGTCGACTGCTGCTAACGCCTTGACTTCAGGTACCTCGGGCGCCCACGGATAAACTTCGCACGGTGGGTACCGTCACCAGAGTCCGTCACAGGGTGCAGCGTGCCGGATGGCTGCGAGCGGCCGTGCTCGGCGCCAATGACGGAATTGTTTCAGTCGCCAGCGTTGCGATCGGCGTGATTGCGTCCGGTGCCCCGACGAGTTTCGTGCTGACGGCTGCCATAGCGGCATTGGTCGCCGGAGCCATGGCCATGGCCGCCGGTGAGTATGTATCCGTCAGCTCGCAGCGAGACGTTGAGCGAGCCGACCTCGACCAGGAGCGAGAAGAGCTACAGGCGCAGCCTGAGGTTGAGAAGCGGGAATTGGCCGCGATCTACGTCGACCGTGGGCTTAGCACGGAGCTGGCCGAAAAGGTCGCCGAAGCGCTCATGGCTTCGGATGCGCTCGGCGCCCATGCGCGTGACGAGCTCGGCCTCGCTAAGATCCTGGCTCGGCCGGTCCAGGCGGCACTCTACTCGGCGGTGAGCTTTACGGCCGGTGCGTTGTTGCCGATTGTCGCCTTCCTGTTGGTCCCCACCTCGGCTCGGACGGTGGCCGTGGTTGTGAGCGCTCTACTTGCTCTGGTGGCCCTTGGCATCGCAGGGGCTCGCGCAGGTGGCGCGCCGCTGCTGCGCGGGGCCGTCAGGGTTAGCGTCGGCGGCGGATTGGCAATGGCGGTCACCGCCGGGGTCGGTCACCTGGTGGGAGGGATCTCGATCTAGGCGGCCAAGGCAAAGAAAAGGCCGGTTCCGCGTTGGAAACCCGCCTGAGAAACATCACGCACCCCCGGCCGCGGCGGCTATCAGTTTGGCCACGTAACTCGGAGATTCGCCAAGGTCCGCCGCTGTGAACCAGATGTTGCCATCCGGTCCGGCGGTGATCGCGGTTGGAGAAACCGGGCTGTCGATCGCCGGTTGCGCGCCGTAGACGTCCGGGATCGCGTACTCGGTAATGACACCAGAGGTGCTGACTTTGGCCACCCTGCCAGCTGTCGTCGATCCAGTTGCACTCTCGGTGACCCAGAGGTTGCCATCCTGTCCGCTCGTGATCGCCGTTGGATACGTATCGGTGTGATGGAAGGTGTACTCGGTGACCAGGCCCGAAGGAGTGACCTTCGCAACTCTTCCAAAGGCATCCGCGGATGTCTCAGTTACCCAGAGATTTGCATCCGGCCCCAGTGTGATCCCTCGGGGCACGTTGCCGATGGTGGGGAGAGTGAAGATGGTGAACCTGCCCGAGGTGGTCACCTTGACCAATTTCGATGCCTGGGTTTCGCTCGTCATCTCAGCCACCCAGAGGTTGCGGTCCGGCCCCACCGTGATCGCTATCGGCCTGCCGTTTGCGATAGGGATCGCGTACTCGGTGAATGTGCCCGATGTCGTCAGCTTGACCACCTTGTTCGCGCTTCTCTCGATGAACCAAAGGTTGCCATCCGGTCCCGTCGTGATCGGCCCAGGGTCTCCATTTGGGGTGGGGATCGTGTATTCGGTGAAGCTGCCAGACATAGTCATCTTGTGCACGTGGCCCACGTCGATGGCTCCAGCGCCACCAACGACCCACCGTTCGGTAAACCAGACGTTGCCGTCGGGTCCAAATGTGAACCCGCCAAAGACACCAGCGGGATAGCCGTCTGCGTTCCTGGGAGCCACGAACTCGGTGAAGCATCCTGACGCGGTCACGTTGATCACTGTGCTGTCGGACGATCTAGGTTCGCCGGCGGCAAACCAGAGGCTGCCGTCGCGGCCAACGGTAATGTCCGCTGGGTAGCCAGGGTCGGTAGGGACGGGATACTCGGTGATGATCCCGATGCGACTTGTTTCGGACCGCGGAGTGGCGCAAGTGCTGGGGCCGGGCTGTGTGTTGATGGTAGGCGCCGCGCCGCGAGGTGCTGCCGGTATCGCACGGTGCGGGCTTAGCTCGGCGCGAGCGAATAGAAGACCGGCTACGACGGCCACCGCGAGCAATGCCGCGATGAAGCCGGCAGCCCATTGGAAGGATGGCGTGCCGTACCGATGCGAGGGCCGGTCATCTGCTCGGATCGCACGGGCAAATTCCTGGCTCCTGTGAGCGCGTTCGGGGCGGTCGGCCACCCCTGTGGCCTCACCTACCGCTGAAGCTGCTTTGGCTCGATCAACTAGCCCGGCCGGCACCTCGAAGCTCAGGTCTTGGAGGAATTGCTCTAGAGAATCGGTCATTTCGGTTGCACCCCTTCGGAGAGGAGATTGCGGAGGATGGCCAGCGCTCGTCTGGTGGCCATCAGGGCGCCCGCCTCCGAGACTCCGAGCGCCTGCCCGACCTGGCGATAGCTCAGATCGGCCCCAAAGCGGAGGGCTATGACGGCGCGGTGGCGCCGAGATAGCGCGCGGATAGCGTCGATGACCTCCTCAGTCATCAGCCGATCGCCAATTTCGACGAATCTTTCCTCGGGCGACCACCGGTCGACGAGGACTTCAAAAATGAGGCGCTGCCGCCGAGCTATCCTGCCAGCATTCCGGCCTGCATTAACCACGATGCGCCACAGCCAACCTTCGATTTCACCCTTTGTAGAATCGAATGTTTGGAGCCCTCTGATCGCACGCTCTAGAGCGTCCTGGGCCAGGTCTTCTGCGTTGGCGGAATCAGCAGAGATCAGCTGGGCGAATTTGTAGACCCGGGCTGCGTAGGCCTGACAAAGCGCATCAGCAGTCACCGGTAAAAGGCCAGCCGCCTGCCCTCTCTTGTCGACTGGGAGCACGACGGCAACATCCTCCACACCAGATCTACTCATTGGCGGGTGGAAACCTAACGGCGGAGCGAAGGACGCTCACGGCGAGCTACATGATGGTGCTCGCTCAGGGTGTCGAACGCGGAACCTTGGGATGGGATGACAGATCAGACCCTGAGCGATTCACCTGACCGAAGTAGTTGTCAGATGAGCGGTCACAAACCGATCTGGTTACTAAAGCGTGCGCCAACCGTCTGAGGCAAAGAAGAAGGCCGGAATCGTATTCGAAACCGGCCTTGGAGGCTTACCGAAAGTAGCCGAAGAGCCTACTCGTCCTCGATCTGGTTGTACATCAAGCTGTCCTGGATCTCATACAGGGCGTCCATGGCCTCCATCACGGAGGCCGGCTTGGCCTGGGCCAGGACCGTCACCTCGGGCGAATCCTCGATCACTTTATTGATCGCGACCGAGAGCACCGGCGGCATCTGTCGCTGATCGGCCAGGTTCAGCATCTCAAGCTCGTTAAGGAGCCTATCGATGTGATGCATCTTGTTCCGGCGTGCGTACTTGGCACGCTGGATCCTCATCTCCCGGGCGGTCATGCGTTCGATGGCGCGGCTCGCCTGCTTGATCATGGTCAATTCTTTTTCTCCTGATGCCAAGTTTACGGGCCCCCTCCAATTTGTCAAGGACGGCCTGTAATAAATGCTTCAGGGCTGTGCTAGCATGGCCCGCCAGAAAATCCCCACGAACTCCGTGAGTTCGCGGGAGCCCCCGTTTTGACCCGGATGAGCCCCCTATGATTGCCGGCCGGTCGACCCGTATGGAAGTCATGGAGCTGCTCCGGCGCAAGGGACGCTGCAGCGCGGAAACCATGGCCAGCGACCTCGGCGTCACACCCAACGCCATCCGGCAGCACCTCACCAACCTAGAACGCGACGGGTTCGTCGTGAGCAACCCTCAGCGCAGCGGGCGCGGGCGGCCGGCACTGCTCTACTCGCTTACCGAGCGGGCGGATTCCGTCTTTCCCAAGCGCTACGGACAGCTCGCGACCATGGTGCTCCAGGAGGTCCAGGAGATGGGCGGCCCGGAGGTGCTGGACGAGCTCTTCTCCCGCGTGGCCGCCCGGCATGCGAACGCCATCGAGCACGATCTCGAGGGCCTCGACTTCGACCAGAAGCTGCAACGAGTGGTGGACTGGATCGGGCGTGCCGGAACGCTGGCGGAGCAGACTCAGACTGCGGAGGGCGTCAAGGTCACCATCCACAACTGCCCGTTCCGCAACACCGCGCTCAAGTTCCCGCAGGTCTGCACGATCACGCCGCACCTCCTGTCGAGGCTGCTCGGAACGGCGGTGTCGCAGTCCGATTCCATCCACCGTCGCGACCCCTACTGCTCGTTTGTCGTCCAGCGGCCTGCCGATTAACCTCACAAGCTCGGAGGCTTCGCCGTGAATTCGGGAGGACCCCTTTTGACCAGCCGCCAGGTCAAGGAGGTCGACGCGCTTGCTCAGGAGCGCTTCGGCATCTCGCTGGACTGGCTGATGGAGGCTGCTGGATGGCAGGTTGCCCGGTTCTGCCCCGCGGCAACGACGGTCGTGTGCGGCGTGGGCAACAACGCGGGAGATGGTATGGCAGCGGCGCGACACCTCCACCGTTGGGGCAAGCTGGTACGCGTCTGCTGCGTGGATGCCGCGCGGCTGCAGGGTGCGGCTGCACAAGAGTTGGTCGCGCTGCGCCGGATCGGGATCGAGGTCTCGAGCGACCTACGACTCGACGGCGCTCAGGCTGTCGTCGACGCGTTGTTCGGCACGGGCCTGTCCAGGCCCCCTGCGGCTCTTTTCGCGAAGTGGATCGAGGCCATCAACTCATCTCAATTGCGCGTGATCTCCGTGGACGTGCCCTCTGGGCTCGACGCCGACTCCGGGGTCGCCTACGCTCCCTGTGTGCAGGCGCACACGACAGTCACCCTCGGCCTTCCGAAGCCGGGCCTGCTCGCGGGCGACGGGCCGCGGCTCGCCGGCGAGGTCTGGGTGGCGGACATCGGCGTGCCTTTTGAGGCTTACGCGATGGTGGGTGCGCAGGTACCCCAACATCTCTTCTCCACCGACGATCGGGTCCGGCTGGATTCCGTCTTGTGACCCGGGAGGTCGTTTGGGACCACGGGGTCTCGCTACCCGGGCACCGCCTGTGGCTCGACCCACTCGTGGTCAGGACCTTCGCCTTCATCTCGCATGCGCACACCGACCACGCCAGGCGCCACAAGGAGGCGCTCCTCACGCCGCAGACACTCGCCCTGATCCCGGAGTCGCGCCGGCCCCGAGGCTGGAGGATGCTCGGCTACGGCGAGCCGATGCGGCGCGGCCAGGCCACGGTGACGCTGCACCCGGCCGGCCACATGCTTGGATCGGCGCAGCTTCTCTTCGAGCACCACGGCACGACCCTTCTCTATACAGGCGACATCAAGCTGCGCCAAGCCGGAGGCGCGCCCTCGACCACCATCCCGAAAGCCGACGTATTGATCGTCGAGTCGACGTACGGGCGCCCGCACTTTCGCTTCGGCGACCCCGACTCGACCATCGAAGCGATCGCGATGTGGTGCCGCCGCGCGCTGGACAGCCGCGTCACGCCGGTGCTCCTGTGCCATGCGCTCGGCAAGACCGAGGAGATGATGCTCGCGCTAGCGCCTTACGGCTTCAGCTTTGCGCTCGAGAAGCGATGCGCTCCCTGCGCGCGGGAGTACGCGACGGCTGGCCGCGCCCTGCCTGACTGGGTCGAGCTGGACGGCCAGGCCGAGCCGGGCCGGGTCGTGATCGCCCCGCCCGCGGGCAAGGACGAGGTCCGGCGACTGGGCCGGTATAGAACCGCGCTCGTCTCGGGCTGGGCCAAGGATGCCGAGTTCGCGCGCCTTTTCGGCGCCGACGCGACATTCGATCTCTCGGACCATTGCGACTTCGATGAGCTGGTGGAGGTCGTCGAACGGTCTGGCGCCGACCAGGTTTACACGGTGCACGGCTACACGGCGGACTTTGCCCGCCACCTGCGGAAGCGAGGCATCAGGGCATCGGCGCTGGAGGCGACTGAACAGCTGGCGCTAGCCCTGTAGGGTTTCTGCCGAAGCCTATCCTGAGGCCGTCGGTATGCGCACCCGCGCCAGAGTCACGCTAGCAGTCGTGCTTGTCGTCGCCGGCATCGCCTTCGTGGCATGGACACAGATGCGTCCTCTGGTCGACGCCGGCCAGGCCTCATCCATTGCCCTGGCCGTCCAGGCCGGCCCAGGTCACGCAGGCTGGCGAGCAGCGTCCGCAACACTTGAGTACAACGGCAATCGCCCGCACATAGACCTGCCTGGGTTCCGCGATTTACCGAAATGCTGGGGGGCGTCACTACCTATCGGTGACAGCTATTGCCTCCCGTACCCTGTATGGCACGTCCATCTCGTTGCCCCCTCGACCGGTGGGCAGTCCACTCACATCGTTGTCTTTGTAGACGCACGGCAATCACACGTTGCGATGTCCTTCAGTGAACCGGGACCCAGCGGCGCCTGATCCCCCTCTGCTAACGGATCAGCGAAGAGCCCAGCCGGACCGGAGCACCGCGCGGCGTAGATCAGGGTCGACGGCGGCCGCGTCGCTCAGCTTGGTCAGCAGAAGGTCCACCCATGCTGACAGGCGAACCGGCGGCAAGAGCTCCAGCTCCTCGTTCTTCACGCGGGCACGAAAGCTGCGGCCCGCTATGTCGAGCATCAGCTCGGTGATCGGGCCTCGGTTCAGGTGGCCCCGCTTCACCTTCGCCGCGGGGATCCGCTCGACGAGGTAGTCGAGCAGCTCGGTCGTGTCCTCATCGCCGCTGATCGGCGCGTGACAGAAGACGCAGGCGCCATCGAGGGGCAGCGCCGGCGCAGCGCAGACCGAACAGCTCAATCCGTATACCGCGTGATCGTCTGATCCTCGCGCCTCTTCTCGGCTTGATAGAGAGGGCAATCCTCGAAGTTGCGTACACAGATCGGAGGGCTGTCCCTGAGAGCGTACTTGCGCTTCGAGAGGCGGTCCACGTGACAGTCAAACCTGTAGACCCGCAGCAGGGAGCGCCTCTCTTTCAGGTATTCCTCGAGATATGGACAGCGGCGCATCGCGAATTACGATAGGCCACCGTGCTCGGACTCGTCGGTGCTTGATTTCGCCCGTGCCGCGGCGGCGGTCGGTTCCACGTCCGCCACGCTCGAGAAAACACGCATCCTCGCAGCGTACCTGCGCAGTCTTGACGATGACGACCTGCGCCGCGCGTCCGTGTTCATGAGCGGGCGCGCGTTCAGCCCGTCGCAAAGAAGGACGCTGGGGCTCGGTTGGTCTGCGGTCAGCAAGGTCGTGTCGTCACTGTCGGGCCGCGATGAGGATGAGCTCGATCGCATCTTTCGCAAGCACTCGGACGTCGGCGACTGGGCGGGTGAAGTGCTCGAAGGCCGCACACAACCGGAACCGGTCTCATTGCAGGAAATCGAAGAGGCGCTGGAGGCGATTCGCACGGCGCGCGGTTCGGCCAAAGCCGCGCCACTCGAACGGCTCCTGCGCCGCCTGCACCCGGAGGCCGCACGCTTCTTCATCAAGATCATCGCGGGCGAGCTGCGCATCGGCTTGAGCGAGGGCCTCGTCGAAGCGGCCATCGCCGAGGCATTCGACGTGTCGCTCACGCAGGTCAAGCAGGTCCACCTGATCAGCGGGGACATCGGCGAGACTGCGGTCCGCTGCAAGCACAAGCAGCTCGACACCACCCAGGTCACCCCGTTCCAGCCGGTGCGCTTCATGCTCGCAAGCCCGGTGGAGACCGCAGCCGAAGTCTTCGAGCGGATGGGTGCGAGCAGCGTGTGGACCGAGGAGAAGTACGACGGCGTTCGCTGCCAGCTTCACCGCCAGGGCGACCGAGTCGAGCTCTTCTCCCGCGACCTCAAAGAAACGACAGCCTCGTTTCCCGAGCTGGTTGAGAACGTGCTTTCAATCGGCCACGACGTGCTGTTCGACGGCGAGGTGCTGGCGCATCGGGACGGCCGGGTCCTGAGGTTCTTCGAGTTGCAGCGACGACTCGGACGCAGGAAGGTCTCGACCGAGCTTCGCAAAGAGGTACCCGTCGTTCTCGTCATCTTCGACTTACTGTGGCTGGATGGCCGGTCCGTATTGGACGCGCCGCTCGAAACCAGGAGAAGGCTTCTGGAAGGTCTGGGTCTCGAGCATCCGTTTCTCCTGGCGCGCGTCGAGGAGGCGACGGGACCTGACCACCTTGACCGGATCTTCGCTGAGACCCGCGCGCGCGGCAACGAGGGGCTGATGGTGAAATCTCCGCTCAGCACCTATACGCCGGGGCGCCGCGGCCTTGCGTGGCTGAAACTGAAACGGCCACTGGCGACCCTTGACGTCGCCGTCACCGCCGTCGAATGGGGATACGGCAAGCGTAAGGGCGTCCTCTCGGACTACACGTTCGCCGTGAAGGACACGAGCACAGGGAGGCTCGTGAACGTCGGCAAGGCCTATACGGGACTCACCGACGCAGAGATCGCGACCATGACCAGGCGCTTTCTTGAGATCACGGTCGAGGATCACGGCCACGTCCGGTTGGTGAGACCAGAGGTCCTGCTCGAGGTCGCCTTTGACTCGATCCAGCATTCCGCCCGCCACAAGAGCGGATACGCCCTTCGCTTCCCGCGCATCGTCCGCATCCGCGACGACAAGCCGGTCGACGAAATCGACACCCTCGAGCGCGTCACCGAGCTGTACGACCGCTACTTCGGCGAGAAGACAGTACCTGCTCTGAGCGACGTTGCCGAGCTGGGCCCCCCCACCCCGGCTGCGCCGGACCTCCCCGGCAAGCGGGGAGGTGAGAATCCGACCAGACCGGCTACGCCGGACCTCCCCGGCGAGCGGGGAGGTGGGGATCCGACCACCCCGGCTGCGCCGGACCTCCCCGGCGAGCGGGGAGGAGCTCAGACATGAAGTTGACGTTCATGGGGACGGCCGGCGCGCGGTTCATGGTCGCCAAGCAGCTGGCCGCCTCCGGCGGCCTTTACCTGGAAGATGGGAATACCCGGATCAGCCTCGACCCCGGTCCCGGCGCGATCGTGCAGTACGCCAAGCGCAAGGTCGACTTGACCAAGCTCGACGCGATCGTCCTCAGTCACCGCCACCTCGACCATTCAGGCGACGTGAATGTCATGGTCGAGGCGATGACCGAGGGTGGCTTCGCGCGGCGCGGCCGCCTCTTCTGCCCGTCCGACGCCCTCGACGTCGACCCCGTCGTCCTGAGCTACCTGCGCAGCTTTCCGCAGGAGGTCGTCCGGCTCGAGCCACAGGTCTCGTATACGGTGGGCTCTGTCACGTTTACGACGAGCCCACGTCACTTGCACCAGGTCGAGACCTACGGCTTCCGTTTCGGCAACCGTCTCGGCTGGGTGACCGACTCCGCCTACTACGACGGCATCGCAGAACAGCACAAGGCGGACGTGATGGTGATCCATGTCGTGCTCATGCAATGCCGCGCCGAGCTGCCGCACCTGTGCCTCGACGATGCGGAGCGGATCATCCGCGAGGCCAAGCCGCGCCTCGCGATCCTCACTCATTACGGCATGACCGTATGGCGCGCGCATCCGTGGGAGCTCGCCGCCGACATGACGCAGCGCATCGGGACTGAGGTCAAAGCCGCCCGCGACGGCATGACGCTCGAGCTATGAAGACCCCACGAAACAACCCCACGAAAGACCCCACGAACTCGGAGGCTTCGCCGTGAGTTCGCGGGGGCCCTCAGTCGGAGGCTTCGCCGTGAGTTCGCGCGGGCCCAGGTGTGAGCTGACATGACGGCAGAACAGCGTTTTCTGCTCTTGCTCATCTTGGTCGGGGCACTCGCGACGGTGCTCGGCCTCGTCTCGAAGCGGGCGCGCCTGCTCCCCTACCCCGTCGTGCTTGCCGCGGCGGGAATCGCGGTAGGACTGCTGCCGGGGGGCCAGTTCCCACGTCTCGGCGGCAACGTGATCCTGCTGGCATTCGTGCCCGGGCTGGTGTTCGAGGCTGCCCTGACGCTCGACCTCGTGGAGCTGAGGCGGCGAATGCTGCCGGTCGGGCTGCTGGCCACCGTCGGGGTGGCGATGACGGTCCTCTTGATCGGGGGGCTGGCCCATCTGACGCTCGGGTTCAGCTGGGGGAGCGGGATGCTGCTCGGGGCTATCCTCGCGGCGACCGATCCGATCGCTGTCATCTCCTTGCTGCGCCGGCTGAAGGCGCCGGCGGGGCTCGCGACGATCCTCGAGGGCGAAAGCCTCTTCAACGATGGCACCGGCGTCGCGGTCTTCTCCGCGGTGGTGGCCACCATCCTGAGCGGGGCGCCATCCTTCAGCGACGCCACAATCCGCTTTTTAGAAATCACCAGCGGTGGCACCGCCATCGGACTTGCGGTCGGGTTTTTGGGCCTGGCCCTGCTCCGGTTCGCGGAGGACGCTCCGCTCGAGATCCTGGCGACCCTGGTCATCGCGTACGGCAGCTACCTCGCCGCTGACCTCCTGCATGCCTCTGGCATCGTCGCCGTGGTGGTCGCCGGGATCGTGGTGGCGCGTTACGGAGCGCAGATCGGCCGGTTGCATGGCCCCCAGCTGCTCGGCTTCTGGAACCTGCTCGCTTTCGTTCTCAACGCGATGCTGTTCATCCTCGTCGGCGCCGCCATGCCGGCCTGGACCTTGCTGCCGGTGGCCTGGCTCGTCGTGCTCGCATTCGTGATCATGCTGGTGACGCGCGCCGTGCCGGTCTACGGGCTGCTCAGTCTCGCGGCATATCGCGGCCCATCGATCCCGTGGCGATGGAGGCACGTGACCTTCTGGGCCGGCTTGCGAGGCGCGCTGTCCGTTGCGCTGGCGCTTTCCGTCGCCGGGTTGGCCGGCGTGGACAGCCGCCTATCCGTCGTCGCCTATGGCGTGGTGCTGCTGTCTCTATTGGTTCAGGGTGCCTTGCTCGCGCCGGTCATGCGCGGTCTCCAGATCGAGTCTGAGAATTGACGCGCTGGCGCTGGCGAGGATCGGTCGCCTTGCTCGGAGTCGCGGTTGCGTTCGTGATCTATCCGCTGGTCGAGGGCGAAAACGACGTCATCAACTCCGACTGGCCGGCGTTCGCCACCGGGGCTCGAATCCTGGTCAGCGACCCGGGCCATCTCTACGACTTCGACGTCCAGCGCCGTGTCGAGCTC
>Ga0208848_1000017_pt1 | contig 33246 bp, 37 predicted proteins | sample NGESurshal072012_2_FD_184455 | JGI IMG/M metagenome (GOLD analysis project Ga0208848, IMG submission 184455) | Arctic peat soil microbial communities from Barrow, Alaska - NGEE Surface sample 210-1 shallow-072012 (SPAdes) | ecosystem: Environmental > Terrestrial > Soil > Wetlands > Peat ... | reverse complement strand
GCGTGGAGGACGGCGTGCTCGTGCTGTCGGCGGCGCTCGCCGTCGACGGCGTGGTCCGGCGCGCGGAGCTTGGTGGCGATCCCGGCCACACGGCCGAGCTCGTCGCCCGGGTGGCTTCGCTGCTGCAATGACGTCCGTGCCACCTCTGCAGGGCCGCCGGGTGCTGGTGACCCGGGGAGTGGACAAGAGGGACGACATGGCGTCGCTTCTCGAAGCGGCCGGAGCGGTCGTGTTGCGGGTGCCTCTGATCGCGGTGCGCCGACTGCTCGAGGCCGCCGACATCGCGCGCGCCGTCGACCGTCTGGGGGCGGCTACCGGCGCCGGTGCTCCCCGCCCGTGGCTGGTTCTGACTAGCGCCACCGGGGCCGGCCTGGTGGTCGAGGCGGTGGGGGCGCCGTCGCTCGCACGTTTCGGCATCGCTGTCATCGGCCCGGCCACCGCCGCCGCGCTCCGCTCCCGCGGCGTCGACGCCGACCTCGAAGCCACCGGGCAGGTCGCGGAATCCCTGGCTGCGGAGTTGGTGCACCGGGGCGTCGACGGCGCCGCCGTTCTCGTGGTGACGGCGGCAGGTGCTCGCGACGTCATCGCGCCGGCGCTCATCGCCGCTGGGGCGCATGTCGAGGTTCTCGAAGCCTACCGCAGCGTGACCCCGGACGGCGCGGCTGATCGCCTGCGCGAGGCCCTCAGAGGACCGCCGCTGGACGCCGTCACCTTCACGAGTGGGAGCACCGTCCGCCATTTCGCCGAGGCGGTCGCCGCGCCGCCGGCTGGTTGCCTGGCGGCCTGCATCGGGCCCGTCACCGCCGCCGTCGCGCGCGCCGCCGGGTGGACGGACGTGGTCACCGCGGCCGAGCACACGACGGCGGGGATGGTGGCCGCGCTGGTGACGCACCTCCCAGCGGTCCAGCGGCTACCCTGACCGCGCATGGCGTTTTCCTCCGACCGACCGCGCCGTTTGCGCCGCACCGCTGCGCTCCGGGCGATGGCGCGTGAGACCGTGCTGACGCCGGGTCACCTCATCCATCCGGCCTTCGTGCGCGAGGGCATCACCGAGCCGGTGCCGATCGCCTCGATGCCCGGTCAGCAGCAGGAGACGATCGCCTCGCTGATCCTCGCCGTCCGCGACGCCGTCGACGCCGGGTGTGCGGCCGTCCTGCTCTTCGGGGTGCCCGAGCACAAGGATGCCGAGGGCTCGCAGGCGTGGGCCGCCGAGGGCATCGTCCAGCGCGCGCTGCGCAGCCTGCGCCACGAGTTCGGCGACCGCTGCGTGCTCATCGCCGACTGCTGCCTCGACGAGTACACCGACCACGGCCACTGCGGCGTGCTCCGCGCGGACGGCAGCGTCGACAACGACGCCACCGTCACGCTCTACACGCGCGTCGCCGTGTCGCAGGCAGCCGCCGGCGCCGACATGATCGCGCCCAGCGGGATGATGGACGGCCAGGTCGCCGCCATCCGCGGAGCTCTCGACAGCAACGGTTTCGCGGACACCGCCGTGCTCGCCTACAGCGCCAAGTACGCCTCCGTCATGTACGGGCCGTTCCGTGACGCGGCCGACTGCGCCCCGCGCTTTGGCGATAGGCGCAGCTATCAGATGGACGTCGCCAACCAGCGCGAGGCCGTGCGTCGTGCCGTCGGGGACGTCGTGGAGGGCGCCGACATGGTCATGGTGAAGCCCGCGCTCACCGCGCTCGACGTCGTCGCCCGCGTCCGCGACGCCACGGACGTCCCCGTGGCGGCGTACTGCGTGAGCGGGGAATACGCCATGCTCCATGCCGCCGCCGCGGCGGGCGCGTTCGACGAGCGCAGCGCGGTGCTCGAGAGCCTCACCGCCATCCGCCGCGCCGGCGCCGACCTGATCATCACGTACGACGCGCGCCGCGCCGCGCGCTGGCTGCGGGAGGAACTCAACGGTGTCTGACCGGAACCCGACTCCTCCGGGCCCGCGGTTGCCCTTCCTGCTGGCCACCGGCGCGGTGTTCCTTGGCGTGCTTGTTGCGGCCATCATCTTCATCAACAAGGCCAACGGCCCGGCTCCCACTCCGAGCCCGATACCTTCAGCCGCCGACTGCACGACCGCCAGTTTCGGCGCTCCACTGCAGCCCGTGGGCGAGCCCGCCAATCCCCACGTCTACAGCGCGGCACCGGCCACGCAGGTCGACGTCACCAAGGTCTACGAGGCGACCATCAAGACGGTGCGGGGCGACATTGTCATCTGCCTGAAGCCGGCGCTGGCACCAAAGACCGTGAACAACTTCGTGGTGCTGGCTCGCAACCACTACTTCGACGGCATCCCCTTCCACCGAGTGTGCCCCAACGCTTCGGACTCGAGCTGCGGTGGCTCGCTGGCGATCATCCAGGGGGGCGATCCGAACTGCATCGGCAACGTCCACGCCAGCACGTGTGGGCAGGGAGGTCCCGGCTATCAGTTCGCTGACGAGCCGGTGCACGGTCAGTACAGCGCGGGCTCGGTGGCGATGGCCAACAGCGGGGCCAACACCAACGGTTCGCAGTTCTTCATCGACACTGCCGCCAACCAGTTCGCACCCTCCTACAACCTGTTCGGCAACGTCGTCAGCGGCCTCGACGTCGCCAAGAACCTCCAGCAGGGCGACGTGATGGAGAGCGTCACAGTCACCGAACAGGCGTGACCTCGTCGGCGGCCTCCTGGCGCGAGCGCGCCGAGCGAGTGCTCCCCGGTGGCGTGAGCAGCCCGGTGCGTGCCTTCGCCGCGGTCGGTGGCGACCCACCGATCATCGCCGCCGCGCGCGGCGCCCACCTGGTGGACGAGGACGGCGTCGACTACGCGGACTTCATCCTCGCGTACGGCCCCCACATCCTCGGCCACGGACACCCGGCGGTGCTGGCCGCCGTGGCCCGTCAGCTCGCCCAGGGCACCGCGTTCGGCGCCACGAGCGCAGTCGAGATCCAGCTGGCGGAGCGCATCGTCGCGGCCATGCCCGCCATCGAGATGGTGCGCTTCGTCAACTCGGGCACGGAGGCCACCATGTCGGCGCTGCGCCTGGCCCGCGCGGCGACCGGCCGTGACCGGGTGGTCAAGTGCGCCGGCGCCTACCACGGGCACGCCGACGCCTTCCTCGCGGCGGCGGGCTCCGGGGTGGCCACCCTCGGCCTCCCCGGCTCGCCCGGGGTGCCGGTCGCGGCAGTCGCCGACACCATCGTGGTGCCCTACAACGACATCGCGGCCGTGGCCGCGGTCCTCGACAGGGAGGGGGAGCGCGTCGCCGCGATCATCGTGGAGCCCGTCGCCGGCAACATGGGCTGTGTGTTGCCGCGCCCCGGCTACCTGCAGGCCTTGCGCGTGCTCACCGCCCGCTTCGGCGTGCTGCTCATCTTCGACGAGGTCATGACCGGGTTCCGGGTGGCCTGGGGTGGGATGCAGGAGCTCTCATCGGTCAGGCCCGATCTCACCTGTCTCGGCAAGGTCATCGGCGGCGGGATGCCCGTTGGAGCCTTCGGCGGATCGCGCGCTCTGATGGAGCGGCTGGCGCCCACCGGCGACGTCTACCAGGCGGGCACGCTGTCGGGAAACCCGCTGGCGATGGCGGCGGGGTGTGCGGTGCTCGACGAGCTGGCCTCCGGGGCTGCGTACAAGCGACTGGAGGAGCTCGGTTCGGTCCTCGCCGCGGGCCTGTCGGGTGCTGCCGCGGCGGCCGGTGTGCCCTGCACCGTCAACCGCGCCGGGAGCATGCTGACCCCCTTCATCGGTGTGGAGACGGTCGACGACTATGCCCAGGCAGCGGCAGCCGATACCGACGCGTTCGCGCGAATCCATCGGGCATGGCGGGCCCATGGCGTGCTCTGGCCACCGTCGCAGTTCGAGGCCGGTTTCCTGTCCACGGCGCACGACCTCGACGACCTCGACCGCGCCGTCACCGGCTTCGCAGCGGGGCTCTGACCCATCTCAGCGCAGGCTCAGGTGCCCCGGCATGCCGATGCTACACTCGATTGTGACCTCGCAAGAGGCGCCGGGAGGGAACGTCCGGCACAACAACGGAGGCGTCCACCATGCCGTTCATCGGCACCGGCCACATCTGGATCATCGCCATCCTGCTGATCATCGTCTTGATCATCTGGGGTCCGGGCAAGCTCCCCGACGTCGGCTCCGGCCTCGGCCGCGCCATCCGCGAGTTCCGGAAGGCATCGAACGACACCCGCGAGGAGTTCGCGAAGGCAACCAGGTCCGAGGATCCCCCGGCGGCGTCGGCTCCTCAGCCAGCGCCGGTCCCCGCTTCTGAGCCGATCGTGGCGGTCACGCCGACGCTGCCCGTCCAACCCGCGCCTGTCGGGGGCGGCACCGTGACGCCGCCGGTCACCCCGGGCGCGGCCGGCGAGGGCGACCACACCACGACCGGCTGACCTTGCCCGCCTTCTCGTGGAGGCGCCGCGGGAAACAGGGAGCGGCCGACGACGAGCGCCGCATGACCATCGTCGAGCACCTCGAGGAGTTGCGGCGCGTCCTCATCATCTCCTCGATCGCCTGGCTGGTGACCACCACGGCGGCCTTCATCTTCCACGGCGCCATCTTCGATTTCCTTCTCCACCCGCTCACGTCGGTGCTCATCAAGACCAACAACCACATCACCTCGACAGCCGTGTTCGGGTCGCCCACCGAGGGGCTGACCATCCCCATCAAGATCTCGGCGATCGTCGGCGTGATCGGGGCTCTGCCCATCGTGCTCTGGCAGGTGTGGACCTTCGTGTCGCCGGGCCTGCGGCCGGTGGAGCGCAAGTTCGTGGGCCCCTTCATCGCCTCGGCCCTGCTCCTGTTCGGGGCGGGCGCGGCATTCGCCTACTTCGTGATGCCGATCGGGCTCAATTTCCTGGCCACGTTCCTGGGCAGCAGCGCGGTGTACCTGCCCGACATCAACTCGTACCTGTCCTTCCTGCTCCTGCTGATCATTGCCTTCGGGGTGACATTCGAGCTGCCCGTGGTCGTGATCATGCTGGGTCTCCTCGGGATCGTTTCGTCGCGGCTTCTGCGCCGCAAGCGCAAGGGGATCTGGGTTGGGATCATCATCGGCGCGCTTGTGGTCACCCCCGGGGCCGACCCCTACACGCCCACGGCGTTGTTCGTACCGCTGATCATCTTCTTCGAGGCGTCGATCCTGATTCTCGACAAGGTGTTCCAGCGCTGACGCCACGGGCCGGCGCGTCGTTGATCACTACACTGGGCTGCCATGCGTCCTGACGGCCGAGGCCTCGACCAACTGCGACCGACTCACATCGAGATCAACGCGCTGCCCTATGCCGAGGGGAGTGCGTTGATCACAGCCGGCGACACGCGCGTGCTCTGTGCGGCGAGCGTGGAGGAGCGCGTTCCCCAGTTCCGCAAGGGCAGTGGACGCGGCTGGGTGACGGCCGAGTACGCCATGCTGCCGCGTGCGACGCTGACCCGCAGCGAGCGTGACGGCCGCCGCGGTCGCGTCGACGGTCGCGTGCAGGAGATCCAGCGCCTCATCGGTCGCAGCCTTCGCGCCGCCGTCGACTTCTCGCGCCTCGGCGAGCGCAGCATCTACATCGACTGCGACGTGCTCGTCGCCGACGGGGGCACGCGCACCGCCTCGATCACCGGTGGCTACGTCGCGCTCGCTCTCGCCGTTGCCAAGCTGCGCGCCGCCGGGCTGGTCACCGACGACCCGCTGCGCTGGCAGGTGTCAGCGGTCAGCGCGGGGATCGTCGCCGGCGAGGCCCGCCTCGATCTCAACTACCTCGAAGACTCGGCGGCCGATACCGACATGAACTGCGTCGGCTGCAGCGACGGCCGCTTCATCGAGCTGCAGGGCAGCGCCGAGCAGGAGCCCTTCTCGCGCGTGGAGATGGACAGCCTGCTCGAGCTCGCCGGCACCGGCATGCAGCAGCTCTTCGCCATCCAGACCGAGGCGCTCGCCCGGGCGTGACCTCTGCCGGCCGGGATGATGCACGCCGCACGCTGGTGGCGGCCACCAACAATGACGGCAAGCTGCGCGAGTTCCGCCGTCTCCTCGCCGCTCATCCCTGGCGTGTCGTCGGCCTCGCCGAGGCGGGATGGAGTGGCCACCTCGACGAGCCGGGCGACACCTACGTGGAGAACGCCCTCGCCAAGGCGGTGACGGTGTCCGCGGCGCTGACGCTCCCGGCCATCGCCGACGACAGCGGCATCGAGGTCGAGGCGCTGCGGGGATGGCCGGGCCCCCGCTCCGCGCGCTGGCTGGGCGAGGGAGCCGGCGATGCCGACCGCCTCGCCGCGCTCATCGCTGAGGTCGACCGGCTCTCCCCCGATGACCGCCGGGTTCGCTACGTGTGCGTCGTGGCGCTGTGCCGTCCGGGTGCCCAACCGGTCACAGCGCGCGGGGAGTGCCTCGGAGTGCTCGTGGCCCCACGCGGCTCCCGCGGCTTCGGGTACGACCCCGCCTTCCTGAACGATGACCTCCGCCTGACGTTCGGGGAGGCGGACGACGCCGCCAAGGATGGTGTGTCCCATCGCGCCCGGGCCCTGGCGCGCCTCATGGAGAGCGGAGTGCTCGATCCTGCCCCGGATGCGGGCTGAGGCCGGCGCGGCACCGTGGCTCACAATGCGCTCCGTGTCCCAGCGTCGGCCGACCACCTCGACGCAGCCGCTGCGCGCGCTGTTGAGTGCGGGCGCGGTGGTGCTCGTCGGCGTCGTCGCGTTCCTGGTCACCGTCAACCGCACGGCCGTCCCCGGGGCGGTGCAGCACCCGCCGGTGCCCCCCGCCGTGAGGGTGGTGGCACCCTCGGCGACGCCGTCCCTCGACGACATCGCCCGGGCCCTGCTGAGCCGCACGGTGACGATCGAGGCGCTCGGCAAGACGGACGAGGGCCTCGGCACCGGGTGGCTGTTCGATTCCAAGGGCGACTTTGTGACCAACGCGCACGTGGTCCAGGGGTTCCTCGCGGTACGCATCAGGGGACGCGACGGAACCTCGCACGTTGGCACCGTGGTGGGTGTGGATCTCAATCTCGACATCGCTCTGATCCGCAGCCAGGACGGGTTCCCCGGCGCCCCCCTCCGGCCCTTCACGGGGACTCTCGCCGACTTTCCTGACCCGGTGGTGGCGATTGCCAGCAGCCACGCCACCGGCCATGACGACATCATCCACGAACGCATCACACGCATCGCTGCCGACGTCCCGGTCACGGGCGACACCACCGCCGGCCAGACACCGACGAGCGCGGACTACATGGACATGCTGGTGCTCGACGACAGCACCATCTCCCCAGGCAACAGCGGCGGCCCTGTCATCGACGCCCGGGGCCTGGTCGTCGGGGTAGTCACGCTGGCCAGCAAGTCTTCGCCAGAGGGGTATGCGATCCAGATGAACCGGGTGATGAGCGACCTGACCAGGTTCGCCGCCACGTAGAAGCACCGCACCGCTTCAAGAAGCCCGTCTTCGGGTACGGTCAAGAGGCCATGAACGAATACGACATCGCGATCATCGGAGCCGGTCCCGCCGGCATGACCGCCGCCCTCTATGCGGGTCGCAGCAAGATCCGCGCCGTGGTCATCGAGGCCAAGGGACCCGGCGGCCAGCTGCTCAACACCGAGCTCATCGAGGACTATCCCGGGTTCAAGAGCATCCTCGGCGGGGACCTCGCCGCGGTGATGCTCGCCCAGGCGGAGCACTTCGGCGCCGAGATCGTCTACTCGCCGGTCACCCGGGTCCGCGTCGAAGGCGACGGCATGAAGGTCATCGAGACCGAGGCCGGTGAATTCCGTGCGCCCGCCGTCATCGTCACCGCCGGCGGCAACCCGCGCAAGCTGGATGTCCCCGGGGAGGCGGAGTTCGCCGGCCGCGGGGTGTCCTACTGCGCGGTCTGCGACGGCGCCTTCTTCCAGCAGTTGGAGCTGGCCGTCGTCGGAGGCGGCGACGCAGCCGTCGAGGAGGCGATGTTCCTGACCCGCTATGCGACCAAGGTGACCCTGATCCATCGCCGCGGTCAGTTGCGCGCTCAGCCCATCCTCGTCGAGCAGGCCCGCGCCAACCCGAAGATCGAATTCCTGCTCAACACCGTGGTCGAGGCGATCGAGGGCGACGCCAAGGTCAGCCACCTGCAACTCCGGGACACGCTCACCAGCGAGGCCTCGCGTCTCGACGTCGGGGGCGTCTTCATCTTCGTCGGGTTCATCCCCAACACCGGGCTGGTTGCGACCCACGTCGACCATGACGCGGGCGGCTACTACCTGACCGACCCCATGACCATGATGACCAACGTCCCCGGTATCTTCGCGGCCGGCGACGTCCGCGCTCAGCTGACCCGTCAGATCACAACGGCAGTGGGCGACGCCACCACGGCCACGATCGCCGCCAGCAAGTGGCTGGAGGAGCGGGCCCGCGGAACTGAGGCAAGCGCCGTGAAGGTGCTGGCCGACGCGTCGGTCGACGGCGGCTGGGTGGCATGAGCATCGTCACCCGTCATGGCGATGGGGGAGAGACGGGGCTTCTCTACGGCGGGCGCGTTCCCAAGGACGACCTCCACACCGAGGCCTACGGCGCCCTCGACGAGGCCATCAGCGCCCTCGGCCTGGCCCGCGCGCTGTGCGCGGACCCGGCGCGGGCGCAGCGGATCCTCGACCTGCAGCGCGACCTCTTCACGGTGGGGGCGGAGCTGGCGACGGCCGCGGACCAACGCGACAGGCTGGAACGCCATTTCGTCACCGTCACCGCCTCGATGGTCGAGGCACTGGACGCCGAGGTGGCCTCCCTCGAGGAAAGGGTGACCTTGCCCAACGGGTTCGTGATCCCGGGAGGCGACCCTGTGGCCGCGGCGATCGACCTCGGGCGCAGCCTGATCCGTCGCGCCGAGCGCCGCGCCGTCTCGCTGCAGCGCGCCGGCCAGGTGCCCAACCCCGAGGTGCTCCGCTACCTCAATCGCTGCTCCGACCTGCTCTTCATGCTGGCCCGCGAGGCCGAGGGAACCGCACTCGTCGCCAAGTGAGCGGGGCGCATCCCTACCCTCAGACGGCGGGTGGCCCGGCCACAGGGTGCGTGACGCCCGCGAGCAGGGCCACGAGGACGGCCGCCGAAGCCTCGGCGTGCGCGTCGACCGGCGTCCATTCCTCCGCCGGGACCTCGCTGTGCACGCGGAACCCGTCCTCGTCGCGAAGCACGCGGACCGGGGTCGCGTGGTGCGGTGCGCGGCCCACCGGCTGAGCGAGGTCGATCGCCCAGACGCCCTCGGCGTCGACGGAGAGAGCCTCGACCGCGACCCAGCCGCGATCGTCGATGGCCATCTCGCCGACCCTGTCGGTGAGCAGTCGGAGCGGCGCCCGGGCGGTGGCGGCGCCTTCACCGTCGTCGTCCTGGCGATCGCCGACCCAGAGTGCCGCGACGGCCAGGCCCCCGCTCTCGGCGGCCGTGCTCACCGCCCACCGCGCCGAAGGCTGCGGCGGCAGGAAGACGTGGAACCCGTCGGGGCGGCGTTCGACACGGATCACCCGCTCGGCACTGGGGAAGACGCTGCCGAGCGCGCCGGGGTCCAGCGCCGTGGCGCGGTCCGGGCCGACGAGCACCGCCGCGGCGTCGACCCAGAGAGCCGCGCCGGTGCTGAGCTCGGCGAGCGCGATCGACTCCTCTGACGCGGTGCGACGGGACAGCGGGCGCCGCCGGGCCAGCGCCGCCGACAGGGGCGACCGCTCCGGGCGGGCCCCCGCCTGTGCGTGACTGCGCAGCACCGCGTAGCTCTCGGTGAGGCGCCGGAATGTCGCCAGGGCCTCGACGTCACCGGGGTTGCGGTCGGGATGGTGGACCTTGACGAGGCGCCGGTAGGCGGCGCGTATCTCTTCGGCAGTCGCCCCCGGCTGAAGGCCAAGCGTGGCGAAGTCGCCGGCGGTCGGCGCCCGGTTCACCCGGGCGCGGCCGCGCCGGCCGGGTCTGTCGCCGCCAGGAGCCGCCGGCACTGGAGCGCGAGCCAGAGCCGATGGGGCGCGGCGGGCTCCTCGATCGCCACGCCGAGTTCGGCGAGGCGACGGGTGCGGTAGACGACGGTGTGGCGGTGCAACCCCAGGAGCGCGGCCGCATCGTTGAGGCTGCGCGTGACCAGGAGCGCCTCGAGCGTCTCGAGCAGCGGCGCGCTGCGCGACGGCGGCACCGCGAGCACGCCGCCGAGGACGTGGTGCACGTAGCGGCGCATGGCGTCCGGATCGGTGGCCAGGGTCGCGAAGATGCCCACCGCCGCGTCGTCCCAGGCGCGTGCCGAGGGATCGAGCCGGGCGCCCACGCGCAGCGCCTCGCGGGCACGGCGTGCCCCCTCGGCCACATCGTCGAGGGCCGTTGCCAGTGGACCGATCCCCCAGCGCACCGAGCCGGGCGCGGTGCGCTCCGCCTCGTCGAGCACGCCGCTCACGCCGTTGCGCGCGGGCACGAGCGCGATCCATGTGCCCGCCTGGTCGCCCACCATGAGCACGCCGCGGGGGCGCAGGACGCGCTCGATGGCGCGCTCCGCCTCCTCGGAACCGATGGAGCAGGCCAGCACCAGGTAGGGGGGCTGCAGGTCGAGGTCGCTGGCCGCGGCGAGGCGGCGCAGCTCCGGGCTGACGTCGCCGGCCACGAGGCGTTGGAGGATGCGGTCGCGGTCGAGGTCGCGGCGCCGCATCAGCACCTCGCGTGTCTCGAGGTAGGCCGACCCGACGGCGCCGCTGATCTCGTCGAGGTACTCGAGCACCTGCCCGGTGACGGCGATGACGGTGGCTGGGGGAAGGCTGTCCAGGCCGGCGGACTCGCCGATCAGCTCGCGCCAGACCACGCGTGCCGCCAGCCGGTATGCGGCCAGCAGGACCTCCAGCGGCACACCCATCTCCGCCTGCTGCGCCCCCATCGATCCCAGGCGTTGGAGGTCGGCGGTGCGCAGGCCGCGGCCGTCGCGGAGCAACCGGACGAGGGTGCGCAGCGCGTCCCGGCAGGCGCTGGTGATGGTGCGCAGGTAGCCGATGCCGCGGAACTGGGCGGGCAGGGCAAGCTCCGCGGCGATCCGGCGGGTCATGCGACGAGCGATGACGTCGACGTCGGCGAGCAGGCGCGCGATGATCTCTGGCGGCAGGGTGGCCGTGGCGGCCCATTCTCTTGGCGCAGCGAGTGCCCGGACCCGCGCATCGTTCGACATTGCGGCCATTATGGACACCAGGGCCAAATATTGGCCTCCAAATGCGGCGTGGAGGCCGATGGCGCCGCGGGCCGTCTCGGCGAGACTTGAACCATGCTCTATGACGACCTCTTCGTCCGACTCGAACGCGCCCGCTGGAACTTCACCGACGAGATCGATTTCACGCAGATCGATCGCAGCCTCCTGACCGACCAGTGGATGCACGACCTCCGTCAGATCTGCCTGACCGAGCTCAGTGCGCTCTACGCCACGGAGATGTTCCTGCGCGATTTCTACACCGACATCGACTTCTGCAGCTTCGTCTCCATCTGGTTCTACGAAGAGATGAAGCACCACATGGTGTTGCGTAAGTACCTCGAGTACTGCGGTGACACGTTCGACGAGGAGAAGGAACTTCCTGAGCTGCGGCTCACCTTCGCCGAGGGCCCGGCGATCGAGACGCTGACCATGCACTTCTGCGGGGAGCAGCGTCTCGCCCACTGGTACAACGCGTTTAGCCACAACGCCCCGGAGCCGGTGCTGCGCAAGATCTTCAAGATCCTGGCCGCCGACGAGCTGCGCCACGCCGCCTGCTACGCCAAGTACCTTCGCAAGGCGATCGCCAACAAGCCGGACGAGCTGCCCGCCGTCCTGCGCATGACGCTGTGGATGTTGCGCAGCACCAACGACGCACCCAAGCACCCCACGACAGTGACCACGCCGAGTGTCTGCGACAAGCTCGAGGATCCCGAGTACATCAGCCGCATGCTCAACTGGTACCTGCCCGGTCGTGACCACGAGGCCCCTGTGCAGCGACGTATCCTCGCGTTGATGTCGGAGCTGGCCGGAACCAAGATGACCACCACCAAAGACATGCTCCCCGTGATCCGTCGGCTCACTCCGGTCGCCGCCTGACCGAGGTCAGCAGCCCTCCCTATAATCCCGTGGTGATGTCGGAGCAGACTCGCGTGCGCGCAACGGTGCGTGGGCGCGTCCAGATGGTCGGTTTCCGTGCCTTCGTCGCGGAGCACGCGGACGGCCTCAGCGGCACTGTCGCCAACCGTGAGGACGGCACCGTCGAGTGTGTCGTCGAGGGCCCTGTGGGCGCCGTCGACCGACTGGTCGCGCTGCTCCACGACGGTCCGACGTTCGCCAGGGTGGCGGCCGTCGACGTGTCCCGCGAGCCGTACCGCGGCGACCTCCCGCCATTCACGGTGACGGGATGAACTTCACCTGGGCGGACCGGATGGAGCGCCTCGGCACGGAGAGCGCCTTCGAGGTGCTTGCTCATGCCCGCCGCCTGGAGGCGGAGGGCCGCGACATCATCCACCTCGAGATCGGCGAGCCCGACTACGGCACACCCCAGAACATCATCGACGCGGCCACCCGCGCGCTCAACGAGGGGGCCACGCACTACACGCCGGCGAGCGGCATCCCGGTCGTACGCGAGGCGACCGCGCGGTACGTGGCAGGGCGCACGGGCGTGCCCACCTCGGCGGAGAACGTGGTCATCGTCCCGGGCAGCAAGAACATCCTCGCCTTCCTGCTCCTCGCCATCATCAATCCCGGCGACGAGGTCATCGTGCCCGACCCCGGCTACCCCATCTACCGCTCACTGGTGAGCTTCCTCGGAGCCACCCCAGTGTCCGCGCCGATCAGGCAGAGCAACGATTTCCGCCTCGACGTCGAGGAGCTGCGCAGCCTGGTGACGCCGCGCACCAAGCTGCTCATCGTCAACTCGCCGGCCAATCCGACGGGCGGCATCCTCACCCGTGACGATTGCGAGAGCATCGCCAAGCTCGCCGTCGAGCACGACCTCGTGGTGCTCAGCGACGAGATCTACGGACGCCTGACCTACGACAGCGAGCACGTATCGCTGTACAGCATCGACGGGATGGCCGAGCGCACCGTCCTCATGGACGGCCTCAGCAAGGCGTGGGCGATGTGCGGCTGGCGCCTCGGCTTCGGTGTCATGCCGGTGGAGCTGGCCAAGCGCATGGACACCCTGATGATCAACTCATCGTCGTGCGCGGCGGCGTTCACCCAGATGGCCGCCCTCGAGGCCTTCGAATCGCCAGAGTCCGACGCCGCCGTGGACGCCATGGTGGCGGACTTCCGGACCCGACGCGACCTCATCGTGGATGGGCTCAACCGCATCCCCGGGATCACCTGCCGACGTCCCGCTGGGGCCTTCTATGTCTTCCCCGACATCACCGCCACCGGGTTTGGCGAGCGCGAGCTGCAGATGGGCCTCCTCGAGGAGGTCGGGGTGGCGGTGCTGGCCGGCACCGCCTTCGGGCCCCACGGCGCCGGCCACATCCGCCTCAGCTACGCCAACTCTGCGGCCAACCTCCAGCGGGCCCTCGAGCGCATCGCGCTCCACGTCGGCGCCGGCGCGGTGACCCCGGCCTAGCGCCGGCGGTCGGTCGCCGCAACCCCCACGCAGATCCCGATGAGCGAGCCCGGCATCCGTCCAGACCTCGACACAGCCACACGGCTCCTCGCCACCCACGACGTCGTGCCCCTGGTGATGGAGCTCCCCGCCGGGGAGGAGACGCCGGTCAGTCTCATGCAGCGCCTCGGCGTGGGCGGGCACTGCTTCCTGCTCGAGTCCGGCACGCTCGCGGCCGGCGTGCATGGGTACTCGTTCCTCGGCCACGACCCTGTGGAGGTGGCTCCGGGTGACGAGACCGACCCGCTGCGGCCGCTGGAGGGCGTGCTCGCAGAGACCGTGGCGACCGTGGAGGATGTCGACGCCCCGTTCCTCGGCGGATGGGTGGGGTACCTGGGGTACGAGGCTGCGGCCTGCTACGAACGCCTCCCGGCCACGGCGCCGGCGTTCCGAGACGTCCCGACCAGCCTCTTCGCGCTCTACCGCACCCTCACGGTGTTCGACCACGCGCGGCGCCGCCTCCTCCTCGTGACGCAGCTGCGCAGCACAGCCGAGCCGGCGGACGCGGCCTACATGCGGGCTCGCGACGTGCTCGAGGGTCTGCGCGCGCGCATCATGGCCCCACGCCCGGCGAGGGGAGCTGTCGACCATCCCGAGGCGTTGGCGGTGGAGCCCCTGACGGGGTTCGTCAATCTGCCGCTCCTGTTCCCGCCTGACGACTCCGCCACGCTGTCGCGGGAGCGGTTCATCGCGGCTGTGGAGCGGTGCCTCGACCACATCGTGGCCGGTGACATCTTCCAGGTGCAGGTCTCGCGTCGCTTCGCTGTACCCCTGGAGGCGCACCCGTTCACGCTCTACACGGCGCTGCGCGTGTCCAGTCCCACGCCCTACCTCTTCTACGTGAGCTCCCCCCAGTGCACCCTGGTCGGCGCGTCGCCGGAGATGCTGGTTCGCGTCCGCGGTGAGACGGTCGCGTACCGCCCCATCGCCGGGACCCGGCGTCGTGGGGTCACCGACGCCGAGGACGCCGTTATGGAGGCGGAGCTGCACAGCAGCGAGAAGGAGCAGGCGGAGCACCTCATGCTCGTCGACCTCGGCCGCAACGACGTCGGCCGGGTCGCCGTCGCGGGCAGCGTCGAGGTGCACGAGACCGCCGTCGTCGAGCGCTACTCGCGGGTGATGCACCTGGTCAGCGCCATCCGCGCGCGCCTCGCCCCCGGGCGCGGAGCGCTGGACGCGCTCCGCGCCTGCTTCCCGGCCGGCACCGTGACCGGGGCGCCGAAGATTCGCGCCATGGAGATCATCGCCGCGCTGGAGCCGCACGGCCGGGGACCGTATGCCGGCGCGGTCGGGTACATTGGAAGTGGAGGAGTGCTCGACACCGCAATCGCCCTGCGCACCGTCGTGGTGGTGGATGGGCAGGCCTACCTGCAGGCGGCGGCCGGGATCGTCGCCGACTCCTCGCCGCACCAGGAGGCTCGCGAGATCGACAACAAGCTGGCGGCAGCCCTCGACGCGGTCGCGCGCGTCAACGCGCTGTGAGCGCGCTCCCCGGCGACCTGCGCGGCCGGGTCCTGGTCGTCGACAACTACGACTCCTTCACCTTCAACCTGGTCCAGTACCTCGGCGAGCTTGGGGCGGATACGGCGGTCGTCCGCAACGACACGGCCACCGTCGCCGACGTGCTCGGCGCGCGCCCCGCGGCGATCGTTCTCTCACCGGGGCCGGGGCGGCCCGAGGACGCGGGCATCTGTGTCGAGCTGGTGCTGGCAGCCGCCCGCGAGTCCGTTCCGCTGCTGGGCGTCTGCCTCGGCCACCAGGCGATCGGGCTGGCGTTCGGCGGCCGCGTGGTCAATGCGGCCGTGCTCATGCACGGCAAGTGCAGCGACGTCGAGCACACCGGCGAGGGCCTGTTCGACGCCGTGCCCAACCCGCTGCGTGCGACCCGCTACCACTCCCTGGTGGTGGAGCGCGCCACCCTGCCATCCGTGCTGGAGCTGACGGCGTGGACTGCCGACGGCACCGTCATGGGTTTGCGGCATCGCGACCATCCCATCGAGGGGGTGCAATTCCACCCCGAGTCGATCGGCACCCCCCACGGCCGCGCGTTGCTCGCCAACCTGCTCGGCGCGTCAAGCGTCCCCTCGGTGCTCAGCGCGGCGCGATGACCGGCCTGGGCGCACTGGCGCCGATCATCGAACGCAAGCGCGCTGAGGCGGCGGCTCTGCATTGCGGACGTGCCGCCATGTTCGCCCACGCCGCCAACCTGGAGCACGCTCCCGCGATCGAGCGCATCCTCGCGGGCGGCACGGTCATCGCCGAGCTGAAGCGACGCTCGCCGAGTGGCGGCGTGCTTCGCCCCGACCTCGACGCCGTGGCCGTGGCTGAAGCCTATGAGGCGGCCGGCGCCGTGGCCATCTCCGTGCTCACCGACGGCCCCGATTTCGGCGGTTCCCTCGACGACCTCGTGGCGGTGCGCGGCGCGGTGGAGGTGCCCGTCCTGCGCAAGGACTTCGTCGTCGCACCGGTGCAGGTTGCCGAAGCGCGCGTGGCCGGCGCCGACTGGGTGCTGCTGATCGCGGTGGTGTTCGACGACAACGAGCTCGAGGAGGTCATCGACGCCGCCCGGCGCTGTGGAGCGGGTGCGCTCGTCGAGGTGCACACCGACCTCGACCTCGACCGCGCGCTCGGCGCCGGCGCGGAGTGCATCGGCGTCAACAACCGCGACCTGACCACGCTGGGCACCGACCTGGCGACGTTCGCTCGGCTGCGCTCGCGAATCCCGGCAGGCGTCGTCACCGTCGCCGAGTCCGGTGTGCACGACGCCGCCGATGTGACCCGGCTGGTGGGCGAGGGCGCCGACGCCGTCCTGGTGGGGGAGGCGTTGATGCGCGCCGCCAACCCGGCCTCCGCCCTCTCGGCGATGGTCGCCGCGGCTGAGGCCGCCGGCGCCTCCAGGACACGCCGGTGATCGTCAAGGTCTGCGGTGTCCGCAGCGCGGAGATCGCCGAGGTGGCCGTCGACGCCGGGGCGGACTGGCTCGGGCTTGTCCTGGTCCCGGCCAGCCCCAGGTACGCGGACGACGCGGCTGCTCGTGCCGTCGTCGAGGCGGTAGGAGCGCGGGCGGAGCTGGTCGGCGTGATGGTCGATGCCACCGCTGCCGACTGCGACGAGGCCGCCGGCCGCTACAGGCTGTCTGCGGTGCAGCTCCACGGCCGCGTGCCCCGATCCATCGCAGGCGTGTCCGCGGTTCCCGTCATCCGGGCCATCAACGCGCGCTCCGGCGCTGAGGCCCTGACCGACGCCTGGTGGGCTGACGGCACCGTGCTCCTCGACGCCGCCCCGGGGGCGGACGGTCTGCCCGGTGGCACCGGCGAACGCGTCGACGTGGCCGTGGCCGCCGCGCTGGCCCGGCACAGGCGCCTGGTCCTGGCCGGTGGCCTGTCCGCCGCCAACGTGGCCGGCGCGGTCGACGCGGTGAGGCCGTACGGTGTGGACGCGTCCAGCGGCCTGGAGTCGGCGCCGGGGGTCAAGGACGCCGCCCGCGTGGTGGCCTACGTCGAGGCGGCGCGGGCGGCGGAGGCCTCTCTGCAGCTCGGCGCCCGGGCATGAGCGGCGGCCGCGGTCGCTTCGGCGCCTATGGCGGAGCCTATGTCCCCGAGACCGTGATGCCTGCGCTCGACCAGCTCGAGGCCGTCATGGACGAGGCCTTCGCCGACCCGGCGTTCGAGGCGGAACGGCGCAGGCTGCTCCACGAGTACGCGGGCCGCCCCACACCCCTCACCCACGCTCCACGACTGAGCGCCGCCGCCGGCGGGGCGCAGATCTGGCTGAAGCGCGAGGACCTGCTCCACACCGGCGCCCACAAGATCAACAACGCCCTCGGCCAGGTGATGCTCGCCGAGCGCATGGGCAAGCGCCGGATCATCGCGGAGACCGGCGCCGGCCAGCATGGAGTGGCCACCGCCACGGCATGCGCTCGGGCCGGCCTCGGCTGCACGGTGTACATGGGCCGTGAGGACATGCGCCGCCAGGCGATCAACGTCTATCGCATGGGCCTCCTGGGTGCCACGGTCATCCCCGTCGACAGCGGCGCCGGCACGCTCAAGGACGCCACCAACGAGGCGATCCGCGACTGGGTCGCCAACGTCCGCGACACTCATTACGTGATCGGCAGCAGCGTCGGTCCGCACCCCTACCCGACGCTGGTGCGCATCCTCCAGCGCGTCATCGGCGACGAGACGCGCGCCGACTGCCTGGAGCGGTGGGGATCCCTTCCCGGCGCCGTGGTTGCGTGCGTCGGCGGCGGCAGCAACGCGATCGGCATGTTCGCCGCATTCCTCGATGACACTGGTGTCGAGCTGGTCGGCGTCGAGGCTGCCGGCCGTGGCCTCGACGGCCCCGAACACGCGGCGCCGCTGAACCGCGGACGGCCCGGAGTGCTCCACGGCTCGAACAGCTACCTCATGCAGGACGAGAACGGCCAGGTGCTCACTGCCCACTCGATCAGCGCCGGCCTCGACTACCCGGGCGTGGGCCCGGAGCACAGCGCCCTGCATGACAGCGGCCGGGTGCGCTACCTGTGCGCCGACGACGACCAGGCCGTGGCCGCGTTCCACAGGCTCTGCCGCCTCGAGGGGATCATCCCCGCCCTGGAGTCGAGCCACGCCCTCCACGTCGCCGAGGTGCTCGCCGCCCAGCGCTCCCCATCCACGGTCATCGTGGTGTGTCTGTCGGGCCGTGGCGACAAGGACATCGGCACCGTCGGCGAGCACGACAGCGAGGGCGCCGATGCCGCCGGGTGAGCGGCTCATGGCAGCGTTGCAGGGGGGAGGGGAGGGCGGACTGCCCGCCCTGGTCCCGTACGTCACCGCCGGCTTTCCACGTCGCGACGACACCGTCGAGGTGCTCCGTGCCGCCCAGGATGCGGGGTGTGCCGCCGCCGAGATCGGGATTCCGTTCAGCGACCCCCTCGCCGACGGCCCGAGCATCCAGCGCGCCGGGTGGCGTGCCCTCAACAACGGCATGACGGCGGGGCTGGCCATCGAGCAGGCAGCCGCGGCTCGCGCCGCCGGCGTGACCCTGCCGCTGGTCTTCATGACCTACCTGAACCCCGTGCTGAGCTACGGCGTCGACGCCTTCTGCGCCGCCTCGGCGGCCGCCGGGGTGGACGGCATCATCGTTCCCGACCTGCCCGCCGACGAGGCGGGCGACGTCCGCGCGGCGGCCGCCGCCCACGGCCTGGCACTGATCCCGCTGGTGGCGCCGACGACCCCCGACGAGCGCATCGACCGGGCCTGTCGCGGCGCGCGCGGGTTCATCTACTGCGTCAGCGTCACCGGCACCACGGGAGCACGCGCCGAGATTGCCGCCGAGGCCTTTGAGCTGCTCGACCGCGTGCGTGCCGCCACCGCTCTTCCCCGCGCCCTCGGTTTTGGCCTGAGCCGTCACGAACACCTGGAGGCGCTGCGCGGACGCTGCGAGGCCGCCGTCGTCGGGTCGGCGCTTCTCGACGCCATGTGGTCGCATCCCGGCGGCGGCGCCGCGGCCGCGTCCGCGTTCCTCCGGGACATGAGGCGGGCGGCGTGAACCAGCCGGGCACAGCGCTGCGATGACGGAGACGCGGGTGAACGGAGCCGCCACGGTGGACGGCGCGGTGCGCGTCCCCGGTGACAAGTCGATCAGCCATCGCGCGCTCATCCTCGGGACACTGATCCGGGGCCGCAGCTACATCGGCAACCTCTCGCCCGCCGCCGACGTGGCCGCCACAGCGCAGGTTCTGCGTGACTGCGGAGGGTCGGTCCGCCCGTTCGGCGACGGCCGCGTCTCGCTCGACGGCGCCGGCCCGGGGATCAGCCTGAGCAGCCCCTCGGATGCGCTCGACTGCGCCAACTCCGGCACCACCATGCGCCTGGTCAGCGGGGCGCTCGCGGCCCACGACCTCATCGCCACCCTTGACGGCGACCACTCCCTGCAGCGCCGTCCCATGGAGCGGGTGGCAGCCCCGCTGCGCGCGATGGGGGCCGAGGTGACCACCCGGGACGGTCACGCGCCCATGCAGGTGCACGGCACCGCGGCGCCCCTCGGTGTGGTCCACCACCTCAAGGTGGCCAGCGCGCAGGTGAAGTCGGCCATCCTCCTCGCGGGGCTGAACGCGCAGGGACCGACCGTGATCCACGAGCCGCTGCCCACGCGCGACCACACCGAGCGCCTCCTGCGCGCGTGCGCGGCCGATCTCGAGGCGGACGGCGAGTCCGTGACGCTGCGGCCGACGCGCCTCGAGCCGTTCGGCCTGCGCGTGCCCGGCGACATCAGCTCGGCGGCGTTCTTCATGGCGCTGGCGGCCGCCCGTCCCCGCTGGCGGGTGCGCTGCCTCGGGATCGGGCTCAACCCGGGGCGCACCGGCATCCTCGAGGTGCTCACCGCCATGGGCGCCCGCGTCGAGGTCGAGGAGGGTCCGATGGCGGCCGATGTCGAGCCGCAGGGAGACGTGGTGGTCACCGGCGCGCCGCTCCACGGCGTCACGCTCGACGCCGCCATGGTGCCGCGCTGCATCGACGAGATCCCGGTGATCGCCGTCGTCGCGACGCAGGCGGAGGGCCGGACGGAGATTCGAGGCGCGGCCGAACTGCGCAACAAGGAGTCAGACCGCGTCGCCCAGATCGTCGCCGGGCTCCGCATCCTCGGTGTCAGCGTGGAAGAACGCCCCGACGGACTGACCATCGAGGGCCCGGCGCGGCTCCGCCCGGGACGCCTGGATGCGGCCGGTGATCACCGCCTGGCCATGGCGTGGGCGGTGGCCGCGTCGCTGGTCGACCCCGCCGAGGAGGCATGCGTCATCGACGGCGCCGGTGTCGTCGCTGTGTCCTACCCCGGCTTCTTCGAGGACCTGGCCGCACTCACCAGCTGATCGAGCTGAGCACGAACCCGGCGGCGAGGGTGACCCCGGTGAGCAGGTGCAGCTTGACGCAGCTGATCAGCAGCATCGTCCAGCCGCGCCCGTCGAGGTCGCGTCGCGCACCAATCGTGAGGCGGGCGGCGAGCAGGGCCGGGACCACCACCAACAGGCACCGCCACGGCAGCCCGCCGGTGATGAAGGCACCTGCCAGGACCACCGGCACCGCGCCGAGGAGGACCCGAAACTCGGTCACCACTGCACCCGGCGACAGGCGCGTGGCCAGGGTCCGCTTCCCGACGGCGGCGTCGTGGCTGCGATCGCGGGCGTTGTTGGCGTGGAGGATGCCTGCGGTCAGGAGGGCCAGGGGCGCGGCAGCCCAGAACACCGAGTTCGGCACCGACGCGGTCTGTGCCGCAGCGGTGCCCCATACGATGCCCAGCCCCATGGGCAGCGCTGACGCTGCCTCCCCGAAGGGACGGTAGGCGAGCCGGAGCGGCGGCGCCGTGTAGGCCCAGCCCACGACGAGCGCGACCAGGCCGAGGAGGAGAAGCGCCGGGCGCCCGGCGCCGAGCGCGATGGCCAGCCCGAGGGCGGCGGCGAGGGCGAACAGCCACGCCGCCATGGCGTGGGCCTGCGAAGGGCTGATCCACTGGCGTCGCATCGCCAGCGAGGCGCCCGACGCGGCATGGTCGTCGGCGCCCGTCAGGGCATCCTCTGCGTCGTTGAGGACGTTGGTCGCCGCCTGGAGCAGGACGGCAAGCACCAGGCACCCCAGCGCGATCAGCGGCTGCACGGCCCGCGCCGGGGCCAACGCGGCGGTGCCGACCACAGAGCTGATCGCGGCGACGGTGAGCGAGCGTGCTCGCACGCTCGCCAACACCACCGACAGCATGCCCGGCCGCAGCACGGCGCCCGCGGCCATCAGTCGAAGGTGAGGAGAAGCGGTGGTTTGCCGAGCACCTCGACCACCTTCAGCTCGCGCACCGCGACCACGACCGGGTGCACCGGCAGCGTGTCGACGAACTGTCGCGCCCCGGGGGCATGGGCGATGAGGCGGCGGAACATCTCGAGGCGGCCCGCGTCGTCGAGTTCGGGCCGCGTCGCGGTTCCCCAGCCCTGGATCCAGCGCGAGGGGTTGCCCGGCGAACACATGAACGCGACGCGCGAGTCCGCGGCCATGTCGGCGGCCTTGCGCGATCGGTCGAGGACTGCAAGCAGCAGTTGGATGCGGCCGTCCTCGATCTCCGGCGCGAAGAACACCCCGGCGACGTGGGGCCCGGAGTCGCTGACGGTGGCGAGCGCCGTGGTGTCGTACGCGCGCAGCGCCCATAGGGCGTGCTCGACATCGGCGCGCTCGGCCACGCTCACGGTGCCGTCTCGCAGCGCAGCGGCGCTGCGATGATCAGGGCCGACGAGCGACACATGCGCGTGAGGGTATCGAAATGAGTCCCAAGAGCTTCCTGCTCACCGAAAAGTTGCAGCGCTACCTGGTCGAGCATTCGCTGCCTCTCGATGACGTGCAGAGATCACTGATCGCCGAGACCGCGGCGCTCGGCGACATCAGCCAGATGCAGATCGCTCCCGAGCAGGGCGCCTTCTTCACCGTTCTCACCGCCGCGCTCGGGGTGCGCAGCGCGGTGGAGGTGGGCACCTTCACCGGCTACTCCGCACTGTCGATCGCGCGCGGCCTGGCGGACGGTGGCCACCTGCTCTGCTGCGACGTCAGCGAGGAGTGGACGTCGATCGGGCGCCGTCACTGGGAGCTGGCCGGCGTCTCCGACCGGATCGAGCTGCGCATCGGGCCCGCGTCGGCGACGCTGCGTTCGCTTCCCGCCGCCGCAACCATCGACCTGGCCTTCATCGATGCCGACAAGAGGAGCAACCGCGACTACACGGAGCAGCTGTTGCCGCGGCTTCGGCCCGGTGGTGTGCTGCTCATCGACAACGTGCTCTCCGGGGGAGACGTGCTCCACGGCGACGCCGCGCCGGAGGACCAGGTCGCCCACATCCGCGCGTTCAACGACTGGCTGGCCGGGCACCAAGCCTTCGACAGCGTGATGCTCCCCGTCGCCGACGGCATCACCATGGCGCGCAAGCGGTGAGAGGGATCAGCGGAGGAGGCGGCTGAGACGGCGGTCGGCGAGCACTCGACCACCGGTCTGGCAGGTGGGGCAGTACTGGAAGGAGCGCGTCGCCAGGGCTACCTGGCGGATGGTGTCGCCGCACAGCGGGCAGGCCTCGCCGGTACGTCCGTGCACCGCCATGTGCTCCTTCTTGTCCGGCTTCAGCTGTCCGATGTCGAGGCCGCGAGTGCGCGCCACGGCCTCGCGCATGACCCGCTGCAACGCGTCCTGGAGTCGGCCGGCCTCCTCGTCGGTGAGCGCCGACGCCTGCTTGAAGGGTGAGAGGCGGGCGGCATGGAGGATTTCGTCTGAGTACGCGTTGCCCACCCCGGCAACCAGCGTCTGGTCGGCGAGCAGCGTCTTGAGCTGGCCGCGGCGGGCGCGCAGGAGGCCGCACAGCGTCACGGCATCGAGGGAGGCGTCGAGGACATCGATGCCGAGCCGGGCGATGCCGGGCACGTCGGTGAGCGGGTTGCGCACCACGTAGACGGCGAGGCGCTTCTCCGTGCCCTGTTCGGTGATGTCGATGCCGCCGCCGCCATCCACCCCGACCTGCAGGGCGAGCGGGCCGCGCAGGCTCGCCCTGGCCTCGGTGAGGCTCTCGCGCCAGCGGATCCAGCCGGCGCGGGCCAGGTGCACCACCAGGTGGAGGTCGCCGGCGGACATGTCGAGGAACTTGCCGTGGCGTGCCCAGCCCGTGACGGTCGAGCCGCACAGGGCCTGCAGCGGGGGGTCGTAGGTCTTGAGGGCCCCGACGGAGCGCAACCGCACCGCCGTGACGGTGCGGCCGGCGAGGCGTTCGGTGAGACCGGCGGCGAGGGCCGTGACCTCGGGCAACTCGGGCATCCGCCTATCGTGGCGCAGGCCGTCCCGGGGTTGCCGCGGACACACGTAGAATTCCATGACCTTGAGGCCGACCACCGAGGCCAGCGCGGCTCGCAGCACCGCAACACGCGGACGCCACGCGGCTGCGCGCGTCGACGCCGAGGACGTGCTGTGCGTGCCGCGCACGACCATCTTTCCTGACGGGGCCTGGCACGGCCTGGTCACGGTGGGCCTTGAACGTGTCCTGCGCACCATCAGGGCCACGTCGGAATACCGGCCGCGTCACACCGTCGAGGACGACCCCTCGATGCAGCAGATCATCCCGTACTGCGTCGTCCACCACCCCCACGACGGCACCTACCTGCTCACCCGGCGGCTGCGCAGGTCCAGCGAGACCCGCCTCCACCATCTCTACTCGCTCGGCGTCGGCGGGCATGTCAACCCCGGCGACGGGGCGGGCGGCGATCCCGTGGTGGGTGGGTTGCAACGCGAGTGGGCGGAGGAGGTGGTGTGCGAGTCGCCCGCCACCGCACGGCTGGTTGCGATGCTGAACGACGACAGCAGCCCGGTCTCTCGCGTCCACCTCGGGCTCGTCTTCCTTGTCGAACCGTCGGCCGGCACCACGTCGGTGCGCGAGGTCGAGAAGCTGGAGGGGGAGTGCCTCGCCCTGCCGGCGATGCGCCGTCACTACCTGAGCATGGAATCGTGGTCCCAGCTGGTCTTCGACGACCTCGTCGGGGGCGCCGTCAAGCGCGCGGACCGATCACCGCTCGTGGTCGAGCTTCCCTCGGCGAGCTGACCGGTCCGGGGCTGCCGGCCGCGGGCCCCCCGGTATACTCGGCGCCATGCCAGTCCGTGTCCGGGTCCCCGGTCCGCTCCGTCGCCTCACGGGCGGCGACGCCGAGGTCACCGTCGACGGGGTCACCGTCACCGAGGCGCTCGGCGACCTCGACAAGCGCTACCCCGGCTTCCACGACCGCCTCTACGACTCCGATGGCAAGCTGCGCCAGTTCATCAACATCTACGTCAACGACTCGGACATCCGCTTCAGCGAGGGCCTGGACACTCCTGTCGGCGAGCGCGACGAGGTCTCCATCGTACCGGCCGTCGCCGGCGGTGTCTGACCTCACGCCGTGACCGTCGCGGTCACCCCGTCCCGCGGCGGCCTCGCCGCGGTGGTGCCCGCCGATCCCTTTGCCCTGCTTCCACGCGGGGCCGTCATCGCTGTGGCCATGTCGGGTGGGGTCGACTCGTCAGTCGCGGCGGCACGGTGCGCGGCGCAGGGGCTGCGCACCATCGGGATCACGCTGGCCATGTGGCCTCGCGACCGCGAGCGCGACAGGGACCGCGGCTGCTGCTCGATCGACGCCGTCGAGGACGCCCGGCGCGTCGCCAACACTCTCGGCATCGCGCACTACAGCTGGAACCTCGAGCCGGAGTTCCAGCGCGACGTGGTCGCGGCCTACGCCGAGGAGTACGCGGCGGGTCGCACTCCCAACCCGTGCGTGCGCTGCAACGAGACGATCAAATTCGGAGCGCTCCTCGAGCGCGCCCTGGCAGCGGGGGCAACCCACGTGGCCACCGGCCACTACGCGCGCACCGGGCGACGCGGCGGTGTCGCCACGCTCCACCGCGCCGTGGCGGCGGTCAAGGACCAGGCCTACACACTGCACCGTCTCGACCAGGACCAGCTCTCCCGGGCGCTGTTCCCGCTTGGCGGTGAGACGTCCAAGGACGAGGTGCGCAGGACCGCCGCGGAACTGGGGCTGGTGACGGCGGCCAAGCCCGACTCGCAGGAACTCTGCTTCGTGGAGGGAAGCGTGCGCGAGGACCTGGCGCGGCGCCTGGCCGGGCGCTTCCAGCCGGGGCCGATCGTCGACGGCTCGGGCACCGTGCTGGGCCGTCATCGCGGCGTGCCCTTCTACACGGTGGGGCAGCGGTCGGGACTGGACCTCGCGCCAGACCGACCGGACGCGGCGCCGCTCCACGTCGTGGCCGTCGACGCGGCCACCAACACCGTGACGGTCGGCCCGCGCCGGGCCCTGGAGCGGAGCGTCGTCGACCTCGGCGATGTGCACTGGATCGGCGTCTCGCCGGCGGTCGGCGCGTCGCTCTCAGTACAGCTCCGGGCCCACGCCGTCCCCGCCCCCGTCACCCTGGCTGGCGTCGGTGACTCGGTGCGGTTGCAGTGTGACCCACCCATCAGCCAGGTGGCCCCGGGGCAGGCGGGCGTGCTCTACCACGACGACGAGGTGGTCGGCGGCGGCGTGGTGTTGGCGCCGTGATCCTGGCTGTGGTGCTGCCGCCCACCCCGGCCCAGGTGGTGATCGGCATCCTCACGGCGATGGTGGCGGCGCTCATCGCCACCGCCTCCGTCTTCATGGCGCGGCGGTCGCGCAACTGGCTCTTCCACTTCGGCACGCTCGGCGGCCTGCTGGTTCTCGCCGGGGTCGTCGGCCAGCGCACCCCGGCAGGCCCCGCGGTGGGCCCCTGGGAGACCGGGTTGACGGTGCCGGTGCTCGGCTTGCGCATCGACCCCGTGGCCGCCGCCGGGATCATCCTGACGCTTCTCGGCCTGACCCTGACGCTGCTCGTGGAGCGGGTCGTCGCCGCCTCCGACCGTCCGGCGCCCCTGGTTCATCGGGCGCTCGAGGAAGACGACCTGATCTGACGATCGGGTGCCGGTCACGGTCGCGACGACTACAATGCCGCCGATGTCCGGCGCCGGCAGCCGCCTCCTCACCGAGGCGCCGCCCCAACAAGCGTGTCGCCGCGCTGCCGCAGTCCCGCTCCATATGGCGGGGTGAGCACCGCGGTGTTCTACGTGCTCGCCGTCCTCATCGTCGTGGCCGCGCTCGGCGCCGTGCTGGCGCCGTCGACGCGCCAGGTGCTCATGGCCGTGATGGCCGGCGACATCCTCGTGGGCATCCTGCTCATCGCGGCGGGGGCGTACGTCCTCGGCGTGATCGCCCTGGTGGCTCCGGCCGGCTGCCTGCTGCTGGTGGCCGTGCTGCTGCGCCGCAGTGGCTACGAGGCGCTGCTCAGCGACATCCCGGCGTGGGGGTCGTCCTGGCCGGTCGCGGCCGTGGTGGCCGGCGGCATTGGGGTGCTGCTCCTCTGGACCACGGCGACAAGGATCAACGACTCGGCCGGCGGCGGCGGGCAGAGCCTGGTCACCGTCCTGCACTACGGGACCCCGATCAGCCTCGGTGTGGCAGCGGTGTTGGCGGTGGTTGCCGTCGCCGGCGGGCTCATGATCGGCCGCACCGGCGACGATGAGCGCCTTCTCGACCGTGCGGCCGAGCAACGCCGCCTGCGCGAGGAGCGGACACGCATGCGCCGCCAGCACCGCGCCGCGGCGCGCGCACAGCGGGACGGACGGGGCGGGGCGGCGCAGTGAACGTCGGCCCAGCCCACTACGCTGCGCTCAGCGCGATCCTGTTTGCCATCGGGCTGTTCGGCGTGGCCTCGCGGCGCAGCACGATGGCCGCGCTGGCCTCGCTCAGCGTGCTCTTCAGCGCACCGGTTGTGGCGGCGGTCGGCTTTGCCGAGAGCGGCCATGGCTCACTGCCTCGGCTCGGCGATGCGCTTGCGCTCTTCACCCTCTCCGCCCTGTGCGCGGAGCTGGTGGTTGGCGGGGCCGTGGCCGCTCTCCTGTGGCGGCGATCGGACACCGCCGACCTCGACGAGATGACCGAGGTCGACGGCTGATGACCGTCATCCTCAACCTCACCTGGGGGATCGTGCTGCTCCCGGTGGTGGGCGTGGCCGCGGCGTTCCTCGCCGAGTCCGCGCGGCGTGCCGCGCAGATCGGCGTGGCCTTCACCGGCCTGGCCTTCGCCGTCGCGCTGGTCGTGCTCATCTTCCGGCTCACGCATGTCATCCCCGCCTACGAAAACACGCAGACCTTCTGGGACCTCCAGTCCACCGCGTCGGGGGCGACGTCGTCCTCCTTCGCTCCCGAGTTCCCTGTGTTCTGGGGGATCCGCGTCGACCCGCTGAGCGTCGCCTTCATGGCGGTGGTCCTGTTCCTCTCCGTCATCGTGCAGGTGTACGCGCTCACATCGATGCGCGGCGATGCCACCTTCCGGCGCTTCTTCTGGACGGTGGCGCTGCTCACCTTCGGGGTGCTCGCGTTGATCAGCAGCCCCAACCTGTTCCAGTTCTGGCTGGGCTGGGAGGTGGCGGGCGTAGCCGCGTGGATGCTTGCTGTGCACCACTGGCAGCGCCCCGGGACGGCGTTGCGGGCGACCCGCACGCTGGTCGTGCTCCGCGTCGCCGACCTCGCGCTCCTGCTCGGCCTCGTCATGACCTTCGCCAAGTTCAGCACCAACATCATCGAGCAGCCGGCCACCAACGGCCAGCTCACCAACGACCCGTTCTCCTTCGCCCAGCTGGGCAAGGCGGCGCACCTGGGGCACCTCGGTGGCGTTCCCGGTGTCGGCGCCCGGACCCTGGTGGTGCTGGCCACCCTGTTCGTGGTCGCCGCGGTGATCCGCGCTGCCATCGGCCCGCTGCACCTGTGGCTGAGCGGGGCCCTCGAGGCTCCGGTGGCCGGTGTCGCGCTGATCGCCGTGTCGGCGATTGTCCCTGCGGGGTTGCTCGTCGCGCGGGTCTACCCGGTGCTGCTCGAGGCTCCCCACCTCCTCACCGTGCTGGCGCTGGTGGGAGCGGGGACGGCGGCGGCGGGCGCGGTGCTGGCGCTGGCTCAACGCGACCTCCTGCGCATCGGCATGTTCGCGCTGGCGAGCCAGTCGGGACTGATCCTCGCCGCCTTCGGGATGGGTGGGTACAGCCCGGCGCTGTTCGCACTCTTCACGGCGTCGTTTCTCGCCGTGGCGTACTTCCTTGTTGCCGGGAACCTCAGCCGCGGCTTCCGCAGCACCACGCTCGCCGACTGCGCGGGCGCCCGAAGGAGGATGCCCCGAACCACGCTCGCGGTGGGCGGATGGGCACTTGGCGTGAGCGGCCTCTCGCTGAACACGTACAGCGTGCTCTCGGCGACCTTTCGCAACCACCTGCCCAACGGCGGCCACGTGAGCACGCCTGCGCAGGTGTTGGTCGCGGCGGGGGTGTTGCTCACCATGGGCCTGACCGCGCTCTACGCCTTCCGCGTGTACTTCACCGTCGCTACCGGTGAGCCGCCGCGGCGGCGCGGGTTTGACGTCCTCCGCCTGCGCGAGGCGGACCGGCGCCGCCGCGACACCGTCCTCGTCGCGCTCGCCGGTGCAGCGGCCGCCACCCTGGTGGGCCTGCCCGGGGTGAACTCGTTCTTGGTGGGTGCCAGGAAGATCCCGGGGTTCACGTTCAGCCACTTCATCTTCTACGGTCCAATCCGGCAGCAACTCGCGCTCGACGGCATCGCGCTCGCCCTGTGTGTGGTGGTCGCCGCGGGCGCGGCTTTCGGCGCCTGGCGGCTGTTCGCCTCCGATCGCCAGGCGTCGAGCGTGCCGCTGCGCGCTCGTCTCGCAACCGTTGCCACCCTGCTCAGCGGGCCGACACCGGCCGAAAGGCTGGCCGGTGCTGCGCCCCGGCTGTTCCTCAGGGCCGGCGAAACACTCGACAGCATCGATGCGCAGGTGCTCGACCCGATCACGACGGGGATGGGTGAGAGCGTCGGCGCGCTCGGCCAGGCGATGACCCGGCTGCGCGGCACCCGCTTCGGCGTGTCGCTGGTTGCTGCCCTGGCCACGATCGCCGTCCTGCTGGCCGCATCCGTGCTGGCGGTGACGGGCCACTTCCCGGTGACCACGCGATGAGCGCTGCCCTCCAGGTCCTGTGGGCGGCAGCCTCCGCGGCTCAGCAGGCGCCCAGGCTGGCGGCCGCGTTCCAACCGCTCCTCGCCGCGGTCGTGCCGTCGGTCAGCGCGGCGCCGGTGGTGACGGCGGTCCCAGCCACGGCGCCGTCCATTGCCGCCCCGGCCGCAACCGTTCCCGGCAACATCCTGGCCACCCCCACCGCGGTCCCATCGGCGACCCCGACGCCCACGACCAGCAGCGGCCTCGACCTGCCGTCGGTGCTCCTGAGCACCGTCGTCTTCGCCACCACCCTCGCCGCTCTGATCATCGTGTTCCTTCCCGAGCGGACCGCCGAGCAGCGCAGTCGCATCCGGTCGGTGGCGCTGGGCGCGGCGGTGCTGTCCCTGCTGCTCACCCTGGTGACGTTGGGCTCGGCAATCTCGCTCGGCGTGGCCGCGACCCCGGACCAACTGCACGAGGAGAACGCTTCGTGGATCACGCATTTCGGCTTTGCGATCCACTATCACCTCAGCGCCGACGGGGTCACGCTCAGCCTGCTCGTGCTGAGCACGCTGGTGTTCACGTCGGTGTTCCTTGCCGCGTGGAAGCGGCAGCAGCGCGTGCGTCTGTACTGCGGGTTGCTGCTGCTCCTCGAGACCTCCGTGAACGGGGCGCTGTGTGCCAACGACCTCCTTCTCTTCGTCCTGTTCTTCGCCATGCAGGCGGTGCCGCTCTTCCTGCTCATCCGCTGTTTCGGGGCCGGTGACCGGGAGCGGTCAGCCCAACGTGCCGGGATTGCGGTGCTGATCAGCTCCGCCCTGCTGGTCACGGGCTTCCTGCTGGTCATCGTGCACAGCAGCGCGCACAGCTCCGACCTCGCGCAGATCCTCACGGCGTCGACATCGCTGTCGACAACGGTGGCCGGGGCCGGCTTCTGGCTGGTCTTCACCGCCTTCGCACTCGGATTCGTCGTCGTTCCCGCGCACATGTGGTTTCTGTCGGCCGCGGCCAGCGCCAGCTCCGGTGTGTCCGCCGTCATTGCGGGAGTGCTGATTCGCCTCTCGGGCTACGGGATGATCCGCTTCGCGCTGGGGCTCTTCCCGGTGCAGGCGCAGCGCTACGGCTCCGCGCTTCTTGTGCTGGCGGTGCTGAGCGCGGTGTGGGGCGTGCTGCTCACCCTCGCTCAGCGGACGATGCGACGCATGGTGGCTGCGGTCAGCATCGGGCAGATGTCCCTGGTGCTCCTCGCCGTCGCCTCGCCGAACACCCTCTCACTCGACGGTGCGGTGCTGCAGCTCGTGGCCGGCGGCATGAGCAGCGCCCTGCTCCTCCTCCTCTGCGGAGCCATCGAGGGGCGCACCCGCAATGTCTCGCTCGACCGCCTTGGCGGCCTGGCGGCCCAGGCTCCGCGCCTCGGTGGCTTCTGGATCTTTGCGTGCCTCGCCGCTCTCGGGGCGCCCCTGATCGCAGGGTTCAGCGCGGAGTTGATGCTCTTCACCGGCGCATTCCCGGTGCACCCGTACGCGACGGTATTGGTGATGGCGAGCACGGCGGTGAGCACGGCCGCGCTGCTCTGGTCGGCACAGCGCGTGTTCCTCGGACCCGTCCGCGAGGAGTTCGCGCGCGTTCGCGACGCGTCCACCCTGGAGCTCGGCTACCTGTGGCCGCTGGTGGTCTTCCTCATCGCCTTCGGGGTGCTCGCCGGCCGCGTGGTCCCCGTCATCGGCACCGGACTCACCACCCTCGCCGCGTCGCTCGGAGGAGCGCGGTGATCGCCAGCACCGGCGTCGGCGTCGGTCTCGGCCTGCTCCCGGCGCTCATCCTCGGCGGAGGTGCGCTGGTGTGCGCCGCAGTCGCCGTGTCGCGACCGCGGATGCGCCCGTCGCTGTACCGCTGGCTGACCCTCCTGGCCGCGGCAGGTGCATTCGCGGCGTCGATGATCGAGCTGGTGTCGCTGCGACCCGACCACAACGGCGTCGGCCTGGTCGCGTACTCGGGCGGACTGATGGTGGACCGCTTTCACGTGTTCGGCACAGTGCTTGTCCTCCTCGTGCTGGTGCTCACCGTTCTCGGCGCCGGGACATACCTTCGCCGCTCGCCGGCCCGTGCGGGCGCGTTCTGCGCGCTCCTTCAGCTCAGCGCGGCCGCCGCCGTGATGCTCGTCGCGCAGCGCGAGATGGCCGCATTCACCGCCGCCTTTGCGCTCCTCCTCGTGTGCCTCGTGCTTCTGACAGCCATGACCAAAACGTCGGGACCGACCGCCGAGGCCGCCTTCCGGCAGGTGCTCGTCGGCGGCGTCGCCCTGGCCACGACGGTGTACGGGCTCGTGCTCCTGTACGGGGCCACCGGCACCACCGACCTCTCCCGGCTGGACTCGGGGGTTCGCGTTGACGGCCCACTGGTCACGGTGGGGATGGCGCTGGTGGTGATCGGACTGCTTGCCGTGATTGGCGCGCCGCCGCTGCAATCGTGGATGCGGGACACCCAGGAGACGACCACCGGAGCCATCGCCGGCTTCAGCTCGGCGCTGGGAGCGGTGACCGGCACCACGGTTCTTCTCCGCTTCGCCGTGGAGGGCTTCGGGGCGGGCAGTTCCCGTTGGATGCTGCTGGTCACCGTTCTGGCCGTGATGGCCATGCTCACCGGCGGCATCCTGGCGCTGCGGGCCAGGACGGTCCGCCGGCTGATCGCCGACCTGTCCATCGCCCAGTCGGGGTTCCTGCTTCTGGCCGTGGGCTCCACCGGGCGGGGCATCGACGGGACGGTGGCGTCCGGCCCGATCGCGCTCCTCTTTGCGCTGATGGGCGCGGCGGCGGCACTGGTCGCGGCGCTTCTGCTCGCGGGCGTCTTCGACGCCGCCGGACTGCCTCCCGGCATCGACGCCTACCGCGGCGTCGGGCGGCGCGCGCCCGCGACCGCCGCGTTCCTGTCCCTGGCCCTGCTCAGTCTTGCCGGCCTGCCTCCGCTGGCTGGCTTCTTCGGCCGGGTGCTGATCGCCGAGTCGGCGCTCAATGCCGGGGCGGGGTGGGCGGTGGCGATTGCCGGGGTGGCCATGGTGCTTGCCGCCATCGCGGTATTGCGCTGGCTGACGGCGATGTACGCCGATGACAACGGCGAGGCGCCGTTCGCGGTGAGTACGACGCCGCTGACGTCGCGCGCGGCGGCGTGGACGGCCGCGGGGCTCGGCGTGCTCGTGGCCGCCCTGGCTGCCCCCCTGATCGCGCTGGCCAACGGGGGCGCTGGCGCGCTCCACTGATGCCGGACGCACCAGCGCTCACGCCGGTCCGCGACTCCCCGCCGGCGCTGATGCGGTGGGCGTTCGAGGCGACGGCGTCGAGCCTGCGCCGCGTCGGTAGGGCGCGCTACCTGGTCGCCGACGTCGCGGGCACGCTCACCTACGCTGCGCAGCCCCCTCGAAAGCGGCGTCTGTCAGCGCATCTGCACAGCCGCGCTGCCGGTGGACTCTCCGACGCTGAGGCGCGACGCCGTTCCCGGGCAAGCTACCGAGCCTACTCGCGGATGATCATCGACACCATCTGGATCCACGCCATCGCGTTGGACGAGATGGTCGCGCATGGCGAGATGGTCGGCCTGGAGCACATGGACAGGGCCCGCGACGCCGGCCGCGGCGGCATCCTCGTGCTCGCCCACTTCGGCAGCTGGGACGTCGCCGGCAGCGTGGCGCTGGCTGCCGGACACGACATCTCCACGGTCATGGCACCCGTGGGCACGCCCTCGATCACCGCTCTGCTGGCCTGGTCGCGCAGGGCCAAGAAGATGGAGCTGTTCGCACCGGCGACAGCGGCGCGCGGGCTCATCCGCGCCCTGCGTCGCGGCCGGCTGATCGCGCTTCTCGTCGACATCCCCGAGGGCGGTCCCACCACCGAGGTGCGCTACTGCAACGGCCCGGTACTCTTCAGCACCGGGCCGGCGTTCCTGGCCCGTCTGACCGGGGCGCCGATCCTGCCCGTGAGCTGCTGGCGCACCAGCACCAAGTACATCGTCCACGTCCGTGAGCCGTTTCATCCCTCCGAAGGCGACGACGAGCAGGCTGTGATGCAGCGGATCGCCTCCACCCTCGAGCCCGACGTGCACCGCCTCCCCGAGCAGTGGTATCCCTTCAACCAGATCTACACGGACGAGATGTGACGAGCCGGTGGCGGGCTTGAG
>Ga0208848_1000016_pt1 | contig 33311 bp, 37 predicted proteins | sample NGESurshal072012_2_FD_184455 | JGI IMG/M metagenome (GOLD analysis project Ga0208848, IMG submission 184455) | Arctic peat soil microbial communities from Barrow, Alaska - NGEE Surface sample 210-1 shallow-072012 (SPAdes) | ecosystem: Environmental > Terrestrial > Soil > Wetlands > Peat ... | reverse complement strand
TACTGGCGACGCTCATACGTGATCAGCGGCGGTAGACGGCTTTTCCGTCGACCTCATCTTTATTCAGCCGCTTGTTCAGGTGCAGCCCTTCGAGCAGGAACTCGATGACCGACGCGCGCACCTCGGGTCGGTCGGGCAGGCTGAGCTTCTTCAGCGCGGTGGTCAGCTCCGGGAGATCGCCGAACGCTCGCGTGTAGGTTCGCGCCGGGATCCCTTCCCCGGCCTCGAGCATCGTGCCCTCTTCGAACTTGGCCACGATGCCATCGAACTGTGACGCGGAGAAGTGCCGGCTGAAGACGGCGCTCACGGCACCGCGCTCCAGGCGCGACAGCACCTGCTCCTCTTTTCCTTCATCGAGCGCTTCGATCTCCACTCGTCCCGCGGTGGACGATGCGAGAAACGCCAGGTCGGTGATCCGAGGCACTGCGAGTGTCTCTCCGAGGCGGGCCGCTCGCCGGATCGCGTTGCTCGCCAGGTTCTCGAAGTTCGCAATCGACATGCGCACCGACACGCCTGACGACTGAGAGATGTGCGGGCTGCGCCGCGCGAGGTGTGTCAGCTCGGCGACTATCTCTTTCATAAAGGAAGGAAAGATCAGCTCGAAGTCCTCCGGGACCGGGTGCTTCTCCGCCTCCATGATCTGCATCTCATCGCCGATGCTGAGCGGGTAGTGGGTGCGCACCTGCGAGCCGAAGCGGTCCTTGAGCGGCGTGATGATGCGTCCGCGAGAGGTGTAATCCTCCGGGTTGGCGCTGGCGATGACGAACAGGTCGAGCGGTAGGCGCACGCGATAGCCGCGGATCTGCACGTCCTTCTCTTCCATGATGTTGAGCAGGCCGACCTGTATTCGCTCCGCCAAGTCCGGCAGTTCGTTGATGCCGAAGATGCCGCGATTGCTCCGCGGCAGGAGGCCGTAATGAATGGTGAGCTCGTCGGCGAGATAGCGACCCTCGGCGACTTTGATAGGGTCCACCTCGCCGATGAGGTCGGCGATCGAGATGTCCGGCGTGGCGAGCTTCTCGCCGTAACGGCGCTCGCGCTCGATCCACTGCACCTCGACTTTGTCCCCGTCCTTGGCAACCAGGTCCAGGCAGCGCCGGCAGATCGGCGCATACGGGTGATCGTTGATCTCACAGCCCGCGATGGCAGGCACCTCAGAATCGAGGAGGCTCACCAGCGAGCGCATGATCCGGCTCTTCGCCTGGCCACGTTCGCCGAGGAGGATCACATCGTGGCCTGAGATCACCGCGTTGGACAGCTGCGGCAGCACCGTGTCGTCGAAGCCGATGATCCCTTCGAGCAGAGGCTCGCCGGAGCGAAGGCGGGTCAGGAGATTGCGGCGCATTTCCTGCTTGACGGTCTCGCGCTTGTGTCCGCTTGCGCGAACCTCGCCAATGGTCTTTGGGCGGCCCGGGCTCACCCAAGCACTATAGCCAACAGGGTGGCGGGTCTTGGTTAGGGATTTCGACAAAATCGCCGACGCCCGCTAAGCAATTGCTGAACGCCAGATTACCTCTCGCCCGCAGTTAGACTGACCGGCGCTTGACTCAATCGATACGGGATCGCTACGAATCCGCGGCCGATGACGGGCGTCCGTTGCTGGGCGGTCATCGCGGCAATCCAGCCGAGCACCCCGAGAACACAATGCGTTCCTTCCGGTCCGCGATCGCGGCCGGCTGCGACCTGATCGAATGCGACGTCCACCTGTCGTCGGACGGCCGGCTTGTCGTGATCCACGACCACACGTTGGAGCGAACGACCAACGGGTCCGGGCTGGTCCGCGACCACACCGCCGCCGAGCTTCGCCGTCTCGACGCGGGCCGCGGTGAGCGGATCCCGCTGCTCCAGGAGGTCATAGAGCTCGCGCTCGGCAAGGTCGGGCTCGTGATCGAGATCAAGCAGGCGCCGATTCAGTACCCCGGGCTGGAGGACAAGCTGGTGGCCATGCTGAGACAGCTGGGCGCGGTCTCGGAATGCGCGGTCGTGTCGTTCCACCACCCGTCGATTCGCGTCCTTCGCGAGATGGAGTCCAGGCTGCAGCTCGGCATATTGGAAGGCGCCCGACCGATCGATCCCGCCCGGATGTTGAAGGAGGCGGGCGCGGACGTCTTCTCGCCGCACTGGGGCGCGATGGACCCTCAGCTGGTCAAGGAGGTACACGCCGCCGGTGGCGCCGTGGCGGTCTGGCCGGTCGACGACGACGCTGCCGTCGCCTGGTGCAAATACTGCAAGCCCGACTCGATCTTCACGAACCGGCCGGTGGAGGTCGGCGCCGCCCTCAGGTCGTAGGCGGGAGAGGAGTCGTTACGACCGCAATGTTCCGGGCGTTGCCTCAAATATGGGGCGCACACCTACCATGAACCGGCCGTGGTCGCCGACAGGCCCGTATTCGAAGATCTCTACCGCGCCTACCTTGGCCGGATCTACGCCTATGTCCGGGCGCAGGTCACGAGCTCGGCTGACGCGGAGGACATCACGGCCCAGGTCTTCATGAACGCATACCAGGCCTACGCCCGGTTCGAGGCTCGTAATACCACGCCCGCCGCCTGGCTCTTTAGGATCGCGCGCAACGCGACGCTCGACCACTTTCGCGCCCATGGGCGGCGAGAGCGACTGCGCCGGACGATCGAGCACCAGCCGGTGGCAGATATGGATCCCTCCGGCGTGGCGGAGGAGCGGATCCAGTACCGTGCCTTGCTCGAGCACGTGGCGGGGTTGCCCGAACGGCAGCGCGACGCGATCTCTCTGCGCCATTCGGGTCTCAGCTTCGAAGAGGTCGGGGTCTTGCTCAAGTGCAGCGAGGATGCGGCCAAGATGCTCTACCACCGTGCGTGTAAGGCGCTCAAGGAAGCGGTTGCGATGGAGGGCGTGTGAGCGATCCCGAAGAGGACCTGGAGCTGGAAGCGCTGCAGCGGCAGCTCGATGATGCCTTCGAGACCACCCGGCCGCGAATCGGTTTCGAGGACGAGCTGTGGACTCGCATGCAGGCCCGCAGGCCGGCGGGAACGCGACTACGGGATGCGTGGCTCGGCCTGATCCAGGGCATCCGGGAGGTGCCGGCGGTTCCCATGGCTGCAGTGGCCGCGGTGCTGGTGGTGATCATCGGCGCGGGCATCGTGACGTTCAGCGGGGTGCATTTCGGCGGCGGCAGCACCAGCGCGACGTCGGGCCTTTCGGCTGGCCAATACGCTCCTCAGGCATCGGGCGCGTTCGGCCGGCTGCCGTCGCCGGTGCTTGCGCCAGGCTTGACCCCGAAAGCGGCAAACGGTGTGAGCCAACCCTCCACGACATCGCCCGGTGCGGACTATGGCGGTCCGGTTGCGCTGACGTGGACCGGCAAGCTTGTTTTGAACTTCAGCATTGCGCCGGTGTTTCGCTACCAGGAGCCGTCAACTAACACTGCAGATCAATTCGCCACGTCGCTCGGGGCGATCCTCGTGTCGCGGCCTACCGGCTACATGGGGTCATACGAGACGACCAATTTCAACATACGAGTGCGCGGGACGGTCCAATCGCCGGCCCACGAGCCGACGTTCACCATCCTTCCGATCACCTCAGTCGGGTCTATCGATGCGGCGGGCGGCCCCGCGGATGTCGCCCTCGTCTTCCTCGCCGAGCGCAGCCTGGCGCCCACGTGGCAGTACACGTCGGAGGCCGTGGTGTCGGGCGATCTGACGAAGGTGAAGCTGCTCAGGCAGTTTGGCGTCAGCGGTTATGGCTACGCATACCTCGTCGACGGCACGGGGGAACCCTATGGACTCGAGGTCGACCTGACGAGCAACAACAGGCCGACGGAGGCGATCGGGCCGCTGCCGTTGAGCCTGGACGCCGCGAGCTATCCGATCATCTCGGCCGACCAAGCCGTGCGATCCGCCCTCGCGTCATCGCCGCCGGGCGCGAGCAGCGCGAGCACCCCAGCTGTGGCGCTGACGAGCGCCGAGCTCGTGTATTCGCTGGTTGTTGCCGGCGACCACAGCTTTTACGAGCCGGCCATCCTTTTCTCTGGGAGCTTCACGGTGAACGGCACGACGTACGTGAAGCGTGTGCTGGTGCCGGCGGTCGACCCGAGCCAGCGCACTTCCTGAAGCATCATCCATAGCGGGACCGATAGACTCCCCATGGGTGGGAAAGAAACAGGTCAGACAGGTCCGGCAGCAGATGCGGCAGGTGCAGCCTAAAGCAGGCACGGCCACCACGCCGGGCCAGACGCGCAAGCAGCGTGAGCGGTACGTCCAGGCGGGCGGGATGCTTCAGGGGTACGCGCCCGACTTCGTGATCCGCATGGGCTATATCGCGGTCGCGGTGGGCATCGTCTGCGTGCTGGTCATCGCGGCGCTGCTCGTGTTTCTGCCGCCGGGGTATGGATGGCCGGTGGCGGTGGCCGCGTCGCTGGCATGGCTGCTGCCGATAGCGCTTCTCGCAAGCTTTGTCGCGCCAGGCTTCCGGCTCGCGCTCAGAGATCGCAAGGCTGAGGCGAAGCTCGTGCAGGGTCAGCTCGTCGGGGCGAGCTCGGTGAGTACCTCGATCGGCCTCGGAATGATGATGGTCCAGACTCGAGGTGGGGTTGAGCAGTACCTGGTGCCGCCCGCTCGCCTGAAGCAGGTTCCCGGCAACCAGGTCAACGTCGTCCTGACCGTGACTCCGAACCTGCGCCACGTCCGCTCGGTAGGGGTGATGGGCCAGCGCATGGTGGGTCGGGTCGAGCCTCCGGTGCCGCCGGTGATGAAGCGCCTCCAGCTGCTGCCCCTGTTGACGCCGCTCGCTCTGACCCTGGGGGCAGTCATCGGCGCCGACGCGGTCGCCCTCGTCCCGATCTCCCCATCGCTGCTTCACGCCACGCTCGCGGTGCTCGCGGGCGCCGCTCTGGCAGCCGCGGTTTACAGCGCATCCTTCCTGCTGCAGCGCCGGATGATGGCGCAGGTCCAGGCGCTGGCCCCTAAGACCTAAAGGCGAGCCCCTAGTCCGCCGGCTCTGTCATTTCGTGGGTCGCGGGTTTGTGGTCAGTGGTCGTGGGCATCTTGGTCACGCGGCCGGAAGTCGGGGGGATGAGCTGCCTGCGCTGGGGGTAGGTGGCGATCAAAAGCAGACTGAACGCCAACCCGAAGAAGACCGGGCCGATGTGGAACGGTGAGCGCCACAGGTAGTAGGACCCGGCTTCGAACGCAAGGACGACGAAGCCATAGAGGATTCCCGCCCGCACCCAGCCGATGTTGCCCGCGGGGTTGACGGCCGCGGCCATCAGCCCGATGCCGAGCACCGCACCAGCAGCCGACGCGTGGGTTCCTACCTCCTGGTCGAGAGGCAAGAGCGAAGTGCCGACGAGCGAAACGGCCGCGCCGCCGACCATCGCCATTCCCATGAGCAGCATCCCAACGGTCAGCAACAGCCTTCTCATGGGGCGACTGTATACGGCGCGGCCGGGCGCGCGCAGGCGCACCTGACGGCGCGGGCTGCGCGCAGGACTAGACTCGAATTGATGATCAACGACGTCCACATCACACCCGAAGGGCTCGAGGCGGTCAGAAAGGAGCTCCACGAGCTGACCACGGTCCGACGGCCGGCGATCGTGGCCAAGATCAAAGCCGCCCGAGAGTTCGGGGACCTGTCGGAGAACTTCGAGTACCACGCCGCCAAGAACGAGCAGGGAATGATGGAGGCACGGATCAACGAGCTCGAAGCGATCGTCAAGAACCACGTGCTGATCGAGGCCAAGCCGAAGACGGGCGTGGTCGACATGGGCAGCACCGTGCGCTTCAGCGAGGACGGCGCCGATGAGGAGAGATATCGGATCGTCGGGCCCGCCGAAGCCGACCCCAAAGCGGGTCGGGTCAGCTACGAGTCCGCGCTGGGAAAGGCGCTGATCGGGCATCGCGTCGGTGAACAGGTCGAGATCAAGACGCCAAGCGGCTCGTACAACGTGCGAATCGTCGGCATTGACTAGCGCGTCGGCCCTCGAGGACCTTCGCGCTTGGATGGCGCGGCGCAACCTGGATGCCGCTTACATCACCAAGCCGGTGTCGATCGCCTATCTGACCGGCTTCCATGCCGAGCCGTTCGAGCGCTTGATGGCGCTGGCGGTGCGGCCGGATCGCGCAACGCTCATCGTGCCCGCGCTCGAGCACGAGAAAGCCAGCCGGCACGACGACGACGCCGAAGTCGTGTCGTGGCGTGATGGGGAGGACGGATACGCGCTGGTGCGCACCGCGCTGGAGGGCTGCATGGAGGTCGGCGTCGAGAAAGAGCACCTGACCCTTCAAGCCGCTGAGATGTTGATCGCCCGCACTGCCGCGCGCGAGATGGTGGATGTGAGCCCCGAGATCCGCCGCCTGCGGCGGATCAAGAACCAGGGCGAGGTCGAAAAGCTTGCGCGCGCAGCTTCGATGACAGATGCCGTCGGTGAAGAGGTCATCACCAGGCTCCGCCCCGGACAGACGGAGCTCGAGGTCTCCGTCATGATCGGCGCGGCGATCGGCGAGCAGGGCGGCACTCTGTCGTTTGAAAGCCTGGTCCAATCAGGACCGAACTCGGCGTTGCCCCACATGCGCCCGACGAGCCGCAAGCTCAGCGCAGGCGATTTCGTTCTCCTCGATTTCGGTGCGACCTTCGACGGCTACCGCGCAGACACGACGCGAATGGCCGTGGTCGGCGAGCCGAGCGACCGGCACGAGGAGATCCATCGCCTCGTCTTAGCGGCACACGACGCCGCAATCGCGGCGGTGCGACCGGGCACGACGACCGGAACGGTCGACGCGGCGGCCCGGCAGGTGATTGATGCGGCCGGCATGGGCGATCGGTTCTTCCACCGAGTCGGGCATGGCCTCGGCCTCGAGGCACACGAAGATCCGAGCCTTGACCCGGGCTCGGCCACGGTGCTCGAGGCTGGCATGGTCTTCACCATCGAGCCGGGCGTCTACATCCCGGGCTGGGGCGGCGTCCGCATCGAGGACGACCTTGTGGTCGAGCGATCGGGCTGCAGGCTCCTCACCAAAGCAGATCGGTCGCTGCGAGTCATACCCGCCGGGCGCTCCCATGGCGCTCTTTAAGCACGCCTGATGCTCGCCCCGGGCATGCGCCGTACCGCCCAGCGGACGATGGTCTACAACGCAATCGTCGGCCTGGGCGGCCATTGCACGGCGGATGAGATCTCCGCGGAGCTTCACAAGAGCAAGCCGGGTTTCCCGCGGAGCACCGTCTACCGAGCGCTGGAAGCTCTCACAGCATCGGGCTCCGTCTACGCCGCGCACCTCGGTGAGGGCGCCACCTACTACGAGCTCGCCAGCGGTGATCATCACCATGCGGTCTGCCAGGTGTGCGGCGGAGTGCTGCACATCCAGGAAGAGCTCGTGAGTGAGCTCGAGGCTCACCTGGAAGAGGGCCATCACTTCAAGCCGCTACGCACCGAGGTGCTGGTCGTCGGGATCTGCGATTCCTGCTCCCGCACGCCCGGCCACAGGGCGGCGCGTCGCCGTACGATCGACTCGCATGTTCACTTCTCGTCAACGGGGAGCGATCAGTAGGTCGTATCTTGCGAGCGCTTGCGCAGGGGATAATCGTCCCGACGCCACCGCTTCGATTCACTAGAGGGGGAACATGGAATCCAAGATCGTAGGCACAACGATGCCTGTCCTCGAGTTGAGCATGCAGCCCAACGAGAAGATCTTCGCCGAGTCGGGTCAGCTTTCGTGGATGTCGATGGCCCTCCAGATGCAGACGTCGACCTCGGCGGGCGGCCAGCAGGGTGGATTCATGGGCGCGCTGGGCCGGGCGATGGCCGGCGGCACCCTCTTCATGACCGAGTACACGGCGGTGGGCGGGCCGGGCCTGCTCGCGTTTGCGGCCAAGCTGCCCGGCCAGATCCTGCCGATGGAGATCGCTCCCGGCCAGGGCTACATGGTCCACCGCCACGGCTTCATGTGCGCCACGCTTGGCGTGCAGTTTTCGATCGGTTTCCAGCAGCGGCTGGGCGCCGGCATCTTCGGCGGCACCGGGTTCCGCATGCAGCGGCTGCAGGGACAGGGCCAGGCCTGGGTCGAGCTCCACGGTGAGGTGGTCACGTACGACCTTGAGGCTGGCAACACACTGCGCGTTCACCCGGGCCATGTCGGCATGTACCAGGAGTCGGTTGGTTTCAACATCACCACGGTCCCGGGCATCCAGAACGCGGTTTTCGGCGGCTCGGGTCTCTTCCTGGCGGCGCTCACCGGTCCAGGCCGAGTGTGGCTGCAGTCGATGTCGATGCAGCACCTCGCCCACGCGATCATGGAGTACATGCCGAAAGCGGGTTAGGGGTTCCGACGACGTCAATCCGTTAGTTCAAGGAGGTCTGATATGGCCAAATACATGATCGAGGCTGCATACTCGCAAGAGGGGCTCAAGGGTGTCGTCAAGGATGGCGGCACCGGCCGGCGCACCGCCATCGAGGCGGCGATCAAGGGGCTTGGCGGCCGGCTCGACGCCCTGTATTTCGCCCTCGGTGAGAGCGATGTGTACGGCATCGCCGACGTGCCTGACAATGTATCCGCGGCCGCCTTCGCTCTGGCCGTGGGAGCCACGGGCGCGCTCAGCCACCTCAAGACGATCGTGCTCTTGACACCGGAAGAGATCGACCAGGCGGCCAAGAAGGCCGCCGGAGCCTCGTACCGGGCGCCCGGCCACTAACTCAGCGAAATAAAATGCCCGGGCGCTGGTTGACCTTTGACTGCTTCGGCACACTGATCGACTGGCGCCACGGCATCCGGACCACCGGGGAGCTGCTTTTCCCGGGACACGGTCCAGAGTTCCTCGACGCGTACATCGCCATCGAAGCGGAGGTTGAAACGGAGGGCTCGTTTAGGCGCTACCGCGCGGTCCTCACCGAGGCGACTCGCCGCGCCGCGCGGCAGCTCGCGCTCGATCTGAAGCCGGACGATGCGACGGCGCTCGTCTCGACGATTCCCTACTGGCCGGCGTTCGCCGATGTCGGACCGGCGCTGGGCGCGCTGCGCAAGGAGGGCTGGAAGTTTGCCCTGCTGACCAACTGCGACCGCGACATCATCGCGCTCACCCAGCGCCGACTCCCGGTTCCGTTCGACGCGGTCATCACGGCCGAGGACGTGTCCGCTTACAAGCCGAATCCAGCGCACTTCAGCCTCTTCCAGTCCACGTTCGGCGCTTCGGCCGACGTCTGGATTCACGTCGCGCAGAGCTACTTCCACGACATCAGGCCGACTCACGAGCTCGGCATCACGCGGATCTGGGTCAACCGGCAGGGCGAGAAGGACGATCCGGCGCTTGCTGACGCGGTGATGGGCGGCCTGGCCGACCTATCCGCCGCGGTGCAGCGGCTGGCTACTCCGGCTTGAAGTCGGCGAGGTCGACCGTCGCCCGATAGACGCGCCGGGCCGGCCCTGACTGGACCAGGTTGCCCGTTTTCTCGCGTCGGATCTTCAGGTCGCCGCCTGGCATCTGGATCGTCACCTGGTCGTTGACCAGCCCCCCGCGCATGCACGCCGCCGCCACCGCGCTGGCGCTCGTACCTGACGCGAGCGTGTAGCCTGCGCCGCGCTCCCAGATCTCCACCCGGACCCGCCCTCGATCGAGGACCTCGAACAGCTGGACGTTGGTGCGCTCGGGAAAGGCGGGGTGGCGCTCGAGATGGGGCCCGAGCTCGAGGCAGCGCTCCATGGTCGCCGGCTGGCCGAACACCACACAGTGTGGGTTGCCGACTGAGACCAGCATCGCCTCAACAGGTCCGCCAGGCGTGTCCAGGTGCACCCAGTCCGGCTCGCCGTCGAACTTGGCCGGTAGGTCGGAGGCCTTGAACGATGGCCGGCCGATGTCCACCTCGCACACCACCTCCGCACCGCTACGGTTCAAGATCCGGACGGGGTTCGGGCCGCCGGCCGTCCGAAGCTCGAACACATCGCCCGCCCCGTGCTCGAGAACGGCGTGGGCGGCCGCGATGCGCAGACCGTTGCCGCTCTTCTGGGCTTCGGATCGGTCGGGATTGAAGATCCGCACCGTCATGGCCTGGGGATCGAAAGCGAGAAGGCCGTCCGAACCGAGGCCGCGGTGGCGGTCGCACAGAATGGGTAGCAGCTCAACCACCTGGTCGAGAGGGGCGGGAAGGTCCACGACGAAGTAGTCATTGCCCAGCGCCTGGTACTTAATGAGATCGATTCGCATTAGCGCTCAATCATCGAGGAATCGGCACTGGCCATCATCGGTTGTCATAAAATGTCGTGTCTATGCGTGACCTTACCTGGCCTGCCCAGCGGCTAGTTCACATCCTGGCCTGCTTCTGTAGCTAGTTCGGCCGTTTGCTCGCGCCCGTCAGGGCGCGCCCATTCGACCGTTTCTCGTCTCCGCCTTGATCAGCTGTTTCGTGATTGGCATTCTTTGGAGGTATCGAATTGAGCTCATCGACGACAACCAGGGCTTTGGTGACCACCGAGTGGGTCGCCGAGCACGGGAAGGACAAGGGACTTCGCATCGTTGAAGTCGACGTCGACCCGTCCGCTTACGAGAAGGGTCACATCGAGGGTGCGGTCGGCTGGAACTGGCGGCGCGACCTTCAGGACCAGATCAATCGCGACATAGCCAGCAAGGAAGCGCTGGCGAACCTGCTCGGCCAGGGCGGGATAACGCCCGACACGACGATCCTGCTCTACGGCGACAACAACAACTGGTTTGCGGCGTACGCGTACTGGGGCCTGAAGTACTACGGGCACGACAAGGTCCAGCTGATCGACGGCGGCCGCGTCAAGTGGGAGAAGGAAGGACGCGAGTACAGCACCGACGCCCCGAACTACCCTGCGACCGACTACAAGTTCCACGGTTCTCCCAAGGAGGACATCCGCGCCTACCGCGACCACGTCCAATCCAAGCTCGGCAAGGCCGGCCTGGTTGACGTGCGCTCGCCCAAGGAGTACTCCGGTGAGCTGCTCGCGCCGGAGAACCTTCCCCAGGAAGGGGCGCAGCGGGGTGGCCATATCCCTACGGCAGTCAGCATCCCGTGGGGCACCGCGGTCAACACCGAGGATGGCAGCTTCAAGAGCGTCGAGGAGCTGAAGGAGATCTACGGCGGCAAGGGCATCACGTCGAACAAAGAGGTGATCGCGTACTGCCGCATCGGCGAGCGCTCCGCGCACACGTGGTTCGTGTTGAAAGAGCTGCTCGGCTACCCCGACGTCCGCAACTACGACGGCTCGTGGACGGAGTGGGGCAGCTCGATCAAGGCCCCGATCGAGAAGTGAGCACCGGCTTCGTCGACCACTCGGCGCTGAAGGTCAACCAGACCGGCATCGTGGCGACCGTGCTTGTCGCCTTTGTTGGTAGCGCGTTGTACAGGCCGCTGCTGGTCCTGATCCCGCTCCTCGCGGTCGTCCTGCTATTGGGTACGTTCGCGCCGCAGCTGGCGCTCTTCAAGCAGCTGTACTTCAAGGTTTTGAAACCGCGCGGCATCGTCACGCCGCGGCCGGTGCCGGACAAGCCGGAACCTCACAACTTCGCGCAGGGTCTGGGTGGGGTGTTCCTGGCTGTGGCGTCAGCGTTCTTGCCGCCGCTGGCTGTCGTCGGCCTCGCCATCGCTCTTCTCGTCGCGGTGCTTGCCTTCGTCAACCTGGCGTTCGGGTACTGCCTGGGCTGCCAGATCTACTACCAGCTCGGCAAGCGCGGTTTGATCCGCGCAACCCGGTCGTCGGAGACGACCGGGACTCCGTAATGAACGCGCAGCTCTGGGCTCTGGCGGCAGCAGGCATCGTCGTGCTTGCCGCCGCATGCCTGGAGGTTGTCCGGTCACGCCGCGCGCGTGCGCACACCCTGGGCGTGGTCGCCGGACCGGCGAGCGACCCGTACATCCTTTACTTCACCGGCGACGGCTGCACCGTCTGCCGCACGCACCAGGAGCCGGCTCTCGCCAAGCTCGGGCCCGTGCGCATCGACAAGGTCGACGCGATCGCGGAGCGAACGCTGGCCGACCGCTTCCACGTGTACACCCTTCCCACGACGGTCGTAATGTCGCCGGAAGGCAGGGCGCTGCATGTCAATTACGGCTACGCGACCGCGCCGAAGCTGGAGCGCCAGCTTGCCGAAGCGCGCGGCGCCGGGATCCCAGCGACCGCCCCAGCCTGAAGAGGCGATATTCTGGCTCGAGTGGGGGCCCCTTTGAAGATCCGGCGCGTCGCCCTGGTCGCCCTCGTGCTTTTTGCCGCTGCGGCGTGCGGGCAATCCCAGGCTGATCAAAGTCACGACCTGGTGCTCGGCGCGATCTACCCGCTGAGCGGACCACAGGCTCCGGGCGGCAAAGAAGAGCTCGCGGGCGTGCGTGCGGCGCTCGCGGTGGCGGAGTCGAGCGGCGCGTTGAAGGCTCACGTCAGGCTCCAGGTCATCGACGCCACGACGCCACAAGCCGCGAGCGCGGCGGTCGACACCCTGGTACACGACTACCATGTGCCGGCGATCCTGGGCACCTACGGAAGCACGCTCTCTGCCGCGGCGTCCGCGCGGGCCGAGGAGCTGAAGACCGTCTACTGGGAGACCGGCGCGGTCGCCGACCCCATCACGGCGCAGCGCCGCTACGTCTTTCGCACCGTCGCGACAGGAAGCTCGCTGGGACGAATGGCCGTGACTTTCACGCATGACGTGCTCTTGCCGCAGATGAGACTTTCCGCTGGGCGTGCGGTCGTCGTTCGCGTCAACGACATCTACGGGCGATCCGTGGGCGGCGGTGAGGAAGCCCTGGCGAAGGAAATGGGCATACAGGTCGTCGACGTCATCGAGTACGACCCATACGCGTACAACCCGGACGCAATCGCCACCCGGCTTGCGGCGGACCGCGCTGATTTCCTTTGGGACGTGAGCTATCTCGACGACGGTGTGGCCATCTGGCAGGCGGTGCTGCGGCACAATGTGTCGCTCAAGGCGGCGATCGGCACGAGCTCCGCCTTCTGCATGCCGGCGTTCGGCCAGCGGCTCGGTGCCGCGTCGGTCGGCGTCTACGCGGCGGACAAGCCTGACGCCAATATCAGCCTTGCCGCTCTATCACCCGCCGGCCAGGCGCTGCTGGCCACGGCGCGCTCGGTCTACGGGCAGAACAACGCCGGGAACGCCATGGAAATACCAGCGGTGGCCGGGTTTGTGGGCGGCTGGACCCTGTTCCACGACGTCATCCCGAACGTGTCCGGAACGATCACCCCCGATTCTCTCCGCACCGCCGCGCTTAACGTCAACGTTCCCACGGGCGACAGCATCAACGGAGGCGGCGTCAAGTTCGGAGCGGACGGCTCGCTCGACGAGGGCCAGAACACGAGATCCGCGGCGGTCATCGGACAGTGGCAGGCGGTCGGAGTGATGAAGGTCGTGTACCCAGCCGCGTACGCAACGGGTTCGCCGATCGTTGGGAGTTCTGCGCTAAGCATCTCGCCCTAGCCCTCTGGCTGAGGGGGTCGCATCCCCCTGCGCAAGGGTGAAGGGATTTACGCGTCGAGGGAGCGCTGGACCAGGGTGATGTCCATCCAGCGGTCGAATTTGTGCGCCGCGTTCTTGATCGTGCCGACCACCTCGAAGCCGTGCCTCGAGTGCAGTGCCAGGCCGGCGCGGTTGTCCGTCGCGATCGTGGCGACGATGGTGCGATAACCGAGGCCTTGCGCCTCTTTGATCAGCTCGGTGAGAAGGGCTCGGCCGATGCCACGCCCTTGGTGCACCGGGTCGACGTAGACGAGGTCCTCGACGACGTCGAAGCCACTTTGCTTCCACGGGAACAGGCGTGCCCAGCCGATCACTCCGGTCTCGTCGGTGGAGACGATCAGCTTGGAGCGCTTGCCGTGCGCCTCCCACCACTGGGCGGCCTCTTCGGTGTCCAGCGGTTCCGAGTCGATAGTGGCGAAAGTCTGGTTGACCGCCCAGTTGTACAGGCCGACGATCGCCGGGAGGTCGTCGTGCGTGGCGGCCCGGATGGCGAACGTCCTGGTCGCCTTCGCCATTACCTGTTCGCCTTTGGCCATTACGTGGAGATCATTGCACGTGAATCCGTTCGGGTGTCACCTTCACGATCACCCGTGTCTGGCCCGGGCGAAAGTCTTTGAAGGGCAGCCCTTTGTACATGCGGGAGAGCTTGTCGATGTGCTCGTCGGCGCCCTCGCGGATGAGCTCCGCCCGCCCCCGGATCGCGAGCACCTCGTCATAAGGGTGCTTGGAGTCGAAGACTGTGATCGCGACGCGAGGATCTCGCTCGAGATTGCGGGCCTTCAGCCGCGGGAACGCCGTGTTGAAGTAGATGTAGGTGCCGTCCGTCTCGATCCACACCAACGTGGCTTCCGGGCTCCCATCCGGCATGACCGTGGCGACCGTGGCGAAGTGCCTGCCATTCAAGATTCGAACTTGCTGCGCCGTTAGGGCCATCACCCGTGGATTATGAGAGGGAACCAGGATGGGATTAGTTGAGTGATCACTCCTCGCCATGCGCGGCGGCATGTTGCCCGTATTGGGACGGCCGGAGTGAATCCGGCCTACACGCCACACGTTTAGAGAGTTCTCCAAAGCGCGGACGTCTGATACCTTCCGGGTGGTGATCACCGGACGTAAGAAGCCACTCCTCCTGACGTCGCTTCCAGGCCCTAAGGCGGCTGCGCTGATTGCCCGCGACTCCAGAGCGATGTCTCCCAGCTTCACGCGGGCCTATCCCTTTGTCATGGAGAGGGGGGAAGGCTGCTGGGTGACCGACGTCGACGGCAACCGGTTTCTCGACTTCACCGCGGGAATCGCCGTCGTCACGACGGGCCATTCACACCCCAAGGTCGTAGCCGCGATCGAGGAGCAGGCCAGGCGCTTCATTCACATGTCTGGCACCGACTTTTACTACAGCTCGGAGATCGAGCTGGCCGAGCGCCTCGAGGCGAAGATCCTGCCCGGCACGGCGGCCAAGGTGTTCTTCACCAACTCGGGTGCGGAGGCGATCGAGGGCGCGATGAAGCTCGCCCGGTTCACGAGCGGCCGGCCTAGCTACATCGCTTTCATCGGGGCTTTCCACGGCCGCACGTTTGGCGCCCTATCGCTGACCGCCTCCAAAGCGAGCCAGAGGCGGCGCTTTGCTCCACTGCTGTCGTCGGTCTTTCACGCGCCCTTTCCAACCGCGGCCCGCGGCGTGACCACAGACGAGACGATGGCGCGCCTGGACGAGCTCTTCGCCACCGTCGCCCCGCCGGAGAGCGTTGCGGCTGTGTTCGTCGAACCGATACAGGGCGAGGGCGGGTACCTGGTCCCGCCGGATGACTTTCTCCCGCGCTTGCGAGAGCTGACCCTCAAGCACGGCATCCTCCTGGTGGCTGACGAGGTTCAGTCGGGCATGGGCCGGACCGGAAAGTTGTTGGGCGTCGAGCACTGGGGAGTGGAGCCCGATATCGTGTGTCTCGCCAAGGGCATCGCGTCCGGCCTACCCTTGGGCGCGTTCATCGCGCGCGCCGACCAGATGAACTGGCCCCCGGGATCGCACGGCAGCACCTTCGGCGGCAACCCAGTGGCGTGCGCCGCGGGGATTGCAACCCTCGACTTGCTCGAGGGGGGCCTGATGGAGAATGCCGCGCGCATCGGCGCAGTGCTCCAGGATGGCCTCCGCGAGATCGCCGCCACGCACGAGCAGGTGACCGACGTCCGGGGACTCGGCTTGATGCTTGCGATGGAGCTCAAGACTCCCGAACAGGCGGCTCAACTGGTGCAGGCAGCCTTCGAGCGAGGTCTGCTCTTGCTCACGGCCGGCGCGCGTGCGGTGCGCATCAGCCCGGCTCTCGTGCTCGACTCCGAGGAGGCCGCCACCGGCCTCGAGATCATCGCGTCGGCGCTGGACAGCACTTAAGCCCCTCACCCTGGCCACTGTCCGAGGTGGCGTCCCTTGAGGCTCCGGGGCGTGGTGGAGCTCCCGGCGCACCTCCATCCCCGCTCGCCGGGGAGGGGATTTCTAGTCGATCCCGTCGGCGATCGCCCGCATGGCGGCTGCCGCCGCCCGGTCGTCACCGGCGACTTGCTGAAGGGCCTTGGCTCGCTGGTCATCCGTGACCTTGAGGGTGGCGACGACCTGATCCCGTACCGCCGCCGCCGGAGCGGGCGCCAGAGCTGTGAACTGCGACACAAACGTGCCGGTGAGCCTCGATTTCGCGCCTGGATCCGCCGAGCTCGCATATCCGACGAGATCCGCGACTCGCGTTCCCCAGAGTTCGTCAAAGGGGGCTCCGACGCCGGGCCCGAGTAGAAAGGTGAGGACTGGACCCAGATCGTGGCGGTTTGCCGCCAGAGCACCCAAAGCGGCGGCCTCCTCCGCTGCGCGCCCACCGATGACGGCGTCGCTGGTCATCGTCGCCAGGTACGAGTGCTCCTGCAGTAGACCATTCAGAGCAACACGCGCATCGACGGCGCTGATCGATGGATCACCGGGAAACTTGTCCGGAAACTGCTGCGCCATCCGGACTGCGAGACCGTCACCGATCAGTGAGCTGTTCGCGTACGCCGAGCGCACGTCGACGTACAGCTTCGTGTAGGACTGCGCGACCTCGTCGTCAATCATCGTCTTGGCATATGTCAAATCCGCTGTTTCGAGCTGCGTCGTCGAGTTGACCGGTAGCTGTGTAAGGCTCGCGATGAGCTGCGCGAACTGCGGCACGAAACCATTGAGCAGTCCGGACATCGCGCCGTTCGACTTGTTCTCGTTATGCGTGACAAGTCCGATCGTGTAGTCGATGAGGTTGCCGTCCTGGACGGCCCACGCCTGCTCGAACTGGCTCGCCGCCGTGTTGCCGAACGCAGCGCGCATCACGTCCACCAGGGAGGCGCCGTTGGCGGTCAGAAGAGTCAGGTAACCCGCGTACTCATCGGAATGGTTGGTCGCGGCCGTTGCCTGCTTTGCCACCACCATCACGTGCTCTGCGAGCAACAGGTCGAGCTGCACGCGCAAGTTGGCCGCCTTGGTGTCCGCCGGCTTAGCGCTGGGGGAGGTCGAGGCAGTGGGAGTCGTCGAACTGACAGCGCCCGACCCGGTGTTCGAACAGGCCGCCAGAAAGAGCGCTGCGAGAACGACCAGCCGCAGAGTCTTCAAACCAGCGCCATGGTAGGTCTTACGATGGAGCGGCCTTGCCGGAATGGCTTCTGGTGGACGGCTCGAGCATGATCTTCCGAGCCTTCTACGGGATACCGCAGACCATGCGCGCGCCCGACGGAACTCTCGTCAATGCAGTGCGCGGATTCATGGACAACCTGGCGCGCTACATCACGGAGCGCCGGCCGCGTCACGTGGCGGTGACGACCGACGAGGATTGGCGTCCCGACTGGCGCGTTGCGCTGATTCCGAGCTACAAGGAGCACCGCACCGCCGAGCCGGTGCCGCCGGCGCTCGAACCGCAGATGCCGATCATCATGGAATGCCTCGAGGCGATCGGCGTCGACACCGTCGGTCTTGAGGGCTACGAGGCCGAGGACATCATCGCTTCGCTCGTCGCGCGGGTCCGCCCGCCGGTGGAGATCGTGAGCGGCGACCGCGATCTCTTCAGCCTCATTCGCGACCGGGAGGTCGTAGTTCTGTATCCGGAGAAAGGCGGCATCGCAGTGGTGGACGAGGCCGAGGTGGAGCGCAGGTATTCGATCCCGGGCCGCGCTTACGCCGACTTTGCAATCCTCAGGGGCGATCCGTCGGATGGGCTGCCGGGGCTTGCCGGGGTCGGAGCCAAGAAGGCGGCCGACCTGGTCCGAAAGTACGGGTCCGTGGCGGCGATGCTCGAGGCAGGCATCTTCCGCGCCTCGGACGCGGAATACCTGGAGAAGGCGCAACGGGTCGTGCCGCCCGTGGCCGATCTCAAGCTCGAGGTTCCGCGCGGCCGGCGCGAACGCTGGCCAGACGACCCGCCTCGGGTCGAGGAGCTCGGCCGCCGCCACGGGGTCGCGAGCTCCATGGAGCGCCTCATCAAAGCGTTGGCCTCCATGCCGGTTACAAACGCCTGACCTTCAGGCAATGACGATCTGACAGGTTGGCGCGATCGTGCGGCCTGTAATGACGCTCAACTGGCTCCTGCTCCGGCGTCGCGGATACATGATTGGCAGTCGTGGAAGCCGGGCTGTGCGCATCCTGCAAGCACTCGCGGAAGGTAGCCGCGCCGAGAAGCACGTTCCTGATGTGCGAGCGCTCACTGACCGATCCCTCGTACCCGCGCTATCCTCGGCTGCCCGTCCTGAAGTGCCGCGGCTACGAACTCGCAGACGATTCCGAAGCTAAGCCGACACCACCCGCATGAGGGACATCGGGTTGCCTGCATGCGGATCGAACGTCGCGCCGACCTGCGTCTTGTCGATCGAAACCTCGGCGATCTTGCCTGAATCGCTCAGCGCATAGAGCACCTTGCCGTCGGGACTCAGCGCCAGGCTCCAGACAATCCAGTTGGTCAACGCACGCGCGCGCACTTGCAAACCCTGCGTGTCGATCCAGACAATGCCCGAGCTCGCGGCTGTGACAAGAGTCTTTCCGTCGCGGCTGATCACTGTGGCGTTGGCCCCGAACTCCTTCGCCTGCACGTTCTGCGCGAAGATGCCGGCGGTCGTCCCGCCGGACTTGATCCGCACGGTGCGGGACACGTCTGGTGAGGCGTCGGTGCCGATGTTGACCTCGCTCACGACCCCCATCGTTGCGTTCACCGCGTAGAGGCGAGCGCCGTCATCTGACATCGCGAGCGACCAGTGCAACGCGTTCTCGTTTGACTGGTAGCCCGCCCCGGTGAGATCGATGCACAAGGCGAAAGGTGTGCCCGAAAGGTTGAGAGCGTGGATGAACGGGGCATCCACCTGCCGGGCATAGATGCTGTAGAGAAACCCGCCGTCCTGCGATGGCAAGCCTGAAAGCCGCAGGCCAGTCATCGAGTCGTTCGGGTTGGTCTTGTCCACGATGACTTGAGGATTCAACTGCTGCGCGCCGACCTCATACATACGGACGCGGTAGTTGCTGACGGACACGTACTCGATCAGGAAGAGTCGTCCCCCGTCATTGCTGATGGTGTCGAACGCAAAGTAGCCCTTGAGGTCGACGCGCACCGCGGGAGACGAGAGCGCGGTGCTCACCACAGCAAGATGGGAGGCGCTGGGCATGGAGCCCGGCGGGCCCTCGTCGAACGACTCGAGGACTAACCATTGGCCGTTCTGAGACAACCCGCCCGGCACTCCGCTCAGGGTGGAAGGGGGCAGCTGGTAATTAGAGCCCGGCAGCTTCAGCGACCGAACGGCTGAACCCGTTTGCGGATCGACGTCAGCCAGGGCGGAACCGGCGACCGAGTAGAGGTGCTTCCAGTCCGAGGACGGTGTGCCGAGCGGCAGCCAGCGCTCGATGGCATGCGAATGCGAGTCGATGACGGCGATCTGCGAACGGTCGCTCACCGCCTCATACAGTTTGTAGTCGCCGCTTGCAAGTGGGGCGCCGGGCGGTCGCCCGCATGCAGCCACCAGGACCACCGCGCAAACCAGTGCCAGCCGACTTCTCATGCACTTCACCTCGCCTCACATACACCGGCGAAGGCGGTGCGGTTCCAGGTGCCTAGCCCAGCGAGGCCGCGACCTGCAACGCCTGAGCTTTCGTGAGATTCCCCTCGATGCGCGCCACCGTGCCGCCCTCGTCGAGGATCAGCGTGTTGGTGGCGAGGCGCATCGTCTCGTTTCGGACATCGCCGTTGGAGTCGGTGAAGAAGAACACGTTCGGCGCACCAGCGATCCAGTACCCCTGGTGGCCTGCGACGGCCACCACTTCCATGGTCGTGCCCGGCCCAAGCATCTTGCCGAAGAAGTTCGTGTCGACGGCCCCGCGCGCTTCAGTGACCAGCACCGCGACACCGGTCTCGCCGGAGACGGGGATGTCCGGCCGCCAGGAGTAAACCAGTGTCACCTCGCCCTGCGACGGGCCGTCGGGCGGAAGTTGGAGATAGACCTCGTCGGGCTCGCCGAGCAACGAGGGGAGCACGATCGGCCACGCCACTTGTTTGCGGGCTCCGGCGAGCGTCGTCCGGCCGCCCAGTCCGAGCCGCTCCCCGAGGGGTCCGGGGGGTTGAGGAGACGGGGTCGCCAGGTGGGGAACGCGCTGGATGCTCGTGTGAACGTTGAGCCAGTTCGCGATCGCGTCGCGGGATGGCGGATAGGCCGCCAGCGCCGCCAGCGCCGCCAGCGCGATGAGTACGGCCACGGCGGCAAGCGCCCACCTGCGTTCGACGGTCGAGCCAAATACACCCCCCCACCGGCGCTGCGCGCCACCTCCCCGGCGAGCGGGGAAGTGATTTACCCACCGGAGCGGGGCCCGACCTCCCCGGCGAGCGGGGCGGTGACTTTCCCACCCGCGGGCGGGGAGGTGAATCCGGCCGGCGATGTCTGGCGTCGGCGGCCAGTCGAGCCCGGCACCGAGCGTGGTCAGCTGCTGCTCCAGCTCAGCCACGGGTGGCCTCCTCCAGCTTCGCCCGCAGACGCGCCAGGGCTCTCGACAGGCGTGACTTGACCGTACCCTCGGGAATGCCCAGCGCCGCGGCCGTCTCCTCGCCGCTGAGCTCGAGGAAGTAACGGCTCGTGATCACCATCCGGTCTTCGTCGCCCAACCCGTTGACAAACCGGAGCAGCCGATCTCTGTCCTCGGCCGCCACGGATGCCGCCTCGGGGGATGGGGCCGCATCCCCCGGGCGGAACCCTTCCGCCAAGCGAAGCTCGAGCCCGAGCCTTCGCTGGGTGGAGCGGACCCGGTTGCGCGCCTCGTTGGCGATGATGCGCAGCAGCCAGGGCCGAGGCGGGGCCCCGGGCCGGAAGCCGTCGAGCGCCCTATATGCCTTCATGAACCCGTCCTGGGCGGCGTCTTCCGCCTCCGGCGCGGAGCCCGTGATCATGTAGGCGGTCCGAAAGGCAACTTGCTGGTAGCGACGCACGATCTCCTCATAGGCGGCCGAATCGCCGCGCTGGGCGCGTGCGAACAGCTCGGAATCGTCCTCAGGCCGGCCCTCCATCGGAACGAATCTTCTACACCTGTCGAGGCATGATGGTTCCGCGGTTGCAACCGGGAAGCGGAAAGTCGTGTTGTGGGGAGTGATGGACGGCACTGAGCGCCTGTTCGAGCGGATGGTGCACGAGCACCAGGACCGCGTCTTCGCCCTCGGATTCGCGCTGACCGGCAATCGTCACGACGCTGAAGAGGTGGCGCAGGACACGTTCCTGCGCGCCTACCGGGCGCTTGTCACCTATCCGCCCGATCGCATCCGGGAGCTCAAGCAGAAGGCCTGGCTCCATCGCATCGCGCTGAACGTGGTTCGCAACCGCGTGCGCGGGATCCGGCCCCGCCTGGTCGAGCTGAACGGAAGCGAGCCCGACCATGCGCGCGGGCCAGAGGACGGCGCGCTTCTGAAAATGGAGATGGATGCGCTCGCCGCTAGGGTGGCGGCGCTGCCCGCTCGCTATCGGGCTGCAGTCGTCCTGCGCCACGTCCAGGGGCTGTCCTACGAGGAGGCTGCCGACGCGCTCGGGCAGCCTGTCGGGACCGTGAAGGCGAACGTCCACCGAGGACTCAAATTGCTGAGAGGAGACAACGATGACCGCTCTTACGACTGACCTGAAGAGACTCGGCGAGGTGAAGGCGCCCACCGGGTTCGCCGACCGCCTGTTGGCCCACGTCGGCATGGCGGATTCGTACGCCCATTTCGAAACGGTGCTGGGCATTGTTTACGTCGCCTGGAACCGCAAGGGAGTTTCGGCCGCCTCGCGCTCGGCGTCTGCCGCCCATTTCGAAGCGTGGTTTCGCCAGGACGTCGGCCGGCAGCTGGTCGCAGCTGCCCCTCCGCCCGACCTCGCTGCCAAGATCAAGGACGAGCTGAACGGGCAGCACCGGCTGCGTTTCGATCTGCGTGGCCTGACCCCGTTCGAGCAGGCCGTCCTGCGCAAGACGCTTCAAATTCCGCGCGGTGAGGTGCGGCCGTACGGCTGGGTCGCACGCGAGATCGGTCGCCCGGCGGCGGTGCGTGCTGTCGGAACCGCGCTCGCCAACAATCCCATCCCTTACTTCATCCCGTGTCACCGCGTGGTGCGGACGGACGGCCAGATCGGCAACTACGGTGGTGGTGGGCCCGACGCGAAGCGGTCGATCCTCACGATGGAGGGTGTGCGCCTGAAGCGCCTCGAGGAGCTTGCGCGTGCGGGGTTTCGCTACCAGGGCGTGAAGACCACCAAGGTCTTCTGCTACCCGACCTGCCACACGGGGCGGCACGCGCTCGAGAAGAACATCGTGTGGCTGCACGACGAGGCGAGCGCTCGAGCCGCAGGCTTCCGCCCATGCAAGGTCTGCCGTCCCGCCGCCGTCGCCTAGTCCGCGATCGGTGGCAGGGGCGCGACGGTCGCGCCGATCGGCGATTGGTGCCGGAACAGGCGGTGATAGCGGCTGAAGCCACCGTCGAAGTTCATCGCCTTGCCACCTTGGTAGGCCTCGGGGTGCGCGCCGCGATGGGGGTTGTGACCGAAGACGGCGCGGCGGCTGCCGGTGACCTCGAGCCAGTGGTCCAGCCGCGCCGGCTGGGTCGTGAAGATGTTGCGGCCGCTGAGCATATCCCAGAGCTGAGGCTCCCCTTGTTCGGCGAGAAGCTCCTGCACGCGGGTGTTGACCGCCGCGACCGGCTCGGGCGCGTCATTCTTGATGAGGATCGCGTACGCGTCGTTGCCGCAATGCTGCACGAGGGTGTGGTCCGAAAGCTGGAGCAGCGCCGGTCGCCGCCGCATCCACTGTTGCAGGGAGGCGTCTTTGGCGAGCTCGTCGAGGTCGTGGCGCTGGCCTCCGATCCCCATCCAGAAGCCTATGCGCGTCGGATCTCGCAGCGCCCACAGCATGGCGACCTCGTGATTGCCGAGCATCACGGCGGAGTTGGGGCGGTCGCGCGCGTAGCGCAGTGCGCCGACGCCGAACGGCCCGTAGTCGACCAGGTCGCCGAGGAAGATGGTTCGCCACCGGTCCGGTGGATAAGGTTTGAGCGCCTCGAAAAGCCGCTCGAGGTCGCCGTGAACGTCGCCCACGATCAGGATGGGTAGATCGTCCTCAGCCACCTGACCGATGCTAATCGCGCGCCGGAGGTGAAGCCATAAGTGTCGGGTAGAATTCCCTTCGGCCGATAGGGGCGTAGCTCAGTCTGGTCAGAGCATCGGTCTCCAAAACCGAGGGCCGAGGGTTCGAATCCTTCCGCCCCTGCCACACGCTGATAACCCTGGGCCGCTAGCTCAACTGGCAGAGCGCCGTGCTGATAACGCGGAGGTACGTGGTTCGAGTCCACGGCGGCCCACCACATAAACTGCCTTAGCTGTGATAGGGAAACCTCAGCCCAACTTGCCGGGCTGGCTGAGGCCGATGAATCAAATCATGAAGGCGCTTCAGCGGGTGGGCATCGCCTTCTTCTCGTTTCACCTGATTTCGGTGCCTGGGCGTCGAAGTGGCCTGCTGCGGACAACGCCCGTTTCGCCCTTCTCGGTTGATGGTCAGAGCTACATCCTGTCATTCGGCCAAACCCAGTGGGTGAAGAATGCCCGTGAGTCGGGGTGGGGAATCCTCGCCCGGGGTCGGCGGCGATGGAAGGTGGCTTTTGTCGAGGTGCGACCACCGGAAAGTGCGGACATCGTCCGCCAGTTCCCACTCAAGATTCCAGCGGGAGTGCAGTTCTTCGTGCGCCTCGGCCTGGTCGAAAAGCCGGCCGGCCCTGAGCAGTTCGCGGCGGCGGCGGAACGGCTGGCACTCTTCCGGATCGACCTAATCCAAGACGGTCAACCTGGAGCGGTTCGACGTGCGGGCTAGTGGCGGATCTCGAATCCGGAAAGAGGGGTACCACATAACACCGGCTGCAGCACTCGTCGACGTCACGTTCTAAGCATCGGGCCTTCTCGAAGGTGTGCCGTTCGAGGCGGTCTTCAACGACGAGCGCGGCTGGAAGCAGGACACAGTGGGCAGGCGGGCGCAAGGGAATGGCCGGGGACCGCTCGGCGGCGAGGCCGAGCGCTTGCTCGAGTCCACTCAGTGATCAGGCACAATTTGCCAAAGCTCGGTCCTGAGATCGGGACACCAGGAGGTTGGTCAGTGGATGCCAAAGGACTGCTCCAGTTCCAGATGAACGGTTCGTTCGGGCTGTTGACCGAAGTCGCTGAAAGTGCGTCAGACGCGGAGTGGACAGCACGATCCTTCCCGAGGGCGAACCCGGTTGGCTTCACGGTCTGGCACTGCGCACGCACTATCGATTGGGCCGTCAACTGCGTGATGCGCGGTGCTCCCGAGCTGGCCGATCAGGCCGAGTGGCAGGACCTGAGGGTTGCGGAGGCCATGTTTGGGGCTGGGGCGTCTCGAGAAGCTGCCAACGCCGTCGCCCGGGACGTGCCCCGAACCAGGGTATCGGCCTACGTTAATTCGCTTCGCCCAAACGTTGTCGCCTGGTTGGCAGCCGTGCCAAACGAGGACCTGACAAGAGCAGTTGACCTCAAAGCGCGTCATGTCGCGAAGGCTGAGTACATGACTCCGGCTGTGTGGGCGGAACTCGAGGATCTCGACGGCATACCGGGTTGGCAGTTCTTAGCACGGCCGTGCGTGTCGCACATTCGCGTCCATTACGGTGAGGTGACAAGCCAACTCGGGGCGTTGAGAGCAGCGGCTCCGGGCTAGTTACCGCCACCGTCTGGTGGGTGGTTCGAGTCCACCGCGGCCCACCACCGATTCCGGGCGCTTGTTATTCCCGGCCTATGCCATCCAGAGGTGATCTACGGACCGGCCGCGTAACTGCTTGTGGGCGCTCCCGTTTCGTATGTATGTGGGCACATGAGTGCTGAGCCTCCGGGCAGCTGGCTGGATCTGCCGAGCGATACCGAATCGGGTGAGGACAGGATCACAATTCATAAGGTCTCGACGATCAGATGAACTGTCCCAACTGCGGCTCGGAGCTGCCGCCCGATGCTCGATCCTGTCAGCGATGCGGGTTCGAACGGGGGGGATCCAGCAAGACTCCGCCATCGGCTCAAACTCCGGCTGCGAGCGCGGTTTACCGTCGGTCCGCGCCACGGCCGCATCTCATCGCTCTAGGCGCACTTGGAGCATTGATCGCGCTGATTCTCGCGGGCAACTATGTCTACCACGCGAGCGGGTCTCTTGTTGGATTCGGCGAATCGCCTGCTGCGAGGGTTTCACTGAAGAGCAGTGATCTCCCACCGGGCATGACACTCTGCCCCACATCGGAACATCCCCAGGGAAAAGGTGGAGCTACGGAGTCATACGGTGCTACCGATGTGTGGACCACGGTCTACGCGGATGGTCCGAATGCTTGCAACTTACCGCCGGCCGGTCGTCATGCCTTTACTTGGGTCCTCGAGTTCGAGAGCGAAACGGCTGCGGTGGCCGGGTATGAGGCGTTTGTGGGATCGCAAGACTGCACGGTTGCGCATGGATGCGTCGATTGGGGCTTGGGGCCGAACTCCAACATCTCTTGCGGGACCCCCCAAGTCTCCAGTCAATCTGGCACTGGTTCGTGTCTTGGGACATGGCAGAGGAACGCCTTCGTGTTGACGTTCGTAGGTTCCATGGGCATGGACGAAATGAAGAAAGCAATTCTTAACATGGACGCCAGGGCTCACCAGATTTCCGCGCCTAGTCGTCACTAGGCAAAGCCCGCCAGGCCACATAACACCCCACGTTTTGCTTGGCCATTCACTCTCGTTAGCTCAGCGCTCAGTGCCAATTAACGCGGAGGTACGTGGTTCGAGTCCACGGCGGCCCACCACCGAAAGCAGGATCTGAAGGACGTGTTTTTGGACTTTCGCCCGGCAATCCTGGGGTCGGCGGCTCAGAAGTCAATCGGCGGTCACGTCTCAGCCACGAGATCTGGCGTGTCGGGTGGAACCTCAACCACCATCGTGCCGGCGACGAGGTCGTACGGCGTGCGCCCTCGCCCGCGGAAAACCGCTGCCGCAAAGACCCCAGCTCCGGCCAGTGCAACCGCGTACCCGAGGAAGTCGATTGGAGCTGGCATTGACACGAAGGGCTGGCCGGGGACGTGCCAGATCGCGGTGTGGGCGACTTCCCATGGAAGAAATTTGATCGCTGACCGAGCCAAGCTTCGACCGAGCCCTACCCGTGCGCCGGTGACCTTCTGCACCCGAAGGCCAAGCGCGCGCTTCCCAACCGTGGCCTGCCATCGAGAACTCTCCGCAATCGCGAAGTACAGGATTACCGGCAATGTAAGGCTGAGGAATGCAATCGCGTGGCCGCGCAGCTTGTCGGCCTGGCTCAAAATGGGCCCGGTCTCGATCCCCAGGATTGCGCGTGCTCCAAAACCGACGACGGTGATCAGCCCGATCCAGGCGGCGATGATGAGGTAGTCAACGCCGAACGCTGCGATTCTGCGTTTCGCCATGCCGACATGATCGCCGGAAGAGGTGAGTTGCGCGATTAGCTCAAGCGGGACGCAGCAACCCTTATCAGCTGTCGCGGGAGGCTGACCAGCGCTCCTGCAATTTCTTACCCGCCACATACCGCACGGAGCGGCCGCCGCCCTCCTGGTCGAGCCAACCCTCCCGCCGGAGTCGCTGCAGGTCCTGTGTCGCGGTCGGGCCGGCGATTTCTGCCTCGCGTCGATAGTCGGCGTTCGTCAACGGCAACCCGAGCAACGCCTGGTCCAGCGCCATGACGAATCGTTCCGGATAGGCTTGCCCGCGCGCCAGCTGCTCGCAGAAATCGTGCCGCGCGTACGCGATCTCTAGCCAGCGACGCCGCTCCGTTGCCTCGAATACGTGGGCTTCGATGCAGAACTCCACCCACGCCGACGCATCTCGGTTCGGATCGAACGCCGGCCCTTGAACCTCCTCCAGGACGGCGTAGTACTCCCGCGTGTGCCGTCCCAGGTATGGCTCGATGGAGACCAGCTCGGGGCGAAGGAGACCTTCCTTGGCGAGCACGAGGGATTGGACGATTCGAGCCAACCTTCCGTTTCCGTCGCGAAAGGGATGGATGGATACGAGGTTCAGGTGCGCCATTGCGGCTCGAATCACCGGGTGACGGGACAGATCCCCGGAACCCAACCATCTGGCCACTTCCCTCACGAGGGCGGCGACGTCGCTCGAGGCGGGTGGCCGGTAGGGATCCCGGCCAAGGCCGCGCGTCACGATCACGGGCCGGTCACGCAATCTCCCCGGGCCTGCTTGCGGTTGGGGGTGACAGACCAGGAAATGCAGGTCGAGCATCGTCTGAGGGGACCAAACGAATTGACGGTCGTCGGCCAGCACGGCCACCCGGTCCATCGCCTGTGCATACGCGGCGATGATCCGCTGCGTCTCGTCCGATGCACCAGCCGGATGCCGCCCCGCGAGGATCTCGACGGTGTCCTCGAGGCTAGCGCCGTAGCCCTCGATGGACGTCGAGCCAACTGTGGCCTCGGCCGCGGCAAGCCGGCGCAGCGCACCCGTCCAGGGATGTGCAGAGTCGCCGAGATGCTCAGCCAAGTACCGGCGCAACTCATCGAGCTCCTCCAGCCGTCGAAGCAAGGCAGGCGATTTGGGAGGGGTGACATAGATCGCCATGGGGAGAAGCATAGGCGAATAAACGCTTATTCGCTTATACGTATGCGCCACCAACCCGAGTGGTTGGACCGAACCATAGACTGGCTGGATGCCCGATTCGGACGGCTACAAGCCGACTTCCTTCGGACCCTCATTGATGCGGCCGGCTTCCGCAAGGAAATCTTTTCCTACGGACAGGCGACAAGGAATGGCCTGACGGTCGACTACTACACCCTCCGCTTGAGCCTTTAGGATCGAAGGCTGTGGGCGGAGATGTCACCAAACGCTCCTCGAAACCTCAGCGCTCCAAGTCGTGGAACGTTCTGAGAAGCGGATACCACGCCTTCTCGGGCTTGATGTGGGTCACGCCGCGCACCCCCTCGTTGCGCCTCGGGATCGTGGTCGTGATCGCGCTCGCAGCCGGCGGTGTCCTGCTTCGATTCACAGGTGTCGAGATCGCCCTGCTCGTGCTCCTGGGAACTCTGCTGCTTGCCGTCGAGACTATGAACACGGCGATCGAGATGCTCTGTGACTTCGTTGAGCCGCAGCGCGACCCGAAGATCGGAAAGATCAAGGACGTGGCCGCCGGCGCCACAGCCGTCACCGAGATCGGCGCGGCGATCGTGGTGGCCGTTCTCCTGTGGCCGCATGTTTGGGCGGCGCTTCACCGGTAACCGGCTGCAGACGCGGCACCGCAATGCTTCGCTTATGGGGATGACCCGCGAAGGGCGTCGCACGCTGGGCTGCTGCGGCCGTGATCGGGGGCCTGCTGGCAGTCGCGGTCCAACCCCGAGCCAACCAATGCGGTGACCTAGCGGCTTGAGCCTCGATTGGGACCGAGGTGTCAGCTGATCCCAACTCGGGCAGGGGTCGCTGAACCCGGCGAGTCGATCCACCACTTCAGCGAGATGCTGAAGGGCCTTCATCGGATGGGGCCGAGCCTCCTTGGCCAGCGTCTGCGCAGTCTCGAGCGGGCAGGGCAGCGCAGCGGCCTCCATCCTCGCTTCCGCCTTCGGCTCCAAGGCCCAGTTCACGGTGAGGTCTAATGGTCTGCAGGAGTCGATCGGAGCTTCACGAGCTTCTCCGATGCCATTGCGCAAGTGGCGAACGCGCGCGTGTTCGCGGGATTTCACTTTCGCTTCTCTTGCGTTGACGCAACCCAGATGGGCGTGCTGGTCGTGAGCTATGCAGAGTCGACTCTCATGCAGCGCATTTCAGGCGAAGGCGACTGATAAGGACGGGTGACGCCTCGCAGCGGGGCGTCACCCGTCCTCGACCTTGAAGGGGATGCGATTCCTCCACGTGGTCCTGATATCACCGCCGTTCCCGCACTGGTCGGCCTACGCGTTTCTCCACTCACGCTGGGCCAGGCGGCCGGCTCGTCCCGTTTGAGCAAACGCGGCGACGCCACCGGGCGAGTGGGATATCTCGCGCGTTAAGTTCTGTTAATTGGTTCGACCGCTGTAAGCCTGGGCCCACCAAACCTGGACTGTTGTTTTCGGCTCGGTGCGAACCGTTCCGGGCCGATTCGGCTGTGAGGGTAATGATTCCGCGGGCGTTATTGTCGGGCCCCGCGGCGCGCTGCCAGCATCAACCCCGCCGCTCCCCTTTCTCGCTGTGGCGTGCCCGGGGCCTAGGGCTGTACCGATAATGTGCGGCTAATGGCGGTCCTGCGGGCATCGTCAGCCCGCGACTTCTCGGTGCAGCGCCGGCGGCTGCTTGATCGCGCCCGTCCATGGGCCCGGCGCGAGCCGATGCTCCTTGTGTTCATGGCCGGCGCGCTGGCTGCGCGGATCGCGTTCTGGGTGATCTCCAACCGCGCGTTCGAGGATGGCCTGACCACGATCACGCACGCTCGGAACGTGGCCCTCGGCCTCGGGCTCGTGCACCACCCCGGCGAAGGCAACGTGTATGGCTTCACGTCGGCCCTTGGCGTCCTGATTCCGCTGGCCGGCGAGTTGATTCGCGAGGGCTCGGGCCTCTTCGCGATACGAATCGCATCGCTGGCGGCGGTCTGCGTGGCGTTGGTCTATGCCCGCCTCATCTGTCGCGATCTTGGACTTGGCACGTTTCCAACCGCCTTCGTGCTGGCTTACCTGGCCTTCGACCAAAACATGATCTTTTACGGCATGGCGGGGATGGAGACCCAGGTCGCGGTCGCCGTCATCCTCGGCGGCGTGTTCCACGTCCGCCGCCACGATCTCGTCGCGTCGGGCATCTGCCTCGGTCTGGCCCCTCTCGCGCGCCCTGAGTTCGTTTTATGGGTGGCTCCAGCCCTCGCATATCTCGCGCTGCGAAATGCGAAGCGCGCGGCACAAGCTGCCGCCGTCGCGGGGGCGATCGTGGTCCCGTGGGTAGTTTTCACGTTTCTCTATTACGGGTCGCCGATCCCAAACACCGTCATCGCTAAGTCGGCGGTCAACCCCATCCCACCCGTCTTCGCGGACGGCTCACCCCTCGCGTGGATCCAGTGGCTGGCCGGTCATTTTGTCGGCCAAATCGCGCTGCTCCTATATCACCTCGAGCCTTTCCGCGAGGTGTGGAGTACTGCCGCCGCTCCGCTACCCGATCCGCTGCTGACTGTGATTGCGGTCATCATCGCGGACCTTGTCGTGATCGGCCTATTGGTTTCGCGCGGCATTCCCGGTTTTTGGCCGGTCACCGCGTTTCTCGCGCTTTTCTTTGCGTATCGGGTGTACTTCCTGCCCGTGGCGTTCTATTACGACTGGTACCTGCCGCCGTTTCTGGCGGTGGTGATGATAGTCGCCGCCCTCGGCCTCCAACGGGTGACGGCGGTCGAACCGAAGACGTCAAAGGCGATCGCCACCGTGCTTGCGGTGGCCTTTTCGATCCATATGCCTTTCAGCTTTGTCGTCGAGGCAAAGGTGCAGGCCATCGAAGACCAGGTGCGAACGAATGTGGGCAAGGACCTCAGGGCGACGGTCCAGCCGGGTCAGTCGGTCGTGTCCGAGTCGGCCGGATATGTCGGCTTCTACGGCAACGTGAAGCTGTACGACTATCCCGGTCTCACGTCACCCACATCCGTTCATGCGCTCCAGAAGCTACCGCCCGCCAAACGCGACTTGTTCGACCTGATCGTGGCGCTGCAACCCGACTGGATCGTGTTGCGTCCGAGGGAGCTCGTGTCGCTGCGTCAGAGGTTCCCGGAGACGGCTTCAATGTATGCGGTCGACCGCGTGTTCGAGATGGCAGCCGTGCCCGGAAGCCAGCCGACCGACGACGCGGCGGCCACCACCGTTTCGTTCGCCGGGCTCGTCGAATGGAATGTGGACGAGAAGTTCATCGTTTTGAAGCGCACGCCACCAAGAGGCGGCTGATCAGGAACAACCTGACGGCATGCGGCGGTTACTTTTTCCTCAAGCGGCTACGGCACTGAGTGGAAGAGCAGGATCTTCAAACCTCCATCACTTCACCGCCGGCCCGACGGGGGGCCGGGAGGGCCGTACATCAGAGATCCCGGCGTGGTCAGGAGCTCACCCGTCTCGAGCAGCGTCTTCAGACCCGAGAGGATCATCGGCCAGCCGCCGTAGAGCTGGCTGTTTGCGGCGTCGCGAAGCTGGTCGTGGGTGACGGTCAGGCGGCAGGAGTCGCCGACCGGTTCGATCTCCCAGGTGACCCTCGAGGTCCCCTCGCTCTTCACATCCTCACCCCACAGGGCCCTCATGCTCTGGACGAGCCGGCGCGGCGGGTCGATCTCGAGGTTCTCGCCCTCTCCCAAGACCCGGATGCCGTCCGGGGTGCGCTGCTCGAATCGGGAGCCGGGCGTCCAATCGGAGCTGACCCGAGTTCCGAAGTGGTACTTGCTTCTCATCCCGGAGTCGGTGATCGCCTCCCACAGGCGCTCGGGGGTGGTCTTGATATAGATCTCGAAAACCTTTTCCATGCGTTCCTCCAGTGAGTTCTTGAGACCGCTAAGTGCCGCGGCCCAGGGCTCGGCGTATTTGCTCACCCACCGGTCGTGGACAAGCCGGATCGGAACCGGGTTCAGAAAATGGAGCTTCTCGCGCCCGCGGCGCTTGGTCATGATCAGGCCCGCTGCTTCGAGCTGCTTCAGGTGCTTCATCACTCCGAAGCGGGTCATGGGCAAGCGCCCCTCCAGCGCGCTCAGGCTCTGCCCGTCTTCGCGGAACAGTTCGTCAAGCAGGCTCCGTCGAGTTGGATCAGCGAGAGCTCTGAACACGTCGTCCATGCCCAAGACTATAGGTGACCATATAGTCACATGTCAAGTTCAGCTGGGACGGCTGGTGATCCTGGCCGAGCCTAGGAGGCGAGCGGCGTCAGTCTGAAGACCGGGTGACTGGTGGCCTCGGTCTCGAACGCCTCCGCGGGCGCGTCCGCGGCCGCGGCGAAGTAAGGTCGGGTGATGGGTTCCAGGATCAGATAGCGCCTGAGAATCGGTCCAGCGTCGGCCGCCTGCAGCGGCGAAAGCGAGAACCGCTCGGTGCTGCTTCCACGCGCGAGTGTCACGACCCCCGCTACACGGGCGTTGCGGACCCAACCGACCTCCCCGTAAGGGCCCACCAGGTAACGAGTCGAGCCATCGGTCACGAGGCTCACCGGCGTGGTGTGAGGCGTATGCGTCTTGCGGCCGACCACGGTCAGCAGATACCGCTGCGAAGGCCCTATGCCGCGCCTGATGCCCGCAGTCGAGAGGGCATCGATGAGACGCCGGCTCAGATTTCTCTGAAAGCTGCGTGGCATGTTCCTGAGATTACTCTGCGATCTGCCACTTGGTCAGTGCGGCGTCGCCCGGTCCTGTGAATTTGCGGTCAGCGCAGGATTCTCGGTTGGGTGGCTAACGACCCAATACCTGTGGGGTAGGGTTGTGCTCCTCATGGACGCCCACCCTCGTTTCAGGACTTGATACTCCGCCGACGCGCATGATCTTCGTGATCGGCTCTGGCCCGGCCGGCGTTGCCTGCGCCAGCGCTCTGCTGGACGGAGGTGTGAAGGTGACCATGCTCGATGCGGGTCTCGAGCTGGAACCCGACCGCCATAAGCGGGTCGCGGATCTTCAGTCGCGCTCGTCCATGTCCTGGGATCGGGAATCGCTCGGCTTCCTGCACGACGGGGCTCAGGTGACCCGAGGCGGCATACCGTTAAAGCTGGCCTACGGTTCGGACTTCGTGTACCGGGACCCGACCGACCATCCCATAGTGTTCGACGGGGCATATGGAAAGCCTTCCTTCGCCCGCGGCGGACTCAGCAATGTGTGGGGCGCAAGCGTCCTGCCGTACCGCTCCGAGGACATGAGCGATTGGCCCATCACGGCGGACGAGCTGGCGCCTCACTATCGCGCGGCGCTTGCAATGATGCCGTTCTCGGCTCGCCATGACCGGCTCGAGGAGCAGTTCCCTCTTTACCACGACCATCCGGGCGCCCTCGGGAGCAGCAAACAGGCCGAATACTTCCTCCGCGATCTCGAGCTCAACGCGTCGACGCTGACAGCGCACGGTCTGCTCTTCGGAGCATCCCGTTTGGCAGTCCAGGCCGGCACCGTCGATGGAAAGCCGGGCTGCGTCTACTGCGGCAATTGCCTGTACGGATGTCCCTACGAGCTCATCTACAACTCGGCACACACCCTGGAAAGGCTACGACGAAACACCGCCTTCACCTATCGCCCTGGAGTCGTTGTCGAGCAGGTGCTCGAGGCCGCTTCACAGGTCGAGGTGATGGGGCGCAACCTCGACGGCGGCGAGGGGTTTCGGATCAGCGCCGACAAGGTCTTCCTGGCCTGCGGGGTGCTGTCGTCCGCGCGA
>Ga0208848_1000015_pt1 | contig 33445 bp, 37 predicted proteins | sample NGESurshal072012_2_FD_184455 | JGI IMG/M metagenome (GOLD analysis project Ga0208848, IMG submission 184455) | Arctic peat soil microbial communities from Barrow, Alaska - NGEE Surface sample 210-1 shallow-072012 (SPAdes) | ecosystem: Environmental > Terrestrial > Soil > Wetlands > Peat ... | reverse complement strand
TGGATGTCGCGTTTCTCATGGACCCCGCGTCGGGCGAGCCCTTCGAGAGCTATGGCGGTGATCGCAACCCGAGCTCGGTCCAGATCGATCATTTCAGCCCAACGACGCTCAATGACTACCTGAAGTGCCCGCGACTCTACTGGTACAACCACCATCCGGGCCTGATCGAGGAGCCTCGTTCGGTCGCCATGGAACGCGGCGGTTTCCTGCACGAGGTGCTCGAGGACTTCCATGCTCAGGAGAGCGAGTGGCGGCCGCTCGACTCTGAGCACCAGAAGGAGTGGCTCGAGACCGCGCTGCAGCGTCACCTCGAGGGCTACCTCGTGCACATGGAGGGCGTGCTCGACCGGAAGCGTGAAGAGCGGCAGGTCCGCTCTCTGCTGACCAACTACATCAGATTCGTCACGGGCATGCAGCAGATCCGCCGGCTCGGGACGCTTGCAACGGAGCGCCGCTTTCGCCTGCAGCTGGATGGATCCGACATCGTCGGCAAGATCGACCGAGTCAACGATGTCGGTGACGGCGAGGTGGAGGTCGTCGACTACAAGACCGGCGCGGGCAAGCCGATGAAGTACGCGTACGAAGCCTATTTCGGGCCGGAGCTGTACGACGTGCAGCTCGCTCTCTATTACATCGCCTGCAAGGAGGGATTCGACGAGGAGGGCAAGCCACTCGGCTTCCAGCCCCGGTTCCTGTCGCTGTGGTACCCGAAGGAATGGGTCTGGCGCGACATGCGGCAGGTCATCTTCAGCGTCGGACGCGCCGCAGGTTTGAAGGAATATCGCGAGAAGCTGCTGACGACCGAGGACCTCGATCGCAGCAGGGCGATCGTCGTGGACGCGATCGCGCGGATCAAGGCCGGTCACTTCGAGCCCGCGCCCCGGGAGCTTGCGGGCACGTGCGTCACGCGTTTCGGCAGCTGCCCGCACTCGGCGGTGTGTCCGTACGGAGGGGCGCCGCCCGAATGAGCGCCGTTCACCGCCCGACCACTGGCTCCCTCAGTCCCGAGCAGGCAGCCGCCGCTCACGCTGGGCCCGCCGGAGCGTTTCTCATCGCCGCGGGACCGGGCACCGGAAAAACGTTCACGGCGACCGAGCGCTTCTGCTGGCTGGTCGAGCAGGGTGTCGGACCGGATCAGATCCTCACGGTCACGTTCAATGACCGCGCAGCGGAGGAGCTGCGGCAGCGGATTGCCAGGGAGCTGGGCGCACGCCGCCCCGAGCTGGGTCCAGAGGTACTGGACGGAGCATGGATCGGCACGTTCCATGGCACTTGCGCCCGGCTGCTCGACGAGTTCGCCTACCTGGTCGGCGCCCCGCGCGAGCTGCGGGTGCTCGATGAAACCGGGCAGCGGCTGTTTGAGCAGCAGCTCCTCGCGCGTCTGCGCAGCGGCGCGGCCGCCCCCTTCGATCCGGACTCGTTCTCAGCGCTCGCCGTCGAGGACCTGGACGAGCTGCTGCGATCCGGGCTGCGGTTCCTGCTCAAGCTCAAGGGCCGAGGCATCACGCCCGAGCATTTTCACGAGCGGGCGCTCGAACTACACGGTCTTCAGTGGGGCGCGCGTGCGAGCACTCAACCGGCAAACGGTTCGGGCGGGCCCGACCCGTCACTCGCCGAGGTCGAGGCGATCGAGGTGCTGTTCCTCGTCTACAAGACGTACGAGGACGCGCTGCGGGCCAGTGGGCTGCGGGACTTCGACGACCTCATCCTCGACGTGATCGAAGCGCTGGGTCGCGTGACCGAATTTCGAGCCCGCTGTCGAGAACGCTTCCGCTACCTGCTCGTCGATGAGTTCCAGGACACCAACCGCATCCAGCTCGACCTCATCCGCCTGCTGGCCGCTGACAACTTCGGCAACGTCGCCGTCGTCGGTGATGCAAAACAGTCGATCTACGGCTGGCGCGATGCTGAGATCGAAAACATTCGCAGCCGGTTCCCAGGCCGTCCTCTCCCTCTGACCCACAACCGTCGCTCGTACCAGGGCATCCTCGACTGCGCAACCGATTTCATTCGCCGGGACCGAGATTTCGCGGCGGAACCCGACCTGGTGGCGATGCGTGGCTTTTTGCCGCAACCCGTGACCGTGATCATGGCGCCCGACTCGCGAACCGAGGCCCGATCGCTTGCGCAGACGATTCGCCGCCTCCATGTGTCGGGCCGTGCTTTCGCCGACATGGCGATCCTCGCTCATTCGATTCGGATGCTTCCCCGCGAATTCGAGGACGAGCTTCGCCGGCAGGGCATTCCGTACATCACCAGCGGAGGGTCGGGATTTTTCGATCGCCAAGAGATCAAAGACGTGGTGGCGCTCCTGCGCTTGACCGAGAACCCGATGGATGACGGGGCGTTCGTGCGCATACTGCAGGGCCCCATCGTCCGCCTGCCGGACAGCGGGATGTACCGGCTGGCCGCTCGACGCACCGGCCGCTCAGGCATGCGCCTGCGTGATTGCTTTGACGAATCCGGGCGCGAAGGCTACCCGGAGATGGATCAAAAGGTGGCGCGCGAGGCACTCCGCCTGGTCGAGCTGACCGACCGACTCGGGCGCCTTCGAGACGCCATGACTGTGGCGGACATCCTGAACCGCCTGCTTGAGGAAAGCGGTTACCTTCGCTGGGCGGAGCTGCGCGCGCAGCGTGATGGCAGCCCTCGAGCGCTGCTCAACTTGCGCAAAGTCTTTCAGCTTGCGGGCCGGTTCGAGCGTGACCTATCACTCGCTGGAATCGGCGATTTCGTGCGGCATCTGGATCAGGTGATCGACGCCGAGCTGCCCGTGGGCGAGGCGGCCGAGGAATCCTTGACGACCGAGGCCGTCGCGCTGCTGACCATCCACTCGGCCAAGGGCCTCGAATTCCCGGTGGTGTTCCTGGTCAACCTGCGGCCGCCGAGGCCCAGAGACACAGAGCGTTTCTTCTTCGATCCGGACAGTCTTGGTTTCGTGATCAAGACATGGCGCGGAGAGAAGCACCCACGGTATGTCGAGACCTCGCCCGGCGCGGCGGCCGTCGCGCTGGCAATCGGCGAGCGGCGGCGGATCGTCTACGTGGGCATGACCCGTGCCAAAGACTCGCTCTACGTCACGGCCACGCGGGACGAGCCCACGGCTCGCGATGTCGGCGCGAACGGCCTGGACGACCACGACCACTTTGCCGAGATCCTCAGCTGGGCGCTCGCCAATCCACAATCCGCCGCCGTGGTCGAGGCCGAGCAGCTGGAACTGCCCGCAATAAGGGTGGCCGACGGCCATATGGATGGCGGCCCAGCCGTGGTGGCCGCGGTCCTGGACCGGCTGGAACGGCTTCGCCCGCGACAGGCTGAGACGGCGCCCCGCCGGCTTGCTGAGGTCGAGCTCAGCTTTTCGCAGCTGCACGACTTCGAGCTCTGCCCGGTGCGGTATCGGTTCAGCCAGGTGTGGCGAGTACCCGCTCCGCCTGACGAACTTCAGCCCCGATTCGTTCAGGCAGTCGGATCCACCGAGCTTGGGGCGGCGGTGCACGCGGCTTTAGCCGCCTGGCACGCTGCGGGGGGCGACCTGCTCGGACTGTACTCAGGGCCCGAGGCCGGGCGCGAGATGCTTGTCCGCTACCTCGCGCATCCACTCGCTGCGGCGATAACGCTGGCAGTCGAGGTCGGGTTCAACATGAGGATCGGACCGACTCGAGTCCGGGGCCTGGTCGACCGGATCTGCGAGCTCGACGGCCGTGCTGTCCTCGTCGACTACAAGACCAACGCATCCCTCGACGCCTCGCTCATCGAGGCTTACTCGGTGCAGCTCAGGCTCTACGGCCTCGCCGCTCGGAGGGGGCTCGTGCCCGGCGGCCCTGACGCTCGCCTCCTACTGTTCGACCTACGCCGCGGTCAGGTGAGGGAGGTGACGCCGGACGACGCCGGAGTCGAGGCTCGAATCGAGGCCGCGGCCGCCCGCATCGCCGCGGGGGATTTCAGCCTCGGGCCCGAGCATGCCCAGCGGCCGTGTTCCCTTTGCGCCTACCGGCCGATCTGCGCCGATGCACGCCCGTAACGTCCAAGGCGCCAGGCGCGCGCAGGGCGCACTTCGAAAGTGACCGAGCCACTCCAGGAACGCTACTTCGAGCGGCGCGAGATCAAAGACGCCATCGCCTTCGCTGAGGCCGGGGGCATCGCGGTCCACCGCAACTTCGACTACTACCACGGCTCGACGATCCGAGGGCTGACGCGAGAGCGGCCCTTCCTCCACATCATCGGCATGCGGCCGGTGCTCGAGGAGTGGGGCAGGCAGCACGGCCTTCGTCCGGAGTGGATTCAGCCTGAGAAGCGTCGCAAGGTGGCTCACTACGACGTCTTCGGCCCCCCAGCCGAAGCCCTGATCGCCCACCTGAAACGCCAGGCGGATCTGGGTCCCTAGAAGCGGATTTGACACGATTGACGCATTGCGTTATGATGCATTGCGTCAAGACCAAAATTTAGAAACAGCACCAGGAGGCTGAGTCATATGAGCACTGAGATCAAATTCGGAGAAGCTGCCACCACCGTCGAAGAAGTCGCCATCGGAGCCGCCAAAGCCGCGGCCGAGGTTGCGTCGGACCCGATCGGATCGGCCCGCAAGCAGGTCAAGGGATTCGAAAAGAAGGGAGCCCCGACCGCTCGCAAGGTCAACCGTCGGTTCAACGCCCGTCTGAACGCCATCCTTCCGGAGAAGGTGACGCTGTGGGGCCTCGAACTCAACGAGAAGCTGCCTGAGAAGGTCGCCATCAAGGGCTTGCACCTGGTCAAACTCCAGGCGCGCCGCCAGGACGTCGTCGGCGACGTTGCCAAGCGGACGCTGCGGATTTTCAACGGCTCGTTCAAGACCATCGCCCGGACGGCGACCCGACTTGAGCACGCCACCGAGCTGGCGCCGCGCCGCGAGGCCGCAGTCAGGCCAATGGTCAGGACGGCTCTCCAGACGCGCCGCCGGATCGTCCGTCGCCGGGCCGCGTAGCTGCAGAGAGACTTCAAAGCGATTCAAGAGGGCGCCCACGCGGGGCGCCCTTTCCTTTTTGAGTCGGTTAGCCTTCGTCACTGACCAATGACAGTCGTCTGCACCGGCTCGATCGCCTACGACTACATCCTTACCTTCAAGGGCCACTTCAAGGACCACATCCTTCTCGACAAGACTCATATCCTCAATTTGAGCTTCTTGGTCGACGATCTCCAGAAGCGCCGAGGCGGGGTGGCGGGAAACTACGCCCACAACCTGGCGCTTCTCGGCTATCCGGCCGCAGTCCTCGCCACCGCCGGCACCGATGCCGCCGAGTACCGCGATTGGCTGGTCGCCCGCGGCATCGACTGCCGGGGACTCAGGCTGCTCGATGGCGAGCTGAGCGCGACAGGGTTCACCACCACGGACATGGACCACAACCAGCTCACCGGCTATTACGGCGGGGCGATGTGGCGGGCCGCGATGCTCGGTCTTGACGATGCGCCGCCGGCTGTCGACGCGGTGATCATCGGTCCAAACGACCCGGGCGCCATGAAGCGCCTCGTCCATGAATGCCGCGAGCGCGAGGTCCCCTACGTCTTCGACCCTGCGCACCAGCTGCCCATGATGTCGGCCGAAGACGTGACCGACAGCACGCGCGGCGCATGGATCGTGATCGGCAACGACTACGAGCTCGAGCTCATCGAGCAACGCACGAGCCACGACGTGGCGGGGCTCCTCGAGCTGGCAGAGATAGTGGTCACGACGCTTGGCCGCCAGGGATCTCGCATCGCGACACGCCAGGGGACGGTTGAGATCCCGTCCGCGGCGCCGCTTCGCGAGACAGATCCGACGGGCGCGGGGGATGCGTATCGAGCCGGCCTGGTTGCGGGCCTGCTGCGTGGTCTGGACCTCGAGGCAGCCGGGAGGGTGGCCTCGCTGGCCGCGACGTATGTAGTCGAGCAGGTGGGCACCATCGAGCATGGCTACACGCACGCAGAGTTCTCGCGTCGTTACAACGAGGCTTTTGGAGCCGCCCTGCCAGAAAAGTTCTGGTCCGAGATCAGCTGAACTTCCGGCTTTCTTCGCGGCGATAAGCCCAGACGGCGACGGCGAAAAACAACACGCCATACCCGACCAGATAGAGCCAGTCGGTCGTCACAGTCCCGTCGGTGGGAGCCCCGATCGCGTCCCACCCCAGCTGACCGAAGAAGTGGAGAGGGAGGTACGGCGCGATGCTCTGGATGAAGCTCGGCAGCATTTGCTTGGGAAAGAACAGGCCCGATGCGAATGCCGTCGGCAGGTAGATCAAGTTGATTACTGCGACGGCCGAGTTGGGCCCAGAGAGGTAACCGATGGCGAAGCCGAGCGCGATAAACGGTATCGAGCCCAGCAGCACTCTGTAGCCGAGAGTCGCCCACACGGCAGCATCGAGCCTGACCGCGCCCGCGATGTACGCGAATGGAAACAGGACGGCCAGGGTCAAAGCGGCGAAAACGACCGCCGTGATGCACTTGGAGAGCAAATAGATGAATGGGGGCATCGGCGTGGCGCGCATGAGGACGTCCATCTTCATGCCCCTCTCCGTCGCCACCGAGATTCCGAAGCTGAAGATCATCACGTTGGCCACCGCATAGACGGCCATCGAGGCCAGGAAATAGGCGCCGAACGTCACATGCGGGCTGATCACCTGAGACGACTGACCGATGCCGATGAACGCGTAGAACATAACCGGCAAGAAAAGGGACGTGATGCTGAAGGCGGGCACCCGCCATAACTTGAGAAACTCCGCCCGCGTCTGAAGGGCCAGCATCGGGCCGATCGGCGCGCGGCGGACGGTCATCACCGCCATCAGTCGGGCGCCGGGGCTGCGGCCGGAGATGCTGACCGGATCTTCGGCGCCCATGCGGCCCATTTGCGTTGTTGCGGCCTCCGTTCCTTGCTTACGAATAGGCCGATGCGCTCGCTGCGGTACTCGGCCGCGCCTGGCATCTGGACCACCTGGCCACCGAATCTCACGGCCGGCCCTCCGGCCGCACCCCGTGAGTGGTGAGAGAGATGAATGCATCCTCGAGATCTGCTCCTGACAGTTCGAGGTTGGAGATCTCGACGCCCCGTCGAAACAGCTCGCGTAGGACAGCCTCCGGCTGGTTGGTGAGGAGCTGGACGCTGTGGTCGTTGATCGTGGACGAGGTGATGGGCAGGCCATCGAGATCCTGCTCACTCAAAGCGACCGCCGTGAAACGCACACGCTTGCCGGCCACCTTGGACTTGATCTCCTGCGGTGAAGCGTCGGCGATGACAAGGCCGCGGTCGATCACGATCACGCGCTTGGCGAGCTGGTCCGCCTCCTCCAGGTAGTGCGTTGTCAGGACGACCGTACGGCCCATTTGAGCGAACTCCGCAATGCGCGCGATGAACGACCGCCGGCCCTCCACGTCCATGCCCACGGTCGGCTCGTCCAGGAACAGGACCTCGGGATCACCGCAGACGGCGAGCGCGAAGTAGAGGCGCTGCCGTTGCCCGCCGGACAGCTCCTTCACCAGGGCGTTCGCCTTTTCCTCGAGACCGGCCATCCCGATCGCGCGATCGCGGGCCATCGGCCTGGCGTAGTAAGAGCGAAAGAGATCCACGATCTCGCGCACCTTCAGCATCGATGGGATGCCCGACTCCTGGAGCATCACACCGACCCGGCTGCGCGCGTTCAGGTCGTCAGGTTTGAGCCCAAAGAGGAGTGCCTTGCCGGAAGTCGGCTTTCGTAGGCCGAGGAGGAGGCTGATCGACGTCGTCTTGCCCGCCCCATTGGGTCCCAGCATCGCCACCACTTCGCCGAGCCCGATGTCGAGACTGACGCCCTTCAGGGCTTCCACTGTGCCGTACTTCTTGGTGGCGTCGATCAGCTGGGCAGCGACCGTCACGCGCAAAGGCTAGCGGCTTAGGCTTGTGTCGTGTCCACGATCTTTACGATGATCATCGAGGGCAAGCTGCCGGCGCGGTTCGTTTGGAAGGACGAGTCATGTGTGGTCTTTCTTTCCATCCGGCCGCTTCGTCCTGGCCACGTGCTCGTCGTGCCCAGGGCGGAGGTCGATCATTGGCTAGATCTCGATGCGGGCCTGCTGGCACACCTGGCTGAAACGGCACAGGCCGTCGGCAAGGCGCAGATGGCGGGCTTCAACCCGGAACGTATCGGCGTGATGCTCGCGGGCCTTGAGGTTCCCCATTGCCATTTCCACGTTGTGCCGATCCGCGGGCTGCACGATCTCGACTTCGGCAACCAGGATCCCGACCCTGATACCGCAATGATGGATGACGCGGCAGAAACCATCCGCCGCGAGCTGCGCAAGCTGGGCTACCCGCAGGTGAGCGACTAGGAAGGCGCGGCCGCACCTTCTCAGGCCAGGGATCTCTCCAGCTGGTCGACGTGCATCTCCAGGTGGTTGATGAGGGGAAGGCGCGCCACCTCCACGGCGCTCATCAGCGCTCCGTTCTCTTGCTTCGCTTGCCGTCTCAATGACGACGCTTCGGCGGTGCGCAGGAGCTTGAGGGTCCGTGCCTGGTCGGCGAGCGCCATCCGCAGGAGCTCGGCCGGCTCGATCTGAGCCATCTGCGCACCGACGACATCACGCAGATTGACGTTCTCCAGAAGATCGAGCTCCGAGATCTGGCCGCTCGAGATCTTGTGCACCAGCACGCCGTAGAACTTGGACAGCACCGCGATGTGGGCGAGCAGCTCGTGTTGACTCCATTCGCTCTCGCCGCCGCCGGCTTGTACCCGCGGACCCAGCTCCGCCAGCCGCGCTGAGGCTCGTTCGAGCCTGTCGGCGAGAACTCGGCGATCGTGGTCGACCATCTCATCGAGGAACTGCTCGACGTCGGCGCGCGTAAAGGCCGTACTCTCGATCTTCATCCGGACATCATTCTGGTGGAGAATCGAACCATGTGTTACTCAGACGATGCTCGCCCGCCTCTGCCTCCGATCAGTGGTGCTGCCGCCGATCAGGGTGACCTGGTCCTGACTTCATCCGACGGCACGAAGTTCGGCGCTTATTTCGCCCGGGCCGAGAAGCCGACGGGAGCGGGAATGGTCGTGATGCCCGACGTGCGCGGCCTGCACCAGTTCTACAAGGAGCTCGCCCAGCGGTTCGCCGAGGCGGGGATCGACGCGGTCGCGATCGATTACTTCGGCCGCACCGCAGGCATCGGCGATCGCGACGAGGGTTTCGATTACGCGCCGCATGTCGAGAAGACGACTCCGGACGATATCCGCAACGACGTGGCGGCTGCGATCGCCTTCCTGAGGTCAAAGGATGGTGGCGCGGTCAAGTCCGCGTTCACCGTGGGTTTCTGCTTCGGGGGCTCAAGCTCCTGGAACCAGTCCGCGGGCGGCCATGGCCTCAACGGGGCGATCGGCTTCTATGGCCGGCCGGAACGAAGCGAACCGTTCATGTCGAAGATGAAGAGCCCACTGCTGATGCTTATCGCCGGCGCGGATTTCACCCCACAGGAAGCGTTCCACGCCTTCGACAAGCAACTCACCGAGGCGAACGTGCCGCACGAGATGCACATCTATGACGGGGCGCCCCACAGCTTCTTCGACCGCACATTCGAAAAGTGGAAGGACGCGGGCGACGACTCCTGGCGCCGCATGCTGGCCTTCGTCAGTCAGCACAGCTGATCGGGTGACCGGGCTCCGGAACCCCTGAGCTCGACGTGAAGTCCTAATACCAGGAAGCGATCGTATAGTGCACGGCATGGCGAAGCTGGCCATAAAGTCCAAAGTCGCCCCGACGCCAAAAACCTCGCCCACGCTCCCGGCCACCCTCTTGGCGGAGCTGCAGCACCGACGTTCCGGCATGGCCCGCCACATGGCCCGGGCCGTGGTGAGTCTCGTGCGCTGGGACGACTCGACCGGCGTACCCCCTCAGCGCTCGGCCATCGCCCGCGCGTGCGAGGCCGGTCTGGACCTGTTCCTGGCCACGGCTCGCGATGCGCGGCCCGCGACCAACGAAGAGCTGCGCCGGGTCGCCCAGCTCGGCATCCTTCAGGCGCGCAGCAGCCAGTCGGTCGAGCCCATCCTCAGCGCGTATCGGATAGCGGCGCGGGTCGCCTGGGACGAGATTCTTCGCGCGTGGCGCGGGCACCCTGAGGCGACTCCCGAAGCGATCATGCTCACTGCGAACTACGTTTTCGCGGCGCTCGACCAGGTTGCGGCCGAGGTCACCAAGACCTACCTCCACGCGCGCGAGCAGCATATGCAGCGCGGGACACGGGCCCACGCGCGTCTCTTTCACGCCCTGATCAGCGACAACTTCGATTCGGAGCTCGAGCTGCAAAAGCAGGCGCTTGCGCTGAACATGCCGATCGTCCCGACCGGCTACGTGGTCGCGGTTTGCAAGCTCGTCGTCGGCAAGAGCGATGGGGAGCGCGGCGGGCAGGCGCTGGCCGAGGTCGCGGCCTCGCTGGACGTGCCTCGCGGTGCGATCCACCATGCGACCGACCCGAGCACGCTGGTCGTGCTCTGGCCGGCCGAGTCGGTGGCCAACGTTGACGCAGCCGACGAGTTCGTGACTCAGCTCCAAGAGGAGGCCGTGAAGCGCTCAGGCATGGTGCGGGCCCGCGTGCGTGCGGGCATCGGGGGGTACCACCCAGGCCTGCGAGGTATCTCACGGTCCTACCTCGAGGCCCAGCAGGCGATCGAGGCCGGCCGCAAGCTGCGCCCTGAAGGCGTGGTGCACCGCCACGACGAACTGATCCCGCATCTCGTCCTGACCCAGAACCCACGCCTAGCCGAACGTTTCGTCGCGCACAGCCTCGGCCGCCTCCTGGACCCCAAGGTGCGCAACCGCGGACAGCTCCTGGAAACGCTCGAGGCCTACCTGGTTCGAGGATCGGTCAAAGAAGCAGCGGCCGATCTTGGACTGCACCGGCACACGGTTCTGTACCGCCTCGACAAGCTGCGCGAGCTGCTAGGGGGAGATCTGGAGGTGCCGGCGACCCGTCTGCGATTGCAGTTCGCCCTGGAGATCCGCAAGCTGCTCTGAAGCGCGGCCTGATGCCGATATGGACATGGAGTCCAAACCGAAGGCCAAGTTTTCCCACCGCGTGCCGGTGTGATTTGGCCCTCACGTCCGTATGCTGGGAGCATGACATCTAACTCAAACGGTCGGCGTGTGGCCGTGACAGGCATGGGCTTTATCACCCCGATCGGGAATGACCTCGAGACCGTGTGGTCGAACATGGTCGAGGGCGTGTCGGGCGTGGGCCGGATCACGCATTTCGACACGACCATCTTCGATTGCAAGATCGCGGGCGAGGTCAAGGGGTTCAACCCCGAGGATTACATGGACCGCAAGACCGCCCGCCACATCGGGCGCTACTGCCAGTTTGCACTGGCGGCCTCCAAGCAGGCGCTGGCGCAGTCGGGGCTCGTCCCGGGCGAGATGGACCCCGACGACGTCGGCGTGATCGTCAGCTCGGGCATCGGTGGGATGGAGGAGATCGAAAAGAGCCACACGCAGCTCATGGAACGTGGCCCCAGGCGGATCAGCCCGTTCACCGTGCCGATGATGATCGCGGACATGGCGGCCGGCATCGTCGCCATCCACACGCACGCGGGAGGTCCGAACTACGCCATCGTCAGCGCCTGCGCTTCTGGCTCGCACGGCATCGGCGAAGCCTCGGAGATCATCAAGCGCGGTGATGCGGTCGCGATGCTCGCGGGTGGCTCGGAAGCAACCATCACTCCATTGACGATGGGCGCGTTCAGCCAGATCAAGGCCGTCAGCGAGCGCAACGACGAGCCCGAGAAGGCATGCCGGCCGTTCGACCTCAACCGCGACGGGTTCGTCATGAGCGAGGGCTCGGTGATGCTCGTGCTGGAAGAGATGGAGCACGCGAAAAAGCGCGGGGCGAAGATCTTCGCGGAGATCGCCGGCTACGGCGCGAGCGCCGACATGTACCACTTCACGGCACCGCAGCCGGAAGGCAAGGGTGCGATCCGTGCGATGCGGCGTGCGCTGGAGAAGAGCGGAGTCGAGCTCAGCGACGTCGGTTACATCAACGCGCACGGGACGTCGACCAAGCTGGGCGACGTCGCTGAGACGAAAGCGATCAAGGCCGTCTTCGGCGACCACGCGTACAAGCTCGCGGTGAGCTCGACCAAGTCGGTGCACGGTCACCTGCTCGGCGCCGCCGGCGCGATCGAGGCAGCCGCGTGCGTCCTGGCAATCGACCGGGGCCTCCTGCCGCCCACCATCAATCTGGACGACCCTGACCCAGAGTGTGACCTTGACTACGTCCCTAACAAGGCACGCAAGGCTGACATCAAGGTGGCCCTTTCGAACTCGTTTGGGTTCGGAGGCCACAACGCCGCGCTCGTAATCAAAGGCCCCCCAGGCCAGTAACTAACTAGGAGAATTGCCCATGGCAACCCAACTCGATTTCAAAGAACTGCAGGATCTCGCCGGGGAGATCCTCGGCATCGAGCCCGATCAGGTACAGCTCGAAAAGAGCTTCGCGAAGGACCTGGCGGCCGACTCGCTCGACCTTGTCGAGCTCATCGCCGCCGTGGAGGACAAGTACGACGTCGAGCTGCCTGAGGAAGATCTCGAAAAAATGAAGCTCATCGGTGATCTCTGGAAGTTCTTGGAGCAGAAGACCGCCGAGCGGCTGGAAGCCTAGATGACATGGCGATAACGACCGCATACCGCACCCGTTCCGGAGCTGTCCCGCTCCGCTCCTTCAAGACCAAGGGCCGCCGCAGCGGGATCGCCGGCATGGGCGTTTATGTGCCCGAGAAGGTCATCAGTAACTTCGACCTCGAAAAGATGATGGAAACCTCGGACAAGTGGATCACCGAGCGGACCGGCATCCGTACCCGCCACATCGCCGAGCCGGGGACGACCACCCTCGAGCTGGCGACCAAGGCCGCACGCGGTGCGTTGGATGCGGCGGGCATTTCGGCCAAAGACCTCGACATGATCCTCGTCGGCACGTCGTCGCCGGACGGTCCTTTCCCATCGATCGCCGCCCGCATCCAGGACGAGCTCGACGCGCCGGGCGCCGTGGCGTGGGACATGCTGGCGGCATGCACCGGCTTCATGTATGGACTCGCGACGGCAGACTCATTCATCGCCACCGAGCGCGCCGATAACGTACTTGTCATCGGCGCAGAGGTGCTGTCGCGGATGCTCGACTACTCAAATCGCGGCACCGCTGTGATCTTCGGCGATGGCGCAGGTGCGGCCGTGGTGCGGCCAGCCCCGGCGGGCGCCGGCTTCATGGCTTGGTGCTTGGGCAGCGATGGACGCGGTTACCTCCAGGTTACCTGTGGCAACAAGGAACTCGGCGCCTACGCCGCGAAGGACCCCAGGCCCATCATCGAGATGGAGGGTCCAGACGTCTTCAAGTTCGCGGTTGACATCTTCATCCGCCAGGCGAACGAAGTCTGCAGCACCGCCGGGATCGCGATGGAAGACATCGATCTCTGGGTTCCTCACCAGGCCAACTTCCGGATCATCGACGCGGCTGCGCGACGGATCGGACTGCCGCTGGACCGAGTCGCCATCAACATCGACGAGTACGGAAACACTTCCAGTGCATCGATCCCGATCGCGCTTGAGGAGGCGGTCCGCAAGGGACGCGTCAAGAGCGGCGACCACATTCTGCTGGCGGGTTTTGGCTCCGGCCTGACGTGGGGAGCGTGCCTTCTCAAGTGGGTGTAAAGGAGAATGAGAGGACACCTGGCGGTTTCCTCTCACTGCCTCCCGCGCTTCGCGCGGGGACCCCAGTGGTATGCCGACCCGGCCCTACCTTATTGGGGTCCCCGCGCCGCAGGCGTGGGGTAGCCCTGCTCTCCTTCCCAAAAGGATGGGGTCTTGATTGATCTGACCGGACCGATCGCGCTCCTGTTCCCGGGCCAAGGCGTGCAGAAGCCCGGCATGGGACGCAACCTGTACGAACGCTACCCGGCGGCCCGCCGTGTCTTCGAGCGAGCCGAGGAGGTCCTGGAGATGCCGGTCCGCCGCCTTTGCTTCGAGGGGCCGCAGGAGGACCTGAATCGCACGGACGTCATCCAACCATGCGTGATGACTGTGTGCTGGGCGGCCTATGAGGTTTGGCGCGAGAGCTACGGGTTCGAGAACGTCAGCGTCACGGCCGGCCACAGCCTGGGCGAGATCGCCTCGCTCGCAGCCGCCGGCTCGATCCCGTGGGAAACGGCGCTGCTGCTCGTGAAGGAGCGCGGCCGGATCATGGCCCAGGCAGCGGATGAGCAGGCGGGCGGCATGATCGCCATCGTCGGTCTCGAAGAGCCAGCGGTCGAACGCATCCGTGAGCAGGCGTCCACCCACGGCAAGCTGTGGGTGGCCAATCGCAATGCGGACGTGCAGTTCGTGCTGTCGGGGGAGGTCGCAGCCGTGCAGGACGCCGAAAGGCTTGCCCTCGCGGCGGGTGCGCGGCGCGCGCTCATCCTGACCATCCCGCTCGCCGCTCACACGCCGCTGATGGCAGCGGCCGCCGCCGCCTTCCGCAAAGCGGTCGACAAGCTGCCGCTCAAGGCGCCCTCGATTCCGATCCTCGCGAACGCGTCGGGCGAGGCGCTCCGCACCGTCGCGAGCCTGCAGGAAGAGCTTCGACTCCAGATGCTGCGCCAGGTCGACTGGGCGCGCACGATGGTGTCGATGCGAGCCATGAAGGTGAAGACGGTCGTCGAGCTCGGACCCGGCCGCGTGCTCGCCAGCCTCGCTGCGAAACACATCCCCGGCGTCGATACCTGGAACGCCGAAGAGCTCTTCATCGACTTCGCATAAGTGGGCGATCTAGACGGCAAGACCGCGCTCGTCACGGGCGGGGGCAAAGGCATCGGTCTCGCGATCAGCACGGCTTTGGCCGGCATGGGTGCACGGGTGGTGGTCAACTACAGGTCTGACAAGACGTCTGCCGAGGCAGCGGCCGCCGCACTGCCCAACGCAAGCGCCTACCAGGCCGACGTCGGCGACCCTGCGCAGGTCGAGGCGATGGTCAAGGCCATCGGTCGCGTCGACGTCCTGGTCAACAACGCTGGGGCGGTACGCGACAAGCTCCTGATCCAGATGGCTCCCGCCGACTGGGAGGAGCTGATCCGCACCGACCTCATGTCGGCTTTCGCCACCACCCGGGCGGCCATCATGTCCGGCATGATGCGGGCGCGTTGGGGCCGGATCGTCAATATCTCCTCGATCGTCGGGTTGACCGGAAACGCAGGCCAGTCCAACTACGCGGCGGCGAAAGCCGGGCTGATCGGATTCACGAAATCCGTGGCGCGTGAATATGGATCGCGCAACATCACCTGCAATGCCGTGGCTCCCGGCTACGTTCGCACCGAGCTGACCTCTGGCTCGCTGACGGACGAGATGGTGGGCGAACTGGTCAAGCTGACGCCGATCAAGCGCGAGGGGACGGCCGAGGACATCGCCGCCGCGGTGGCTTTTCTCTGCTCCGAACGCGCGGGCTTCATCACCGGCCAGGTTCTGGCAGTCGATGGTGGCCTCTCGCTTTGATGGTGGTCCCCAAAGGCCAGCCTGAGCTTCGCATCGCGGGAAGCAAGCTGCCTGCGATCCCGCTGCCGACCAACTGCCCGGGCTGCGGAGTGGGGCTGGACGGCGAATCGCTGAGAAAGCACAACTACGTGTGCGACTGCGGCCACCACTTCCGCCTCGGCGCCGATGCCTGGATCGCCCTGGTCGCGGATCGCGGCTCGTGGCAGGAACGCTGGGGCGACATCCGATCTCACGACCTGCTGAACTGGAAGGTTCCCAAGCCGTACCAGGCGGTCGTCGATCAGCTCATGGAAGAGGGCCTCAACGAGGCCGTGCGCACGGGCACCTGCACTCTTGCGGGCCGTCCGATCTGGCTTGCAGTGTTCGACTTCCGATTCGTCGGCGGCACGCTCTCAATCGTCGCCGGCGAACGCCTGGCGCGGGGGATGGAGCAGGCGCTGGGCTCGGGCATCCCCTACGTGTTGATCGCCGCGTCGGGCGGTGCCCGTATGCAGGAGGGCGTGCTGGCCCTGATGCAGATGGCCAAGGTGAACGCCGTGGTCGGGCGGATGCACTCTGCCGGCGTGCCGTTCTTCTCCGTGCTGACCGATCCGACGTTCGGTGGCACGGCGGCATCGCTCGCGCTGCTGGCGGACATCAACATTGCCGAGCCGAGCGCCGCCATCGGTTTCACCGGGCCGCGGGTGATCAAGCAGGCGACGTACGCCGATTTACCGCCCGGCTTTCAGAGCGCCGAGTTCCAGCTTGCGCACGGACAGGTGGACCTGGTCCTCCCGAGGACCGAACTCCGACGCCTGCTCGCGCACCTGCTCGAGATGTACCCATGACGCGCCACGGGCGCAAGCCGGACGAATCGACCCTGACGGTTTGGCAGGTCATCGAGCTTGCCCGCCACCAGGAACGTCCGTACTCGCTCGACTACATTCGCCGTCTGGCTCCGGATTTCGTCGAGCTGCACGGCGATCGTCTCTCAGCCGACGACCCGGCGCTGGTCGGCGGAGTCGGGACATGGCATGGCCGGACGACCATGTTCCTGGGGCACCAGAAGGGTCGGAGCATCAAGGAGCGGGTGGCGCGGAACTGGGGCATGATGCATCCCGAGGGGTACCGCAAGGCCCTCCGCCTCGCCCACCACGCGGCGAAGTTCCGGTTTCCGATCGTGTCGCTGATCGATACTCCGGGCGCGTACCCGGGCGCGGGTGCGGAAGAGCGTGGCATCGCCGCCGCCATCGCCGAGGCGATCATGGAGTGGTTCCGCATTCCAGTCCCGATCGTAGCGGCCGTGATCGGCGAGGGAGGAAGTGGCGGCGCCCTCGGCATGGGTGTCGCGGACCGCGTGATCATGCTCGAGAACTCGATCTATTCCGTCGCCTCTCCCGAGGCCGCCGCTTCGATCGTCTGGCGCGACAACACCCGCAAGGTGGAGGCGGCCGAGCAGCTCCAGCTGACCTCGCGCGACCTGCTCGCGATGGGCGTGGTCGAAGAGGTCGTTCCTGAGCCGGTAGGAAGCGCGTGGAAGGACTACGACGCTGCGGCCGCAGCTCTCGATGAGGCCTTGCACCGCCACCTGCAGCCGCTCCTGGCGCAGCCCATCGCGGACCTGCTGCAGCATCGGTACGAGCGGTTCCGCTACATCGACTCGCTCGTGCAGGCCGAGCCACAATTCGGCCCGAAAGTCTAAATATGAGAGGAAACGCCGTTTCCTCTCATCGCGCGTGCGGCTTCGCCGCAGGCGCTGCTCACCTTCCTGGGATGGGATTATCAGAATGACTTTCCAAACGACGCTTGGTTGGCTGAGTGCACGCAAGGTGACGGCCGGAGTGAATCCGGCCTACCGGCCACGCTTTTGAAGCAAATCTTCTGAGCACGGCTTGAGGATCGTCGCGCAGCGCGTTGCCGCGGGCTCGGTGAGCTGGGAGGAGGGCGCCTCCGAGTACCTTGCAACCATCGGGCCGGGGTACGTGTTGTTGGTGGGTGCGGCATCGGATGACGACGAAACCAACGTGCGGCGGCTCGCGGACAAGGTCATCGACCTGCGCGTGTTCGGGGACGAGGCAGGGCGCATGAACCTGAGCCTGGTCGACGTCCACGGATCGGCTTTGATCGTGTCGCAGTTCACCCTTTTCGCCGACATGAGCCGCGGCCGCCGCCCGAGTCTGCTCAAAGCCGGCGATCCGAAGCGTGCAGAGCAGCTCTACGAAGTCTTCGTCGCGCGCTTCCGCGAGCGCGGAGTAGACACCAAGACGGGTAACTTTGGAGCCGTGATGCGAGTAAGCATCGAAAACGACGGCCCGGTCACGCTCGTGCTCTCGTCAGACGAGTGGCCGACGCGTGTCTGAAAGCCGTCGGCGGTGGTTGCCTTACCTGGCCCTCGCCGCGCTCGCCCTGATCTGGGGCGTCTCATTCCTTTTGATCAAGATCGCGATTCGCGACATGAGCCCGACCGCCCTCGTGCTAATTCGTGCGGCCTCCGGTTGCGCTGCGCTCGCCTTGATCGTGCGCTTCAGCGGCCGTCCTCTCTTCGGCCAAGGGTGGCAGGGCCGGATCCTCCCCTTTGTGGTCCTGGCGATCACAGGAGGCCTGCTGCCCTGGGCCGCCATCGCCTGGGGTGAGGAGCGGATCTCCAGTGGTCTGGCCAGCATCCTCAACTCGACGACCCCACTCTGGGCGGCGGTGCTCGTGTACTGGGTCATACCCAGCGACCGGCCCAGTGCAATGAATTACATCGGTGTGCTGGTAGGCTTCGCCGGCGTCATCATCCTGGTCGCGCCTGACATCTCGGCCAAAGGTTTCAGGGGCAACATTGTCGGTGCCCTGGCAGTTGTGCTTGCCTCGTTCTCCTACGCCGTCAGCGCTCTCTACCAACGCCGCAAGCTGCGCGGCGTCAGCGTGTACGAGGTGAGCCTCGGACAGCTCGCCGCGACCACGATCCTGGCGATTCCGATCGCTGCACCGGCGCTGCCCAGCGTGCACCTCGCGCTGCCCTCGATGGCTGCGGTCGTCGCACTGGGCGTCGGCGGCTCAGGTGTGGCCTACCTGCTCTACTACTACATGATGAACATGCTGGGACCAGTGCGCGCCACTGGGGTGACCCTGTTGGTGCCTGTCACGGCGGTGTTCTGGGGTGTAATCCTCCTTCACGAGGCGCTCAGCCTGCCCGTCGTAGTCGGAATGATGGTCATCCTCGTGGGCATCGTGCTCACGAACCTCCGGCGACCGGCCAACCGCCAGCCCGCGGTCGAACGCGACTCCGCCGCGGCTTGACCACATTTCTCGACGAGCACGCGACCAAGGTCCGCGATGCTGCGGAGCGGATCCGGGCCCACGTCCGGCGCACCCCCTGCCTGACCACGGACCTCGACGTCGACCTGCGCCTGAAGCCGGAATGCTTCCAGGTCACCGGCTCGTTCAAGGTCCGAGGTGCGTTCAATGCGATCCTGGAGTTGGCCGGCCAGCAGCCCAGGCCGGCAGGCGTGATCGCGGTCAGCTCGGGCAACCATGCACAGGCCGTGGCGCTTGCCGCAGCGACCGTCGGACTCCCGGCGTTGGTGCTCATCCCTGAGGACGCCAACCCGGCGAAGGTGGCGGCCACTCGCGCGCTGGGAGCCGAGGTCATCCAGGAGGGCATCACGTTCGCGAACCGAGAGCAGCGCCTTCACGAGGAGATGGCCGCCCGCGGACTGACACTCGTCCATCCATTCGACGACTGGAACGTGATCCACGGGCAGGGCACCGCCGCGATGGAGCTCCTGGAGGATGAACCAGACCTGCAGGTGATTGCGGCGCCGGTAGGGGGCGGTGGGCTGCTTTCTGGTACCGCGATCTCGGCTAAGAGCCACGATCCTGCGGTGCGCGTGATCGGAGTCGAGCCAGCAGCGGCCGACGATGCCTACCGAACGTGGAAGGCGGGAAGCATCCAGTCGCTCGCCGCGGCGCCGGTGACCCTCGCGGATGGAGTTCGCACTATGTCGATCGGGACGCGCACGTTCGAGGTCATGTTCGTGAACCAGTTGGTGGACGAGATCGTGACCGTCACCGAAGACGAGATCGCCGGCGCCGTGCGAGTCGCCTGGTCCCGGCTGCACCTGGCGCTCGAGCCGACTGGCGCCCTCCCGCTGGCCGCCTACCTTTCAGGCAAGTTGCCGAAAGGTCGCACCGGGTTGATCCTGACCGGCGGCAACGCCAACCTCGAGACGGTGGCTACACTGCTCCGCACATAGTGTCCCGAGCCAACAGTTCGCTGGCGCTAGAGCGCCCTAGACGCCCGAACGGCGCACAAGTGCGCCTAGCCGGTGTCAACCCCTCCGCTGCTTCGCTCACGCATCGACGAGATGCGCTCGCTGTGCTGCTCGGGGTTTCCTTGGCTTCGGGCGCCGATGCCGCTCGATCGCCGCTCACCGCTGTCTCGGGACACTGATGATTCCGGTCAAGGAGGTGATGACGCGGAACGTGATCACGTTCCGCGAGGACACGCCGCTGGACGAGATCGCGGCGACACTTCTTTCCAAGCGCATCACCGGCGCGCCGGTCGTGAGTGGCGAGGGGCATGTGGTCGGCATCATCTCCGAGACCGACGTGTTTTCGAAGAAGGGCAAGGTGGCGCGCGACATCATGAGCACGCGCGTGATCTCCGTCACCGAGGACACCGGCATCGACGAAGCGGCCCGCCTCCTCATCGGCGAGCGGATTCGCCGCGTGCCGGTAATCAGGGGCGGCAAGATGGTGGGCCTGCTGAGCCGCTCGGACGTGCTCGAGTTCTTTGCCAAGACGCGATGGACTTGCAACGTGTGCGGGTGGTGGGAGCGCAGCCTGGATAAGCCCGATCGCTGCTATTCGTGCTCCAGCGCTGACCTACACCTGGAGCACGCCGATCCCGGGCACTGAGAGAGCCCCGCGAAGTCCGACTCCTGATGGGCCCGGACGTCTCTCGATCAAGGCCCAAAGCTTCACCGAATCGGTCATCCGCGAGATGACTCAGTTTGAACCTCGAGCTGAACGGCCCATCGAGCAGTCAACTTTGACCAGGGCTTTGCTGATTTCAACACCGACGCCCGAATCCTGGACGTGGCAGCGAATGCTCTGCGTGAACGGCCTACACGGGCTGCTCAAGATCGTGGTGCCTTAACAGGCAGGGTTCCCGGATCGATTCGTCGGTCTTAGGTTGGCGTCATGCGCAACCTGCTTCGACAACCGCTGACCTGGATGGTGATCGCCGAGTGCATCGTCGTGGCGCTGCTGATGGTGGTCGTCTGGAACGTTGTCGCGGCCGCCGAGACGCAGCACGCGGGCGCAGCGCCGGCCCAGGCCGCCCAGGCTCCCGCCGATGCGTCCACCACTCCACTGCCTGATTTGACTGGTGCGACGAGCCCGGCGGCGCCGGCCCAGCTTCCCGGGCTCAACCTCGACGCCGGATTCTGGCGCTTGCGACTCGGCCAGCTGAACCGGGATCAGGTGTTTTTCGAGCAGCTCGAGTGGGGCCTAGTGCACAACGCGACGGACGCCATGCAGCGCTACCTCGAAACGGTCGTCTTACCCTCGCTCAGCAAAGCCGAGCACGCCTAGCGGATGCGCTTAGGGCTAGCCCTTCTCCTGCGACATCGTGACGTTGCCGTTGAGCGTGGCCCCGTCCTCGACTGTGAGCCTGCCCACCTTGACGTCTCCGTTCAGCCGGCCGGAACCGCCGAGCGTCAGCCGCCGCTTTGCGGTGACGTTGCCGGTGACCTGACCCCGGACCGTCACGTTGGAGCCCTCGATCGAGGCCTGGATGGCGGCGGTCGAATCGACCGTCACGTCTCCACTGGCCTTGAGCTCGCCTTCGACATTGCCCTGGATCTTGAGGTCCCCCTGGATCTCAAGGCGTCCATGAAGGGTGTCGCGAGGGCCGAGGTTGACGATGTTCTTCTCGCCGTTCTGAGTCGGCCCCGGCGAGTGGGTCGCAGATTTTTCAGCTTGGGCCATGTGGGAATCCTCCACTGCGTTGATCGTGCCTTCCATACTTTGAATCAACTCTGAGCGTCGAGCGGACTTGCGCTTCGCAGCAAAAGCGGAGCCCCGATTCGAGCGAGCTTGCATGGTAACAGGGTGCCGCCAGACGCAGAAGCAGGTTAAGGATCGGGGGCGGGAGCCCCATGATCCAGGTTTTTTGGAGCGCTCTACCACCTTGATGGACCCGGATTCCTCGGACGAGATGATCGACCACCTGGTCGACTTCTTCGATCGGATCGCCCCCACATACGACAGCTGGGCCGGCGGCCAGCACGAGCGGGTCGCGGCGAGGCTGGTCGACGTCGCGGCGCCGCAGAAGGGCGAGCACGTGCTCGACGTGGGCACCGGCACCGGGCTCGTCGCCCACCTGGTGGCCCCGAGGGTCCGTCCCGGGAGCGTGATCGGCATCGACCTGTCCGAACAGATGTTGGCAATCGCCCGCACGAAGAAAAGCGCCGACAAGAGGTCACTCACCAGCATGACGGTCCAGTTCCTCGGCATGGCCGCCGAGCAGCTGGTCTTCAAGCCGGAGACCTTTGATGTGGTCACGATGGGCGAGGCCCTCGCTTACCTGGGCGACCCCTCAGACGCCCTGGCCGAGGCGCACCGTGTGCTGCGCCCGGGCGGCCGAGTGGCGGTTTCCTGCCAGCGGCGAAGCTTGAGCACGCGCGCGCAGGACCTGTTCTTCCAGGGCCTGGCGCCGCTCGCCCGCCGACATTACCTGAGCCTTCCGCGCTACAGCTCTGAGCGCGCGCGCTTCGGCGAGCCGGACGTCCTGCCTCAGATTCTCAAGGGCGCTGGTTTCGAGGTGACCCGTATGACCGAGATGGTTACCGGCGGCCGAACCCGTGACGCGCACGAGTGGATCGACTTGATGGCCGGCGCCGGTCCATTGCCGTTTACGCTGATCCGCGCGCTCGGTCCTCACTATCGCATTGAGCTGGAGGCTGAGGTCGAAGCCGCGATGGAGAGCCTTGGTGACCCGGACGACGCCTTCCGCTACCACCACTCCTACCTGATAGCGGTGGCCCGCAAGCTTTGATGGATCGTCGTGACAATCACGACGGCCGCTAACGCGCAAATCGCGGCGGCGACGCTGAAGATCTCGCGGTACTCCTGAAGAAATGCGGCGGCGACCAGCCTCGCAAGGTGATCGACGCGAGCCCTGAGGTCGGGGTCGGTCAGCACAGGCGTCCCCAGGATCTGATGAAAGCGATGCAGGCCGAAGGCGGTCAGAGCTGACAGACCGACCAGCATCCCCATCGTGCGCGAAAGCACGACAAGGCTCGTGGCGAGGCCGTGGCTCTGGTCACGAGTCAGCGCCAGGACGGCGGCGGTCAGCGGCGCGATGACGATGCCAAGGCCCAGACCGCAGGCAGCGAGGGCGACATCTGCCTGGCGCACCGGCCCGAAGTACAGGGCCAGCTCGTTCGCGGGCCACGTCGACATCTGGAGGAAAGCGGCGGTCGAGAGCAGCATGCCGGCCATCGCCACCACCCGCCCTGCGACGCGGCCTGCCAGCCACCCGCCGAGCACCGCGCCGACCGGGATCCCGACAAGGAACCGCGATAAGAGCAGCCCCGATCCGAGCTGGTCGAGGCTGAAGACCAGGCGACCCAGTACCGGAACGTCGACCAGCGCCACCATGAGGGCGGCTCCGATCAGAAGGTTCGAGACCGCAGCGCCGATGAAGGCACGGCTCCGCAGAAGCTCTCGCGGAACCAGGGGCTCCAGCCGGCGGACCTGGCGCCAACCGTAGAGCGCCAGGATCATGGCGCTCGAGATCCCGGCCGGAAGCAGAAGCGTGCTGGTGGCGCGATGATCAGGATCGTCGGGGTAAAGAGCGACGACCAGCAATCCAAGCCCAACTCCAAGCAGTGCGGCGCTGACCCAGTCGATCGAGGACCCTGCATGGCTTGGCGATGCGGTCGAACGCCGGGTCGCGGCAAGGAGGCCAGCCGCGCAGATCGCAGCGAGCGGAATGTTGAGCCAGAAGACGAAGCGCCAACCGCCCGCGGACGCCGCGAGCGCCGCAAGACTGGCTCCATAGAGGGGGCCGAACACGCTGCCTGCCTCCTGTAGGCCGGCGACCCAACCCAGCGCGAGGGTGCGCGCGCCGCCCTTGTACAGGTCTGCTGCGAGGGCCAGCGACAGGGGGACCAGCCCGCCACCTCCCAGGCCTTGCAGCACCCGGCCCGCCACAAGCCATGGCAGGCCCGCGAAGCTCCACAAGCCCGAGGTCGCGGTGATCACCGATCCGGCGGCAAACGCGACCATGCAGGCGGCGTAGACGGGCGCCCGACCGCGCGCGTCGGAGTAGGCCCCCAGCAGGGGCATGGCGACGACATACCCGCCGAGGAAGCCGGTCACGATGGGTGTCGCCTGCTCGAAGCGGTCGATGGTCAGACCGACGTCCAAGATCATCGAGGGCAACAGCGTCACCACAACGTAGGCGTCGAGGGCCGCGATGAACAGCCCTGCGCCCGCCAACCCAAGCAGGACCGGCCGGGACACCTGTGGCACTTATTCGGGTCCCCGCGAGTTCAGGGCGAAGCCTCCGATCATGGGGCTTCCTCGTCGGGCACTAGGGCGTTGGGGGCGAGATGTTGACCGTGGCATTGAAGCCTGAGATGTCGACCTCGACCGAGGCTTCCTTGCCTCCATCGCCGAAGGCCCCGTCGAGGACAGCCTTGCGGATCAGATGATCGGAGGCGCCGACCCAGATCTCAGCATTCACGGCGACGCTCGAGGTGAACTGCGCGAACATGCTGTGAAGCTGGTCCGCGCTGTAGGTCGCGTCGATTTTCTGCACGTCCACATCGCCGACCTTGTCGGCGCCGGCGGATTTCAGGTTGCGGCCCGCAGGAATCACGGCGGGCAACCCGCTGGTAGGGTCGAAGAGCTTCGCTAGGTCAGGTATGGCTGCCGCCGTGCTTCCTGTCACCTCCTGGAACGTCGAAAACGGTACGTGCAGGTAGACGTGGCCGCCGACGATGACGACCTCCAGGCCGATTGCGAGGTCTTGCTGCTTCACCGTATAGACGGTGTCGCTGTCGCTCGGCAGCCGCACCGATGTCTTGGCCTTGACCAGCGTGAAGCCCTGGAACGAGATCGCGCCCTTGGTGAAAATGAGGGTCGCGCTCACCGTGCTCAGCTTCGCCATTGCCGTCGCAGCGTCCCGCAGGGTTAACCCCGGGTCGACCGGCGCTTGGCTTCCTCCGCAGCCGGCGACCAGCGCCAACGCCAACGCTGTGACAACTCCATGCTTCATGGCTCGCAACGAACAGTACTGCGGAAGCACGGGCGGCCTCAGTCCCGCTTGGCCTCGCCTGCCCGCACGATGAGGCGGATGGGTCGGTCGTAGACGAGGTAGTCCCAAGCCCAGTTCACAAGCACGAGGACGCGGCTGCGGAAGCTGATCACGTTGACTGGGTCACCTCGGCCTGCTTGAACTCGACGTTGGCCAGCGGGCGGATCAAAGCGCGGATCGGCCGCGCGATCTCGCCCGGGTCGAGCAGTGCTGAAGCGACCTGGTAAAGCAGCGGGGTGAAGAGGTGGTAGTTGTTGCGGTCGACCAGCAGCACGTCAACCGGAGCGCTCTTCAAAGCGCGTGCGCAAGTGAGTCCGCCGAAGCCGGCGCCCGCGCTGACGACCCGTGGACGGATTCGCGCACTCGCGGCCGGGTTGGGCCTTGCTGAATTCATTTCTCGGGTGGTTTTCGGAACCGTCCTCCGCCGTGCCTGCGGTTGGCCATCTTCTCGAGGGCCGCGGCGCCGCCGGTCGCCTGCAGCAGGGAGAGCGGGAGCTTCTGCTTTTTCTTGATCACGGGCTCGAAAAGGTCACCGTGCTTGGCGACGCGAGCGAGGACCTGCTCAGAGTCGAAGACGAGCAGGGTCGGGTCCTCAGCCTTCAGACATTTGGAGACCTCGCTCCACGTCACGGGCGTTGACACCGTCGGTCGTGAGCGAGCGCGCAGCGAGTAAACGTTCACGGTCGTCTTGTACTGGTCGTTCTGGCTCCAATCGATGAGGACGCGGCCGGTGCGGAGCTCCTTGAGCTGCTTGTGCACGGCGAGGTCCGGATGCTGCTCCTCGAAAAGCTGTGCGAGACCTTTCGAAACGACCTTGGTCTCCACGTACGTGACCCTGGTGTTGAGCGGCACATAGAGCTGCAGGCCCTTTGATCCGGACGTCTTGGCGAAGGATTCGAGGCCGTGCGCGGCGAACAAGTCGCGCAGCATCAGACCGATCCTGCAGCACTCGACAATGGTCGCCGGTGGTCCAGGGTCGAGGTCGAAGACCATCGTGCGGGGCTCCGGCAGGTTCGTCGCCAGCGATAAGGACGTGTGGAACTCGAGCGTGGCCAAATTCCCGAGCCACACGAGGGTCGGCAGGTCCTGACATAGGCAGTAGTACATGTCGCGGTTGTTTCCGCCGCTCCACACCGCCGCAGTCGCGACCCATGGCGGCCGGTGCTTCGGGCAGTTCTTCTCGTAGAAGAACTCAGCGTCGACACCATTCGGATAGCGCTTCAGGGTCAGAGGGTGGTCGCGCGTATGGGGGAGGATAGCCGGCGCTATACGACTGTAGTAGTCGATCACCTGCGCTTTGGTGAAGCCGACGTCGGGATAGAGGACCTTCTCCAGGTTGGTGAGCTTGAGCGTGCGGTCTTCGATCTTGACCTCGACCGCGGTTTCCTTAGCCACCTTCGCGCACCACCTTGCGCGCAGGTTTGTCGGAACGCAGGCCCTTGAACGAGGGTGCGCGTAGCTGACCCGAGCGCGTCCATTCCACGAACTCGAATTCCGCCACGAGCTTCGGCTTGATGAAGTGGGCCGTTTTCGGGGGCTTACCGACATCGAATGGGCTTGAGGCTTGCTCGAGCGGCTCTATCAGGCTTTGCAGCTTTTCCAGCATCGCGTCGGTGAAGCCGGTTCCGACCTTACCCGCGTAGGCGAACTTGCCGTTGTCGTAATAGCCGACCAGCAGCGCGCCCGGGTGCCCGCGCCGCTTGCCTTCGCCATCCAGCCATCCACCGATCACGAGCTCCTGGCGGTAGCGGTTCTTGACCTTGACCCACGCGCCACTGCGACGACCCGGCTCGTACGGCGAGGTCAGCTTCTTGGCCATGACCCCTTCGAGCCCGGCTTTCGCGCTTGCCTCCAGCATCGCCTGGCCGCCGCCTATCTCGTACTGCGGGGTCTGCCACGAGTCGCCGGCGAGCTTCAAGTCCGCAAGCATTCGCCGTCGTTCCTTGTACTGCAGAGGCATCAAGGCATGGCCGTCCCGCCAAAGCAGGTCGACGACCATATAGGTGACCGGGACCAACTTCATCTTGCGGCGTACCTCCGATTCCGATGTCAGGCCCATCCTCTGCTGGATCTGCTCGAAGCTCGGTCGACCCTTGTCGTCGAGGGCGACGACCTCGCCATCCAGGATGACCTCGCGCGAGCCGATCGCGCGGCCCATCGCGTGCACCTCGGGGTAGCGCGGCGTGATGTCCTCGCCCGAGCGGCTCATCAGCCGCACTCGGCCTCCATCCACAAACGCCAGCGCACGAATGCCGTCCCACTTGAACTCGAATCCCCACGCCGTGTCGGGCGTTGGGATCGCCGCGCCGAGCTTGGCCATCATCGGCTCGATACGCTCCGGCATGGGCTTGCGTCCTGGATCCTGCGGCGGATCCATGCGGTGGATCATCCAGTTCTCGCCGTTGGTCCGGAAGAGCACATAGCGGCCCTGAAGCCGCTTGCCGTCGAGTAGGACCATGACCTCGCGGTCGGACCATTTCTCCATCTCGTAAGTGCCGTGGTCCCAGATCGAGACATGCCCAGCGCCGTAGTTGCCGGCCGGAATCACGCCGGCGAAGTCGATGTAGTCGAGGGGATGGTCCTCGACGTGGACTGCGAGGTGGTTCTTCTTGGGGTCTGCGGGCACGCCCTTCGGGACCGCCCACGAGACGAGCACGCCGTCGTGCTCTAAACGGAAGTCCCAGTGCAGGCGGCGCGCATGGTGCTCCTGGACGACGAACCGGGGCGCCTTGGCCTCCTTGCGGGGGACCCTGGCGCCCGGTTCGGGTGTGTGCTTGAAATCACGCTTGGCCGCGTACTCGGCGAGCTTTTTGGCCACGGCTCAAGGTTAGGCCACAAGGTTCCTGTGAAGGCTGAAGCGCAGAACCGGATTCACATCGGGCCGGCATCGGCCGGTTCCACTGGCGTGCTGGCGTTCATCTGCGCCTTCCTGTTTACCCCCCCCGGCGACGAGCTGGCCCGTACGGCTGGAAACTCCGCCCTTAACAGCCTGGGTTCCCCTGCCCGCCAGCCGTGCCTAATGTGCGCCTCAAAACAGCCTGGAGGTTCACATGCCGGTTCTCGCCGCCGCACCTGACATCACGCCGATCACCGACCTGATCACAACCTGGATCCACATCGGCCAGGCACTGGTCGCATCGATCGGCGCGTTGGCTTTTATCTTTGCGTTCATCTGGAAGATCACCGCGGTCGAGTCAAAATCCGCTCTCGCCGCCAAACAGTGGATCCAGCGCATCGTCGTCGGGACCATCGGCGTCGAGGTAGCGAGCTCCCTGGTCAGCATCCTGACGAATTCGGTGCCGGCTTCTCCGACCCACTGAACGACGCGTGGACCAGTTCCAGAACTTCACGATCGTCGCAACCCGCCTCCTGGATCTGCTGTGGCCATTCGCGCATCCGAAAGAGGTCGTGGTCGCTCTTCTCAACGACACCCTCGGACTGCTGCTCAAGGTCTGGTTCGGCTTCATCCTTCGCACCACCGACTTCGAAACGGGCGGCGACTTCATCAACAACGTCACCATTCAACGCTTCGAGCCATCGGTCCAAATCGTGGCCAACGCAGCGCTCACATTGATGGTCGTCTTGGCCTCGTACCGAATCCTGTGGGGCCACGGCCTACGCAGCCAGTACACCGCTCGCATCCTGCTGCCGCGGCTGTTGATGGGCGTTGTGCTCATCAATTTCTCGCTTCCTCTGTTCCAGGTGGCAGTCGCCGCCAGCAACTCAGTCTGCAATGCGATCCAGGGCTTCGGCACCATCAGCGATCCATCGAGTTGGTGGTCCACGCTGGCGAGGGACCCGACATCGGGGGCGTGGGAGATCATCACAACGGGCGTCCTGGCGGCTGGTTATGACGTTCTGGCCATCACCTATCTGATGCGATACGCGATCCTAATCGTCCTCGCCATCACGGCGCCGATTGCCGGCCTCTTCTTTTTGCTGCCTGAGACAAACCACATATCAAAGATGTGGGTCTCGCATTTCACCACCAACTTGCTGATGCAGCCCGCGCAGCTGTTCGTCCTTTCGATTGGCTTTGCGCTGGAGAGAGGGGGCGCCTCCCCGGTGCATCACCTGTTCGCCCTGGCGACGCTGTTGATAGTGCTCAAAGTGCCGGGCGCGTTGGGCGGGTCCGAGAAGGCTGCGCACAAGCTGGAGTCGACGGTCCATACGGCGTTCACTCACATCGAGCACGCTCTCGTCAAGGCCTGATGGGCTTCTTGCGAGTTGCCGGGGTGATCGCGGGCGCGGCGGTGGTTTGGCTGGTTGTCGCCGCGCAGCTCCCGAGTCACGTGCGGCTGCCGCTTGCCGGCATCGTCGTGGGAGCCGTGATCACCCAGCCTTTCGGCTGCACGACCTTTGAGCTCGAGCCTTACGACCCATTCTGTCCGGGCCGCCACGTGCACACCGGCGTCGACCTCGCCGCGTCGATGGGAACTCCAGTGCACTCCGCCACCGCGGGCACCGCGCATGTCGGTTTTGATCCAAATGGGGCGGGAAATTACGTGGTCGTGACGGTGGACGCGCACGTGCGTGTCTTCTACTGTCACCTGTCCGCCATTGGCGTTGTGAACGGCCAGGTGGTCACGGCCGGCCAGGTCATCGCCGCGCTCGGACAGAGTGGAAGGGCGACCGGTCCTCATGTGCATTTCGAGGTCCAGGTGGATGCGACATCCGTCGACCCGGTCGCGTGGCTCGCGTCTTAACAGCCTGGGTAGGCGCGAGCCGATCGCGACTCTACGCTGAGCTCAAATTCACGGAGGTGATTCGATGGTCAACAAAGTGATCCTGGTCGGCAATCTCACGGCGGACCCAGAGGTCAAGGCGACGCCCAAGGGGACGTACGTCGCCAACCTGCGGCTGGCGACGAACACGTACTCGGGCAAAGACGAGGACGGCAACGCCAAAGAACAGACAGAGTTCCACAGGCTGGTCGCTTTCGGAAAGCTGGCCGAGTTCGCCGGACAATACCTGCACAAGGGCAGGGCGGTCTACGCGGAAGGGCGCCTGCACACGAACACATGGGAGGACAGTGCGGGCCAGAAGCGCAACCGCACCGAGGTGGTGCTGGACGAGCTTAAGTTCCTGGGACCCAAGCCGCAGGAGGTCGCTGCCTAGACGCCAAGGTCTGGGGCCGACGAAGTAATGTTGTAATCGATGGCCGAGGACATAGCCGGGTGGTTCGCGAGCAAGATGCCGGCCGGCCGGTTCTCCGGGCCGCCCGAGGTGACCAGCGACAACGACGAGATCCTGGTCATCGGCACCCTGCCCGACGTGGAGCTCGCCGCCGGCACCTCCGAGGAGGGCCGCGCGGCGGCTCGCGCTGCCCGCATAGACCGCTTCCGCGAGGAGACCAGGGACGAGCGGGTGAGAATTGCCCGCGAAGCGGAACGCCACTTCGGGCGCAAGGTCGCCTGGGGCGCGAGGTGCGGCGACCAGATCAAGATCTTCACGACCTTGAGCGTGCCGGTGATGACCCGGCTTCGAATGTCGGAGCGGGCGATCCTCGACACGCTGGTGGCGGGTGGCGTGGCCCGGAGCCGGAGCGATGCGCTGGCCTGGTGCGTCCGGCTGGTCGGCATGCACCAGGCGGACTGGATCAAGGGCCTGCGAGACGCCATCGTCAAGGTGGATGAGGCGCGCAACAAAGGACCGCTCAACTAAGCGAGGTCACGTTCGGTAGCTAGCAAGATGAACCGTCAGGCCTCGTTGCTACCCTGTGGGCACTTTGATCGCCGAAGGCCGGCGCCGGCAAGTGGTGATCATGGGCGCAGGTCCGGCTGGGCTGACCGCCGCCTATGAGCTGTTCAAGCACGACGTCCCGGTCACCATCCTTGAAAAGGACCCCACGCAAGTCGGTGGCCTGGCCCGCACCGTAGAGCACAAGGGCTATCGCTTCGACATCGGCGGCCACCGTTTCTTCTCGAAGAACCAGGAAGTCGAAGACCTGTGGACCGAGATCCTCGGAGAGGAGATGCTGAATCGAGGGCGCCTGTCGCGCATCTACTACAGGGGCCGGTACTTCGCCTATCCGCTCAAGGCCTTCAACGCTCTGTGGAGTCTTGGACCGATCGAGACCGTGCGATGTCTCGCCAGCTATGCCCGCGCCAGGCTGCAGCCCATCAAGGATCCACGCACCTTCGAGGACTGGGTCCGTAACCAGTTCGGCTGGCGCTTGTTCAGCATCTTCTTCAAGACCTACACCGAAAAGGTATGGGGCATCAGCACCAAGGAGCTTTCTGCCGACTGGGCGGCGCAGCGAATCAAGAGCCTGGACATGTGGCTCGTCATCCGGAGCGCGTTGCTGCCGCGCCGGCGGCCAACCAATCGTGGCGAGGTGGTCACGACACTGATCGACAGGTTCCGCTATCCACGATTCGGCCCGGGCCAGATGTGGGAGCGCGTAGCCGAGATTAGTCGGGAGAAGGGATCGCCCGTGCTTTTCGGACGCTCGATCGACCGGATCAATCACGATGGCGGCCGCGTTCGCTCGGTTGTCACGCGCCTAGATACGGGCAAACTCGAAGAGCATGGCGGTACGGATTTCGTATCCAGCATCCCGATCCGCGAGCTGATCAGCCGCCTGGAACCACCCGCGCCCGAACCGGTGCGGAGCGCCGCCGACAGGCTTTCATACCGAGATTTCATCAGCGTGGCACTCATGATCGATCGGGCCGAGGTGTTTCCCGACAACTGGATCTACATCCACGACCCGAGCGTTCGAGTGGGCCGCATCCAGAACTTCAAGAACTGGAGCCCGGACATGGTGCCGGACAAGAGCAAAACGTGCCTCGGACTGGAGTACTTCTGTTTTGAGGGCGACGGACTATGGACGGCGGACGACGGTGCGCTCGTCGAGCTGGCGGGCAAGGAGCTGGCGCATCTGGGCATCTGCTCGCCCGAGCTTGTCTTCGACGGCGTCGTGGTCCGCCAGCAGAAGGCGTACCCGGTCTACGACGACGCCTATCAGTCGAACGTGGACATCATTCGCACCTACCTGCAATCGCAGCTGCCAAACCTTCACCTGGTTGGCCGCAACGGGATGCACAAATACAACAACCAGGACCACTCGATGATGACCGCGCTTTTGGTGGCGCGAAACATCGCGACCGGCTCAGCGTTCGATCCGTGGAACGTGAACGCGGATGCTGTGTACCACGAAGACATCCGGGTCGGCGAGCGCGACCTGTCCGGCCGCCAGGTGCCAGAGAAGATCGCGGCTCGCTAGACCTTCTTCGGTCGGGCGAAGTTCGCGGCCACCAGGCTCGCCACCGCCAGCGCGATGAACAGGACCATATGGGTGTAGTGATGCGATGAGTGCGGGTCGGTGACGAAGATCTGCAGGACTCCGAACGCGTACAGGCCTGCCACGACCAGGAAAACGACCGCGAGGACGACAAGACCCGCAGCTAAAGACGTGCCTCTCATGGACGGAACGTTAACAAAACCAGGCTTGCCAGCCCGGCGGCCGCGCAGTACCAGCCGTACGGATCGAGCCTGCCGGACCGGAAGTAGCGGAGCAGGAACCGAGCGCTGACATAAGCCGCCACAAACGCCAACATGGCCCCGCCCAGGTACTCGCCGACAGGAACGTTCGAAGAGAAGAGGAGCGGCACCTCGATCAGGCCGGCGGCCCCGATGATCGGCGTGGCGAGAAGGAACGAGAAGCGTGCTGCCTCCTGGTGGCGCAGTCCAGCCAGCAGGCCGCCGCCGATGGTCACTCCTGAGCGCGAGATTCCCGGCAGCAGCGCCAGCGCCTGGCAAGCGCCGACCAGAGCAGCGGCGCGGAAGCTGATGTGCTCTGCCGCGCCGAAGCGCTCCTCCTGCTCGACTCGCGCCCTGCCTTCGACAGCAGCTTTGCGCTCCGCGCGACGGCGAAGCACCTCCGCGCCGAGCATCAGAAAGCCATTGACCAATAAGAAGCCCGCGGCCGCTTTCGGATACGCAAAGAGGTTCTTGAGCGCGTGCTCGAGGTAGACGCCGAGGATCCCAGCCGGAATCGTGCCGACGAGCAGCAGCATCGCCAGCCGTTCGGAATCCGACTTGATCTGCCCTCGTATCGCCGCCGTGAAGAAGCCACGGATGATCTGCAGCCATTGATCGCGGTAGATGAGCAGCAGCGCGCTCGCGGTGCCCAGATGCAGCAGCACGAGGAAAGGGACGAACGAGGGGTCCGACTGCTTGAACGTCCAGTGCAGCAGACTCGGGATCAGCACCGCGTGCCCGAGTGATGACACCGGGAACAGCTCGCTGGCGCCCTGCAGCAAGCCCATAAACAACGCCTGCCACAGACTCACACGGAATATATTGCTGAAGCTGTGGCTCGCCTCGCCGCCTTCAACCCTGCGGTGAAGACTCTTGACGAGTCCGTCGCACGGGCCAAAGCCGCGGAACAGCTCGGCTTCGACTCGGTCTGGACCACCCAGCTGCCGGACGCCCGCGACGCAGCGCTCGTCCTCGCCGCGTACGCGGCCGCGACACAGAAGGTGCGGCTTGGGACCGGTGTGCTGCCCATCTACACGCGCCACCCCACCGCGATGGTGCAGATGGCCGCCACGCTCGATGAGCTTTCGGGCGGCCGCTTCATCCTCGGCGTCGGGATCAGCCACAAGGTGACGGTCGAGTCGATGTGGGGATTGCGGCTCGACAGCCCGGTCGACGCCATGCGCGAGT
>Ga0208848_1000014_pt1 | contig 34198 bp, 29 predicted proteins | sample NGESurshal072012_2_FD_184455 | JGI IMG/M metagenome (GOLD analysis project Ga0208848, IMG submission 184455) | Arctic peat soil microbial communities from Barrow, Alaska - NGEE Surface sample 210-1 shallow-072012 (SPAdes) | ecosystem: Environmental > Terrestrial > Soil > Wetlands > Peat ... | reverse complement strand
CTCCGTCGTCCGTCACGGGAATGGGGAACAGCGTGGTGATCGGCCGGCTCTGGACGATGTGGAAGCCGTCATCGTCCAGGCACCATTCGATGTCCTGAGGGCATCCGAAGTGCGCTTCTATCCGCCGTCCCAGCTGGGCGAGCCGCACGACCTGCGCATCTGTCAGCGCTGGCTGCTCCTGCCGCGCCGGGTCGATCGCCTGTTCCTGCGTCCCGCCAGCCGGCAGGGCGTGGATGGCAAGCTGCTTGATGGCAACCGTCTTGGCGACGACCTCGCCGTCCCGCACCTGGTAGGCGTCCGCGTTCACCAGGCCTGAGACCAGGGCCTCGCCTAGGCCGAAGCTGGCCTCCACGCAGGCCACCTTTCGGTTGCACGTGACGGGGTCGGCCGTGAAGAGGACGCCGGCTGCCTCCGGGAAGACCATCTGCTGCACGACCACGGCCATGTGGACCTTCCTTTGGCCGAATCCGTTCCGCAAGCGGTAGGTCACGGCCCGCTCAGTGAAAAGGGAGGCCCAGCACCGGCTGACGTGCTCGAGGATCGCTGCCAACCCGACGATGTTCAGGTACGTGTCCTGCTGGCCAGCGAAGGAGGCCGTCGGCAGGTCCTCTGCCGTCGCGCTCGATCGGACCGCGTAGGCGGATCGCTCGCCGAGCCGGGCGAGCGAGCGCGTGATCGCCTCCGCAAGATCGTCGGGGATGGCGATCCCTTCGAGGGTCCGGCGGATCTCGGCGCTGAGCGTGCGGATCGCCTCCCGGTCATCCGGGTTCAGGCGCGCCAGCCGATCAAGCCGTTCGTCGATGGACGGCGCTTCCGCCATGATCCGCCGGAAGGCATCCGTTGTCACACAGAAGCCAGCCGGTACGCGGATGCCTTCGATCCGCGAAAGCTCCCCTAGGTGCGCGCCCTTGCCGCCAACGACCGCGACCTGCGTCTGGTCGATCTCCTGGAAACCCAGCACGTAGCTGCCCATCCGTCCACCTTCTCCTTGAGCCCCCTCGGGCATCGCTCATTCCTACAGTCGGGTCGCGCGGACGCGTGTGGGCAAGCTTGTGACGCTATCGCTTGCGCACTTTGATCGTGTTCAGCCGCACAGCTTCGAGAATCAGCGCCTTCAACGCAGCCTCATCGACAGCGTCACCTTCGTGGAAGTCGATGGCGCGAACTGAGTTGCTATCTAGTCTCGTGTTGAAGAGCTCCTTGGAATCCTTCATCGAAGCGCCTTTGGGGAAGGTCAGCCTCACCGCGTTTTTGAGCGCATCTCCTATGCATACGATTCCGTCATGAGACCAGACCGGTACTCCCATCGGGTTGCTGGGCTTTTTCCACTTCACTTCTTCGACCATGCCGGCGTCGGCTTGTTTGATCAAGGCGCGAAGCTGTGACAGCGTCTTGCCTCGCCAATCACCCAGCGCCTTGATCTTGGCATCGATCAGTTGAGAGCTGGACGTGTCTTTCAGAGAATGGCTCGTGCTTGCCTTCATGCTCAACTCAACTTCTCCAATGGCCGACCTGTCCGGTTCAAAAACTGCGTCGGTCTGGGCGATTCCGCCCCTAGAGCGCACACGCTGATTGACCCCGAATCAGGAGCGCGCAGCCCGGAGATGCACTCCACAGTGGTCGTCTTGCCAGCGCCGTTGGGTCCGATGATTCCGAAAATCTCGCCTTCATGTATGGAAAGCGAGACGTCGTTGACGGCAACCAGCCCTCCGTACTTCTTGACGATGTGTTGAACGGTGACCGCCGGCGCCGCGCTCACGATGCCAGCCCGCCGAGCAGATTGCGCAGCGCCTCGGTGTACACGTCCAGGGCCGGGCAACCTCGTGTTGTCAGGGTCACTGCGGTCGTCAGCCCATTCCCATCCCAGGTCTTCTCGCTCGTGAGGTAGCCGGCGTCCTCGAGCTTTCGAAAATGCGACAAATCACGCTGGCTCAACGAGCCGGCCGTTCTTTGACAGGTTCGGGTCGGTGCATGCGGCAAGGTTGAAACAGCAGGGCCGTCGCTTCCCGCTTTTCATTTTCGAGATACTTACTACGACCCGTCGTTTGCGCGTATCAGGGTTTTGGGTTGCATTGACCCATCGGACCCATTCCCAGCGCGCCATCGGCGTAATACCTTTCCATAGCTCTCGGATCTTCTGAGGGGCAGCTGCCAGCGCTGCGTCAAGATCCTGTGGCACATTCGGCTCCGGCCAGTCTTTGCGTGACTCAATTTCGAGGGTCGCGGTGTCACCCGCGCTTAAAGCAGCGATTCGTTGCAGCTTTCCTTCAATCCTCATCCAGTGGCCAAAATAGCCGTCTGGTTCCAACACCGTCTGGAACCCATGGCCATTGATCGTTCCTTGTACTGCCACCTGCCCGCGCGACGGCAGTTTCCCGCTCGCTTTCTCAGGCAAGCGCAAGACAGTCCAATTGGCGATCGTGTACAGCGTGGCGTCAAAGCGAATTGTTGGCACCCCTGGGCGCTGACTCATGGTAGTCATCTATTTTTGCAGTCCTACGACCGCGATGGCCGCTTCCGGGACGGCGGCGCGGTGCTCGTCGACGCCGGCGTCGAGTACTACGCGCAGGCGACCAGACCGGATCCGCTGGCGGACCGAGCCGCCGATGGACGGGGTCGATCGGCCCATATGAAGCCGGACCCCTCGACAGGTTTAGGTCAGCTGACTCGCCAACTCCCGCTCGGCCGGTCTACGCGCTCGACACGTCTCGCTGCCTCATCAACATCAGAGCGGCGCCGAAACCGACCACAAAGACCAGCACCATCGATATCGCCGGCGTCCAGGACAGGTCGCCGACGACAGGGTTGCCGTAAAGATGGAAGACGGACAGGTTCTGCATCCAAGTGGGCAGCTTGAACAGTGGACCAAGGTCTCCGAGGATGTACTCGACAACGACAAAGGTGGCCAGAACTGGGACGGCGATCTTTGGCCACCGGCTGGCCACCGCGACACCCAGACCGCCGAAGGCAAGCGCGAACGGCCACAGCAGCGCTGATGCGGTGAACACGTGGCCCGCGTCGAGGTTGAGGCCGGACGACGGCACCGTCGACGCCACGCCAATGTAACCGGCGATCACGATCAGCAGGCTGGCGACCGCGAATTCAAGGGCGCGCTCGATAACCACCCGCGAGCGCGAGATCGGGGCGCTCAGGAGCATCTCGACGCGTCCCTCCTGGTCCTGGGCCGACCAGCGCGAAACCTGCACGACCGCATAGCCGGCCAGCAGCAGCAGCGCAATGCCGAACCAGACGAGCCCCAGGAGCGCCGTGTACTTCGGGCCCGGCGCAATTTTCTGGAACAGCTGCGCGAGGTTCGGGTCCGAGAAGAGCGCATCGCCCATCGACTTTGTCACCGAGAGCATCAGCGAACCCAGCAGCAGCGTGCTGACCACCCACACGGAAAGGCCTACTCGCTGTTCCCATATTCCCTCGGTGAAGGGCATGCGAAGCATCACGTTGCGCGAGGCCACCCGCACGGCGGCGCGGGCGCGACGACCCCATGTAAACAGACCGCTGCCGATGTCGCGGCGCTGGAAGATTGGGATCACTGCGCCCACCAGAACCGCCCCGGCCACGGCTAGTCCGAGGGTCGCGCCCAGGTCGAAGGTGCCGCCAGGAGCCGCCGATGTCGTCTGTTCCATCCAGTGAAACGGTGAGAAGACCCCGATCCACGAAGCCGAGTCGATGGTGTCCGCGATCCCATTGACCACCAGGAGCAGAACCAGGGCGCCGACGCCCAACGCGGTGGCAGTCTGGCGCTCGGCGGGGAACTGCGAGATCAGGAGGGCGATCGCATAGCCGGTGAAGATGCCCGCCGCCATGGACAGGCCCTTTCCGACCTCACCAGCGAGATTCGGGTCCTGGTGCACCAATGGGGCGACGGCCGCGATACCGAGCACGGACGCGAAGCACGCCACAAGAAGCACGAGGCCAAAGGCCGCGCTTCGCGCCAGCAGCAACCGTGCCCGCGAGACGCCGGCGGCGATCCATTGCTCAGTGATGCCTCGATCCTCGTCGCCGCGGCCGATCCCCACGCCCGCGAGACCCGCCCAGAGCATCATCAGAATGATCGCCCCGGAGAGCCACTTGTACTGCTCATAACCGCCCAACGTTTCCGGATGCACCGGTATCGGGATGATGAATGCGAACTGCTTGGCCACCAGGAGGATCGCGCGTCCGAATGCGGCTTGCGACTCCGCTGTGGACCCGGCGGCCTGTGTGAAGGCAGCTCCGTAAAGGAAGGAGATCAGGAAGCCGCCGACGCCGAACCCGATAAGGCCGCGGCGATGCAATCGCCAGGCCATCCAGGGGATCACGACGCCGCCTCCTTGGGTTGATCTTCGTAGTACGTGAGAAAGATCTCCTCCAGGCTTGGTTCGTGGCTCGTCACGTTGACTACGTGATGTCCGGCCAAAGCGTCAACGATGGGTTCGAACGAGCCCCGCATGGTGAATGTGATGCTGTGGTGGTTGGATTTCACGTTCTCAACGCCCGCGAGATGCTCGAACAGCTGCGGCTGCACGTCGCCGGCGAACTCGACCTCGACCCGGCGCACGTGCATCTCGTGCAGGTCCTCCAGTCGGGCGACCTTGACCAGCTTTCCACGGCGGATGATCCCGACCCGCTGGCAGACGTGCTCGACCTCCGACAGCACGTGGGAGGAGAGGAACACCGTGGCGCCGTCCGCCTGTGCTTCCTGCACCAGCTTGAAGAACTCCTGCTGGTTGAGTGGGTCGAGGCCGCTCGACGGCTCGTCGAGGATCAGGAGTTTCGGCCGGTGCATGAACGCAAGCAGGATCCCGAGCTTGCGCTTGTTGCCCGAGGAGTACTCGCGGAACTTGAGCCCGAGGTCGAGGTCGAAACGTTCGGTGATCTCCTTCACCCGCTTCTGGTCGACGCCGCCCCGCAGCGCACCGAAATGACCCGCGATGTCGCGGCCGCGCAAGCCTCCGAACTGCGGCAGCTCTCCGGGTAGGTAGCCCACCAGACGCTTGATCTCGACCGACTGCTGGATGGCGTCCAGGCCGAAAGCGGAAGCCGATCCTCGCGTGGCGTGGATCAGGCCCATGAGCAGGCGGATGGTTGTGCTCTTGCCCGATCCATTAGGTCCGAGATAGCCAAACACCTCTCCCTCGACCACCTCGAGGTCGAGATCGAAGAGGCCCCTCCCCCCGCCGAAGTCCTTGGTCAGACCCTGGGTCCTGATCGCCGCGGTCATTGCGCTGCCTCCTTCATTGGGTGCTTACCCAAACCAAAACCGCAGGGTCGACTCGTCCGTGAGCGTGGCCGACCCCTCGGGGATTCCCAGAATCCGTTCGAACGCCTCATGCAGGGCGCCGAAAGCCCGCAGCACATCATCAAAGCTGGTGGTGCCGGCCTGGCGGGCGAGGAAAAGCTCACCGGCAAACTCCTGATAACCCTGCACCAGGTAAAGGAGCACCCTCGCCGTTTCGTCGGGCGAGCTCGAGATGACGATGGTGCCTTCGTTGACGCCCTGCTGGATGACCATGGAGAGGATCGGTCCCAGCCGGCTCGCGGTCATCCGGCGAACCTTCTCGCGGACCAGCGCGTTGCCTTCAGAGTTCCAGACCTCCATGATCGCCAGCACCAGCTCCTTCTGTTCGGCCTTGAACTGGGCGATCCCGCCCACCACTCGTTCCAACTTCTTGAGCGCGGGCAAGGATGGGTCGGCCAGGATTGGTGCCACAGCAGCCATCGCGTTGTCTGCAAAGCGCTCGCCGACGGCATCGAGGAGCACCTGCTTAGAGTCGAAGTAGTGGTAAAAGGCTCCTTTCGATGCTTCGAGCTTGTCCAGCACGTCCTGGATACTCATCTGCTCATAACCCTTGGTCTGGATGAGGTTCTGGGCGACGTCCAAAAAGGCGTCGCGGCGGACTTTGTGGACCTCTACGTTCACCGTGCGAGCCATCCGCTAACTATAACCGACCGACTGCCGGTTTCTCAATATGCAACTACCGAATCGATCGAACCCCAGGCAGCGGGAAATCGCCTGGGTTTGTCGGAGGAACCGCGTCATCTGATCGATAACTACCTCGAGGCCCTCAGGACTTTGATCGCCTTGAGGACGTCCAGAACACTCCAGCATTAATCGCGAAGTGGCCACGCATGAGCACCTCAACGCTGTGGGGTGGATTGCCGATCGCTCCAGCCACGCGTCAGCCTTGACTCGGCACCACGAATGTCTTGCCGCAAAACCGACATTTGTAGCTGCTGCCGCCCGGTCCACGCGAGACCAGCTGCCGTTCGAGATGTTGACAACGTTCTGCCCGTTGAGTAGGTGCCAGTGCTTGGACACGAACTCTGACTTTCGGCCGCAAGTTCCGGAAGTTAGGACGGAAGTCTTGCTTCGAATCCTTATTCGATTGGGCTTCGCGGAATATGAGCAAGGTGGACCCTGGGTTGAGGCTTCGGGGGTCGATATCTTGCTCTCGAGGAACGCGGTCCTTGTCGGCATAGCCATAGGCCTTAAACCCATATTGTCTGGCCAATCTAGGGAGCTCTGTCGACAACGTCGCCTTGATCGCCCCGCCCACACCTGACGCCCCAAAGCCGTGAACAACCAGCAGGACGGTTTCCCGGCCGAGGCGAGCACTCTTGACCTCGGCCTTCAGCTGCTCCATCGCCTCAGAAACAGTCTGGCCTGAATGCGCGATGTCTACCTTTCGCACGGCCTCACCTACAAAGCTTGCGTCACGAGCGCTGGTGCTGACGAGAAGCTCGCCTTATCGCTGGCAAAGCTCGGATGACGGAGGTCGGACCGCTTCGCGCTCAGTCCGCGGCAAAATGATTCAAATCTCCTTCGAGCGTTGCGGGTAGTCCCATATCCTCGAGTAACCCGCCGGCTCCTTGACCGCCCTTCCGAACTCGATGACCGCCGGTGTTGTGTCCTGATGTGACCCCGCTGATCCGTCCGGATCCGGGAATGCGTGATCCGGCTGTGATCCGGCGAATGTCCAGATAGACCGGTCAAACCTAGGGCCGATCTGCTTGGGGAGGCACGGGATGGCGAGCGCGAAGGATGTGCACGTCGACACCTGAGAGCAGCCGGATGATCTCGCTGGTTGTATCCCACGGCAGCCATCGAGCTCGGCGGCGGTGGCCGAGCACGACCTCGGTCGCCTTCGCCTCGCGGACGTATCCGACCAGCGCCCTGGCCACGTTGCGGTCGTCAAGCCGGACGAACTCCCCGCCGAGCTGGTGCGTCACCGACGCGTAGCCGCCCAGCAACGCCTTCTCTTCGTCCCGCAACCGATGGGTCCGGACGGTGACGACCGAGAGTTTGGCTCCCGATGACACGGCATTGCGGGCGACTGTGCGAATCCGTTCTTCCATCCCGGCGGCGACCGGAAGACCGAGCACGATCCGTCCTCGGAACTCGAGCGGAGCTTGCGTCGTCGGCAGGTACCGGGAGAGCTGCCGGTCCATGTGCTCCGCGGTCATCCGGAGCGCCGTTTCGCGCAGGATGGCCAGCACTGCCGGACGAAGCTCGCGCTGCATGCCGGCGGCCAGCTGCGCCGGCGTGAGAATCGCATGCTGCTTGATTCGGGCCAGCAGGTCCTCGGGTGTGATGTCGACGTACTCAATCTCGTCGATCTGGTTGAAGATCTCGTCGCTGAGCAGCGGCTCCGGGAGGCGATCACCATGCATCCCGCCCACCGCGGCCGCGGCGCTGCGCATGGAGAGGAGGTGCAGGGTGGCGAGCACCGTGATACCGGCTGAGAGCAGCCGCGGCACGGACTCGATGCGCGGCCTCCCCGAGACGTCGACTCCCATCAGGTCGTCGATGCAAGCGACCTCAGGATTGCGCGCGAGGAGCGCCCCGACGTCGAGCGGCCGCGATGCCTGCATCTCGCGCGTCGCCTGGATCACATCGAGCGCGCTGAGCGCCTTCGATGCCGGATCGTGGATGTCGTAGGCGGCGACCACCACGTCGGTCCCGCGGCTGTGGCGCCTGCGAGCTTCGTCGAGCATCGCCGTCGTCGTGCCACAGCCACGGGCGTAGCCGAGGTAGACACGCAGCATCGCGCGGCGCCGGCCCTCGGACGCGATCTGGCGCAGCAGCTCCGCCGGATCGGGACGGCGCTCGCTCCTCCGGCTCACCTGGCGAACCTCGCGATCACGTGGACATCCGCTTCTGGTAGCCCGTCGATGATCCGATCGACGACATTCGGGAGGAGGCGGTCGATCCAGCGGTTGTCGCGCGGTTCGCCGACGACAACGTGGTCGGAGCCCGCATCGCGCGCCGCCTGGATGATGGCTCGGGCCGGGTCGTTCCCGGCGAGCACCGCGAACGAGCACCCGAGGTGCTCCGCCAACTCACGGTACGGGTCGACTCGCGCGTCCTCCGATGGGTCGGCCACCACGGTCACGACCAGGCAGAAACCACCGCGCCGGCGCGCCAGGCGCACGCCGCGACGCATCAACTCTTCGGACGCCTCTCCGCAGGACACCGCGACCAGCACGTCCTCTGGTGAGTCGACCACGCTGCGCGTTCGCGCCATCGAGTCGGCGACCAGGCGCAGTCCGATCTGGCGCATGGCGGCAAGGTTGCCGGGCTTGAAGAAGTTGGCAAGCGCAACGTCGACTTTGTCTACCGCGTAGATGTTTCCGTGCCGCATCCGCTTCCGAAGGGCCTCGGGAGCGATGTCGATGAACTGCACCACGTCGGCACTGTCGATCTCCTTGTCGGGCACCGTCTCTCGCACGACGATCCCGGTCACTTTCTCGACCAGGTCTTTGACGCTTTCGACGTGCTGAACATTGACGGTCGAAATTACGTTGACGCCGGCGGCGCGAAGGTCGTCGACGTCTTGCCATCGTTTGGGGTGTCGTAGACCCGGCGCGTTGGTGTGTGCCAGCTCGTCGACCAGGGCGATCTCGGGCTTACGCTCGAGCATCCAGTCGAGGTCCATGTCCTCGAGGGTCGCGCCTCGGTAGCTGACGACGGCGCGCGGCGCGACCTCCAGATCCTGCAGCAACTCGACCGTCCGAGGCCGGTTGTAGGTCTCGACGTAGGCGACGACCACGTCGTGTCCCTGGCGGATCAGCTCGTGGGCCTCGCGAAGCATCGCGAACGTCTTGCCGGCCCCCGGCGTCGCGCCGAGGTAGATCTTGAGGTGACCGCGCGCGGCCGGCGCACCGGCCGAGGCCGCTGGATGAGGATGCGCGTGGGGCTCGACTACCGGCCTGGGTGGATCGTTCTGCATGGCAAGACGATTATTCCCAGACCGCGCCGACCCTATCCGGCATCTCCGTTGTCCAGCGCCAGGTTGACCTCCAGGACGTTCACGTACTGTTCGCCGAAGATCCACAGGATCCGGCCATGCACGCGTTTCTCGATCAGCGCCCGCAACTTTGACGGGTCCAGGCCGCGGGCTTGGGCGACGCGATTCACCTGCAGCAGGGCGGATGCCTCTGTGATGTTGGGGTCGAAGCCGCTGAAGTCGCCCGTCACCACGTCAACCGGGACCTGGTCGTTCGGGCCCATCCCGTTGGCCTGGCGGAAGGTCCTGGCCGAGCTTGCCACACGGTCGATGAGCGCCTGGTTGCTCGGTCCAAGGTTGCTGCCATACGAGTTGCTGGCGTCATACCCGTTGGCGGAGTACCGGCCCTGGAGGTACTTATCGGCGCTGAACTGCTGGCCGATCAGGGTCGAGCCCACGATCTGCCCGTTCTTCATGATCAGGCTGCCGTTGGCCTGGTCGTGGAAGAGCACCTGGATGATCCCGGTCATGCCGACGCCGTAAATGAGGCCGGTGACGACCGCGAAAACGAGCGTCAGCCTGATGGCTTGCACTATCTCGCTTGGCAGTGACTTCAACATCTTTATTCGAAGGCTCCTAGGCGGCCAGATGGACCGCAGTGACGATGATGTCGATCAGCTTGATGCCGATGAACGGCGCGACGATGCCGCCCAGGCCGTAGATCAACAGGTTGTTGCGCAGCAGGGCGGACGCTCCGATCGGCCGGTAGCGCACGCCGCGAAGAGCCAGGGGGACCAGGGCAATGATGATGAGCGCGTTGAAAATCACCGCTGAGAGCACCGCGCTGTTCGGGCTGTGCAGCTGCATGATGTTCAATGCGTTCAACTCCGGCAGCGCGACGAAGAAGATCGCCGGGATGATGGCGAAGTACTTCGCGACGTCGTTGGCGATGCTGAAAGTGGTCAGGGCACCACGCGTCATCAGCATCTGCTTGCCCGCCTCGACGATCTCGATCAGCTTGGTTGGGTCGCTGTCGAGATCGATCAGGTTGCCCGCCTCCTTGGCGGCCTGCGTCCCCGTGTTCATCGCGACGGCCACGTCGGCCTGAGCTAACGCCGGCGCATCGTTGGTGCCATCTCCAGTCATCGCCACCATGCGGCCGAGGGCTTGCTCGTCCTTGATGAGCTTCAGCTTCTGCTCCGGCGTAGCTTGGGCCAGGAAGTCATCGACTCCGGCCTCTCTGGCGATTGCTGCGGCGGTGAGCGGGTTGTCACCCGTGATCATCACCGTGCGCAAGCCCATGCGCCGGAGCTCGGCGAAGCGGTCGCGGATCCCGGGCTTGACGATGTCCTTGAGGTGAATTGTGCCCAGCACGACCTTGTTCTCGCCGACGACTAGCGGCGTGCCCCCGGAGCGGCCGATGGCGTCGACCCGGGCGCGAACGTCAGGAGGCAGGTCCTTCTCGCTCCAGCGTCCCATCGCGTCGTCGGCGCCTTTGCGGATGACTCGAGAATCGAAGTCCACTCCGCTCATCCGGGTGGTCGCCGAGAAGGCGATGAAGGTCATCTTCGCCTTGTCCATAGCGTGACCATTGGAGCCGAGGCGATTCGCGAGCACAACGATCGACTTGCCCTCAGGCGTCTCGTCGGCGAGGCTCGCCAGCTCGGCCGCCTCGACCAGACGCTCCATCGCCACGCCCGGCGCGGGGAGGAACTCGGAGGCCTGGCGGTTGCCGAAGGTGATGGTGCCGGTCTTGTCCAGCAGGAGCGTGTCGACGTCGCCTGCGGCTTCCACCGCCCGGCCCGAGAGGGCGATCACGTTGCGCTGCATCAGGCGGTCGATGCCTGCGATGCCGATGGCCGAGAGCAGCCCGCCGATCGTCGTGGGGATCAAGCAGACAAGCAGCGCGATCAGGACTGTGATCGAGACGGACGTGCCCGAGTAGATCGCGAATGGCTGCAGGGTGACGGTCGCGACCATGAAGATGATCGTCAGTGCAGCGAGCAGGATGTTCAGGGCGATCTCGTTTGGCGTCTTGCGGCGGGACGCGCTCTCGACCAGGTGGATCATGCGGTCGAGGAAAGTCTCGCCAGGGTTGGCGGTGATCTGAATCACGATCCGGTCGGACAGCACCTTGGTTCCACCGGTGACAGCGCTGCGGTCGCCGCCGGCCTCGCGGATCACGGGGGCGGACTCGCCGGTGATCGCGGACTCGTCGATGGAGGCGATGCCTTCGATCACGTCACCATCCCCGGGGACCACGTCTCCGGCCTCGCAGACCACAAGGTCGCCCTTCTTCAACTGCGTCGAGGAAACGCGGTCTTCTCGGGCGTCGACGATACGGCGTGCGATCGTCTCCGACCGAGTCTTGCGCAGGGCGGCGGCCTGGGCCTTGCCCCTGCCTTCCGCCATCGCTTCCGCGAAGTTCGCGAAAAGCACCGTGAACCACAGCCAGACGGTGATCTGACCGACGAACAGCTCGTTGTTGGGCCCGCTGAAGCCCGGAGTCCCGTTGAAGAGATCGACCACGAAGATGATCGTTGTGATCACCGCCCCGACCTCGACCACGAACATGACCGGGTTGCGCGCGATCCACCGCGGGTCGAGCTTGGCGAGGCTCGCCCGGATCGCTGGAACGAGGATCGCACGGTCGGTCAGGCTGTTCCGCCCTTTCCGCCGCTCGCGCTTGTGGATCATGTCTTGCATCTCTTTAGTGGAGGTGTCCGGCAGCCAGCTGGAACTGCTCGAGCAGGGGGCCGAGCGCGAGCGCCGGGAAGAAGGTGAGCGCGCCGACGATGATGATCACGCCGATCAGCAGGCCGACGAAGAGCGGTGTGTCGGTCCGGAATGTGCCGGGGCCGGCCGGAACGACCTTCTTGCCCGCCAGCGCGCCGGCGAGGGCGAGGATGGGGATGTAGAAGATGAAGCGGCCGGTCCACATCGCGACGCCGAGCGCGGTGTTGTAGTACACGGTGTTGCCCGTCAGGCCGGCGAAGGCGCTGCCGTTGTTCCCGTTGGTTGACGAGAACGCGTAGAGGATCTCCGTGAACCCGTGCGCGGCGGGGTTGAGCGGTCCCTTCAAGCCGGCCGGCACGAGGACAGAGATTGCGGTCCACACGAGGATGTTGAAGGCGCTGGTCAGGATGACCAGCGAGGCGAGCCGCACCTCCTTCGATTCGATCTTCTTGCCCAGGTACTCCGGCGTGCGACCCACCATCAGGCCTGCGATGAAAACCGCGAGCACCGCGAAGACGAGCATCCCGTACAAGCCCGCACCGACGCCGCCGGGCGTGACCTCACCGAGCTGCATGAGCACCAGCGGGACCATGCCGCCGATGGGCGTGTAGCTGTCATGGCTCGAGTCGACCGAGCCCGTGCTCGTGCCGGTCGTGGTGGCCGCGAACTGCGCCGAATAGATGGGCCCGAAGGCGACCGACTTGCCCTCCATGTTGCCGCCGGCCTGGGTCGAGGTGTTCGCCTGACTGACGCCGATGTTCGTGAGCGCGGGGTTCCCGGACTGCTCAGCCCACGCGGCAATCCCGACCGCCGCGCACAGGATTAGGCCCATGGTCGCGGCGATGGCGATGCCCTGCTTGACGTTGCCGACCCAGCGGCCGAACATCAGTGCCAGCGCAAAGGGGATCAGGATCTCGAGGAAGATCTCGAACTGGTTGGTGAATCCGTTCGGGTTCTCGAACGGGTGGGCCGAGTTCGCGTTGAAGGGGCCGCCGCCGTTGTTGCCGAGGTCCTTGATCGCCTCCTGGGAGGCGAAAGGGCCCACCGCGATCGTCTGGGCGGCGCTCTCGAGCGTGTGGGCGACGGGGTAGCTGGCGAGCGTCTGGACGGCGCCCTGAGACGCGAGGACCAACGCGGCCACGAAGGCGATCGGGAGCAGCACATACAGGGTCGCCCGTGTTACGTCGACGTAGAAGTTGCCGAGCGTCTTCAGCTGACGGCTCGAGATCCCGCGGACCAGCGCTACCGCCATGGCGATGCCTGTGGCCGCCGACAGGAAGTTGTGCATGACGAGGCCGACCATCTGGGAGAAGTAGGACATCGTCTGCTCGCCGGTGTAGTTCTGCCAGTTGGTGTTGGTGGTGAAGCTGACCGCCGTGTTGAAGGCGAGGTCCGCGGGCACGGGACCGAAGCCCATCGGGTTAAACGGCAGCTTGTCCTGGAACCTCAGCACCAGGTAAGTGAAGATCAGGCTCGCGATCGTGACCGCGAGCACCGAAACCCCGTATGCGATCCAGCTCTGCTCTTTTGTTTCGTCGACCCCCATCAGCCTGTACGCGCCGCGCTCGACAGGCCGCAGCACCGGGCTCAGGAAGACACGCTGGCCCTGGAAGACCTTGACCAGGTAAGGGGCGAGGAACCAGGCTCCAACGGCCACAGCGAGGTAGGTGATGACGACGCCGATGATGTCGAGGACCACGGGCTAGAACCTCTCCGGATAGAGCAGCGCGACGAACAGGTAAGCCGTCACGATCAGCGCCACGACGCCGGCAATGATGTATGGCATCAGGGCAGCTCCTCGAGTCCGCGGATGTAGAGGAAGGCGAGCAGCGTCAGCAAGAGCGCCAGCCCCACCATCCAGAAATCGAGCGGCATAGGCCCGAGCTTAGGCGGGCACGCGTCAATGGACCATCAACGAAAGTCCGCGAATCAGTGGGCCGTTCGGCAGGCCTTCGCTAACGTTCGATCGGCGCCACGCCGAAGCGGTAGCCCCGCGTACCGGCCGTCACGATGACCTGGGGATTCTTGGGGTCGTCTTCGAGCTTCGTGCGCAGCCGCTGCACAAACGTGCGCAGGTAGTTGCGTTCGTCACCATATGAGGGCCCCCAGACATCGCGCAACAGCGTGCGGTGGTCGATCACCTGGCCGGGGTGGCGGGCGAGCGCGGCCAGCAGACCGTATTCGGTCGGCGACAGCCTCACCTCGGCCCCATCCCGCACCACGATGCGACCGGCGAGGTCGACCGTCACGCTCCCGCTCTTGACGACGAGGTTCGGCCCGACCGCCGGCTGCGTCCGCCGCAACACGGCCCTGATCCTGGCCAGCAGCTCGTCGGCGCCGAATGGCTTCGCCAGGTAGTCGTCCGCGCCCATGTCCAGCGCACGCACTTTGTCCTGCTCGCCACCTCGCGCGCTGATCACGATCACGGATGGGAGCCTGCGGCCTTCGAGGCCTTGAAGGATCTCCCAACCGTCCACGAATGGAAGCCCGATATCGAGCAAGACCACGTCCCAGGCTCCGCCGGTCTGGAGCTCACGAACGCCGGCCGCGCCGTCGCCGGCGGTCCGGGCTTCATGGCCGTCGCGCTCGAGGATCGACCGGATCGAGTTGCGTAGCGCCGGGTCGTCCTCGATGATCAGGATCCGGCTCACGCGGCGGGGGCTTCGGGCAAGGTGAAGCGAAAGACGGCGCCCGGCTCGGTGCCATCCTCGACCGCCACGGTGCCGGCGTGGGCCTCCACCAAGCCCTTGACTATGGCCAGCCCCAGGCCGGTGCTCCCAGCCTTGCCGTCACTCTCACCGCGGAAAAAGCGATCGAAGATGCGCTCGCGCAGGCCATCGGAAACACCCGGGCCGCGGTCGATGACGCGAATCGTGACGAGCCCGGGCGTCTCGCGCGAGGCGCGCACCACAAGTGGAGTCCCAGGAGGTGCGAAGCGGTCGGCGTTGGATAGGAGGTTGTCCAGGATCTGTCCCAGCCGGTCCCAATCGGCGAAGACCGCGGCGTGCGCGTCGTCTGCGTTCCAGTCGACCTCTCGGCCAGGCGACGCTCGGTGCAGGCGGTCGGCGGCGGCGACGATCGCGTCGCCGACGTCGAGCGAGACCAAATCGAGCTCGAGAGCCCCACTTTCGATCACCGCCATGTCGAGCATGTCATCTACGAGCGCTTTGAGCCTCCGTCCTTCGGCTGCGATGGTCTGGAGAGTGCGTCGCGCCTCGGCCGGCGTCTCGGCGTTGCTGAGATCAGTGCTCTCGGTCAGGATGGTGCCCAGCGGCGTACGCAGCTCATGCGACACGTTCGCGAGCAGGTCGCGGCGGAGCCGATCCGCCTCCTGCAGGGCTTTGATCTGCTGCTCGCTTCGGGCGAGCCGCAGCGCCGAGCTCGCCGCCTCGGCCTGCTCCTTGTTCAGCCGTATCAGCTCCGTGTTTGCCTCCTGCAGCTGGCGCGCAAGCGCTTCAGATTGAAGCAACGCCTGGCGACGTCGGGAGGCCAACAGCCCGACCACGCCGGCGACGGCGAGGAAAGCGAGCAGGTTGACGATGTCCTGCTCGTCCGCGATCGTGAAGGTGTACACGGGCTGGACGAAGAACCAGTCGACGCACATGAAGCTGATGGCCGCGCAGAGCAGAGCAGGCCACAGGCCGCGGATCACAGCAACGACCGCGACGAGACCCAGGTAGATGAAGACGAAGTCGCGCTGGGTTTGCTGGCTGAATCGAAACAGTACGGCGGTCACGATCAAAGGCCCGCCGATCGAGACGAGCCACGTCAACCAACGCTCCGCCGTGCGCGCCGACATTTCGAGCCGAGCCTAACGCGTGTGGCCAGGCGGCGCTTCAGCGACATCTTCGTTGACTCGGCGTTGATGCCTCCGGAGCTACGTTCGAGTCGTGGTGGAAAGACCAGCGATTACGATCGTGGATGCGCGGGCGGGGAGCGACCGGGAATCGGATAGCCGGTCTTCGAAGCGGTCTGATCCGCATCGGCGCCGCAATCTCCGCATAGCCATCCGGCAGCTGGAGCGAGCCGAGCTCTACCTTGTCGCCCTCTATTCGCTCGACCTTGCCGAAGAGGGCGTCGAGGGGGCGGTGGATGACGTGATCCGCGACTTGCGGGGATTACGCCAGCACCTGGTCCGAAACAAGCTCCAGGCATAGGGGCATAACCGTCTTAAACCTCTTTCCCGAAGCGGTCGTGTGGCTGACTGTTTCCTGGCCAGACTCGAGATCGCCGATTTTGAACTCGAAAATTGGTCGGGGGCCCGGGATTGACACCCGGGCGGTCGACGGTGATGACGCGAACGCCAGCCTTCACGCTGGCCGGCTCATCCGGACAAAAGAGGCGCGAGTGCGGGGTGCCGTGGAAGAAGAAGATGGGCCTGCCATTAGGGTCGCCCCAGGCCGCATAGGCCGGCCGACGCCCGTCCGCAAGAGTGATCGTTGAATCCCGGAGCATGGACCGGGCGAACTCCGCGTCTTCGATCTCATCAGGACCCACCGGAACGCCTTTGCGGCTTCGGCCCGCCCGTAGAGACACTTGGAGAGGTGCACCTAACGGGTGATATGTCTCATTTCTCCTGCTCCCCTCCCGACCGGGCGAATCGCACTAGTGGATCCACGTCCCCGGCATCCGCTGCTTTAAGCGCAGCTAAATAGCTCTGCCGAGCCGCACCTTCTCCTCGCAGGTCGTGGCGGCCCCATGGAAACGGACGTCCTCCGAGATTCTCGGCCAGTCTGTCGGCGCAGAACCGAGCATGCCTACCGTTACCGTTTACAAAAGGATGGATGTTGACGATCTGGTGATGGAACTCAACACATAGTTGATCGCGATCCTCGCCCACCAGCGATGCACGAAGCGCGAAGTTCTCGCACACCTGCCGGACAAGCACAGGGATTTGGGCCCAGGGGCCGCCTATGTTCTTATTGGTGAGACGATAGACACCGGCCCATTTCCAGACCCCGCCGAACATCTCCTTGTGGATCCTTCTTAAGGTGCTATCTAACAGCAGATTGCTGCGCACCAGCCGGCTTCGCGTTGCCCATATGCGCGCTCGTAGGATGTTCTCTTCTTCGGCGCGATTCAGTGCTTCCTGGGTATTGACGCGCAGAAGAAGGCCTTTGGCTTCGTCGGGATCGATCGGGGTTTGGCCGACGGCCTGTGCGTCGTCTCTTGGCGTCAATCCCAGATCTGGCTCGACCCCTGCGCAATGAGTCTTTCGCGAAGCGCATCGACCTGAGCAGCGCGCGCGCTGTCGTCCGTGGACTGGCCCTCTAGCGCCATTCCCTGCGATACCTCGCCAACGATCCGGTGGGCTGCTCGATTGGCGTTGTGGTGAACGATCATGTCAAGGGAGGCTCTGGGAACGACTGCGTACACGAGCTCACAATCCATCCCATCCGCCATCTTTCGAAGGTTCTTGAGTGTGATCCGACCTTCAGACTCAGCCAGCTCCGCCTCACTGACAGTGGCTTGCGAAACGCCGATTCGCCGTCCAAGCTGCTTTGCCGTCATCCCAAGAGCCGTCCGGATCCCTTTCAACCATCCACCGGTCGGGGGTTGTAGGTGCACCCGCAGGAGCTGATCTTGGCCAAGGGCGCGCTCGATCTCCTCACGCTGAATACGGCGTCGGAGACCGCTCAGGGTCTCATTTGAACTCATGCATAGGTTATACCCTATTCGGCTAGGCTAAGTCAATAGGTTGTACCCTATGCTCCAAGGCCAAGTCGATAGTCTATGAACGATGCGGCCATCAGAGGGGCATGAAGCGAAAGACGTGGGAAACGGACGTAACAAGCGCCCGTATTACTCCACGAACTACTAAATGGAAAGGCCGGGATTCAACTCGTCGGGTCCGGTGGCTTCCTGGCTCGCCTAGTTCATTGAATCGACATCGTCTCCATCGACAGGTACGTCCGTGCCGCCCAGGAGACCGAGTCCTGCGCGAAGTGGCGCTGCATTGCACGGTCCCGAATTGCATTGTCCAATGCGGCCATGATCATGGACTGGTCGAGCACCAGATAGCGGTGGCCGACCGACCCCGTCGCGGGATTGACGGCGTCGAAGAAACCGGCGGGCCCGTAGATGCCGGGGTAGAGCGTACGCAACGCCTGGATGTTGGCGTATGCCTGCTGCGGCGCGACATCTAGGGCGATGAACGACGCGTGGGGAGTTACCACGTCCTCCGTCGCGCAGCCATGGCACTGCGACAATCCCTCGTTCGGGTGGCTGGCGTCCGCCCCGAACCCGTAGTACGGGAACGTCAGGCCCTCGACCCCGAAGCCGCCATATCCGCCACTGTCATCGGCCGAGCTGGATGGCGACAGGCCCCAGACCGGGTAATGGAGCTGTTGGGTGGCGTACTTGATCTGAACTTGGGCGGTGCGCGCATCGGCAAGACCGAAGCTGTGCGGCCCCCACGTAGTCTCCGGGACGACCTCGTTTACCATCAGTCCTTCGAACATCCCGCCGGCGTACGTCGGCACAAAGGTAAGACCGGAGCCGGTGTATACGTAATGCCCTTCCCAGACGTTGAACCGCTGGCCCGACTGCGGATCGGCATAGGTCTTCCAGGAGCCGGATAGAGGCCATTGTCCCTGCCACGAGAAGTTGGGGTCAGAGCTCTGGCAGTCGGCGTACGGAGCCGCTGGTGGAAGTGTCCGCCAGCTTCGCCACCAGACGTTGCCCGGCATCTGGTGCAACCCCATGCCTATGTAGGCGGATATACGCGGATCGCTGTACAGAGCGCCGTTGTGGTAGTAACGCGTCCAGTTGTCCCCCTGATAGGGGGGCAAGCCGACGTAGTACCCGCCGAACATCTGGCCGGTGGGCTGGTTGCCGGTGATTGCCGGGTTGGTATTGCAATGAGTCTCGGCTCGCGCATCGTAGAAAAGGCCGAAGTTCAACGGGGCCATCAGGCGGTCCACCACGCCCCTGAGCTCGGGTATGGCCTGCCGCACCACGATCAAACCCGAGGCGTACAAGCCGTTGTCGACATTGGAGATGAAGTAGCAGTTGTCGAATGCCGGCGTCGTCTCGGTGGTGCAGTCGATGCCGCCAGGGTTTTGGATGATGTGACCGGTCGTGGTGTCGTACCACTGGTAGAGGAACCCGTGATCTCTCTTCAGCTTGCGAACTTCGGTCAGGGTGGCCCCGATCTCCGAGCTCGCCTCCCGCTCGCTGATAAGGCCGAGGTCGTTGGCTGCGACCACTGCCCACAGATACACCCCGATGTTGGCGGCCGAGGTGTATCTGCCATATGCGCTGGGTGCGGTGGAGCGACCGGCAAAGGTGAGGTTGTCAAGCGGCAGGTGGGTCTTGGGGTCGACATCCGTGCTGTAGAACTTCCAGGTGTCCTGTGCGATGCGCATCAGGTTCGCCAGCTGCCCATGAGTGAAGCCGCCGCTGGTGGAGCCGCCGGTGCCATCCGCGGCAGCCACGCCCTGAGCCGGCAACAGCATCAACGCGATGACGCACAAGACCACCAGCGGACAACGCCGCGTCCCGATCCGCCGGAACAGTCCTTCTCTTCTCATCTGTGGCAGCTCCTGTGTGAATTCAATCGCTCGGGGCCGTACCAGCCGTCGCGAACGGGGTGGCCACTGCGTCGAGCAGCTGCACGGTGTACTCGTGCTTTGGATGCTGCAGAACCTGTTTGGTCGGGCCCTGCTCGACCACCTTTCCTTTGTTGAGGACGAGGATCTCGTCGCTGATCACCCGCGCGCCGAGCAGGTCGTGGGTGATGTAGAGCAGGCTCAAGCCTCGTTTCGCGCGCAGGCTGGCCAGCAGCCGGAGCACGTCGGCCCGCAGGGACACGTCGAGCATCGAGACCGGCTCGTCGGCCACGATCAGCTCCGGGTCACAAGCCAGCGCACGGGCGATGACGACGCGCTGCCTCTGGCCGCCCGAGAGCTGATGCGGCAACTTTCCCGCGAACTGGGCCGGCGGCGTCAGCCCCACCGTCTCGAGCAGCTCGTAGACCCGCTCCCTGGCTCGGGCAGGGGGCATGCGCAGGAAGTTCTGGCACGGACGCATGACCGTGTATTCGACGGTGTGCAGCGGGTTGAGCGCCGCATACGGATCCTGGAATACCATCTGCACCCGGCTGTGGTACTTGCGCAGCCCGCCGGCGTGCAGGCCTTCCACGGCGAGCTCGCCGAACCTGATCGATCCCGAGGTGGGCCGCTCCGAGCCCGTGATCATTTTGGCGATCGTGCTCTTGCCGCTTCCGCTCGCCCCGACCAGGCTGACGGCGGCGCCGGGCGCGATCGTGAACGACACGTCATCCACCGCGGTGAATTTCCCCCTGCCGCGTCCCCGTACGGTGTAGACCTTCGAAACGCCGCTGACGACGAGTGGCGCCACGGTAGTGGCCTGATCGGCTGCCGATCGCACATTAGTGGACAGGTTTCACTCCCTCCTCGGCGACCGCCGCTGACGGGGCCCTGACATGGCATGCGGCCGAGCCGTGCCCCAGTGGCGACATTGGCGGGTCAAGCGTCCGGCAGATGTCCTGCACCAGCGGGCACCGTGGCGTGAAGGAACACCCAGCTTGCGGCAGTGACAGGTCAGGTGGGGTGCCGGGAATCCCACCAAGATGGATCTCGTCCGCGCGCGGGTCTGCGTAGCACCTCAGCAACGCTTCGGTATACGGGTGGTGCGGCCCGCTTACAAGGTCTTTCGATGGTTGGTCCTCGACGACCCGGCCGGCGTACATCACCATGACCCGGTCGGTGGCCTCGAGGACGACGCCGAGGTCGTGGCTGATGAGGATCGCACTGAACCCGTTCTCGCGCTGCAGATCTTTGATCGTCTGAATGACTGCCTTCTGCACGATGACGTCCAGGGCGGTTGTCGGCTCATCGAAGATGATCATCCGGGGTTCGAGCGCGAGCGCGAGCGCGATCGAGACCCGCTGACGCATGCCACCGGACAGCTCGTGCGGGAATCTGCTCAGCACCGAAGCGTCGAGGCCAACCTTATCGAGCAGCTCGGCACCGCGGCGTCTGACGGTCGCACCCGGGTAATGCTCGCCCCCGTGTGCGTGAGCCTTGAGGATGTCACCAAAGTGGTGCTCAACGTTGCGCACCGGGTTCAGAGCGTTCATGCCGCTCTGCAGCACGATCGCGAAACCGTTGCGTCGCTGCCGGCGCAACGCCTCGCCCTTCAAGGTGCTGATGTCGACGCCGTCAAACCGGATCACGCCCTTCTCCAGCCGAGCCGGCGGGCGAAGCATCCGGGTCAGCGCGAACCCCAGCGTCGACTTGCCGCACCCCGACTCACCGACCAGCCCGACGAACTCGCCCTGCTCCAAGACGAGGTCCACGTCGCGCACCGACCAGATCCGCTGCCCGCGTGTTGGCTCGTACACGACGTTGACGCCTTCCACTTCCAACAGTGCCATCACTTCTCCCGAAGGCGCGGATTGGATAGGGCGTCGACACCGAAATTGATCAGGGTGAACGACACCGCCAGCAGGGCGATGGCCAGACCGGGGGCGAAGACCAGCACCCACTGGCCGGTCAGTAGCGAGTTCTGTTGCTGGGCGTAGTAGAGGATGGTTCCCCAGCTGACCGTGTTGGGGTCGCCCAGGCCGAGGAACTCCAGGCTGGCTTCGGCCATCACGGCTGCGGTTGCCGCGCTGAAGAAGCTGCCTGCGACCAGCGAGGTCATGTTCGGGAGGATCTCGCGGAACACCACCCGGAAGAGTCCTTCACCGGAGAACACCGCCGAGGTCACGAACTCGCGGGTGCGCAGCGTCGAGGCCTGGCTGCGGATGACCCGCGCGCCAGTGGCCCAGCTGGTGAACGCGACGACAAAGACGATCGTCCACACCGACCGCTTCTGGAGGTAAGCGGCCAGGATAAACATGAGCGGCAAGCCGGGAATCACGAGCACGAGGTTGGTCATGAAGCTGAGCAGTTCGTCGATTACACCCGGCCGGTACCCCGCGATGAGGCCGATCGTCACCGCCACGAGAGTCGCAATCGCTCCCGCCGCGATCCCGACCAGCAGGGAGATCCGCGCGCCGTAGACCATCTGGGAGAAGACGTCCTGGCCGTTGCCTGTGGTGCCGAACCAGTTGGTGGTACTGGGGTTCTGGTACGGGACGAACGTCGTCGCTGTCGGCGAGTGCGGCGCGATCAGCGGCGCGAACACGGCCACCAAGATGACAAAGCCGAGGATGACGAGACCGATGCTCGCCTTGCGGTTGCTCCAGAGCGTGCGCAGCGCGCGGCCGAGGAAGCGCAGCGGTCCAGGGATCGGGCCGGCCGGACCGACCCGGATCGCGACCCCCGCGCCGGGAACCTCCGGCGGCGGGACGGGACTGACAATGCTCATTGACGTACCCGGGGGTCGAGGCGGACGTAGAGCACGTCGACGATGAAGATCGCGACCAGCATGGCCACCGTGATGACCAGGAACAACGCCTGCATCAGAGGGAAGTCGTGGTTGACCACGGCGATGTAGAGCAGGTTGCCCAGGCCTGGATAGCTGAACACGCCCTCGACCAGGACCGATCCGCCGACAACGGCTCCCAACGAGAGCCCGAACGCGGTGACGTTGGGAAGTAGTGCGTTCCGGGCGGCATAGAGCAAGGCGACGGTGCGTGTCCGCAGTCCATTAGCCTCCGCAAACGTCACGTAGTCCTCGCCCAGGGTGTTGATCATGTTGTTGCGCATGCCGAAGACCCAGCCGGACAGACTGGTGATGGCCAGCGTCAGCGCTGGGATGACGCTGTGGTAGACCGCGCTGGTGAGGAACGACACGCTCAGGTTCGGGGTCTCGCCGGGGTTGTACCCACCTTTGATCGGGAACCAGCCGTACGTGAACGCGAACACGTAGAGCAGCAAAAGTCCGAGCCAGAAGGGCGGGAAGGCGGCGAAGAAGGTCGCGCCGAGCGTGACCGATGTGTCCGCCGCCTTACCGCGCCGCCAGCCCGCATAGACGCCCAGCAGGGTCCCGATGACGAACGCGAAAATCGTCGTCACGCCGACCAGGGCGAGCGTCCACGGGGCTGCCTTGCCGATGGTCTGCGCGACCGTCTCGCTCGGGAACGAGTATGAGGTGCCGAAATTGAGATGCACGATGCTCGTCCAGTAGTCCCAGTACTGGGTTATCAGGCTGGTGTTCGGCACGCCCAGCTGGATCTCGACGGCCCTCCGCTGGGCGTTGGTGATGGGTTGCCCGCTGGACGCGAGCTTGGCCAGCGCCGCGTCCACCGGGGAACCGGGCATGAGCCTCGGCAGGATGAAGTTGAGGGTGATCGCCGCCCACAGGGTGATCAGGAACAGCACCACCTTGCGGGCCACATATCTCATGGCCCGCAACCGGATGGCACTGGTGGACACCTTCCACCAGTGCCTCTCATTTCGCCCGGAATCACCTTAGGCCTTGGTGAGGCGCGTCAGTACCGTCAACAGGGAGTTGTTGTAGCTGGTCGGCAGCGTGTACGAGTTGGCGGCCGACGGCCAACCGGTGAAGCGCTTCGTTGAGAACAGACCCCAGCTGCCGCCGTAGTACATGAGAACGATCGGAACCTTGTTGTACATGACTTGCTCGAGCGCGTACGTAGCCTGCATCTGTGCCGACGCGTCGGTGGCCGAGGCCAGCGTGGACAGCGCCTGGTCGACCGACAGGTCCTTGAACCGCTCGAAGTTGTTCGCCGTGGGCGTGTTGACTGGGGTGGCGAAGCTGCTGCTCAGCGCGAGGCTGTAGTCGGTGTAGGGATCACCGCTGCCGCCAAAGCCGCCGATCGCCGCATCGAAAGTCCCAGCTTGGATCGACTGCGAGTACTGCGCGTACTGCGGCAGGTCCAAACTGGCGTTGATTCCAACGCTGCCCAGCTGGTTGACGACCTCCTTGGCCGCCGCCACCCAGTCGCTGAAGTTGCCCGGCATCACGATGGTCATGCTGGCCTGCTTACCGTCCTTGCCGACCAGCTTTCCGCCTTGCGATGTGTAACCGGCTTGCGCGAAGGCCGCCTGCGCGGCCGACGTGTCCTGCTTGACGTTACCCTGGTTCGGCAGGCTCGGGTCGAGCCACTTCTTCAGGTTCGGCAGGATCAACCCCGACATGCTGGCCTGGTCGAGGTAGCCGTTGACCGCCTTCAGGGCGATCGTCGAACGGTCCAGGGCCAGCGATAGTCCCTTGCGGAAGTTGACATCGTTGTACGGCTGCTTCGTCAGGTTGAGGTACAAGGCGATCGTGCCGCCCGGCGGGAACCAGTACTGGTTGTGTGCCGAGTCACGGGCCACATAGGTCGTCTTGACATCGGGCAGGAAGTTGTAGGACCAGTCGAACTTGCCGCTGACCACGTCGAGCTGGTTGGTGCTCTGGTTGCTGGCCTGTGCGGGGAACAGCACCTCGGCAGGCGCGACCTTGTCGGCCTGCCAGTACGTCGTGTTCTTCTTCAACGAGTACTGGGTCGGCGCGAAGGCGTCCAGCATGAAGGGCCCTGTCCCCACCGGGCTGGCGTTGGGGTCCTTGGTCGGATCAGCCATGCTGGTCCACAGGTGCTCAGGCACGATGTCGGTCTGCGCGATGGAGATGGCGAACGGGACGTTGGGGGCGGAGAAACTCATCGTGACGTCGTTGCCGCTGGCGGAGACCGCAGTGATCTGCTGCCAGACCCCCCTGCCGTCCAGCGCCGGGTACTTCTTGAGCAGGTTGAAGGTGAATACCACATCGGCGGGAGTGAAGTCCTTGCCGTCGCTCCACTTCACGCTTTGCCGGATCGTGTAGACGAGCGTCTTCGGGTCGGTGAATTTGTATCCGGTGGCGAGGAACGGCGTGTACGTGCCGTCGATCGGGCTCGGGATCTCCAGCGGCTCGTAGATGAGATTCGTTCCATGCAGCTGGGAACCCTGGAAGGGGTTGAAGTTCTCGACCAGCGTGGGATTGCCCGCGTCGCCCTGGATCGTCAGCGTGCCGCCGCCGGCTGCGCCGTTGTTGGCGCTTGAACAGCTCACGCCAACAAGGGCAAGCACTGCGGCGGCCGCGCAGATCGTCATCGATTTGGCATGTGAGAGTCGCCTCATGGTTGGTTCTCCTTGTTGTCTACGGTCGGTCGAGGGGGTAGTGCGGGCAAAAGGCGAATCCGGGCCACGCCCGGCATGGGCAATGCGAAGTTGAGCTCGGCCACGTGCTGCTGGGCCGCGACGTCCGGCAGGCCCTCCTCGTACAGCTCGTCGTGCGCGCGCAGTTGCGCCCAGAGGGCGTCATCCGGCCACTGCACGTCCGGTGGGCACTGAGCCACTACGTTGGAGTGCTGCTCGTCGATTCGGGCCAGTCTCACCTTGTGTTCTGTGTCACCAAGTCCGGTGACGGTGAGCCGGACGTTGCGATCCAGCCGAGGGTCGCCGCCCAACAGCGCGGCGTTGATCGTGCCGTTCCATACCAGCACGTCGACGGTGCCGTCGTCATGGCGGGTGGCCCAGGCCTGCACGAGCACGTCAGCTCCGTCGCCGCCGACGTGGCTTTCCAGCACATGGTCGCCGAGGTGCGCGGCCAGGTGCACGGCCCAGTACCGTGGCTTGCGCAGGTTTCCGACGCTGAGCAGGCCGAATCCGTTATGGAACAAGCGGGGTGGCCGGCCCAGCTCCTCGAAGTGGTCGCTGACCACCCAGTACGCCAACGCGTCCAGCCGGCCCTGCGTTGCGGCGAAGCCGCTGAGCACGAAAGGTGCGCCGATCACCGCGTCGTGAATCGGTCCGAAGTGCGTGGAGCCCACGCCCCACTCCGTCCACCAGATCGGGACGCCGTCGAACCCGTTGTCGTGCAAGGGCGCGCGAACGTCCAACGGAAGGTTGCCGTAAGTGTGGGTGGAGACGAAATCCAGCGGTACGCCTTCACTTGCGGCGTGTGCGGCAAGTGACTCGACCCACTCGCCTGCGGCTGTGGACGGCCCCCCCACTCGCAGCCGCGGATCGACACTCTTGATGCCGCGAATCGACTCGTCGTAGAGGCGCAGGTACTCCTCGCGCGTGCCCGACCAGAAGACCTCGAGGTTTGGCTCGTTCCACACCTCGAAGGCCCATTGGGCGACCTCCTCGATGCCGTACCGCTGGACCAGATGGGTGGCGAGGGCAGTGACTAGCTCGCGCCATTCGCCCCAGTTCGCGGGCGGCGAGATGATGCCCCTATAGGTGAACACGCTCTGCTCGGGGTCGCGGGCCAGCGCCGCCGGCATGAACGACAGCTCGACGACCGGCCGGATGCCCATCTCGAGCAGCTGGTCATAGATCGCATCGACGCGATCGAAGCTGTACTGCAACCTTCCGGCCACATCGCGGCGCACCACATCGTTGTCGTCATGCAGGATCGCGTGCGCCCGAACAAGGGTGATACCAAGGTCGTCGTGGGCCTGTCGGAGGGCCGCGGCGAACTCGGTGGCGATCCACTGCTCGCGGCCGTCGAGACACAGTTGCGAGAGCCGCTCCGAGCCGACCATGTGCCAGACCCGGCTCAGGCGGCCGGTGACCCTCGAGGCGTCAACCCGGACCTCGACGAGCCCCGCCGGACCATCGAGCGTTCGCGCCGAAACCGGCTCCGACCACGCCCACGCCGGGTACCCGGCACCGGCCACCGTGCCGATTCGATAGCTGTACTCGACGTCGTCGCGTACTCCGGTGTCTGCGAACTTGTCAGTGGAAACAGCGGGAACGTCGCTGCCGCCGTGGTCGAGGATGCCCGACGGGCCGTTTTGGCCGTCGGTCCGCTCGATCAAATACCCGGCCGCACCCGGCACCCGGTCCCAGCTCAGCCGGATGTGTCCCACCGCGCCAACCGCCCGCATTCCGGTCGGTGCGGGTAATTCCATCCGTCGATCGGCACCGGTGGTGTCTGTGGTCTTCCGATAGATCCGCCGCTCCCAGTCGGCTCGCGCGTCGGATTCGTGCGCCTCGTCCACCTGATCCGCGGCGGCGGCCCCCTGGTCGCGGTCAGCGCCCGCAAGTCTCGTCATGCCGTCATTCCGAACCCCTCATCGACCTGCCCACAGACCCCGCTTTAACTTGTACGAACGATCGCTCCCAGTGCATAACAAAGACAGCAACTTTCTTCCTCAACGACCCTGTGGGGTCGTGCGCGAGGGCAAAAGTCAGGGTTGGTCCCCCTCCGATAGATCGATCGGTGATCCTCACCTGATGCTCGAACTTCCCAGGCTCTTGCTGGCCGTACCGAGGGTTCTGCGCAGCCGGCATGACCTGCTTCTCGAAAACCTCTTCCTCCGGCAGCAGCTCCAGGTCGCCCTTCGCTCCCAGCGGCGGCCAACCCACCGAACCTGGGACAAGCACCGTGCTAGCCGAGTTCGTCGCCTATTACAACCACGATCGACCGCACCGGACCTTGGGCCTAGAAACTCCGGTCACCAGTGCTCCCTTGTTCAGCGGCGAAGTTCGCTCTCGCCCGATCCTCGGCGGTCTACATCACGCTTACGAACGTGCCGCCTGACGAGGGATTTGGACTTTTGCCACCCCACGCCCGACAGTTGGTCCGGTCCGGTCTTTTTGGTGTTTGCCCAGCCGAGGGCCCTGACCTCATTACCTTGTGACCTGGTCCTGGAACCACCGCTCGCAGCGAGATGTCCTGTGTTGAACATCTCTGACACTGTTGCTGCCTCTGTTATGGCACCTGGACGACCCTATGCAGGCAAACCTGCGTTTCGCCCAAGGAGGTGTCCGGATGATCCATGCATTACTCGTCGTGGCGGTCATTCTTTTCGTCCTCTGGCTGGTATTCCACGCGACCGGTGGTTTGGTCAACTTGATCTGGCTGGTGATCATCGTGCTGGTCGGGCTGTGGTTGTTTGGTCTCGTCCGAAGCCGTTCCGCGCGCTGAGGCGGGTCTGTGGGCGTGACGACGTTCAACCTCAAGCTTCCTAAGCTTGGGCGCCCCAAAAAGCGTTTCGCCTGAGGGACGCTGGACAACTTATTGTCAGCGTGCAAACTGAAGCCTCTGGTATCGCAATCGTCTGCACGCTGCTTTTCCTGGAGGAGGCCGGCCTCCCGCTCCCCGTGGCGCCAGGCGAGGCGGTGCTTATCGGGGCGGGTCTTCTCATAGCCGGTGGAAATGCTCCCGTCTGGTTAATCGTCCCGCTCGCCTATTTGGCAGTCATCGGCGGCGTCCTGACCGCCTACACGTGGGCGCGTTGGATCGGGCCAAAGCGGGTCCACGCACTCGCCGCGCGTCTGCACGCTGGGGGACCGTACGATCGAGCAGCTGCCAGGCTTCGAGGGGCCACCCTACTTCAGGTCGCGGCTTCCCGACTTTTGCCAGGCCTTCGCGTCTACACATCGCTGGTCGCCGGAGCCGTCGGCGTGAACATGGGCCGGTTCATGGCCGGGGTACTGCCGGCGAGCGCGCTTTGGGTCTTGGCCTTCACTGGCTTGGGCTTCTTCGCGGGTGCGCCCGTAGAACGTCTCCTGGGCCGCTTCGAAGCCTATGGGCTGCGAGCGGCAGTCGTTGCAGCGGTGGTCATCGTTTGGGTGGTGGCTGCGCGCCGGATGCCGCCGGTGCGAATTCATCCCGCCACGGCGCCCAATCACGGAATGTTGCGGCTCGCGGTCGCGCTCCTTGTCGATCTCTTGGCCATCACCGGCGTGGCCGGCGCTCTCGTGCTACTGACCGGCCTCGCGCTGGGCGACTCTGGCGACCGGCCTGTCGCCGGGGCGGTATTTGCGATCCTGGGCATCCTCTACCTGGTGGTGGCCCGTCAGACGGTGGGCTCCACACTGGGCGAGGCGTTGCTCGACGTCCGCTACCACCCGCCTCGCCGACCCTGGTTGCTCCAGGTTCGATAGATGCCCGCTTCTTGGTGCGCGATGGTGCTCTACCAGCTGCTGCGGCCGGGTCACATGCGCGGCGCCGAGAAGGAACCAGCCGAGGTGGTGGTGCCAGGCTAACCAGACAGGAGCTTGTCGTAAAGCTCGACAGTCTTGGATGCAATGGCAGGCCAGCCAAAGTGCAGCAAGACGCGCTCGCGTCCTGCCTTGCCCATCCTCGCGGCCATGGTCGGGTCACTTAGAAGCTTCTCCATGCGGTCGGCCAGCGCACTGGTGAACCCTTCGACGTCAGCTGGATCGAAGTCCACCAGGTAACCCGTCTCACCCTCGACCACGATCTCCGGGATTCCGCCGACGCGCGACGCCACCACCGGCGTCTCGCACGCCATTGCTTCCAGGATGACAAGGCCGAAAGGCTCGTAGATCGACGGGCAGACGAACACCGCGGCGTGCGAGTGAAGATGAATCAGGTCCTCTCGCGATATGAAGTGGTCGATCCAGGTCAGGTTGCCTCGCTCAGCGGAGACGCGGCCGGCAAGAGCGGCCACTTCAGCGGCGATTTCGGGCGTATCGGGACTGCTGGCCACGATCACCACCTGATACCCCCGATCGAGTTTGAGGGCCGCCGCGAGAAGCAGCGGCAGGCCTTTCTGTCGTGTGAGCCGGCCGTTGAACAGGACGAACGGACGGCTCGGGTCGATGCCAAAGCGCGTCAGCGTCTGTGGCGACGGCTGAGGCCGGTAGATCTCAGGATCGATTCCGTTGTGAATTACGTGGATGCGGTCCGGGTTGACCGCGGGATAGCAATTCAGCACATCCTGGCGAACCCCGTGCGAAACGGCGATCACAGCGTCCGCGCTTTCGATCGCGGTTCGCTCGCAGAACATGGACAGGGCGTAACCTCCGCCGAGCTGCTCGGCTTTCCACGGTCTGAGCGGCTCGAGGCTGTGGATGGTCATGACGTGTGGAATCGACCACATGAGCCTGGAGAGGTGACCGCCGAGGTTCGCGTACCACGTATGGCTGTGGACGAGATCGGCGCCCTTGACCGCCGCCGCCATCGCAAGGTTGATCGACATCGCCTGCAGCGTGGTCGACTCGGGCTTCGGTTCCGACAATGCTGGCCACGGCTGATGGCTCGTCACGCCTGGCTCGGTCCGCGGCGCTCCCCAGCATTGGACCGAGACCTCAACCAGGTGGCGCAGCTCGCGCGAGAGGTATTCGACGTGTGTGCCGGCCCCACCGTAGACCTCGGGCGGGTATTCACGAGTCAGGAGCGCGATGTGTGGTCTCGTCATCACCGCCCAATGTGCCCGGTCGATTCCATCAAAACTCGAGTCGGACTCTCAACACCACAACCCGGATGGGAGGGTTAGCTCTGACGAACTCGAGCGTCAGATCAGCGTTCGTTGGCCCCACGGCGCGCTCGGTCACGCCGGAGGCGGGTGCGCGATCAGGGTGATTACCTTAAGCATGGCGAGGAAGCCGCAGCCCGCGCGAATCACAATTCCGAAGCAGCCCCACCGTCCCGCGAAGCGGTAGATCGCGAACAGGATGGCGAAGAAGATGACGACTCCGATGTAGTAGCCGATCGCGAACTCTGACTGCGTCGCCATCGTCGTATAGACGGCGTAGCCGAGAAGAGCCACCAGCACGAGGGTGCTCCCGATCTTCACCAGCCAAGAGCCGCCGGCAGGCTTACTCGCCGGCACCCACGCCGCTCCGTTCCACCGGAAACGGCGGTCGTTCGAGAACCACACGCCGCCGTCGAATATCGCCGGCAGGCCGTCAGGGCCGACTTGAGTGTCCACGGCAAGCGCCATATTGAGGCATTGAACCCGGTTTCAAGTCGTGATTCCGCTGGACCACACTGACCCCTTCGCTGGCTCTCCGAGACGGCGACCCGCGTCTCGCCTTCGGGACCCCGCCGGCGACCAGCAGGACCGGTGGTCGCTCGAGTTCTTGCTCGCGCATGTCGTGTTCGGACACGACACCCAGGAAACAATCGACGCCCCGATGTTCAACACCTCACATTCCCATAGACCCCATCCCCGTCAAACGACGGGGGCCAGATCCAAGCCGTTCGCACGGCGACGCGGCATGGGGACCAGGAACAACCTTAGGTGAGCATGAGCAACAGGCTGCAGAAGGGACCCAGTGCCGAACCCGCTCTCCAAGGTGCCACCTCGAAGCGTTCGGTAATCGTCGCTGTGCTGCTGCCGGCCGGAGAGGCGGCAACGCCAGCAGCCAAGCTCAACTCGCTCCCACGCTTGACACCCAAGCTCTCATGGAACGGATAGTGGTCCTCGGGGGGACCGGCTTCATCGGCCGCAGGCTGCTTCCCGCCTTGCGCCGGACCGACCGGGTCGTCCGGGTGGCCTCCCGCAGCCCCGGTGCGCCGGCCGATGTCGGCATCGAGCACGTCCGCTGCGACCTCGAGAGCGGGGAGGGCGTCGACCGGGCGCTGGAGGGCGCGGACCTGGCCTACTTCCTCGTTCACGGTATGGCCGAGGGACGGGGGTTCGCCGCTCGGGAGAAGATCGCGACCGCGAATTTCATTCGTGCCGCCCGCCGGCAGGGCGTCGCGCGCGTCATCTATCTAGGGGGGCTCTACCCGAGTGGTGGTCTCTCAGCCCACCTGGAGAGCAGGCGCGAAGTCGGATTGATGCTCATCGAGGGGACGGGCGCGCTTGCCGTCCGGGCAGGTGTTGTCGTGGGCTCGGGGGGGGCGTCGTTCGACATCCTCTATGGGCTATGCCAGCGCCTTCCTCTGATGATTGCGCCGCGCTGGCTGGCCAGCCTGTGCCAGCCGGTCTCCATTGATGACACCGTCCGCTGCCTGGCCGGTGCGGCAGCGATCCCGGGCGGGCGCGAAGTGGATCTCGTTGGCCCGGACGTTCTGACCTACCGCGCCATGCTTGAGATCACGGGTTTCGAGTTGCGCGGGCGCAAGCCAGTCATGTTCCCGGTCCCATTCCTCTCCCCAGAGCTGTCCGCGCACTGGCTGCGGCTCGTCACCAAGGTCGACATGAACGTGGCCCGCTCCCTCGTCGCCAGCCTTCGCCACGACCTGGTCGCCGAGCGCCCTCTGCTCACTGCGGAGCTGGGGTTGACGCCGGCCGGTTTCCGAGAATCGGTCCGCACCGCACTGGCGGAACGCCGCAGGGTGCTCGTGCCCAGGATGCGAGCAGCCTGAGCTCTTCTTCGCGGTAGGGATCTACGACCTGGTTGTCGCAGGCGACGGCGATCCGCCATTACTTGGGGCGCAGAGTGCCGGCGAACACCTGCCACGCCAGAGCGGACTTCGCAACCAGGCTCAGGACCATGTAGACGCGCTCACCGTACAGAACATTCTTCCATCGGCCAATGCGGCGGTACTGAAATACCATGTTCAGAGCGAAGACGTTGAAGAAAACGAAGAGCGATGCGTAAATGAAATAGACAAAGGTGGGTGGGCGACTGCTGCTCCCGGCACCCGCACCAAACAGGTAGATCCCGATCGCGATCCAGGGCACGGCGCCTGCCAGGACGCCGAACCAGTAAGCGAGCCAGTCGACCGAGACTCGACCCAGGTTGTAGCGCTCCATCGCCCAGCCGAAAAGGATCATTGAAGCGTTCACGCCGAATATGGCGACCAATGCAGCGATGTCGTAGATGCCCACCAGCATCGCAATGAGAACAATCATCAGCGAGGAGCTCAACGAGTATTCGACCCAGCGCGCGGGGTTGGCGCCCAGCCGCACATTTCGTGCATACCAGGGATAGACCCAGGGTGAGGCGACCACGAAATGCGCGATCGATGAGAGGAAGAGGAAGGCGGCGATCGCCGGGCCGAGCCTGACATTCAAAAGCACTTCTGGCCGTGGCACCAAAGTCTGCGTATTCGGGCTGAAGAAGAGGAAGTTGGTCATTACCGGGAGGGAGAAGCTCGAGGAGAGTAGGAGCATAAGGATGCCTTGCACGAGGTGCAGGGAGCCCATCGCCACGTTGAACAGGCGTAGCCGGCCAAGTCCGACTGTGTTCGCCACAGCGCGACAAGAATAGTCGCCTCAACAGTCGGCGTTCAGATCCGGCCGACGAGGGTCAACCAACGCACCCCTAGTTGCGATAGTTCCCCGGGAAATTGTGACCCGGCTGTGATCCGACGACTCCAGTCAAGCTCCGGGAATCGCCGAGTTTGAATACAGAATTGGTCGGGGGCCCGGGATTTGAACCCGGGGCCTCACGGTCCCGAACCGTTATGGCGCTCGGTTCGGTGTGCACCGCCAGAGGCCGTTTGAGTTCACGACGTCGTCGGCTTCAGTCCGCCAGGTGCCGCCATGTGTCGGCCCATGCCGCCCGGGTTGCTATATGCGTTGCTACACGGCAGCCGCGATCGTGCGGCTCGCTGAGGAAGAGAAAGCTGCGATCGCGTTTGCTCAGGTCGGCCTCTCGCAGCTACGGCAGCTCGAAGGCCTAGAGACTCGAGCACGCGATCTACACGCGACCACCCCAGGGTTTCGCAGACTCCGCGCTCGCCCGGAATGATGTGTTCCGCATCGAAATGCAGGGCCTCAGGCGTGCTGGCGAGCGAGACGAGGCCAGCGGGAACCGGTGTCAGTCGACCGGAGGCAGCTGTCGGATCAGACTATGCACGTTGAGTTTCGGCATCGGGACCCTCGGGTTCATGGCCCGCAGGGTTTCCAGCAGTAGGTGCGACACTGCCCAATCGCGGAATGGCTTGTCGTCCGCCGGGACGATGTACCAAGGGGCGGTCGGCTTCGAGCACCGGGTCAGGAGCATGTTGAAGGCCTCCTGGTATGCATCCCAATGACTCCTTTCTTTGATGTCATTGGGGCTGAACTTCCATCGTTTTTCGGGTGTGTTGAGGCGAGCAAGTAGTCGCTGACGCTGCTCCTCGTTTGAGATATGAAGGCAGATTTTCACGGGGATCACGTTTGATCTGGCAAGTCCAGCCTCGAATCGGTTTATCTGCTCATACCGACTCTCGATCACTTCGGGAGCGGCCAACGCCTTGACCTTGGCGATGAGCACATCCTCGTAATACGAGCGATTGAAGATGGTGATGTGGCCCGGCCCCGGTATTTCCTTCTTGAACCGCCAGAGGAAATGGTGTCTAAGTTCGGTCGCACTTGGTGCCATGAAGGTGCGGACGTGCACACCTTGAGGATCCATCGCCGCCATTAAGTGGCGGACCGTTCCGTCCTTGCCGCTGGTGTCCAATCCCTGCAGAACAATCAGGATCGCCTGTTTCTTCTCCGCGTAGAGGCGCTCTTGAAGGTCCAGCAATTCGGGGCCATATTTCTCACGGGCGGGCGCTATCTTCTTGCGCTTGACTCCCAGCCGATCGCCAGGGTCAACGTCCGCGAGGCTCACCTGGCCCTTCCACGCGCGAGCCTTGAGCATGTCCCTCATGGATCTCTTTGCCATTGAGCCTCCAGTTCAGCAGGTCAAATA